>WNGJ01000747.1_pt1 | contig 31149 bp, 34 predicted proteins | sample 5400611 | NCBI WGS metagenome assembly WNGJ01 (sample SAMN13153375, study PRJNA577476) | soil metagenome | isolation source: 40 cm soil or saprolite under Garry oak tree replicate 1 | place: USA:California | collected 2016-06-15
ATTGTTTCTGGTCATTTGGATTCATGGGATCTAGGCACTGGCGCGATCGACGACGGCGCCGGCGTAGCGGTGTCAATGGAGGCGGCGCATCTAATTCAAAAACTTCATTTGAAACCGAAGCGCACGATTCGCGTGATCGCGTGGATGAATGAAGAGAATGGTCTGGCCGGATCAAAACAGTACGGCAAAGATCACGAGAAAGAATGGTCGAACCATTTTGCCGCAATGGAAACCGATGACGGCGCTGGACATCCCATCGGCATCAACATCAAAGGAAAATTGGAAATTAAGAAGCTACTCGCGCCGGTTTTAGCGGTCCTTCAAGAATCCGGCGCCGGCGGAACAAATTTTACCGAACACATCGGCGCCGATATCGAACCGATGGAAAAAGCCGGTGTTCCCGCTTTCAGTCCGATTCAGGACAGCCGTTTCCATTTCAATTATCACCACACCGCCGCGGACACACTGGACAAGATCGTCCCGAAAGAATTGGCGGAAAATTCCTTGGTCGCCTCAGTCCTCGCTTATGCACTCGCGAACATGGAACAACCGCTACCTCGTTGACAAAATATCTGCTCTGACATTCGGGGCGATCAGTTCAGCGCGCCCGAAGCGTATCGTCAACGTTTCATATTGCGCATCTCATTGAGCACAAGATTTTGGATTCGCCGGCCGCGATTGCGTAGAAATCTCCACGCCCCAGCGTCCACGAAATAAGTGAGCAGGATGCTGTCCCGCGTCTTTACCTCCGGTCCAACCGGATCGGCCGAATGCCAGGTATTATCTGCAACTGCGAAGGCGTAGCCGGTATTAGGCGAGAATGGCATCTGCGCCTTCTTCGGCTTTCTGCCATTGGGGAGCACCTCGTGAAAGATGGTGCCGACATGTGGCGTCGAATTGTCGGGCGGCAGGTAGAACTGCACGGTGATGCCCTTCCAGAGGCTGTCAGTATGTTTGAAGATGCGATATCCCGCAATATCGCGGGTCAGTATCGGCACCGGATACATTTGCACCTTTGTAAAGTTCGCGCCGAACCGGCGTTCCAAACCCGGCGCGAGTCGCTGCACGAAGGCCCCCTCCAACTCTTTGGAACGGAGGACGCCGCCTGCGACGTCCCAGACTGCGCGTTTCTGCGGCGTCAAGTGGCGGATGTATTCGGGAAAAAGATCGATCTTGGCACGGGTTGGTTTGCCATCAGGCCTGGTGCTTCCCATTTTACTTTTGCCGGACATTGCCCGGTAATCCTCTGCCATTGGCATCGCTTGCAGCATCGCCGCGTAGAAATCGTCAGGAAACACGCGGTCGAATCTTAAATGGCGGAAGGGCGAGTCATCCGCGTGCGCCTTTTGGACAGAGTCCACGACGAAATGGGTCAAATTGTTGACTGACCACGATTGTCTCATTGATTGAATTGTTCCCGTGAATCATGAGTCAAACAACTGAAAAACACTCGCGTTTCTCGCACTTCGGCGGCTGGATTGCCGAATTAGTTCTGGTGTTCGTTGGCGTTTACGCGGCGTTCTGGCTCAGTAATTACCAGCAGCATCAGCAGGATGCAGAACGGCGCGACCGAATCTTGGCGTCGATCGAGCAAACGCTGCGCGAAGGAATCGAGAGCGGAAAAATTAACCGCGCGACTGAAGAACGACAAGCTGCGGAGTTTCAGCGTGCGCTCGACGCCGGTGAGATGCCGCCGCTGCGCCCATTTGTTTTTATCACGGATTACAGCCCGGGTGACTTCGCCACGATGCTGCAAGCCGGGGGCATCCAGCTGCTCGACTTGCAGACGCTTACGGCGCTGCGCAACGACGAATCGGTTATCCGCTGGGGACTGAGCCGCATGGCGCGCTATCAAAAATTAAGCGACGAACTGATCGTGCCGAATCTCGACCAGGATATTTCCTTCTTTTACGAGCCGGCCACCAAGAAATTGCGAAAACGGTTCGAGATATATCCCGAAGCCTTACAAGCAACTGTGAAATTTGCTAACGACCTCGAACGAACCCATACGGAGCTGCTCAAACAAATCCAAGCCGAACGGCAACGGACTCGTTAACATGAACCCAACAATCCGAATATTCGCACTTCTTTTGTCCCTCTTGGACGCGAGTTTCGCATCGGCCACCGATTATCCACCGCCGATTGAGGGTGACTATGCGATTCGCGATTTCAGGTTCGCTTCAGGCGAAACGTTGCCGGAGTTGCGCATTCATTACCGGACGTTGGGAAAACCGGAGAAAGATGCACAGGGCAAAACGACAAATGCCGTGCTAATCATGCACGGGACAACGGGCAGCGGCGCGCAATTTATTCGGCCGGAATTTGCTGGCGAACTATTTGGGAAAAATCAGCCGCTCGATGCGACGAAGTTCTTCATTGTGTTACCGGACGGGATCGGTCACGGCAAATCGAGCAAGCCAAGCGACGGGATGCACGCGAAATTTCCCCGCTACGGTTACGTCGACATGGTGGGAGCGCAGTATCGGTTGCTTACCGAGGGACTCGGTGTGAATCACGCGCGGCTAGTGATGGGAACGTCAATGGGCGGCATGCACACCTGGCTCTGGGGTGAAACACATCCCGATTTCATGGACGCTCTCATGCCGCTGGCCAGTTTGCCCACCCAAATTTCCGGGCGGAACCGCGCATGGCGACGCATTGTTATCGATGCAATCCGCAACGATCCTGATTGGCGCGGCGGCGATTACGCCAAGCAGCCACCCAGTTTGCGCACCGCTACGGAGATGCTCTGGTTTATGAGCAGCAACCCCGTTTTGCGACAAAAGGAAGCGCCGATGCTCGCGAAAACTGACGAGGTGCTCGACAAATTCGTCGACGAACACATGAAGACCAGCGACGCGAATGATGTGCTATACGCAGTCGAAGCCTCGGGCGATTACAATCCTGGCCCGAACCTGGAAAAAATCCGTGCGCCACTGCTCGCAATTAATTCCGCCGATGATCTGATCAATCCACCTGAGCTCGGAATCCTGGAGCGCGAAATCAAGCGCGTGCCAAATGGCCGCGCAGTAGTGATTCCGTTGAGCGACAAAACTCGAGGGCACGGCAGTCACACCGTCGCGACGTTGTGGAAGGACCAGCTCGTGAGACTGCTCAACGAGACGGGAAAATGAGCGGTGGCTCAATCTCCGTAGGAGTACGCTCCGCCATAATAACTGTAATACGGATAGTACGGATAATAATCCGGCCCATAATAAGTGTTGTAGCGGTACTCCGGTGTGTAATAGGTGTTAGCGTAATACTCTTCAGCGCATCCACTGAGTGAAAGGGCAAAGATCCCCGCGCACAGTAGGGAGAGCATGGTTGCCGCTACATCGCCACGTGTATTGGTAGTTGCTTTCACCAGAAAACCTCCTCCATCGAATTCTGAAATTTGGGTCGATCGGGAACCGGGCTTCGTCTTCTGCTGAAAGCCATTTGGCCATATCACGCAGCGCGACGCGACCTGCTCCCATAAACAAGTCTCACTATGACAATCGCGGCGCGTTACTTATTCGGTCGTAGGAACGCGCAATGGGTAACTCCTTTGAGCGACAACACAAGAGCGCACGGCAGTCACACCGTCGCGACATTTTGGAAGGACCAGCTCGTGAGACTGCTCAACGAGACGGGAGAACAAATCGTGGCTACGCGACAGATCTGATCCGAAACGGAGTGCAGAGCTAGTCTAAGCAGTCTGTCATTGACGGCGCGTCAAGCGCGCATCGGCGCAATCGCCTGCACCGATGCGCGACTAGGCGTATCGCAAACTAGTTAATACCCGTAGTAGTGATACGTGGTGTAAGAGCGCGTGTACGGCCTGTAATAAGAATACGGATAGCCGTAAGAGTCGTAGTAATTGGGCGTATAATATGCGGTCGGATAATAATAACCGCTGTCATACGCGGTCATGTAAGGACCCTCCGCACATCCGCTCAGAAACGTTGCGACGACGCCTGCACAGAGCAGTGAAAGCCAAAGTGCTCGTTTGCGGTGCCTTGCTTCACAGTTAGTTATTGTTTTCATCAGATCATTCCCTTTCGTTGAGTTCTGAATTTCCCTTCTCGATCGGGACGGCGCTTTGTCTCCGGCTGAGAGCCATTTACGGAGAATACGGGTCGTATTGAACCCGTCAGTTTCCGCCTTCACAACTGCCCAGTCGGAACATCACTCTGCCCCGACCGTGACCTGCTCGTACGAACAAGTCTCATTATAAGAATCGCGTCACGGTGCACTTTCGGTCGTGCGCTGCGCAGCGGCGATTAGGCCTGGCGACAACAGGCGTGTGCACAGCAGTCGCGCCCTCGCCGGGGTACTGAAGGAATCCATTGACACATATATGTTTATCCGTATATGTCGTCTGCATGAATAAACACAGCAATGGCGAGCCGGCGTTCCTCTTTAAGACGTTGGCTGATCCAACGCGATTACGCTTGCTCAATCTACTGGCGTGTGGCGAGACCTGCGTCTGCGAATTGACTGACACCCTGCGGGTGGTACAGCCGAAAGTGTCCCGACATCTCGCGCACCTAAAGCGCGCCGGTTTGGTGGAAGCGCGTCGCGATGGGAAATGGATGCATTACCGCTGGGCGCAACACGGTGATCCGCTCGTCCGCCATGTTCTCACCGGGTTGCGCGAATGGATGGCGAAAGACGACCGCATGAATGGCGAGCGCAGTAGACGTAGCAAGATTTGCTGCAGAGTGAGTCGAAGAAAACCGAACAGAATCAAAACCAAATGAAAACGAACGAATTCATCTCTGCGTTGCGCGCCGATCCACGTAACCAGTTGGTCTTTGCCGACCTTGACGGACGCGCTGTGCCAAGTGGTTATCATCTTACGGAATTAAAAGCAGCGTCATTCGAAACGGTCGATTGCGGCGGACAAACCAACCGCTGGCCGGAAACAATCGTGCAACTTTGGGTTCCGTCGCACCGGGCTAACGAGTACATGACTGCGGCAAAATTTCTAAAGATTTTCGACAAAGTGCGCGGGATGATTCCACTCGATCTCGACGCCGAGATTCGCGTCGAGTACGGCGACGAAAATTTCTTTCCATCAACGTATCACATTCGTTCAGTGACCCATGGTGAAAGCACGACGCGCGTGTTGCTTGAGCCACCGCACACGACATGCAAGGCGCGCGATCGCCGTGTTGCGACTTTACCGGCAGCAGATTCGTGCTGTACGTCGCCCAGGGAGGCGTGCTGTCGGCCCTGAGTTTTGAGATCGACATCATTGCACAGCGCTTCTTGAATCAGAACGATGAAGCGAAATCTCTTTTGCCTCGGTCTTTTTTTGACATTTGTCTTCGCAGTGCTCGCGCAAAATCGGTCGCTATCGCCAGGCACCGCAGATTTCGACGTTATCATTAAGGGCGGCACCGTTTACGACGGAACCGGCGCCGAACCCAAACAGGTTGACGTTGCCATTCGCGGCGATCGGATCGCCGGCATCGGCGATTTTAGAACGGCGAAGGCGAAGACGGTTATCGATGCGAACGCACTCGCGGTCGCGCCCGGGTTCGTCAACATGCTCTCATGGTCAACCCAATCGCTGATTCAGGATGGCCGCTCCCAGAGCGAGATCCGACAGGGCGTTACGACCGAGATCATGGGCGAAGGCGAATCGATGGGCCCGGTGAACGATCGCGTGCGCGAGCACATGCTACGAGAGCAGACAGACATCAAATACGATATCAAATGGAATACGCTCGCGGAATATCTGCGTTACCTGGAAACCCGCGGCGTTTCCTGCAATGTGGCTTCGTTTATCGGCGCGACTACGATCCGTGAATATGTGATCGGATTCGAAGATAAAGCGCCGACGCCCGAACAGCTCGACCAGATGCGCGAACTAGTTCGCAAAGAGATGGAAGCGGGCGCGCTTGGAATCGGCACGTCGCTGATTTATCCACCGGCCTTTTACGCGAAGACCGAAGAGTTGATCGAGCTCTGCAAAGTCGCGGCGAAATATCAGGGCAAATACATCTCCCACATGCGCAGCGAAGGGAACCAATTGCTCGAAGCAGTTGATGAATTGATTCGGATCAGCCGGGAAGCGGGAATTCCCGCCGAGGTTTACCACATTAAAGCAGCCGGCAAACAAAACTGGGGCAAGCTCGACAATTTACTTTCCCGAATCGAAGCTGCGCAAAAGGAGGGGCTGAAAATCACGGCAGACATGTACACCTACACCGCTGCCGGTACCGGGCTCGACGCGTGTTTGCCCCCGTGGACGGAGGACGGCGGCTATCCTGCTTTGTTCAAGCGGCTGCGCGATCAGGCCACCCGAGAAAAAATTGCGGCAGAAGTCAGCAAGGACAGCGATGCATGGGAGAATGTTTATACTGGCACAGGCTCGCCAGACAGGATTTTACTCGTTGGATTTAAATCGGAAAAACTGAAACCGCTGACGGGAAAATCGCTCGCCGAAGTGGCGAAGATGCGCGGAAAAGATCCAATCACGACGATAATGGATCTAATTTCCGAGGATCAGTCGCGAATCGAAAGCATATATTTCTTGATGTCGGAAGAGAACGTCAAAAAAGAACTCGCCAAGCCGTGGATTTCCTTCGGCTCAGATGAAGCGTCGCAAGCCCCGGAAGGCGTGTTCCTGAAATCGAACCCGCATCCGCGCGCCTACGGGAATTTCGCGCGCGTGCTCGGCAAATATGTCCGGGATGAGAAAATTATCCCGATGGCTGAGGCGGTGCGACGGCTGAGCGGATTGCCAGCTACTAACCTCGGCCTCGATCATCGCGGTTTCATTAAAGAAGGAATGTTCGCGGATGTGGTCGTGTTCGATCCAGGGGCGATCACCGATCACGCGACGTTCGACAAGCCGCATCAGTATGCCGTCGGCGTGAAACACGTTTTCGTTAACGGCGTGCAAGTTCTTAAAGAGGGCGAACACACTGGCGCCAAGCCGGGTCGCGCCTTGTGGGGTCCGGGGAAAATTCATTAAAGACGCGGCGCGAGATCGACATCGTCGCTGCTTCGTCCATGAGTCGTATGAGACTCACGGCACACAAGGCGCTTCCCGTAGGTCGAAAAAGAAACACGCAACGAAGGCTGGGCATTGATGATTGCGCTTCGGTTGAAAACCGAGCGTGCGGGGTGGAGGTTTACGTTCCGATGGACCCGATTAGCAGCATCAAGTTGCGCTGGCTGCACGGCGCGCTGCATGACGTGACTTCCGAGCTGGCGCGCTCGCGATTCTCGCGATTTGCGCCGCACACCTGGGAGCCGGCAATCAATGCATATCGCTGTGAAGAATGCGTCCGCATCTGTGTTGACCTTGCTGGTGTTGAACGTTCGCTCATCGACCTGACGGTGGAACCGCGGCGCGTGATGGTTCGCGGCACACGCGAGTTGCCAGAGCCGACCGACGCCGAGGGGCGCCAGGTGCAATTGCTGGCGATGGAGATCGATTACGGACCGTTCGAACGCGAAGTCATAATGCCGGCGGAAGTAGAGATCGACAAAGCGCACGCGGAACAACGCAACGGATTGCTCTGGATTTCGTTGCCGTTGAAAAAGACATGAACGAAGAGCAAATCACTGCATTGCGGGCAGACACCGGACCGAAGCCCGGAACGGAAAGCACTATCGCGGCGGGAACGGATGAAAGCCGGTTGCCGCGGATCCCGGAAGAATTGTCGATCTTGCCCGTGCGCGGCTTTGTTGTTTTTCCGGGGACGGTTGTGCCGCTCAACATCCAGCGGGCGGCATCTATCAAGCTGCTCGATGATACTTTGCCGCGAACAAAAGTGATCGGTTTGGTAACGCAGCGCGATGAAACAAAGGAAGATCCGGAGCCGCAGGATCTTTACGCCGTCGGAACAGCCGCGCTCGTGCTCAAGCTTTTGCGTCAGGCGGACGACCATGTGCTCGTGATCGCGCAGGGACTGCGCCGCTTTTCCTTGCGCAAAATCGTGGCGACCTCTCCGTTTTTGCGGACGGAAATCGACCTGCTCAAATCGGTTTCGCCGCCGGAGAGCAAGGAATGGGAGGCGACATTCAGGAATTTGCGCGACTCGGCCGCGAGACTCTTCGAGCTGACGCCGGACGCTCCAGAACAGGCGCGCTTGATGGTCCTCAACAGCGAGAACGCCGAGCAACTCGCTGATTTTCTGGCGCCGAACCTGAATGTCGATGTCGCGCAAAAACAGGCGATCCTCGAAGAGCTTGATGTTGAAAAGCGCGTGCGCGCTGTGCAGAAACACATCTCGGCGCAGCTCGAGATTGCGGAGATTCAACAAAAACTGCAAAAGGATGTGGCCTCGCAATTTTCCGATGCGCAACGGCGCGCCTACCTGCGTTCGCAAATCAAGGCGATTCAGCACGAGTTGGGCGAAGGCGAGGCTGGCAGCGAAGAACAGGCGCAGCAATTGCGCGCGCGACTCGAGGAAGCCAAGCCGCCCGCCGAAGTAATGAAGCAGGCCGAGCGCGAATTGAAGCGGCTTGACTTTATTCCGCCCGCCAGCCCGGAATTTTCCGTCATCGTTAGTTACATCGAAATCATCGCCGATTTGCCGTGGAATAAATTGAGCCAGGACAATCTTGATCTCGATCAAGCGCAGCAAATTCTCGACCGCGATCACTACGATCTCGAAAAAGTAAAAAAGCGGCTGATCGAATATCTCGCCGTGCGCAAACTCAATCCACAAGGGCACGGGGCGATTCTCTGTTTTCTCGGCCCGCCCGGCGTCGGCAAAACGAGCCTCGGCCAATCCATTGCCGACGCGCTTGGTCGCAAATTTGTCCGAATCAGTCTCGGCGGGATGCGCGATGAAGCGGAAATCCGTGGACACCGCCGCACTTACATTGGCTCAATGCCGGGCCGAATCGTCCAGGAACTGCGCCGCGCCGGCACGCGCAATCCCGTTTTCATGCTCGATGAGATTGACAAGATCGGGGCCGACTTTCGCGGCGATCCAGCCAGCGCATTGCTCGAAGTGCTCGATCCACGGCAAAACAACACGTTTGTCGATCGTTACCTCGATGTGCCGTTCGATCTCTCGCAGGTGATTTTCATCGGTACCGCGAATTACATCGACGGTGTGCCGGAACCATTGCGCGACCGGATTGAAGTGATTTCGCTGCCCGGTTACACCGAGCGCGAGAAACTCGAGATCGCGAAACGATATCTCGTTCGGCGGCAGTTGGAAGAAAACGGGCTCAAACCCGAGCAATGCGAATTCCAGGAGGAAGCGCTCCGCCGGATCGTTAACGATTACACGCATGAAGCCGGTGTCCGCGAGCTCGAACGCCAGATTAGCGCGATTTGTCGATCGGTGGCGGCCAAATGCGCTCGCGGAGAATGCGACAAAATCGCGGTCACGCCCGAATTCGTCGCGCAAACACTCGGGCCGGCGCGTTACGTCCGCGAGAGCAAACTAAAGACAAGTCAGCCGGGCGTAGTCACCGGTCTGGCTTACACCCCCTACGGTGGCGAGGTGTTGCACATCGAAGCGACTCGTTACCCGGGCAAAGGTAACATCACGCTAACCGGCCAGATCGGTAACGTCATGAAAGAATCGGTACAAGCCGCGCTCAGCCTCGTCCGCAGCCGTGCCAGCCAGCTTGAAGTAAAGGCGGAAGATTTTCGCGAGATGGATATTCACGTGCACGTCCCGGCGGGCGCGGTTCCCAAGGACGGACCGTCAGCGGGCATCGCCATGTTCACTGCGCTCGCGTCGCTTTTCAGCAACACGCCGGTGCGTTCCGATGTTGCCATGACCGGCGAAATCACTTTGCGCGGACTCATCCTGCCAATCGGCGGCCTGAAGGAAAAAAGTCTGGCCGCGATGCGCGCCGGCATTTCCACCGTCATCATCCCCAGGCTTAACGAAAAAGACCTTATCGATGTCCCGGAAGAAGCGAAACAAAAACTCAAATTCATTCCGGTTGAAAACGTGGATGAAGTCCTGAGCGCCGCGCTGGAAAAGAACGGCACTGCATCAAAATCGAAAGCGGCCTAGCAGTTAGGATCTCACAGCGCCCTTGCTGCGAGCTACTTCCATTCCCAGAGTTCCGAGCGTGAGTTGCCCTGCCCGTCCACCTCGTATTCGAAGACCGCCGCGACCTTGTTCAGTCGGGACCATCGTGGGGACGAACTCTGATAATAAACAGCACCGCGATAACTTACGGTCCCGTCTTTCTTCATCGTTCCAACACCTTGGCCTATCCAAGTGGCCATTTTCCCGTCTTTGGCCATCATCACCCCTTGCCCCTCACCATAGAGGGTTCCGTCAGGACGGACAACGGACGAATAGGTGCCCGTTTCCGTTACGTCCGTGCCTAGCAGCGATCCCTTTGCCTGAAATGAAGTTTCCATCTTTGGACCTCCACCCGGATTTGGCAACACCCGCTGCGAACTAACCTTGCCCGACGCTCCACCAATCTTCTCGCCTAGCATGAATATCCTCCTGTTGAAGTTTTCTTTCTCGAACCCGTTGGATTCAGCTCCGAGACTATAGCGAAGAAAGCTCGGTCGTCTATGAAGCCAGGTTCAGCGGCCTTCGGCGTCGGCACGCTGCTCGATCTGCTCCAAGCTTGGCTCGGCTCGGCGAATCCATTCGCGTGCATCACCGAGCTCGTTCTCGTTCACAGGGATCGCCCGCGGAATTTCTTCTCCCCTTGCGACCATCGTTCCCTCGAACTTCACTGGTTTCGCGCGTTTGATCGGGAACTTCCAATGGTGCCCGAAGCGATAGAGTGCGTAAAACATCGTCTTTGCTTCGACAGCGCTTACACCGCTGCAGCGCATCGCGTTGTAAAACATGCGGTCGCAATCCTGCCACGGCCGATTGTGTTGCCCATAGGCAACATCGTGCAGCACGGATGCGTTCCGATACTTTCCTTCGAACGGCCCACCCATGATCGACCAAAGCGAGCGGGGGATTGACGCGCCGTCCACTACCGAGCCGGCAGGTGCGGTCCAGACGATTCCCTGCGGATCGGTGTAGCGCAATTCGCTCAGCAGCGTCATTGTCCGCCCATCTGGGTTCCACCGCGTTACCGGGGCATCGCTGTAGTAACCCCATGTGGGTTCGCCTGAGGCGGATTCCTCCGTGCTGGAGACCCAACCCAGTTTCTTGGTTGACGCGCACGCGGTCAAAACCGCCACCACACTAACGAGCGCGAGTGTCTGAATGCCCTTCCCGTTTCGCATGTGAAAGCGGAACGTTCAACATCTTGGCGTGCCTTTCAATGCTGAATCCCGCAATCGCGGGACTGGAATAGCAGACGAAGTTTCGCGTTGTCGCTTTGTCGGTTTGGGACCGGAAGGCGTGATCGGTTCGCCTTCGGTTTGTTTTCGGTATGGCTGGAGATAAAACATCATGAACACGCCGATCACAACCAGCAAAGAGCCGATCCATTTCAATAGCCAGCCGGGATCTCGCAAAATCTGCACCGTACTTTGTCCGAGATTTTCCGGATTCCAGGACGCCTGCGAAATCTTGTAAGTCAGCCCGGTCCAAGTGCGCCACCACGCGCCGGGATAACTGAACGGATTGTTCATCCAGCACGAGCCGTTGGCGGTTTCGCCATCTGCCGTGACAATTCGCAGCGTACTTTTGAACCCCGCTGGGCTGTCGCTGCCTTCGTTGCGTTTCACTTCAAAATTGAGCAGCTCGAGCCCGATCGGCAGCGGAATAATTTTCCAACCGTAAGCGATCATGGTTTGACCAGGTGAGGTCGGCACCGTCACTTGCCAACCAGCCGGCACCCATTGCTCCGACGTTCGGCCATTTTGTTGAAGGCGCACGCACACACCGTCGGGCAAATCTGTGGAAGATATCGCTGTTTGATCGGACTTCACCGGCGTGAAGTTCATCCATTGCTCGGCATGCGGCATCATCTTGTCGACACTGAGTTGCCAATCCGCCCAACCGGTCGGGAGGGGTTTGTTTATCTCGATGTTGCCGGATGATTTCCCATTCTTTCGAGAAACAAGTTCGTAACTAATTGCGCCATCGTCAGCGACGAAAAGCGTGAGATGATCGGGCGCTTCTTGGCCGGGCGGAGGCATTGTGGGCGGGCCACCCGTTGCCGGTATTTCAGTGCCGTGCGGATTCGGTTTCGTTTCTGTAGCGGGCACCCCTTTCCCGCGAATCGTCACAAGCACTGCGGGATTGTTCGGCTGATCGCTTAGCGAACTCGGCTTGCCATCCGCGATCCGGAAATCGGGCCAGTAACTGTCGATTTTGAGCGTGAACGGTGTTCTGCCGATCACCTGGTCCTGTCCGAGATTTTCTGCGACATCGAAGCTGGCTTCCTTTTCGCCAAACGAAATTACCACGCGTCCTTTACTTCCGTTTTGTGGCTGTTCCAACCGCACTTTCGCCCCGGTGCTACCGCCTTTACGAACGCGACCGATCTGTTCGTCGGGAGCTTTGCTAAACGCAAAAATCGATTCCTCAAGATCGGTTTCTTCATTCTTACTCGCCTGCCCTTCAGTGGTGTTGTGAAGGCCGGCGCTCTCGCTCGTTTGAAGGCGATACGGTAAATCGCCCCTACCTTCCGCAGCATTCGGCGCGGTGCCACGCTTCAATTCGACATTTGCGAGACCCATCGAGAAATTTCCGTGCTGCGGATCATCGGCGAGCAGCCAGCTATCGAGATGCTGGTTCATCATCGCGGTAGACATAGTGAAGTGCAGCGCAGGCACGCCGCCATCGGTCAGCGGTTTCGGATTCAGCTTTCCCTCGATCGCGGGGGCGTAATCGACGATCTGCAAACGCGCACGGCTCGCGAGCAGACCGAGGTTGCGCGGGTGCTGCGGATCAGGCGGATGATGCAAAAATTCTGCGGGATAGCCTTTTACGATTCCGTCGATATCGTGCACGCGTAGCTCGCGTTGATCGATAAGGAGACGATTCGTTGGCCCCTCGCCTTTGAAGAGCGTCGTGGTCCCTTCGATTCCAAAAATCCGGCCAATGAGCGATCCGATCAACAGTGTGATGATGCCAAGATGCGTGATGAGAAACGCGAGATGATGTTTGTGCCACGGCCAGCGTGAGAGGGCCGAAGCGGCGAGGTTGGCGCCGAGTAAAACGAGCCAGAGATTGAACCACGGCGCCCCATAAACGTAAGCGCGTGCGACCTTCGCATCGAAACTTGATTCGGAGATCGTGCCCACGATCGCGGCGACGATTAGGACCGCGAGCAAAACGACCGCGAGCTTCAGCGACGCAAAAAATTCAAAGAGCGGGTTGCGTTGTCCGCCTAAGGCGGATTGCTCAGATGAATTCGAGTTCGCCATGCGAAGATCGACATCTTCCGCGAGGATAATGTTGTGTTCAAGGTGAAGTGGACGACCGCTGCTGGTGCTCAACGGCCTAGCCGCAACGAGCGCCGACTGGGACGCCTCGTTCATCGACGGACTCGCGGCTGCCAGCGAGCTCGTCCTCCTCGACAACCGTGGCATCGGCGCCTCGAGTGACAACGGAGCGCCATTCGATATCCGTCAGCTCGCCGAGGACACCGCCCGAGTAATCGAGGCTCTTGAGTTCGAGCGTGCAAGTGTGCTGGGATGGTCACTGGACGGATGCATCGCCCAGACGCTCGCCTTGGAGCACCCGGCCCGCATCAACAAACTCATCCTGCTCTCCACGGATCCGGGAGGAACCGATGCCAAGCTCGCCTCACCTGACGTCCGGTCGCGACTGGCCGACATGTCTGGCACGCCGCATGAGCAGGCTCGCCGACTGCTTTCGGTCTTGTTTCCCGCCGATCTGGCGGAATCCATTTACCAAAAATTCGGCGGCATCGTAGCGGCCGCGCGCGCTCAGCTGTCCGCTGACCTCGTCCGCCGGCAGGTCGCGGCGATGGACGCTTGGCACCGCGATGGCACTGGCGACCGGCTTCGGGAGCTAAGCACGCCCACATTCGTCGCTGCTGGTATTGAGGACATCGTGATTCCTGCTTCCAACGCGCTGGCGCTGGTCAATGCGATTCCGGGTGCCTGGCTCGCCCAATTCAAGGGCGGCGGCCACGCTTTCATGGCGCAGTATCCACGCCCACTCGCAGATCTTATCAATGGGTTCCTCGCCCTTTGATGAATCGCAGCATTAATCAAGAAGGCCCAACCTGACAAAGATGCCCTACCACGTCCACGCCTTCCAGCGCTTGCGGATCGGCTTTGCGTAACGATGTACGTCGATTTTTTTCAACCGTTTGACACCATCTTTCATTGCTTCGGCCGAGCTTTCGTATTTCTCCCTGGCCGATTTGAATAACGGCCAGAGAAAAGGCAGCGAAAGAAGACTCCAGTTCAGATTCGCGAGCGGCGACTTCATTTCAATTTCTGCCTTCTGCTCGCTATTCGAAGCGTAGCGGATCGCTAATCCAATCGCGATTCCCAGTCCCAGCGCACCGAGTATTGTCGGCATCGGATTTTCGCGCACGAAATACTGGGTGCGTTCGCGCGCTCGGCCCGCTTTCTCCTTTGTCTCATCCCACGTCTGGCTCATGGCCGTGGAAATTTTCCTGGTTGCTCGACGAAACTGCTCACGCCCACCCGAGCCAATTTGTTCTTCGCCCGACTGGAGCTGCGTCGGAAGCGGTTCGTCCCTCGTAAGATCGTTTTCGTTCGGATTAATCATACAAATGGAATCGTAAATCGCGCTTTCGTTGCGTCTCTCAAATTGCCAGCGGTCTTGGATTTTCACCGTGTCTGTGTCGCGCTTCCCACAGGGAAGCGGCTACAGTAATCGGCGATAGGCCTCGTAAATATCTTGGCTCCAAAGAACGAAGATCACTTTGTCGATTTTGTCGGTGGTCGCCAGGAATCCGCGGGTTGTTTCTACCGCGATCCGCGTCGCTTCGGAAATCGGATAGCCGTAGGCGCCGCAACTGATCGCGGGAAACGCAACCGTCTTGATCCCGTTTTCAACCGCGAGTTGCAATGAATTCCGATAACAATTCGAAAGAGTCTGCGGTTCACCATGTTTCCCGCCTGCCCAGACCGGGCCTACTGTGTGAATGACAAACCGGGCGGGCAAACGATATCCGCGGGTCAATTTTGCTTCACCGGACTGGCACCCGCCGAGCGTTCGACATTCTGCAAGCAATTCGGGTCCAGCGGCGCGATGAATCGCGCCATCCACTCCGCCGCCGCCGAGAAGTGTCGTGTTCGCCGCGTTCACGATGGCATCAACATCGAGCGCCGTGATGTCGCCGCGGACGATCTCGATCTTGGCTGCGCAAGATTTCATTTTCAGATATACGCGAATTGAGGTCGCGTTATGGCGATGGCCGCGCTGGTGGTAGATTCGCGAGCACCTCCTTCGCTGCGCTCTGGTTCTGAACGACCTCGTCATCCTGATTGATTTGCTCCCGAATTGTTCTGGCCGCGGCAGCCGACAGCATCCAGCCAAGGGGCAATGGGACCTTGGTGTCACGAAGTTTGAAATAGACGATGTCTCTGGTTTTGAGCTCGGCGGCTTCGGAGTCAGGCGGCGCTTCGACTACGCCGGCTTTGAAGCGTCGCTGCTCGCGCCCAATTGCCTTTTGCGCGTAGGTGCCACGTGCATTGCGCGTGTTCAGCAGCGCGTAAAGCGGAGCCGTAAGCTCGCCCATAAATTGACCCTGGACGAGCAATGATTTCGTGTGTTTCGGTCCAGGCAGTTCCGGTTGCGGCTTGGCCGGGCCGATTGGTGGTTTGCGCGGATCATTGCTAATCATGATGACTTTCACATCGACGTTCGTGATTTTCTTAAAGGCGCACCAATCCTTGATGCGCGTGGCGATCTCATAGGCAGTCGTGGCACCGGAGTTTTCGAAATAACCGCCGTCAACGATGTGCGAGCCGTCGGGGAAACGTCCGGCTGGGCTGACGAAGGTGAAGCGCGCGCTCATGTGCGCAGCGGTGCTGAGCGGAATATGGCAAGCGTTTTTCGTCGCATCCAATCTGCGATTGGAGAGTTTGTCGGCGGCGTCATCGGCATCGAGGAAAATATTGGTCAGCCGGAGATTGCTGGTGATGATGCGGTTGCCTTTTTCGACCGAGGTGCCGTTAAGAAAAAGGGCAGGCATCCATTCCCGAGAATCGGGATTGGGCTTCCAAAGATCGACAAACGATTGCGCGAAACGATCGTTCCCCATCGTGTCGCGCCATGCTTTCTCCCAACCCATCTCCAAGGATCGGCCGCGATCGAAATAGGGAATTGGGAAAGGAATGAAGCGTTGGACCAAATCCGGATAGAACATGGAGGCGAGAGCCGGCGAAAGAAAGTCCTGGCCGAGGATTGCGTGCGCTTTGTCTTTGAACTTGAGTGACGCGGTCGTTGGTTCGGCGAGAAGTGCATCAAACGCTGCTGCGCCCAAGCTTCCGCCGGAAACCCCGCTAATGGCGAAGAGATGAGGCGCGAAGTTTGGATTCGCATCCTGCAGCGCTCCCAGAACGATCGCCGTCCAATACGCGGCCCGAATTCCGCCGCCCTCCGTGGCGACGATATAAAGCGGATGCATCTTGTCGGCACCATAGTTTTTTTCGATCAAATCGTACCACTTTTGGAATGAGGCGAGGACATCGGCGCGTTTCACTTCCTGGCGTGGAACCAAGCGGATGAGATGATTGTCGTTCCACAAGCTGAAGAGCAGAGCCAGCAAGACAACAACCGTGATCACAGGGAACTGCCATCGGCTGCCCAGGAAAACAAAGAAACCTCCGAAAACGACCCACGAAGCTGCGGCCAAAAACAGGATCGAACCCGCGCCGAGCCGCTGAGCGATAGAGACGGGAGCGACGGTGAAGGCGATGAAAAGCGCGATCGCCACAAACGCCATCACACCGAGGCCGATGATCGTGCCGGGTTCGAGTTGGCTTGCATGTCTAACCTGCTGCGTGCGCATGGCGCCGAGAAAGCGACGGCGCAACGCGACGAGTAGATAAAAGACAATCGCCAGGACAATACAGAGAACAGCGAAGCCAAGCAGCCAGCGATGAGCGGTCGCCGTCGGATCGTAAGAACGCGCCGCCACCACGAATCCCCAGCCGACAATTAAGATCGGCATGATGCCCAAAATTCGCGGGACGTGCGTCTCGGCAAATTTCGAGCGGGCGACTCCACGTTGCGCGGGAAAGTCGAAGTAAAGCAAGACCCGCGCAGCATACCAGCTAGTGATCGCCCATAGCATCAGCGCCGAGAAGAAGACGAACATGCGGAGCAATTCCCACCCTCCAATCGCGGTGCCTTCGCCAACCGACCGCAATATTTCGGTACCTTGCGCGACAGAGACAAACACGGGCCAGGCAATGAGAGCGACAATGACGCTAAAACGACAGGGCTTTAATTCGTGGTAAAGATCGCGAATGCGCCACCATGTTCGTTGAATAACGGTGCCGGGTTTGTTGTCGTTAGGCATCGTCAGATGATTTGTGTTTTTGTCTCTGGCTCGACAACTAGTTTGCGCAACACGTTATTGCGCTTGAGCCAGCCCCCGAGGAATTTCCGGCTTGCCGGCGGGTTCGCGGCAATATTGCGAACTAGCTGTCTGCGCGTGGAAATGGCGTTCGAATTCCAAAATTGCAGCCCCAAAGTGAATTCGGAAATCAGCAGGCATTCGACGATGCAAGAAAATTATGCCGCCGCGACAATCGCCATGACCGCGGTTTTAACCATGATCTGCAGGACGGAATCTCTGAATTTTTCGATTCGCATGGTTCCTGCGTTGGCCTTTCGCAACGCCTCCATTTCGGCGGCCGCCTTCTGCGATTCCACCAGCCAGCGAAATTCGTCTTCGTCGATCTGCTTATCGGCCAGGAGTTGCATCCATTTCTCCAACTTGCTGCGTGACTGGGCCAGAAACGCCTCCGCGTCCTCCTTTCCTTGGCTGGAAAATTCCTTCAGGTCCTTTTCGGCCTGTGCTCCAAGCTGGTTTTTGATGTCGTCGAATATTTTGTCGAAGTCGGCCATATCGAGTTCCTCCGGTTCAACCGCGTGCCCGCTTGTCTTCTTCGGTCCGAATCAGCGTATCGAAAAGACCGCTGACCTGTTCCTTGCCCTCATCCACAAACGCGGACGAGAGCGTCCCTTTCTTTTTCCACAGATCAAAAAAGTGGCTCAGCTGCGATCTGAGCTTTTGCCACTCAAGAATGGTGGGAGCGTTTTTCGTCCGGCCTTGCTCAGCGCCAATCGCATTGTCGATCTCTAGCATAAGCGCATCTACATTGGCCGCGACGCTCGGGTAACGCGTCCGGTGTTTCGCCTTATCGATTAACGCCAGCGATTTGTCCTTGAGTTCCTTGTCGGTGTCGTAGGCATTTTGACTAAAGTGCGTAGACGAAACTAAATTCGTAGCCGTTTCACAACTGGAAAACCCGAACAGCAACGAGAAGCCTACCATCGCCAGCGCCAGCCGCGCGCTTTGTTTCCGGAACCGATTCATGATTTCTCCTTCTCATTAAGGTTGTGTGGGAAGCGATCGAACGCGTCTGCCGAGTCTGAATGCCGACAAGATTGAAGCACGCCGTTGCCGAGCCATCGATGATGTCGATATTGACTGGCCATTGGCGGATATTCTGCCGATCGGCCTATCACGCTGATCGTTACTCTGAACGTAAGGGGCAGCTCGTTATCCTGTAAAGCCAATTGTCGGGTGTCGCGCCTGCAACGTTTACGGCGCCAGGCGTTCGATTAGCCAATTACCATCGGCCTGTCGCGTATAACGGAAGCGATCGTGCAGACGATTTGGCCGTCCCTGCCAGAATTCGAGGACTTCCGGTTTGACGCGATACCCGCCCCAGTGTGGCGGCAACGGAATGGGCTTGTCGCCAAACCGTTCTGTCATCTCCGCCATGCGCGCGTCCAATACGCGGCGCCCATCGAGCACCTCGCTTTGACGCGATGCCCACGCGCTCAATTGGCTGCCGATTGGGCGCGAATGAAAATAAGTCTGTGACTCTTCACGCGAGGTTTTTTCCGCTTTCCCGCTGATGCGAATTTGCCGATCGAGTTCGATCCAATAAAACGCCAGCGCCGCATACGGGTTTTCTTCGAGCTGCTTTCCTTTTTCGCTTTCGTAGTTGGTAAAAAAGATAAAACCGTCCTGGTCGAAACCTTTCAGCAGGACAATCCGCACTGATGGTTTGGTATCATGGCTGGCTGTGGCGAGGCTCATCGCATTGACATCGCGAATACCGGCCTCGATTGCGGCTGTGAACCAATTTGAAAATTGCTTGATCGGGTCAGGATCGAGGTCGCTGCGGCGCAGGCCGTGGGCGGCATGCTCGTAACGTGAAGCGGCAGGATCTCGCGGCGTCTCCATCATGAGGACTGCTCACGGAGCCGTGGCTACAGACGAAACCGCGCTGCCACGAGGCGGTGCCGCCATTCCCCGCAGCTTTTCGATCACTTTCGGGACGATTTCAATAGCGCGCTCGAGCTGCGCGTCGGTGTTGAACCGACCGAAGGAAAAGCGCAAACTGCGCCGGGCGCCGTCTCCGCTCGGATCCATTGCCCGGAGCACATGTGAGGCTTCCTGCGATCCCGTGCGACAGGCTGAACCGGCCGAGCAACAAATACGATATCGATCCAATAAGAGAAGGGCTGTGGGCGACTCGATCCCTTCAAATGAAAGACTCGATGTGTTTGGGATTCGCGTAGCACCGGCGCCGTTCACCGCTGCTCCGGTTACGGTTTCAAGGATTGCTTTTTCAAATCGATCGCGCATCGAGCGAACGTGCCCTTTTCCCTCCAAAAAGTATTCGGATGCTCGCTCGGCAGCTTTTCCCAGACCGACGATCGATGCGACGTTTTCCGTTCCGCCACGGCGCTCGTTTTCCTGACCTCCGCCAGCGATCAACGGCCTAAAGCGAGTTCGCCGATTGACATAAAGTGCGCCGGCGCCTTTTGGCCCGTGAAACTTGTGCGTGGAGAGAGAAAGAAAATTGATTGCGGTATCGCGCAGGCGCATCGGGATTTTGCCGGTCGCTTGCACGGCGTCCGTGTGAAAGAGCACACCTTTCTGGCGACATATTTCAGCGATTTTCTCGATGGGAAATAACACGCCGGTTTCGTTATTTGCCCACATCATCGAAACGAGTGCCGTTTCCGGGCGAATGGCCGCTTCCAATTCGCCAAGATCGACATTCCCATCTCGGTCCACACCGAGAAACGTCACGTCGCATCCTCTTTTCATGAGATCCTGGCAAGGGCGCAGCACGGCACTGTGTTCCACGGCGCTGGTCACCACATGTCCACCATCGCGGATTCGTCCAGTGGCGAATTTGCCGCGCGGTTCAAATTGCAGGGCCGAATGGATGACCGCATTGTTCGATTCCGTCCCGCCGCTCGTAAAAACAATTTCCGATGGTTCACAACCCAGCAACGCCGCCAGCCGTTCGCGAGCAAGATCGACGGCTTCTCGCGCTTTCCCGGCAAAGCCATACCCGCTCGAAGGGTTGCCGTAATATTTGGTCAGGAACGGCAGCATTTCCTCGACCACGGCGGGATCGAGTTGGGTCGTGGCGTTGTTATCGAGGTAAATGATTTCATCATCCGCCATCGCTCTCCATTGTAGAGACGGCCGCTCCCACTGCAATCTTCGTGTTCACAGAGATCAGCGTTTTGTCCATTATGGTAATTCTGTCTAGATTGCGCGCATGACTTCAATTTGGGAGCTGGCGAATCCCCAATTTCGCGATCTCGCTGTTTACGAACCAGGAAAACCGATCGAGGAAACGGCACGCGAACTTGGCGTCAACCCAGGTGCGATCATTAAGCTGGCTTCCAACGAGAATCCGCTTGGCCCGTCTCCTAAAGCAATTGAAGCGATGCGCGCCGCGGCGGAAAGCGCGCACCTGTATCCGGACGGCGGCGGATTTTACTTACGCAAGGCGATCGCGGCCAAGCTCGGTCTCGCTTCGCAGAATATTATTTTGGGTAATGGCTCGAACGAAGTGATCGAATTTCTCGGCCATGCATTTCTCAATTTTCACGATGACGTCATCACGTCTGAGCATGCCTTTATCGTGTATAAATTGATCGCGACCTCCTTTGGCGCGCGCACAATCGAAACGCCGAGCCCGGATTATCAGCAGGACCTCGAGGCGATGGTGGAGGCGATTACACCAAAAACCCGACTGATTTTTGTCGCCAATCCGAACAATCCAACCGGCACGCTGATTTCGCAGCGCAAGATCGACAGATTCATGTCGCAAGTTCCGGAAAACGTCATCGTTGTTTTTGACGAAGCGTATTTTGAGTTCCTCGATGATCCGCCCCAAACGCTTCAATATATTCGCGAAGGCCGGAACATCATCGTTCTGCGCACCTTTTCGAAAATTCACGGGCTCGCCGGTCTGCGCGTCGGATACGGCGTCGGACGGCGCGACTTAATCGAAGTGCTTCAGAAGACGCGGCAACCATTTAACGTCAACAGCATTGCTCACGCTGGCGCGCTCGCGGCTCTGGGCGATGACGCGCATCAGCGCGAGACGAAACGTGTCGTCGATGAAGGCCGCGCTTATCTCCACGAGCAATTTGCCAAGATGAAGATCCAGTTTGTTCCGGGCGTAGCGAATTTCGTGATGGTCAATGTCCGCAACCGGCCCGCCGTCTTCAAAGAGTTGTTGATGAGAAAGGTGATTGTACGACCGCTCAAAGGCTACAAATTACCCGACTGGCTTCGCATTTCTGTGGGAACGATGGAGCAAAATCGAAAATGCATCGCAGCATTGAAAGAAATTCTGCTGAAAGCCTGACAAATCTGAAGACAGAGGAGGAATCGATCATCGCGGGCGAGACGATCGCCGCAATTTCTACTCCTGCGGGTGAAGGGGCGATCGCGCTCGTCCGCATCTCCGGTGCCGATGCGGTTGCCGTTGCGGACAGAGTGTTTCGCGGCAAAGAAGAGCCGTCGCGATTCGCATCGCATGTGCAGCATTTCGGAGAAATTTTCGACCGAGCAGATCGATTGATCGACCAAGTGGTCCTCTCGATCCATCGGGCGCCGGCGAGTTATACCGGCGAAGACCTGGTCGAGATCAGTTGCCACGGCGGGACGCTGGTAACGGCGAAAGTTCTTGAAGCTTGTTTGCAGGCTGGCGCGCACTCAGCCCGACCGGGTGAGTTTACAGAGCGCGCATTTCTCAATGGAAAAATGGATCTGACGCAGGCCGAGGCCGTGATCGATCTGATTCGTGCCAAGACCGATCTGGCGCTTCGTTCCGCTACTGAACAGCTCGAAGGAAGGCTCGGCGAGAAGATCAGAAAAATTCGCGATGACTTAATTTCGTTGCTCGCCCACATCGACGCATCGATTGATTTTCCAGAAGAAGGGATCGCACCGGATGAAGGTGAAACGTTGCGCGGGAGACTCGATTCTGTTCGTGAGGAAATCGATGCGTTGCTCGCCACCGCCGATCAAGGGCGCATCCTACGCGAAGGCGTGCGGGTAGTGATTTACGGAGCGACGAATGCCGGCAAATCGAGCCTGCTCAATCGACTCCTCGGCTACGATCGAGTGATCGTCAGCGAAACACACGGCACGACGCGGGATACCATCGAAGAGACGGTCAATCTGGATGGTGTGCCAATCCGTTTTCTGGATACTGCCGGCTTGCGAGCATCGGCGAGCGAACTTGAGCGCGAAGGAATTGCGCGCACGGAAAAATCGCTGCAACTGGCCGACTTGCGTCTTCACATCGCGGATCGCAGTGCGCCGAAGCCTCCGCATTTCGATGAGAGCGCGGGCGATTCCAATGAAATTGTCGTTTTGAATAAGGGCGATTTGCCTGAAAACAGTGACTGGAAAAATTTCCATGCAGTGCGGATTTCGTGCCTGACAGGAGAAGGCTTGGCGCAACTACAAGAGGAAATTCTGTGGCGCATCACTAAGCAAAATCTGAGACCGGAAAGTACAGTCGCTATTAATATTCGGCATCGCGATTGTCTGCGCAGGACATTGGAATCGTGCGATCGCGCGCGTGCTGCGCTGGGCCAGAAGTTGCCGCCCGAATACGTTGCGATCGACCTTAACGAGGCATTGCGGGCGGTCGGGGAGGTCATTGGCGCGGTCGACGTCGAACAAATTCTCGATTCAGTGTTCGGACAGTTTTGCATCGGCAAATGAAGAATGGCTACGAGCGATTCGTCAGGCCGCTACTTTTTTCGCTCGATCCAGAGACAGCGCATCATCTTGCAATCGCGCTTTTGCGCGTCGCGTCGCATGTCGATCTTACGCTGCGTGCGCTGAAGGTTTTTCAGCCCGTGCCGAAACCAAAGACTGTCTTCGGCATAAAATTTCCGAATCCCATTGGGCTTGCAGCTGGATTGGATAAAGACGGTGTCGCCCTCCCCGCATGGGGAGCCTTGGGCTTTGGTTTCATCGAGATTGGGACCGTGACCGCCAAACCTCAGCAGGGAAACCCAAGGCCGCGCATTTTCCGTTTTCCGGAGCAACGAGCGCTAATCAACAGTCTCGGTTTCAACAACGACGGCGCGGATGCTGTCGCGAAACGGCTCCGCAGGCTGCGCGACAGCAGGCGATGGCCGTCGATTCCAGTGGGCATCAATATTGGAAAATCGAAGGTCGCGCCGCTGGAAGAAGCAACAGAGGATTATCTCTGCTCCTTCCGTTTGCTTCACGAATTTGCCGATTACATCGCGCTGAACGTCAGCTCGCCAAATACTCCGAGGCTGCGTGAGTTGCAGGAGCCCGCAGCGCTTTCACACTTGCTTCGCGCGATCCGCGATGAGAACCGTGCCGCCAAGCCCCTTGTCGTGAAAATTTCGCCAGACCTGTCTTCCGCTGAGCTGGAAAGGATCATAGCAACCTGTGAAGAAAATGGAGTTTCTGGAATTATCGCGACGAACACGACGCTCGACCATTCATCAATTCCGCCGATGCGTGATCAAGCCGGCGGATTAAGCGGCGCACCGCTGCGGGCAAAATCGACTGCGCAGGTGCGGAGCGTCGTTGCAAAGTCCAAAATCCCGGTGATCGCTTCGGGTGGAATTTTGGATGCACAATCCGCGCGCGAGAAATTCGAGGCGGGCGCGGAACTTCTTCAGATTTACACGGGCTACATTTATCGTGGCCCGCGACTCCTTAGCGAAATCATGGAAACTGTTCCGTAAGATCGAAAAGCCCATGCCGAACTATTCGGCGCGCCCGGCCCCGCCCGAGCGGGCCGTCTACCAATCTCTCAAATGAAGCTTCACCGTAAGATCCGCAAGCTTGTGCATCCCTTGACTTACCGGCGCGCATGGCGCAGAGCGCAACGCTCTATTTTTCGCCTGCCGCTTGGGCCACTGCGGGCAAAAATCGATCCCAAACGTCTGCGCGACATACAGGAACGCTACGCCAACTTGCCCGTTGGATATGCCAAATACGCGAACGTGGATCCCTGGTTGCGCTTGAATCGCGAACGCGTGCAAGATTTAAAACTCCATCGCTCGGCACCGAAGCGTGTGCTCGATCTCGGCTGCGGAGGCGGATTTTTCTTGTTCATTCTGAAAGGACTTGGTCATTCCGTCCTCGGCCTCGATGTGGGCCACATATCTCTTTTCACCGAATTGCTCGATCTTTTCGGTGTTCCGCGGGTCGTCTGGAGGATCGAAGCGTTCAAGTCGTTGCCCGATCTTGGTGAAAGGTTTGATTGGATCACCGCGTTCTCAGTCAATTTCAATCTTTATCATCCGTCGCAACGACGCTGGGGAACGGCGGAATGGGATTTTTTTCTGCGCGATTTGCAGCGATACCTGGCGCCAGGCGGCAAAATTTTTTTTGGGCTCAATCCTCTGTACGCCGGTGATTACTACACACCGGAGCTGCACGATCTTTTCCTGAGTAGGGGTGCGAGCGTCGAACGCGAGCGAATCTTCTTCGAGAAGGGGCTGCGCTTCTAAACTGATGCCGGGCCGGGCGCGTTGAACAGAACGCGCGTGATAACGTGCTGGTGCGATTCGTTTTAGAGGAGGTAAAAACATGTTACGTTGGACGGCAATCTTTTTGGTGATCGCTTTGGTCGCGGCGCTGTTTGGATTTACTGGTATCGCAGCAGCAGCGGCCGGAATTGCGAAGTTCCTGTTCTTTCTGTTCCTGGTGATTTGCCTGATTTTTCTTATCATTGGTATTTCGGCAGGCAGACGAATCCCCTGACTCCGGCAACTCTCCGTGACTTCTCGGCCATGGGCTGCAAAAGCCTGAGCGAGAAAGAGACCGAAAAGCCCGTGCTACGGCGTTGATGTTGGTGACGCTAGGGGAGTAGCTTGGCGCGGCCACCGATTGTGATGCCAGCGCCGGTGCCGTTCTTCGATTTGTTGCAATTTTTGTCGTTGTTCGTCCGTGAGATTTGCAGCCATTTCCTGATGTGCTTCCGTCATGATCTCGTGAACTCGCCGGCCAGTCTCCTGCCGAACCTTTTGAAGTTGGGCGGCCGTCTTATCGATGATCGGCGAAACTTTGGCGACTTGGTCAGGCGTCAAATTGAGCTCTGTACGGAGCCTTTCCTTCATTCTGGCGCCAATCAGCGCGGGCTGGTGAAATTCAAAGAAAAGATGCCGAGCGTACAATCCTCCAAGGAAAGCGCCGGTGATTGCCCCTGCGATGAACACAAGGATGAATCCAACAATAAGTTTCCACTGCAATGCGCGGTTCATGGAGAAAACTCATCCTGAATGGCTGAATCAACGATCGCGTATTCGTTGGTGAACGACTCCCCGATTTCACGGCTTTGTCCAGCTTCACGTAGCGCTGCAATCGTCGATATGATGATGACGACCGCCGATAGAACTGCAACGCCCCGCAGTAAAGGTAGTAGACCGTTCGCCTTCTTTGCACCTGCCCGCCAGAGCGCGACCACCCGGGTATCGAATCCAAACGGCATCTGAGCCGGAACTTCTTGACCTGCCTGTCCGGCTGATCGCAGCAACCGATCGATTTTCCGATCTTTCATTACTTTTCTTTTGTCGAAATTTTGCCGAGCCGATCTTTCATTTTTTGCCGCGCTCGAAATGCCCGCACTTTGATGAGCGCCGCGCTCCAGCCGGTGATTTTGCGAATCTCTTCAACGGAACGTCCTTGCAAATATAGCAAATCGATCGCGAGCCGCTCGACAGGTTTGAGCGCGCCGAGAAGATGTTCGACCAATTGGCGCGACGCGAAGCGCTGGTCCGGGGCAAGCTCGTCGGAGGAGGTTGCGAGGTTCTCCACCACTGCGCGCTCCTCGTCGGTTAAATCGGCGTGACGAAGTTCGGGCCTCACTTTCTCCGACTCGATTTGGTTCAGACAAGTATTGACCGCAATGCGCGAAACCCAGTGCTCCAGCGGCACCTTGCCGGAAAATTGACTTAATTTTTGAAAAACTTTGATGAAAATCATTTGGCAAAGATCCTCCTCAGCCGTTCGGCGCGGACGGTGCGCGCGCACCACCTTAGCCACAAGCGGATAAAGCTGCCGGACCAACGCGCGAGCCGCCTCATCGTCATGCTGGAGCGCAGCCTCAACCAGCGCGCTTGCATCAGAATCATCCATGTGATCGAGAGCGCATCCACACCATCACCAATGACCGGCATGAACGCGTTGCGGTTACAAGTTTGTCACAAGGAACGGCGGTTTCCCAATCGTCCTTGGATCGGGAATAAAAATGTAACCGGCGAGATTGGTGGTCGGTCATTAGCTACGGAAGCGCAAGAAGCGCGCAGCAAAACAACAAACATTAAACTATGAAACGAAACCTATTAACAGTCGTGGCCGCTGGTGCGATCGCGCTCGGCGGCTTTGTCATGGTGCAGGCACAACCCGGGCCTGGCGGCGGTGGCCGCTGGCATGGGCATGGCTTTGGCCTCCAGGGAATGACCGAGAAGTTGAACCTGACGTCCGACCAACAGACCAAGGTTCAGCCGATTATCGATGGGGCCAAGCCGCAAATCGCCGCCATTCATCAGGAGGCGATGCAGAAAATGAAAGCGGTGATGGACAGCACGGTGTCGCAGATTCGGCCGCTGCTTACACCGGATCAGCAAAAGAAGCTCGATGACATTCAGAAGGCTCATCAAGACATGATGAACGCCCACAAAGAGCTTCACGACGCAATGCAGGAATAACTCCGATTGTTCAGGGCGGTGGGGGGACGGCGGCGACCTGGAACGGGTCGCCGCCACCACATTGCAGCCAACACGGCTGCCTCTACAGAAAGCGGATGTATCCGAATGGAACTTCCGCGTGCAATAGTAGTGTATGGCTTACGAAAGCGTCCTGCGCCCATTCCCGCGTCCGCGAACGCATGCGGGCGCGTGCGCTCATCTCAGCCCTGTTTTTTCCGCAATGAAAACAGGAATGTGATTACTCCCAATCCGACCAGGACTGCCGCGACGCTGAATCCCGCCGTGGAGATTTCGGCGCGCGAGTGAAAATCGCTCTTAAGCCGCGCCGCCATGCCGATCAGGAAGAACAAGAGAGCCAGGTAGATCAAAATTATGCTGATCGCTTTTTTGGTCTCGGATGTGATCTTCATTCGGCGGTGAGCAATCAGATATAGTCGTGAGACAAAAATTCAAGCGCGCTTTTGTTGCTTGGTGTCAGTGCTTATGCAAGGCGCGCATTCCAGGCGCTTGACACAAACGCTTTTGCAACTCCTTCCCATTGCGCTCACATCAATCTAAGTTGGGCTGATGAGGAGAAAGATCTCTGTGGTCCTCCTGAGCGGAATCCTCATTTTTCCCCTGTACGCCCAAATTGATCGAATCACGGGAAAGAATTTCGCCACGCGGTCGGAAGTGCTGGCGCGACATGGAATGGTTTGCACGAGCGTGCCGGCAGCTACGCAGGTAGGCCTCGACATTTTGAAACGAGGCGGCAGCGCCGTGGATGCGGCGATCGCGGCGAACGCGACGCTCGGTTTGATGGAGCCAGTCTCCAACGGCGTTGGCGGCGATCTGTTCGCCATCGTCTACAGCGCGAAGGAAAACAAACTTTACGGAATCAATGGGAGCGGACGTTCCCCACTGGGTTTGAGTTACGAGCAGATGAAAGCGGAACTGGCGAAGCTGCATCGCGAGACCATTCCTCCGACCGGCATGCTGCCAATCACAGTGCCGGGAACGGTAGATGCCTGGGCCGAGCTGCACAAGAAATTCGGGAAACTGAAATTGAGTGACGATCTCGCCCCAGCAGTTCGCTACGCCGAAGAAGGCTTTCCGGTTACGGAATTGATCGCGTATTACTGGGCGTTTGGTCCGCGCCTTTACAAAGGTTTGCCCGGCGCATTTCTGGAAACATATACGCTCGACGGCAAAGGCCGCACACCCGCGAAGGGCGACATCTTCAAAAATCCGGCGCTCGCGAAAACCCTGCGATTAATCGGCGAGAAAGGCCGCGATGCGTTCTACAAAGGCGAGATCGCGGACAAGATCGACAAGTTCATGCACGAGAACGGCGGTTTTTTGCGCAAAGCTGATCTCGAGAAGCATACCTCGACGTGGGGCGATGCAGTCTCGACGAATTATCGCGGTTACGATGTGTTCGAGTTACCGCCGAACGGTCAGGGCATCGCCGCGCTGCAAATATTGAACATTCTCGAGGGATTCGATCTGCGCGCGATGGGCCGCAATTCAGCAGATACGTTGCACATGATGATCGAAGCGAAGAAGGTCGTCTGGGCTGACCGCGCAAAATTCTATGCTGATCCTGCGTTCGCGAAGATTCCACTGAGCGGTCTACTTTCGAAAAGCTATGCGGCCGAGCGGCGCAAGTTGATCGACCCGAATCACGCGGCGAAAAAAGTCGAAGCTGGAAATCCGGCGCTAGACCGGGGCGACACGATTTACCTCTGCGCCGCCGACAACGAAGGGAACATGGTCAGCCTCATCCAGAGCAATTATCGCGGCATGGGCAGCGGCATTGTTGTACGTGGACTTGGCTTCATGTTTCAAGATCGTGGCGAACTTTTTTCGATGGATCCGAATCACGCGAACGTTTACGCGCCGGCCAAACGTCCATTTCACACTATTATTCCCGGGTTCGTGATGAAAGGTGGAAAGCCATGGGAAGCGTTCGGCGTCATGGGCGGCGGGATGCAACCGCAAGGTCACGTGCAAGTGCTCACCAACCAGATCGATTTCGACTTAAATGTGCAGGAAGCTGGCGACGCGTCTCGCTGGCAACACGAAGGCGACAACGAACCGACAGGCGAGAAAATGACCGAGTCAGGCGGCTACGTCGAAGTCGAAAGCGGCATTCCGTACGAAACGGTGCGCGAACTGCGCAAACGCGGTCACGATGTGCGCTTCGATGTGGGCGGTTACGGCGGTTACCAAGCCATCAAAGTGGAAATGCACGACGGTCAGCGCGTTTACGTCGGTGCGAGCGAATCACGCAAAGACGGACAAGCAGCGGGATACTGAGGTGTCCTCTCCAGCAGCGATCCGGTCGCGCAACTCCGGGTAGCGCACGCGTCTCGCGTGCTGGCGACGGTGTCTCGCCGTCGCGAACTTTTTGTAAAGTGCCATTCAGGGAGGGTCGAAACAATGCGATGCTCATAAAGCGCCGCTACAGTACAATGAAAGACTGTTTTGGCGGGGACGCCAAAACCAACACGCGAGACGCGTGCGCTACCCGGAGGAAGAATCTGCCTACGGCCTGCAGTGCTGGAATCGCTTCTATTCCTTAGCAGCGCCTCCAAATCGAGCAGGCGAGTGTAGATCGGGAAATTGAGTTAGCTTAATTCCTCTGCGCTTTAAGCTCGGCGAGTTTTTCCTCGGCGCGATTGACATCGGACTTTTGCGCGCTGCCGAGATGGAGCAGCTTTTGTTGCCGTTGTAAATTTGCTTCGGCAGCCTCGAGTTCGGCGCGAGCACGTTTGTCGGCAGCGATTTGCGCGGCTTCGGTTAACTGCGCCAGCGCTGCTTTTGCGGATTGCAATTCATCCTTAGTGCTCTGGCTGCCAGTCGCGAGTTGAGACTCCTGCGCAGCCACCTCTTCTTTCGCGCGCGCGACCTGCGCATTTGCAAGGTCGGACTCGAGCCGAACAACTTTCAAGGCACGTTGTTCCACTTCTACTTTCGCGAGAACGCCAATCTTGTACAGGCGCTCCGCGCCCGCGGAATTTTTCTTCGCGTGCTCCAACTGTTTTTCCAAACGCGCGACATCGTCGCCCGGCGCTGATGTGGCAGACAACGGCTCATTCGAGAGGTTTTGCTTCAACAACGGCGGCTCAATGTCGAACGACCCGGGGTCTTGTGATTGGTTTTGGGCTAATTGATCGGCAGCCAGCGCCGCAATGGCCGTTGCGAGAAGCGTGACCGGCAGTGCCAATATGCGGGTCATGCCGCTAGCTTATCATGAAATTTCCTTCGCCGATACATCATCTACCAAAGGAAAAAATTTCTTGGAGCTCAGGCATCTTGCCTATCAGTTCAATGCGACAGGCTGGAAGCCATGTCGGCCGGAACAGCCAGGATGGCTATTTTCCGACACATTCATCGGCTTCAAGGAATGAGATTCCCTTAATTTAGTTCTTTTCATCCGCAGACTTTTTGGCATACGACAGAGTCCCGGAGAAGATTGCAATTGCGCACACACATATGCCTAATCTCATGTGTGCGAGACTATGAATTGGCTGGGCAGACGTCAATTCGACGGCTCCAAAACCACAGCCGCAATTGAGAAGTATTTAGAAGATTGGGCATCGAAACCGTACGGACTGGAATGGGAAGAGGCAGCCGAACAGAAATTGTTCAAACCGCTCGGCATGACTTCGACCAGCTCACGATATGCGGATTTTGTCGGACGCGCGAACAAAGCGTTGAGACATGTGCTGGTGGACGGCAAATGCATGCAAAAGTTCAAACGCGATGCACAAGCGCAATCGCCGGCGGGCGGCATCAGTTCGTCTGTGAATGATGTGGCCAAGTGGATGCGTTTGCAGCTCGCGAATGGAAAATTTGATGGCAAACAAATCGTGGATGAGAACGCGCTGGCGGAGACGCATCACCCGCAAATGCTCACCGGCTTTAATCCTTTCACGCAAATGCCGACTTTCTACGGCTTGGGATGGAACGTCAGCTATGACCAGCAGGGTCGGTTGCGCTTAAATCACTCCGGCGCGTTTGGCCTGGGCGCGGCGACTTATGTAAATCTCGCGCCGAACAAGCAATTGGGCATCGTCGTGCCCACTAATGCGTACCCGAT
>WNGJ01000716.1_pt1 | contig 31129 bp, 26 predicted proteins | sample 5400611 | NCBI WGS metagenome assembly WNGJ01 (sample SAMN13153375, study PRJNA577476) | soil metagenome | isolation source: 40 cm soil or saprolite under Garry oak tree replicate 1 | place: USA:California | collected 2016-06-15
CGCCGGGATCGCGTGCCGGGTTTGTTTGATTCCTACGGCACCGAAATAAACCGCCGCCACATAAAACGTGGTCTCGGTGCTCCCATAAATGGTCGCCGCCGTCAGGCTGACGATATTGTCAGGCCCGAGCCGATGAACGACGTCGGTCAACAGCGCGAGCGTTGCGCTTCCGCTCAGTGGTCTCATTAACGCGAGCGGGAGCAGATCGGTAGGAAAATGCAGTGGAGACAATACTGGTGAAAGTACGCGACTCAGCAGATCGATCCCACCGGCGCCCTTAAACATTCCGATCGCCACCAGCATCGTGACGAGGAACGGAATAATCTTTAAAGTCACGCCGAATCCTTCTTTCGCGCCCTCGACAAACTCGTCATAAACTTTCACTCCGCGCGCCGCGGCGTAAAGCGGAAAGAAGCTGAGAAGAAATGGGATCGCCAGGATCGATAAGGCGTTCACGCTGCGGACAAAAACGTTCTGTGCCGCCGCGTCTGCCACCATCGGCACACCGAACAGAGTTGGCGCCACCATCCGGACAAAAAGCACGGCGAAGAAAAGAGTAAGAACGATTAGGGCGATCAAACCAAGAATCGATGATCCAGGCGGCGGCTCTTCCACGATTGCCACTTCCTCTCGCGAGTCTTTTGTCGATTTTGACGTTGAGCGGTATGGCGAATCATCGGCGATCGCAGGCGTTTCGCGCGCCAGCTGAAATATCGGCAATTTTTCCAACAGTTTCACAGAGATGATTGCCACGGTCGCTGCGCAAAGCGTCGCAAGAAGCGCAGTGCCGACAATTGCCGTCGGTTTCGTTGATCCCGATGCGGCAAGAATCGCAATTGCCGTGGCAGGAATTAACTGAACAGAGCTCGTGTTGATCGCGAGGAAAGTGCACATCGCGTTTGTCGCAACGCCGGGACGAGGGTTGAGTGTTTCGAGATCGCGCATCGCGCGCAAACCGAGAGGGGTCGCAGCATTGCCAAGGCCGAGCATGTTGGCCGACATGTTCATGACCATTGATCCCATCGCGGGGTGATCCGGTGGAACGTCTGGAAAAAGCCTTCTCATGATCGGACGCAGCCCGCGCGCGATTCGCTGCACGAGCCCCGCGCGCTCGGCCAGGCGCATCACGCCCAGCCAGAGCGCCATGATCCCGATGAGAGCCAGCGCGATTGTGACAGCCGTCTTCGCGCCATCGAAGGCGCCCACGGTCACATCTTTCAAGCGATCGTTCCAGCCACCAATCGCGACGGCGAGTAAAACAAGCGCGAGCCAGATATAATTGAGCACGACTTTTCTTGTAGCTGCGGTCTCCCACGTCGGCTAGCCGATTATTGTTATTGCGTTGTCGATCTTCCTTTCGACAGACTGACTGCGCCATGAACGAATCCATCACTCAAATCAAGGATACGACGGCGAATCCGGCTCCGCTCGGGCTTCTCGGCTTTGGCATGACGACCGTGTTGCTCAACCTGCACAACGCCGGCTTTTACGAGCTCAATAGCATGGTGCTGGCGATGGGCATTTGCTATGGCGGCGCCGCGCAAATTATCGCCGGAGCCATGGAATGGAGGAAAGGCAACACATTCGCCACTACCGCGTTTGTTTCCTACGGCTTATTCTGGCTCTCGCTGGTGACCCTGATTGTCTTGGCGAAACTCGGATGGGGCGCGGCCTCAAACGACACCGCGATGGCCGCATATCTCGCCATGTGGGGATTGTTCACCGCCGTTATGTTTGTCGGCACGTTGCGGCTCAATCGCGCTTTGCAGGTCGTATTCGGCACGTTGGCGATTCTTTTCTTTCTCCTCGCCTACGGCGATTACACAAACGCCAGCACCGGGTTCAAACATTTCACCGGTTACGAAGGAATCTTCTGCGGTTTCTCCGCGATTTATGCTGGCCTCGCGCAGGTGCTTAACGAATTGTTCGGTAAAATCGTGCTCCCGCTCGGCATGGTGAAGAAATAATCAGCTGGATTCTTCACCACCACGAAGATCACGAAGATCACGAAGAACACGAAGATGGAATTTGATGAGTTGTCGCAGAACGTCATCGGATGCGCAATCGAAGTTCATCGCAACCTCGGATCGGGCCTACTCGAATCGAGCTACCGGCAATGCCTGGCTTGTGAGCTCTCGCACGCGCGCATTCCGTTTCAGATGGAGTTGGCGCTGCCGGTTCGTTACAAAGATCTCCTGCTCGATTGCGGCTATCGGATCGATTTGTTTGTACGTAGCGATCTCATCGTGGAAATCAAAATCGTCGAAACGCTTCTTCCAATCCATCAAGCACAAGTTCTTACGTACATGCGACTCTCAAAAGTGTCGCTTGGCTTGCTTATCAATTTCAACGTCACAAAGCTGCAAAACGGCACCAAACGTTTCGTTCTGTGATCCTTCGTGCTCTTCGTGTCCTTCGTGGTGGTTAGATCCGTCCCTTCAAAAGGCTGGATGCGAGCTGCAAGGCGGATTCACTTTTCCCGCCGAGCATGCGGGCGATTTCTTCGCGGCGCGCTTTCTCACTCACTTCGTGCAAGTCTGAAAAAGTGCGACCGCGCATAACATCTTTTGTCACGACAAAATGAGAAGACGCAGTCGCAGCTACTTGAGGCAGATGCGTGATGCAAATTACTTGATGATCGCGACCCAATGTTCGCATTTTGGCTCCGACCGCGTGCGCGATTTCGCCGCCCACATTCGTGTCGATCTCATCAAAGACGAGCAGCGGGATCGCGTCATGTGCTGCCAGCGCGGACTTGATCGCAAGCATCAGGCGCGAGATTTCGCCACTTGAGGCAATCCCACGAAGCGGTTTCAACGGTTCGCCCGGATTCGGGCAGAAAAGCAATTCAACGGAATCGAGTCCGCTTGCGTGCGGTTCGTCCAGCGCACTGAGCTTTACTTCAAAATTCGATTGACGAAAACCAAGATCGACAAGGTTCTTCCGGATCGTTGCCGAAAGTTTTGGCGCCGCTTTGGCGCGGAGTTTCCGCAGTGCCTCGCCGGCGCGACTCATTTGTCCGCGCACTTTTTCGATTTCGCCGATCAGGCGTTCCAGTTCGGCATCGCGTCCTTCGATTTTGCGCATCCGTTCCGCGGCGCGTTCGCCAAATGAGATCACATCGGCAATCGATCCGCCATATTTCCGTTTCAAAGTTTCGAAGAGCGAAACGCGTTGCTCGAGCGCGGCAAGCTGTGCCTGATCGAGATCGAGCTTTTCGGCGTACTGTGAAAGTGAGCGAGCAATTTCGGAAAGTTCGACAACTGCCGTCGCATGCGCTGAGGAGAATCGCGAAATGGAGTTGTCGATCTTTTCCAGTTCCCGCAGCGATCGCTGCGTTTCTGCCAGTTGCGAAAGTACAGAACCATCTGCTTCGGAAAGTTTGTTCACAATTGCGCTCGCCAGCTCAATGAGCCGCTTGCTATTAGCTGCGAGCTTATAGCGGCTCTCGATTTCTTCTTCTTCGCCCGCAACGAGATTCGCCGCAGTGATCTCATTGATCTGATGCCGAAGCAGATCGAGCTCTTGTTCGCGCGCCGTCTCCGCCGTGTCCAACGTGGCATGTTCTGCCGTCAGCGTCTGTAGTTGGCGGTAATGTTTATGATATTGGTCGAGCTGCCCGCCCGCCCCCGCGAACGAATCGAGCAACTCCAACTGCTTGCCTCGCGACAGCAACGATTGATGATCGTGCGGCCCGTGAAGGTCGACTAGTTCGTCGCCAAGATTTTTCAAGATCGCCAAGGTGGTCGGCGAGCCATTGATGAACTGACGGTTTGCGCCGCTTGTAGAAAGGGTGCGCCTGATGATGAGATCGCCTTCACACGCTTCAACGCCTGCTTCGATCAGTCGCAGATTTAATTTTTGCAGATCGTCTCCGCTAAAAACTGCTTCTACGGTGCAGAGATCGGCCCCGGTGCGGATGAGAGATTTGTCCGCACGCTCGCCGAGTAAAAGTTGGAGCGCGCCGATGATGATCGATTTCCCCGCACCCGTCTCACCGGTGACAGCGATGAACCCCGGCGCCATCTGCCATTCGAGCTCTTCCACGAGCGCGAGATTCTTAATTCGCAGCAGATTCAGAACGGCGGCCATCGGAAGGGTTGAGAGTTATTAGTTGAGAGTTAAGAGTTCCAACTTGCCAATTCCGATCTCAACTCACAACTCCGAAAGCCTTCGCAAGAAAGGCTCTCAACTGAGATTGACCTTTCTCGGCACCGGCACATCACAGGGTGTTCCGATGATCGGCTGCGATTGCGAGGTTTGTCGTTCTCCCGATCCGCGCGACAAACGATTGCGCTCGTCAATTTATGTCGAAACGCCGGAATGTTCCTGGGTCGTTGACACGGGAACCGATTTTCGGACGCAGGCACTGCGCGAAAATATCCTCACTGTCGATGCAGTGATTTTCACTCATTCGCATACCGATCACATCATGGGCTTTGATGATCTTCGGCGTTTCTCGCATGCGCGCGGCTCGATGCCGGTCTATGCCTCGGCGGAAACGATGCGCGACCTTGAGCGGGTGTTTCAGTTTGCATTTAAGACTTCCGATCCATTTCCCTGGTATTTGAAACCAGAGCCGCACGTCATCGGCGGTCCTTTCGAATTGGGTGCCACGCTGATTACGCCGTTACCCGTGCCGCATGGTGATTCCATCGTAAACGGATATCTCTTTTCGCGCGGCGGCGAGAAACTCGTCGCGTATTTAAGCGATTGCAGCGGTGTTCCGGATGCTATTGTCGATCTTATCGCGCGCGTAAAGGTCTTGATCATCGATGCGTTGCGCGACAAACCGCACCCGACCCATTTGAGTGTTCGGCAAGCGTTGGAAGTCGCTTCGCGCGTGCGACCAGACACGACTTATTTCACGCACATTGCGCACGAGCTTCCGCAAGCGGCCGAGTCGCGGCTACCCGCCGGCGCCCATATTGCTTACGACGGCCTCAAGCTCAGTTTCTAGATGAAACATTTTCGGCCTTTTCTCTTACTCTTTGTCTTACTCTTGCTCAATGCTTCCGCCGCGGAGCAACCATTAGCGCAATCGACGATCGTTCTCTACAACAAAGCCGTCTCTGATTCGGTTGAGCTCGCGAAATTTTACGCCGAGCAACGTGGCATCGCAGCCGACCATCTCATTGGGCTCACTTGTTCGACCGAGGAAGAAATCAGCCGTGAAGAGTACGATAGAACCGTCGCTGATCCGCTTCGTGAAATTTTCAAACAACGTCACTGGTGGACGTTGCGCGAGCCGCCCGGCCAAGCGCCAGTGGTCACCGCCAGCACGATCCATTTTGTCGCGACAATCAAAGGTGTGCCGCTGAAAATTCGTTCAACCACGGGTTATCGCGGAGACCAACCGAGATCCGGGCAACCCGGGAACCGCAACGAAGCATCCGTCGATTCTGAACTGGCGGTCCTCGGTCTCTATTTGCGCCAAATTTCGGGGCCGACCCCGAACTCATATTTCCAAAGTTTCCGTGCGATTAACGAGTTCGAGAATGCGACCTTATTGCTCGTCTGTCGTCTCGACGCGCCGACTGCCGCGACAGTGCGGAACATGATTGTCGATTCGATAGCAACGGAGAAGAGCGGATTGTGGGGGCGTGCCTATGTCGATGGTGCACACAAGACTGGCGCCGGCTTCGCAGCTGGGGACGAATGGCTCGCTGAGGTGACCACACAGCTTCACAAGGTCGGGAATCCAGTCGTGTACGACGATACGCCGGCGATCTTCCCCGACGCGTATCCGATGACGGACTGCGCCCTTTATTACGGTTGGTATGCAGGCAATGTCGCAGGTCCCTTTACTCGACCGGATTTTCGCTTCGTGCCGGGAGCGATCGCGGTGCACATCCACTCGTTCAGCGCCAGGACACTGCGCGATCCCAATGCAAACTGGGTCGCCCCGCTTCTTTCGAAAGGCGCGGCCGCGAGTCTGGGCAACGTTTACGAACCGTATCTGCAACTCACTTCGCATCTCGATATCTTCAACAATCGGTTGCTTCATGGCTTCACGTTTGCAGAGAGCGCCTATATGTCGATGCCGGGGCTCTCTTGGATGTCGGTAATGGTAGGCGATCCCCTTTATCGGCCGTTCGCAACGTGGCTTCAGATTGAGCCGAACAGCGAGTCCGAAAAGAACAAGTCCGATTGGAAGGCCTATCATGAATTTGCCATCAAAAATGCGACGCGTCCGGCGTCGGAATTCCGGACGTTGGCGCGACAAACTGCATCGCGAACACGCAACGGCCCAATGATTGAAGACCTCGGCTCGATCGAAGCGCGCGATGGGAATTTTCCGGCAGCAACAGATTGTTTTGGCCAGGGGCGAACCTTTTATTCGAACCGCGACGACATTCTGCGTCTCGTGCTCAAGGAAGCAGACGCATGGGTCAAGCAGAGCAAGCCAACACGAGCTGTCGATCTTATCCGAAGTTCGCTGCGAACTGCTCCAGCCGCATCCGCAGCGCCGCTTTTGAGGAAATTTGAGGAAGATGCAGAGCGCGCTGTCAGCCAGACCACGCCATCTAGGTAAACGTCTAGCGAATAATTCCGCGCTCGCTTTGTTCGATGAACTCGAGAATCTGGGTGATTTCTTCGGTCTGGGGCAAGTCTTTGCTGATCGCTTCAATTGCCTGCTGCGTATTGTATTTGGAACGATAAACCAGGCGGAAAGCCTCTTTGATCAGCTTCACGCTTTCGGGTAGGAAATTCTTGCGTTCCAAGCCGATCAGGTTAATGCCCCGAATTTCCGCCGGGTTACCATCGGCAATCATGAACGGCGGAACGTCCTGGACGATCTTCGAACATCCGCCGGTGATGGCGAAGCGTCCAATCCGGCAAAACTGATGCACGGCCGTAAGCCCCCCAATGACGGCGTGATCGCCCACCTCCACGTGTCCTGCTAGCGTGCCGTTGTTGGAAAAAACAACCTCGTCTCCGACTACGCAATCGTGTGCAATATGGCTGTAGGCAAGGAAGGTGCCGCGGTTGCCAATGCGCGTTTTGCCCTGGCTGGTTGTGCTCCGGCTGATTGTGACAAATTCACGGAATGTATTTTCATCGCCGATTTCCAGGTAAGTCGGTTCGCCCTGGTATTTCAGGTCCTGCGTCTGCTGACCGATCGAGCAGGCGGCATAAAACTTATTTCCAGCGCCGGCACGCATCGGTCCGCAAAGCGTGACATGCTGTTGCAGCCAGCAATTTTGACCGAGCACGACGTCGGCTGCGATCACGCAATATGGTCCGATGATCGTTCCCGCGCCGATTTCCGTCCGTGGATCGACAATGGCCGTCGGATGAATCTGCACGTCGCTCATTTATCGAGAAACGTGAACATCAATTCGCCTTCCGAGACGACCGCGTCGTTCACGACGCAATGACATTTCGCTTTCGCCAGGCGTTCGCCGCGCGACTTGGTCAGCTCGGCATGAATGAACATCGTGTCCCCTGGGAGCACCGGTTTGCGAAATTTCACGCCATCTGCGCTCATGAAATAGCCGATGCGGCTTGTCGTTTTTGCCAGTTTAAATAATAACAAGCTCGCCACTTGCGCCATTGCTTCCACTTGCATGACGCCGGGCATTACCGGATGACCTGGGAAATGTCCTTGAAAAAAGGGCTCGTTAATCGTGATCGATTTTACGGCCGTAATTTTGTTTTCGCCTTCGAAGCCGATGACCCGATCAACCATCAAAAACGGATAGCGATGCGGCAGTATCTTCATCACTTCATCCGTGTCCAATCCGCCATCGCCTAACGGGACCGCGCGCGGTGTGCTCATTGCGCTCCTTCGGGCCTGCTCCCGAGCGAGCACGCGAGCAAGCTCCGCATTCGCCGCGTGGCCGGGCTTCACCGCCACGACGTGACCACGAATCCGCCGTCCGACAAGCGCAAGGTCGCCGATGATATCGAGGATTTTGTGGCGAACGAATTCGTCGGCGAAGCGCAAAGGTTCCTTGCTTAAAACCGCCTCTCCACGCACGACGATCGCATTTTCGAGGCTGCCGCCCTTGATCAAATTTTTCTCCATTAGCGGTTGAACATCTTCGTAGTAAACGAATGTCCGCGCCGACGCGATTTGCCGCTCGAAAATTGCCGGCGTTATTTCTGTCGATAGAAACTGGGCGAAGCGATTGTTCGGTCCAGCCTGGGTGCAGGAGATGCGAAACGTGTCGTCGGGCAACAAAACAAGCAGCGCGCCCGTTTTCGATTCCACGTGCATCGGTTCGCGCACATCGAAGAACTTTCGCGGCTGTTCCTGCGCGGTCAGACCAGCTTTCTTGATAAGATCGACATAGGGCTGCGCGCTGCCGTCGCCGATTGGCGGCTCGTTCGCATCCATCTCAACGATAGCGTTGTCCACGCCCATCGCGGAAAGCGCCGCGAGCACGTGCTCGACCGTGTGCACGCGCACGGCCCCTTCGCCCAGCGTTGTCGCGCGCTCGACCGTTTTCAGATTGTCGATCTTGACATCGATGGTTGGTTCGTCCTGCAAATCCTTGCGCTTGAATTTGATTCCGTGATCGACCGGCGCCGGATGCAATTTAAGCGAGACCTTTTCGCCGGTATGCAGCGACGTGCCGCTAAAGCCGGCAGTTTTTCCAACCGTATGTTGAAGCTCAGACGTAATAGCCACAGCTAGTCGCTTGCGTTGTAGCGACGCTCGTGTCAAGCGCTGTTCTTTAATTTCAGCGGCTCACCCGTTCGACAAGCTCAGGACAGGCTCCGATGCCGCTACACTTCATCTCAATTCAAAATCGCCGCAATCAAATGCCATCATTTTATCGATGTTCGAGATGCGAAACTGCTCCACGACTGCACCATCATCCTGCCAAACATCGACCGATTTTTCGCCATTCTTTTTAATGGATGCGCGAATCAGATTCGGCGTTTCACTAACCGTGCACAGCGGCAATCCATCGGTGGTTTTGAGAAAACTGTCCTCATCGTCAAATCCAACGCCAAGATCGACAATCGGCCTTTCGTCATTGGCCAACGGGTTCGGCATGAGTTTCACTTTTACATTGCCGGTTGCCTTATCTTCGGCGGTGGGAGCCGCGGCTTGGCCGAGATCTTCTATTTTGAAACGACCAACGAGGTAGCCGCGGGCATGATATTTTCCAGCCGGTAGATCTTCGCCCTCTTCGTTCTTGCCGTCCCATTTTGTCACCAGCGCATCGGCACCCATCGTGAACTCGTCCAGTTTGGCTTGCTCGTGCAAAATGCGCACGAGCTTCCCATTTCCATCGTAAATGCCGAGGCTGATTGTGCCTTCAAGCGGCGGCGGGACAAAACTGATACGCACACTGCGGGTCGGAGATGGCGAAGCGCTTGGCGTCAGCGTCGGTGATGGTGATTCCTGCGCAGCCAACGAATAGATCGACGCAAGCGTAAATAAAATTGTGAGGTTGAGCTTTTTTGTCATGTCGAACGGAGTCCATACATCTCTTACTTTGAAAAGAGGAAGTGGAAGAACAGTGAGAGATTCCTCGACTTCGCTCGGAATGACAAGGCGGTTAGAGGTAATAGCGCCAGTTTACGTTCGGGAAAAGGCTATCGCGCCATTCGGAATCGCGCAGGAATTTTTCATCGACATCATTCACGTTAAACTGGTCGTACAGCCGATTGAAACGAAGGAGGTGATCCATTGTTCGTTTCGTGGCGTAATCTTTCGCGGTTCCCTCTTTAATCAGGAATGCCCAATCGCTCGATTGCGCCAGTAAAAGTTCGCGCGCCATTTGTTTCAGCACCCGGTCTGCGAGTGGGCTTGAGTGCTTCGCATGTCTGCGCGCGGTGTCGCTCATGCGCTGACTAGCAGTGTGCAGGTGCGGATAAATCCAGGCGTTGCTCGGATCGAGCCAGACCCCGAGGTAGCCGTTTTCACCCCATGTCGATGTTGCCGGCTCAATCGTTTGTTGCGTGGGATGAGTTTCGAGGAATTCGCTGGGCGTGGTCAGGCTGAGATGTTGTTGCTCTTGAGCGGTCTTGCGAATGAAGAGCTCAAGAAAACGTGTTCCTTCGAACCACCAATGACCAAACAATTCGGCGTCGAATGGGACGACAACTACTGGATCAAAATCGGATTCGCTAATTTGGCGAATTTGCTGCCGCCGCTGTTCAAGAAAGTGTGCAGCATGCGTTTCCACCGCTTTGTCTGCTGCCTCGCGATCATACAATTCTTTTTCCTCGCCGCGTCCGGTAATGCGATAATATTTCACGCCGGAAAATTTTCGGCTTCCACGCGCGATTGGGCCCAAATGCTCCATTGGAAGATCGAAACCGACGTCGCGATAAAATTCACGATAGGCCGGATCGCCTGGATAACCTTCGTGCGCGCTCCAGACCTGCCGGCTTGAATTGCGATCGCGTGCGAAAAGCGCTGGCCCGGCGGACGTGTAATACGGCGCGTAAATGGAGCGGCGCGGCGGCGGTTTTCCAAACATGACCCCGTGTGCATCCAGAACGACCCAGCGAATGTTTGCTTCTTGCAGAAATGATTCCAAGCCAGGCGCGTAGGCGCATTCCGGCAGCCAAAAACCGGTTGGCTCGCCACCGAAAAGATCGACATACACATCTCGGCCGATTAAAATCTGCGCCCGCGCAGCTTCACGCGACTGTTGCTGAATCAGCGGTAACAATCCGTGCGTAGCAGCGCAGGCGATGATTTCAAGTGCGCGCGTTTTCCGCAGCTCGCAAAAAGCGGCGAGCAGATCGCATTTCCATCGCTCGACAAAGAAATGCTGAGTATCGGAAAACAAATCGAAATAAAACTCGGCGAGTTCTCGCAGTCTGGGATTCTTGCGATTCCGCTTTCGTTCGCGTTCTGCCAAATCGATCAAAAGATTGAGATGACGCACGTAGCGCTCGCGCAGCAATTCGTCTTCCAGCATGGCGCAAAGCGTCGGGGTGATCGACATCGTGAGCTTGAACGGCACGCCATCGTTCACTAAGCGCTGCATCATTCGCAGCAGCGGGATGTACGTCTCGGTGATCGCCTCGAAGAGCCAGTCTTCCTCGAGAAAATGCTCGTGTTCAGGATGCCGAACAAAGGGCAAGTGCGCGTGAAGAATGAACGCGAGAGAACCGGAATGCATTGGCGATTCGAATTGCTAAAAGATACAACGGCGCGGATTGCTTTATCCGCAATCCGCGATCACCAATCGGCAATCGCTTAGAGCGTCCGGCAAAAGTCTTGGAAACGGTCGAGCCCCTTTTTGATAACGTCGATGCTCGTGGCGTAACTAAGCCGGACGGTGCGGTCGTCGCCAAAAGCAGCGCCAGGGACAACAGCGACGTTGGCCTTGCTCAGCAAACGGTCGGAGAAATTTTGCGAAGTCAACCCTAGTTGACTGATGTTCACCAACACGTAGAACGCTCCCTGCGGCTTGACCGCAGTTACGTTCGGAATTTTGGAAATGCGATCGAACATGTAATTGCGCCGCATATCGAATTCTTCACACATATCGGCAAGCGGTTGTTGATCACCCTTTAACGCGGCGAGCCCGCCATGCTGCGAGAAAGAAGATGGGTTGGACGTGGTATGGCTTTGGATTGAATCCACCGCCTTGGCCACTGCTTCCGGCGCAGCGAGATAACCAAGGCGCCAACCGGTCATCGCATATGATTTGCTGAAACCGTTGATCGTAATCGTGAGATCGTACGCTTCCTTGGAAAGAGACGCGATGCTCACGTGCTTGGCATCGTCGTAAACGAGCTTCTCGTAGATTTCGTCGGACAAAATATAAATGTCTTCCTCGGCGGCAACATCGGCAATTGCCTGCAGCTCCTCGCGCGTGTAAACGGAGCCAGTCGGATTGCCTGGTGTATTCAGGATCAACATCTTTGTGCGTGGCGTCATCGCGTTCTCAAAATCTGCGGCGCGTATCTTCCAGCCTTTGCGCTCGCTTGTCGGCACAATCACCGGGTCGGCGCCCGCCAACCTGACCATGTCGGGATAGCTGACCCAATATGGCGCAGGAATGATGACCTCATCACCGGGCTGGCATGTCGCGAGGATGGCGTTGTAGCAGGCGTGCTTGGCACCATTGCTCACAATGATTTGAGCGGCGCGATAGGTAAGCTCGTTATCAGTAGCCAATTTCTCCGAGATCGCCTGGCGCAACTCTGGGATGCCGGCGCTCGGCGTGTATTTCGTGAAGCCGGCCTCGAGCGCCGCGATCGCGGCCGCTTTGATGTGCTCAGGTGTATCGAAATCTGGTTCGCCCGCGCCGAAGCCGCACACATCGATGCCCTCCGCTTTCATCGCTTTGGCCTTGCTATCAATTGAAAGGGTAAGCGAAGGGGTAAGTTGAGCGGCGCGTTCGGAAATTTCCATGGCAGTAGGGTTAGTTGTTAGGTGGTTCAAAGTGGGAGCGCAAATTATTGGCGGCGGTAGAAGTTTTCAATCAGAGGTTTGAAATTGTTCTCCTCAATCTGCACGATCGCCATCTCGCGTTCCGCGTTCTCGGCGGAATCCGAAGCATGCGCGGCGTTGATCATGATGGTCTGTCCAAACTCTCTTCGGATTGAACCGGGCGGCGCTTTCGCAGGATCGGTTGGACCGAGCACGTCCCGGATTTTGCTCACTGCGTCAATACCTTGATAAACGATGGCAATCGACTTTTCGGTACCCGGGACGTTCCGTTTTTCCGGTGGACATTTGCTTGGCTTGCGCCCCGCCATAAATTCGACGATGCTCTCCCAGTTTTCATGGCCGCTCGCCGGTCCCAATTTTTGTTCCAACACTGATAGCACGGGACCGTAGAACTGCTCGGCTTGCCCGACACTCATCCGATGAACCTTAAAGCCAATGATGTGCAGGCCGGAGCGAGAAAAGACTTCAATGACGCCGCCCGGCCGCAAATTTGGAAATTTGAAATTGTCCGGCTTAATCAGCACGAGCGTCTTCTCGATCTTTCCGTCCGTGGGGTAAGTGATAACGTGGTCCAGGATCCCCCCGTCGCGATCGGAGAATTCCGACCATAATTTCAAATCGCGCTCGACCGCTCGTGGTTCGAAAGCCGTCAACACGCCAGGTTCAAAGTAGGTCACCTTTCCGGAATCATCCGTGATGTAATCACCGAACGTGTCGCGGATTGTCTCGCCGCTGGTGCGCTCGTGCACGATATGGCCAACGGTGCGATGCATCTTTTCCACAGCGTCGGGACCCCGAAAAACCAGCAACAGAACACGTGGCGGCTGACCTTGGATGTTGCCGGTGAAATTTTTCAGCACATACTCGCGAAGCAATTCCTGCGTCGCGAGATGATGCAGGTCCGTTTCCGTTACGATTGTCTCCGAATAGCGCTTTGCCAATTCTGGGCTCGGCGCAAACATGCGTCCGCCCACCAAGTCGAGCCCTGTCCGCGAAATTAACCGCCCGACGATTCCGCCGGTGCGCGATTTGCGCATCGAGTAGGGAGTAATGATGGCGTAGGAAAGTTCGTCGGTCTGCATGTCGATCTTGCGCGGCTTAAGATTAAACCGCGTTTTATGCAGAGAAACCGAAGCCGCCAAAGGCTTCGGCAACGTAGCCGTCGCCCTTCGTTCGCGTCAAATACGTTTTCTATTCCTTCCGTCTGCACTCCTCAAGGCAGGGCTGGAGCGGGTGACGAGGCTCGAACTCGCGACGTCCTCCTTGGCAAGGAGGTGCTCTACCACTGAGCTACACCCGCGTTTTGAGGGGAAATAATAATGTCGTGCGGTTGCCGCGACGCAACCTTTTAATTGCTCGGACGAGCGAAAGTATCTCCAAATTCTTGAATCCATATGGGATCCTGACTTCATCTCACCTTCAAAGAATAATTATGAAAACCCTGTTTATTATTTGTACCTGCTCGTTTGCGCTCGCGGTCTGCACTTTCGCCCAAGCCCCCTCTGTTTCCCCGATGATTAGCCCCGCACAATCTGCGCCGGCCGTTTCGGCTGCGCCAAGTGCCACGGCACCGATCTCAAGCGATCTTGGAGACCAAATTCGGCGACGGTTCGACAAAAAGTTCAAAACAGGCGGCCATATCCGCATCGAAAGGGACAACGACGCACTTGAGGATAAAGACATTCCATCCCAAGTAATCCCGATTGTCGTAGTTACAATGTTGGCTGTATTTGGCGCTCCGGTACTGATCGTGGCGGTTATCATGTACTTTGGCTTTTCCAAGACACGAGCTTTGCACCGCACAGTTCGCTTAATGGTGGAAAAGGGCCAGGAGGTGCCAGCGGCCCTATTGAATCCGCCGCCGACGCAGCGCCAACGGTCGGACATGCGTCGAGGGGTTTTGCTTTTAATGGTCGGGGTCGGTCTAATAATGTTTTTCGGCGTGGTTGCTGACTGGGACAGCGGCGTGTGGACGCTTGGGATGATTCCAGCCCTGATTGGTGCGGGGTACCTGTTGGTATGGAAACTGGAGGGAAGGAAGGACAACCCGCCACCCGTACCGTAACCTCCGGGCGTGGAGCTAACAGATGCAGATCTCGTTGCGCGAGTTCTTGTTGACGACGATCAGCACGCTTTCGGAGAGTTGGTTCGGCGGCATCAATCGAGCGTGCGCGGTATGCTGCGCCAACTCACCCGAACCGATGCCGCACTCGCCGATGACCTCGCGCAGGAAACCTTCCTGCGAGCTTACAAAAACATCCGCAGCTTTCGTGGCGAAGCCCGTTTTTCCACATGGCTTTATCGGATCGCATATAATTGCTTTCGAGAGGATGCGCGGCGGCGCAAAGAATTTGTCGGCATCGATGAGGAACAACTTCAAGCTGAGCAGGATCCTCAGGTTTTCGATTCCGCTTTAAGGCATGATCTGATGCACGCACTCAGTTTGCTTCCGCTGCATGAGCGCTCGGCGGTTTTACTTTGTTGTCAGAATGGTTTATCGCACGACGAAGCTTCGCGTGTCCTGTGCATTCCGCTTGGCACGGTGAAGACGAATGTTTTGCGGGGACGGGAGAAGTTAAAGCGCACACTGGCTGAATGGGGACCTGATTAAAATGGATGAAATAAGCGAGGAAGATCAGTTGGATCGACAGTTGTGCGAGGCAGCTCCATACGTCGACGACAACGGATTTACAGCGCGCGTGTTGCACCGATTGCCTGCACCGCGTCGCAGGCGCCGATCGTTTCGCGGCGCGATCCTCCTGGCAGCCGCCTTGCTCGCGAGTGCACTGGCTTACGTTGCTTCGGATGGAGGGCGTTTTCTTATCGTCGCGATGGCACGATTCGCGGCGTTGCCGACGTTGTGGTTTTTTGTGGTCGTATTTGGTAGCGGAATTCTGGTTATGACTGCCGGAGCTATCGCTGCCATCTCTAAGGCAAGCGAACTGCAGTCCTAGCTTAGCTGCATCATCTTGCGGCCCACAGTTCGCGTGCCCGCCGGACATCGAGCTGAATTTGTTGTGCCAGCGACTCCATGTTGTCGAACTTTCGTTCCGGTCTGAGATAGCGCACGAATCGCACCTCGACATCCTCGCCGTAAATGTCGCGATCAAAGTCTAGCAGATAAATTTCCAGCACGCGTTCAGATTTTCCGCTGCTGACCGTCGGGCGATAACCGAGATTAATGACACCGTGATATAAAACGCCGTTGATCCATGCTTCAGCGAGATAAACGCCGTTCGGCGGGAACTGTTCGCTGTGCGCGCTAAGGTTCGCGGTCGGAAATCCAATTTTTTTCCCAAGATTATCGCCATGCGTGACCGTGCCGAGAATAGTGTAATCTCGGCCAAGCATTTCCGCTGCCTTCGCGAAATCGCCGTTCTCCACAGCCTGCCGAATAGCAGTGCTGCTGACCACTTTCCCATTTATCAGGACTGGCGAAACTCCAACGACGCTGAAATCAAATCGTGGGCCAAGTTCTTTGAGCAGATCGAGATTCCCACGCCGATCTTTTCCAAACGACCATTCGTGGCCGACACAGATTTCGCGCAGCGGTCTTGAATGGTCAACGAGTTCTTCGACAAATTTCTCTGGCGAAGTGGCAGCGAACTTCTTGTCGAAATTGATCACGAGAAGATGTTCGACGCCCAGGTTGCGGATCAAAGCGATTTTATGTTGCGTGGCAGTGAGCAGGTGAGGCGCGTGCTGCGGACGCAGCACTTTGAGTGGGTGCGGATCAAAAGTCATTACTACCGGCGTCCCCTGTGCCGTACGGGCATGATTCGTCGCAGCGGAAATTACGGCTTGGTGACCAAGATGAACGCCATCAAAAACTCCGATGGCGAGATAGAGAGGGCCATGCAATTGGGCCAGCTCGGAAATGGAATGGAGCGTTTTCACCAATGGAATGACGAATTAATCACGAAGCACGAAATACCGAAATCCAATACCCGCGGAGTTGTTTGGGCTTCGTTATTCGGATTTCCTTCGTTCTTCGTCATTCGAGCTTCGTCATTTCCCTTCACGCCCCGCGCATACGCGAAACTTCCGGCAGGCTCAGGACGCGGTTCAAAACGTCCTCGCGCGAAGCGTTCTTGATCCGCGAGACGCTGATCGCTTGATCGACATCGAAACGTCCGGACTTCAAGCGTCGGAGCGATTTTAGATGCGCACCGCAACCGAGCTCATCGCCGATGTCGTGAACGTACGTGCGCACGTAAAATCCCTTGCTGCAAACAACGCTAAAATCGATTTCCGGAAGCGCGATCTGATTGATAGCGTACCGGTACACGTGGACAAGCCGGGGCTCCCGCTCAACCACTTGGCCTTGCCGCGCCAGTTTATAAAGGGGGACACCTCCGTGCTTTTTCGCTGAAACCATCGGCGGCAGTTGATAGAAATCGCCCCGAAATTTTTCAAACGCCGCACGGATCTCGCTTTTATCGAGCGCCGGCACTTCGCGTTGGCTGATGATTTCACCTTGTCGATCTTGCGTGCTTGTCGTGATGCCAAGGGTGAGTGTGCCGGCGTATTCCTTGTCTTCGCTCATGAGTAAATCCTGGACTTTTGTCCCGCGCCCGATTGTCAAAAGGAGCAAGCCGGTTGCGATCGGGTCGAGGGTCCCACAATGGCCTACTTTCTTTATTTCCAGCTTTCGCCGCACGAGCGCCACGACATCATGAGATGTCATCGCTTCCGCTTTGTCCACGAGCAGGACGCCGTCAAGAACGGGAGTTAACGACGTCACAAACTTCCTCCAGAACTTTCTGTTCGACTTCGGCGAGTGTTCCGCGCACGCGCGCTCCCGCTGCGAGAGTATGTCCGCCGCCACCAAACTTCTGACAGATGACACAGACATCAATGGCTTCAGTTTTCGAACGCATGCTGACACGCACCTTGCCATCGGACAATTCTTCGAAAAACACGGCGACGATAACGCCACGAATCGCGCGGAGATGGTCGATTAAACCTTCGTTGTCTTCCGGTAGAACCTGCAGCGCTGCCGCCGTTTTTAAACTGAGGCCAAAGCTTGCGACGCGACCGTCACTTTCAAAACGCATTGTACGCAACAGTTCTCGGAGCAGTTCTATCCGGCGGCGTGGATAATTTTCGTAAAGTTGCTGGTTCAAGCGACCAACGTCGATGCCGGTGCAGACCAGCTGCGCCGCGATTTCGAACGTGCGCGCGGTGGTTTTTGGATATTGAAATGATCCGGTATCGGTCGAGATCGCAGCGAAAAGGTTTTCGGCAATCTCGCGATTGAATGGAAAACCCTGATTTTTGATCAGGTCGAAAATAATTTGCCCTGTGGCCGGCGCGGTTGGATCGACATAGACAAGATCGCCGTAGCCTGGGTTGCTCAAGTGGTGATCGATGTTGATCCAAAGCTTCGCTGAATGAACCGCTGCGAGCGCGGTGCCGAGCCGGTTTTGAATTGCTGTATCGAGCGCAATGGCAACATCGACATCTTCCGGAGCGGCAGGTGGTTTACTGAGCAACTCCGCACGCGGCAGGAATGAATATTTCTCAAGCATGCCCTCTTCATTCCAAACGCGGACCTCTTTGCCGAGCTGCTGAAGCGAAAGTGCCAGCGCGATCTGACAGCCCAGAGCGTCGCCATCGGGGCGAACGTGGCTCAGAATCGCGAACCGGTTATGCTCCCGCATTGCCCGGCCGATTTCGTCGAATTTGGATCGAACCGCGCTCACCCGGAATTGCTGCGAGGTGTTTCGATCTCTTGCAGAATCTCGATGACGCGAGCTCCGCGTTTAATGGAATCGTCGAGATGAAAAGTGAGATGCGGCGTGTATTTCATAGTGACGTGACGAGCCAGCTCAGCTTGCAACGTGGAACGCTGCGATTCGAGTTTGGTAATCACGCTCGCGCCGGGTTCCGATCCAAGGACACTGACAAAGACGTGTGCATTTTTTAAATCAGCGGCCACGTCGACTTGATTGATCGTGACGAGAGCACCTTCGAATGTAATCTCGCGCGCGATGATCCCGCTCAGCTCGCGTTTTAAGAGCTCGTTCACCCGTAACATTCGGTGTTTCATGGCAAGAGATGGAGTATTGGAGTAGCGAAGTAATGAAAATTTTCTAATCAATACTCCATTACTCCATCACTCCATTTTATCAGAGCTTCTGCGCGATCGCTTCAAGTTGGTAGCACTCAATGATGTCGCCCACTTGGTATTCGCTGAAGTCGCCGAGCTTAATACCGCATTCAAGACCGGAACGCACTTCTTTCACATCATCCTGGAAGCGGCGCAGCGTCGAAATCCCGCCGTCGTACACCGGTTGCCGTTTTCGGAGAACACGGGCGCGCGCGGCGCGAGCTATGCGACCATCGGTCACAAGACAGCCGGCGACGATGCCTCTGCTCAGCTCAAAGACCTGTTTCACCTCGGCGTGTCCAATAGCGGTTTCTCGGTGTTCGGGTTCCAGCAAACCAGCCATCGCTTCCTTGATTTGATCGAGCAGCTCGTAAATGATGCTGTAAAGCTTGACCTGCACACCCTCGCGTTTCGCGGCGGAAACGGCCATGTTCTCAACCTTCACATTAAAGCCAACCACGACGGCGTTCGACGCGCTTGCCAGCAAAATATCCGATTCCGAGATCGGTCCGACCGCTGAGTGAATGATTTCCAAGTCGATCTTTTTGCTTTCGATCTGTTCCAGCGCACCGACCAGCGCTTCCAGCGAACCCTGAGCGTCGCATTTCAGAACAATCCGCAAAACCTTTTTCCCGTCAGCGGCTTCGAGCAGACTCTCGAGCGTGGCGCGTTGTGGCACGGTTAATTTATCCGTGCGTTTTACCAGCAAACGCTCTTCACTTAATGTTTTCGCAGAACGTTCTGCATCCATCACAAGAAGTTCGTCGCCCGCGTTCGGCAGCCCCGTGAAACCAAGCACTTTCACTGGCGTGGACGGACCAGCTTCCTTGAGCGGTTGGGCCCGATCGTCCAGCAGCGATTTCACTTTGCCGCTGTAATCTCCGCAAATGAAAGGATCACCGATTTTTAGCGTTCCCATTTGCACGATAACAGTGGCGGTGGGACCGCGCCCTGCTTCGACTTGCGCTTCAATCACGGTTCCGCGTGGCGTGGCGGTGGGCGATGCTTTGAGTTCCATCACTTCCGCCTGCAAAGTCATCATCTCGAGGAGGTGATCGATGCCTGTGCCTTTTGTTGCAGACACAGGGCAGACAATCGTCTCGCCACCCCAGTCCTCCGGCGCAAGCTCGCGTTCTTGCAATTGTTTCTTGACCTTGTCGATGTTGGCTGAGGGCAGATCGATTTTGTTGATTGCCACCATGATTTTGACATGGGGCGCGGCCTTGGCGTGATTAATCGCTTCGATAGTTTGCGGCATGATGCCGTCGTCCGCTGCAATGACCAGGACAACGATGTCGGTCACGTTAGCGCCGCGCGCGCGCATTGCGGTGAAAGCCGCATGACCGGGCGTATCGATAAACGTGATCTTTGCTCCATTGTGCTCAACACTGTAAGCCCCAATGTGCTGCGTGATTCCGCCAGCTTCACCGGCTGCGACCCGCGTCTTACGAATCGCGTCCATGAGCGAGGTTTTGCCATGATCGACATGTCCCATAAACGTAATGATTGGACCGCGCTCCTTGAGTTCCTCTTCCTTTTCAATGACGGGCGGAGGGGGCGCGACAACAATCTGTTCGATCTTGTGAACACCGGCGCCTTTCTCACGGCGCTCTTTCTCCAGAACGAATCCATGGTTTTCGGCGATCTTCGACGCGATGTCCGGCTCGATCGTTTGGTTAATATTCGCGAAGATGTTGAACGTCATCAGCTCCGCGATGAGCTGATGCGGTTTTAATCCGAGCTCGATCGCCAATTGTTTGACGACGATTGGTGGTTTGATGTGGATGACTTTCTGCGGCTCGGCTTCCGGCTCAGGCGGGGACGGCAGGGCTACCGGTGGGACGGTTGCACTATCGGGGATCGGCGGTTCTATCGAAGGGACTGACGCCTCTTGTGGCTTTGCTGGCGCGCCAGCCTTTGGAGCAGCAACCGGTTTTTCCAACGATGCTCGAATTCGCGAAATCGGGGGCAGCACCTCACGCTTCGGTTTTACTTCGACTTTGTGGGTTTTTTTGCCGGCCTTCTTTTCGTCGATCAGCGACAAGCTCTCCACTTCATGTCGCGATGCGGAAGCAGTTGGCGGTGCGGTTTTTGCGAGTGCTGGTTGAGTGCGCGCTTTCGCCGGAGCAGCTATATCCTTATGCGTCGGCTCGGCTTCAGCCTCTGATTTTTTCTTGGAAATTCTGGCCTTCGGCGCGGCTGGCTTGGGGGCAGCAGTAGCTCTAGCCGTGGCGGGTTTGCGCGCGACGGTCTTGCTGCTCGTCTTCGTTGCCATTGTTGTTCCTCTAAAATTTCACTCATGGCTCAAGCGGTTAAACCAGAGCCATATTACCGCGCGACCTCTTGTTGATGGACCGCCTCGTGAATCTCGCGCGCTTTCGTCTCGTCGACAGCCAGTATGTCCACAAAATCCTGCACATCCGCGTCGCGCAATCCTTCCAAATTGGTGAAACCAGATTTTACCAGCGTGAGCGCCTGTTCTTCGTCGATTGGCAGCGCATCCGCGAGCGTCTGCGCCGCTTGCGCTACTTTTTGTTCGACTGCGGTTGTGGCCGAAATGTCCTTCCCGATATTAATTTCCCAGCCGGTGAGCCGCGAAGTTAAACGCGCATTTTGCCCTTTTTTCCCAATCGCAAGCGAAAGTTGATCTTCATCCACTGAAATCTGCACGCTCTTTTTCTCAGTATCGAACACGAGGTTCTTTACTTTGGCAGGTTTAAGCGCTTCGAGCACAAATTCCTTCGGGTCAGAGCTCCAGCGTATGATATCGACTTTTTCGTTATTCAATTCGCGAACAATATTTTTGACGCGCGAACCGCGCATTCCGACGCAAGCGCCCACCGGGTCCACTTTTTCATTCGCGCTCCAGACCGCGATTTTCGTCCGATAACCGGCTTCGCGCGCGATGCCGCGAATTTCAACCGTGCCGTCGGCGATTTCGCTTACTTCCAATTCAAAAAGTCGGCGCACGAAATTCGGATGGCTGCGCGAAACAATAATCTCCGGACCGCGGATGCCGTTTTCCACCGCCACCACGTAGGCGCGGAGCCGGTCCCCAACATTGTAATCTTCTACGACGACACGTTCGCGTTGCGGCATCACGGCTTCAAATTTTCCAAGATCGAGAATCACATCCGAGCGATCGAAACGCCGCACCGTGCCGCTAACGATTTCTCCCGCACGATCTTTAAACTCCTCGTAAATCATTTCCTTTTCGACCTGGCGAATTCGCTGCATCATCGCTTGTTTGGCGGTCTGCGCGGCAATGCGGCCAAAATTTCGCGGCGTTACTTCTACTTCGACCGTGTCACCGATATTTACGTCCGGTTTGATCTTGCGTGCTCTCGAAAGCTCGATCTCATCCTGTGGGTTGCTGACATAATCGGCCACCAGCAAATTTGCGAGCGCGCGGATTTCGCCCGTCTTAGGGTTGATATCGATACGCAAATCGCGCGACGCGCCAACGCTCTTTTTAGAGGCCGAAAGCAACGCGTTCGAGACCGCTTCGAGGAGGATTTCGCGTTTAATTCCGCGCTCCCGCTCAAGGTAGTCGAGCATGGCAATAAATTCTGCGTTCATAAAAACACGTAGCCCGCAGACTAAAAAGAGTGGGACACCAGTTCCCACTCCGATCAGCGCGCGGACTAGAAAAACAAGTTATCCTTATCAGGTGCGCCGTCAAGCTGGGCTTGGTTTGAGTTGACGTTGAAAACTCAAGATCGAACATCCAACGTCTGATGATTTCCCGGAACAGAAGTTTATTATTCGTCCTGTTGGTTTGGGCGGCGATTTACCTTCCAGCACTTGGCTCTCTCGCGATCAAAGGAGAAGAAGGACGGCGCATTTTGCCGGCGATCCGGATGATCGAGACCGGCGATTACATCGTTCCACGACTGGGCAGCGCTACGTATTTCCGCAAGCCACCTCTGGTGAACTGGCTCGTGGCGGTGTCGTTCAAAGTGTTTGGCGTTCGCAACGAATGGGCAGCGCGCCTGCCCTCGGCGCTTTCTGTGCTGGTGGTCGCAATCGCATTTGTTACGGTCGCGCGCGTCAGCCTCGGTCCCAGCGGATCGACAATTGCCGCGCTCATTTGGCTGACCAATATCGGCATGATAGAAAAAGGCCGATTGATCGAAATCGAAGGGCTCTACGTGTCGCTTTCCGGTCTCGCGATCATTTTTTGGTTAAGCTTTTGGTCGCAAAAAAAATCTCCGTGGCTCACCTGGTTGCCAACATCGATCTTCCTCGGATTGGCGCTGCTGGCCAAAGGCCCACTTCACCTAGTATTTTTTTACGGGATAGTTTTCGCTGTCCTCTGGCAAACGAAGAAATGGCGTCTCCTTGTTCATCCCGCGCACTTCGCTGCGCTCACAATTATGCTCGCCATTTTCGCAGCTTGGGCGATTCCATTTCTCCAGAGCACGACCACGCAAGTAGCACTGCATAAGTGGTCAACTCAATTCAGCGGCCGGTTGAATGCCACCGGTTTCAATTTTTCGAGTTGGATCCAAAATATCCCACGCAGCCTCATGTACTTCCTGCCTTGGCTCATCCTGTTGCCATTTATCCGATTTTCAAAATTCCACGATATCGGGCAGCGGCGGTTGGCGTGTGCTCTCACGTGGGGAATCGCTGTGCCATTCCTCGCGGTTAACCTCGTGCCAGGCGCGGTGTCTCGGTACAGCATGCCGGTCTTAGTTCCAGCTTCGTGGTTGCTGGCAATGAGTTACGTCGGCCAGGCGTTGCATTGGCCTAAGGGAATGGGGATGGGGAGCGAGCGGGCATGGGAGAAGGTGGCGGCGGTTTTTGTTGGAGCCGGGCTCGTGATTGGCGCGATAGGCTATCCGCTCACCGCTTTCGCTTTGAAGAACCGGCAGCAAGTAAAAAGTGTCGCTGCGGAGATCAACGCGATTGTTCCAGTGAGTGAGACTCTTTACGCAGTGGATCCGGATTATCAGCCGCTGTTTTTCTATGTAAAAGCGCGGCTTGAGTACGTGAGCCGCATTGCGAACCTCCCGACGGATACGCATTTTTTCATTGTCCGCACCGAGCTCGAAAACGAAGCAGCACATGCGCAGAAGTGGATGCCGCGCTCGACGCATCGACTCGCTCGCATAAGGGATTCCCGTAAACAGGAAATGATTCTCTTTGAAGTGGAGCCATAAAGGAAGATTGACAGCCTGGTAAATTGGAATTGGTTAGCATGCTAACCAATTCGGCCCACACCATGTCTGACTGGGAAACATTTGGCCCGTTGCTGCACGGAACCGCTCGCGCTTGGCGGCTCAAACTGGACGAGCGGCTCAAGCCGATGGGTTTAAGCCAGGCAAAATGGCGGACGCTTTTACATTTATCTCTCGCCTCTGACGCGCTGACGCAGGCGGAAATTGCAGGACGGCTCGGCGTGGAAGAACCCAGCGTTGTAACGCTATTGCACAGGCTGGAGCGAGAAGGTTGGGTGACCCGTCAGAGTTCGCCCCATGACCGCCGTTGTAACATGGTGCACCTCGGCCGGCGTGCCGAGCGCGTCATTGTGCAGATTACTGCCGCAGCAGATGAACTTCGGTATCAATTGCTTGCCGACATTCCCAGCTCCGAACTGCGGACCTGCATCAAAGTGCTAATGCGGATTTGCGAGAAAGCGGAAAGGCAGGATACCTCTGTTCGCTTGCGTCACAACGGCCAGCGCGGGGATGGGCATCCGATTACAAAGAAAAAGGTGCTCCGCGGCGCGACGGCAAAATCCAAATGAAGCACGCGCGGGGCTCGAACCAATCTATTGCATGGTGGGCGTATCTTCTCTTCGTCCTGCTTGCCGCCTTCGTTTTATATCGGATTTTCCAACACAGAGTCGGCGAAGCAAAAGCTGCCCAGCCGCCGGTGCGACCGGTTCTTGTCGCCAAAGTTATCACAAAAGATGTGCCCCTTTATCTCGATGAAATTGGAACTTGCGCCGCGTATGAGACCGTTCAGGTCCAGGCGCAGGTGAGCGGCCAGATTATCGCCCGCAATTTTCAAGATGGCGCTGACGTAAGAAAGGGCGATTTGCTTTTCACGATTGATCCGCGGCCATATCAAGCCGCGCTCGAACAAGCCCAGGGGCAACTCGCGCAAGCGCAAGCGAAATTGGTTCTCGATCAAATCACCTTGAAGCGCCAGCAGGAACTGCGCGCGCGGAACGTAATTTCACCACAAGATTTGGACTCCGCGCAGGCGACGGTGAAAAGCGACGAGGCGATGGTGAAAACCGCCGAGGGCGCAGTCGCAGCCACGCAGGTAAATCTCGATTATTGCAACATTCGTTCGCCGATCAACGGCCGCGCCGGTTTGCGACTTGTCGATGTTGGGAACGTCGTGACCGGCGGAAACGGCGGCGGCGGCGGCGCAGTACTGCTGACGATTCAGGGGCTCGATCCAATTTACACTGACTTTACCGTTTCTGAAACCGACCTGGCACTCGTACGACGTTATCTCGGCAGTCCCAATGTGAAAGTGGAAACGCGCGCCGCAGATGACAGCATGCCGCCGCGTTTAGGCAATCTCTATTTCATTGACACTGCGGTTCAACCAGGCGCGGGTACTGTGAAAGCGCGTGGGGTTACGCCGAATCCCGACCATGCGCTTTGGCCGTCGGAATTTGTCCGCGTGCGTTTCATTCTCGATTTGTTGAAAGACGCGATGCTGGTGCCGTCGCAGGCTGTGCAAATCAGTCAGAACGGTCCATTTCTGTTCGTGGTGAAACCGGACAACACGGTTGATCTGCGGCCGGTCAAGCCTGGTCAGCGGCAGGACGGGGGCTTGACCGTGATCCAAAGCGGTGTTCAACCGGGAGAGAGCGTTGTCGTAACGGGGCAGCTTGCGCTCGCGCCCGGGACGAAAGTTGATCCGAAACCATATAAATCACCGAACGAACCCGACGGTGGCCAGGTTGCCGCCAAAGCTCCGATGTAGAGTTGTTTTTCGAATATGGACCAAACAGATCAACACGACGGCGCGGAAGATCATGAACACGATTTGCCCGCGCGCGTAGCAGAGGATCGGCAACAAGCGGCGAGAGCTGCGAGGGCGGGCGTGCCTCCGCAGGATTCTCCGGGCGGCAAGCTAATTCAGGTCACAGGCTCGGGTTTGTCGGGGCCGTTCATCCGCCGGCCGGTGATGACCGTGCTGCTGACGCTGTCGGTCATCGTCGCGGGGATAGCCACGTACAACAAACTGGCGGTCAACGATCTGCCCGCGGTTGATTATCCGGTGATCCAGGTCACCTGCGCGTATCCTGGCGCGAATCCGACGACAATGGCGAATAATATCGCCACGCCCCTTGAGAAGCAATTTCTGCAAATTCCGGGGCTTGATATCATCACGAGCGCGAGCACCCAGGGGAATACCTCTTTCACGCTGCAATTTGTTCTCAGTAAAAGTATCGTTGATGCGGCCACAGACGTTCAGGCGGCGATCCAGCGCGCAACCGGGAAATTGCCGGTCGATTTGCCGAGCCCGCCCACGTTCACAAAGACAAATCCGAACGACCAGGCGGTTTATCTGCTCGGGCTGCTCTCTGACACACTCACCGACGGAGATCTTTATAAATATGCGTCCACTGCGGTGGCGCAGCGCATCGCGATCCTGCCTGGTGTATCGCAGGTAAACATCTACGGCGTTCAGGGCGCCATTCGAATCAAAGCCGACCCAGCGGGGCTTGCTGCCCGTGGATTGACCATGGATGATCTCGCCGGCGCGATCAAAGCGGGAACGGTTTATTCCGGTGCCGGACAATTGGACGGTGCGCACAGCACGTTTGTGCTCCAACCCAACGGCCAGATTGACCAGGCGGAAGGATATCGCAATCTCATTGTTGCACGTAATAAAGATGGTTCGCCGGTTTATCTGCGCGACGTGGCCGAGGTTCGCCAAAGCGTGCAGGACGAGCGTCTCTCACGCACGTTTTGGATGCGGGGTTTTAATCCGCCGGGCTCGGTGGTCGTGCTTGCGGTCTCGCGACAGGCGGGGGCAAATGCGGTAGAGGTAGCGAATTCGGTCAAGGCGCTCTTCCCCGAGTTGCGCGCGAGTCTGCCGGGGTCGATCACACTTGTTCCGGTGTTCGACCGATCGCAGAGCATCGTCAATTCGGTTGCGGATGTGAAATTCACCCTCGTGATCGCATTCCTGCTCGTCGTGATGGTGATCTATGTTTTCCTCGGACGCGCCACAGACACGTTGATTCCTGTGGTTGCGCTGCCGCTCTCGCTGCTCCTCACCTTCGCGGTGATGTACATGCTCAACTATTCCATTAACAATTTAACCTTAATGGCACTCACGCTCGCCATCGGTTTCCTTGTTGATGATGCGATTGTCTTTCTGGAAAATGTTGTGCGACGAGCCGAGCACGGCGAATCGATCGTAAAGGCGGCTTATAATACCGCGGGCGAAATTTCATTCACCATCCTGTCGATGACGTTGTCGCTGGCCGCGGTTTTCATTCCGCTGGTGTTTCTACCCGGTTTGCTTGGACGGATTTTCCGTGAATTTTCCGCCACGATTATAATTGCCATTCTCGCTTCGGGTCTTGTTTCGCTAACGCTGACGCCGCTAATGTGTGCGCGCATTCTTGGCGAACGCAAAGCTGGCCACAAACGCGCCCGCATGGAGAGATGGACCGGCGATTTCATCAAACGTGTGATCGCGAGTTACGGAAGGATGTTGGACAAGTTTCTCGATCGCGCTTGGCTAACCGTGCCAATTCTTCTCGCCTGTATTCTCGGGCTCTGGTTTTTCTTCACGCATTTGCCGTTCACATTGCTCCCACCAGGCGACAGCGGTTTTGTGCGAGGCGTCTTCATCGCGCAGGAAGGTTCTTCACCCGCGCAGATGCGTGCCTATCAACAGCAGGTCAATCAGAAACTAAAGGACGATCCAAACATCGGACAATTTTTCACGCTCGCCGGTTTCGCGGCGCGCTCGTCATCGTCGCAGGGGCTGATTTTCGGCTTTCTCAAACCAAGAAGTCAACGTCTGCCAATCGAGCAATGCATACCGCAATTACAGAAATCGATCAGTTCCATTCCTGGCATTACCGCCATTTTGCAGCCCAATCCGGTGCTGCAAATCAATGTCGGTGTGACGAATCAGACACAGGGCCAGTATGCGTACACGCTGAGCGGGATTGTACCCGAAGAAGTTTACAGCGCGGCCGATCAGTTGATGAACAAGCTGCGCCGATTCAAGGGCTTCGCGACAGTGCGCTCGGATTACTATAACAGTACTCCGAATCTCACCGTCGATATTGACCGGGAGCGCGCCGCCACTTATGGCGTTTCCACCTCCGCGGTGCAGAGCTTGTTGCGCACAGCTTACTCACAAAACTACATCTATTTGATCAAAGAACCCGAGGACCAGTATCAAGTCATTCTTGAAGTTAAAGACAACGAGCGTATGCGACCAGCCGATCTCAACAATCTTTACGTGCGCAGTAACACCGGCGGCCTCGGCCCAGCTGGCGCGGTGGGATTGGCCCCCGGAGGGATCACAACCACGACGGGCACCGGTGCGAATCTCGTCCCACTTCGGGCCGTAACATCGACGAAGCAAATCGTCGGTCCACAGGCGGTCAATCACCTCAATCAATTCACCAGCGTGACCATCAACTTCAACCTGCTCCCGGACGTCGCGATTGGTGACGCGACCAAATTCATCGAAGACAGTTTCGCACAAGTGCATGGACAGTTTCCGAGTGTGCAAGCCACATTCCAAGGCGAAGCGCTTGTCTTTCGTCAGTTGTTCCGGTCGCTGCCGTTGCTGCTCCTGTCCGCGATCTTCGTCATGTATGTGATCCTCGGAATTCTTTACGAAAGCTACGTTCATCCCATCACAGTGCTCTTTCCAGCAATTGTGCCGGCGGTCGTTGGTGGGCTGTGCACTCTCTGGATTTTTGGATCGACACTGTCGCTCTACAGCGTCATCGGCCTGTTTCTTCTGCTCGGCATCGTGAAGAAGAACGGGATTTTGGTCGTCGATTTCGCTTTGAAACGAATCGACGAAGGATTGGGTCTGCGAGAGGCAATTCACGAAGCGAGCTTGGAGCGCTTTCGTCCGATCATGATGACCACTTTCGCCGCCCTTATGGGCGCTGTGCCGCTTGCTCTTGGATTTGGATCGGACGCCTCATCGCGACGTCCGCTTGGCCTTGTCATTGTTGGTGGTCTGATTTTCTCTCAGATGATTACGCTTTTTGTAACGCCCGTGATTTACCTCTGGCTGGAGTGGTTCCAGGAGCATGTTTTGGACAGAGTGCCTTTCTTACGCAGCGCGCATATGCATCATGAAGGTGAGCCCAAGCCGAGTGGCGACAGCGAGGTGCGCGAGCCGATGCCGGCCGGCGTGGCATAACGGTGGAAGATTGTAGATCGACATGCGCGCCATGGTTCTCGAGAAACCGCGGCAACCGCTTGTTCTGCGCGATGTGCCGAAGCCGAACCCCAAAGCGGGTCAATTGATCGTGCGTGTGGCCACGTGCGCGGTCTGTCGGACCGATCTTCACATTGTCGACGGCGAATTGCCGGATCCGAAACTGCCGCTGATCTTGGGTCATCAAATCGTCGGGCGCATCGAGCAAATCGGCGATCACATGGACAGATTTTCAGTCGGCGAGCGCGTCGGAATTCCGTGGCTCGGCTGGACCGACGGCGAATGCGTCTATTGCCGATCTTCGCGCGAAAATCTTTGCGATCGCGCGCGCTTTACTGGCTACACGATCGACGGCGGGTACGCCGACTTTGTTGTCGCCGATGCGCGATTTTGTTTTCGATTGCCTGAGCAATATGGCGACGTCGATGTTGCTCCGCTTCTTTGCGCGGGAATGCTTGGCTATCGTTCGTATCGAACGACCGGTGACGCGCACCGGCTCGGTATTTACGGCTTTGGCAATGCCGCGCATTTGATCGCGCAGATTGCGATTTACCAGGGCCGCGAAGTCTTTGCGTTCACGCGACCAGGCGACAAAGTCACTCAGGAATCAGCGAGAAGATTAGGTACAAAGTGGGCCGGTGGTTCCGACGAAATGCCGCCGAGAAAACTTGATGCCGCAATCATCTTTGCACCAATCGGAGCACTTGTGCCCACCGCACTGCGTGCTCTGGCTAAAGGTGGCACTGTCGTCTGCGGCGGAATTCACATGAGCGATATCCCTTCCTTTCCCTATGTCGAACTTTGGGGCGAACGCGCGATCTGCTCAGTGGCTAATTTGACTCGTCGTGACGGCGAGGAATTTCTCGATATTGCGCCGCGCGTCCCGGTGCGAACAGAAACCGAACCGTTCCCGCTCGAGGAAGCAAACACTGCGCTGGAAAGATTCCGCTCTGGCGAACTCAACGCAACCGCGGTTCTTCTGATCTCTGACCACCTGGCGCCCGGTAGCGCTTAGCATCGGCCGCTGGGTCGCTATTTAAGCTCTTCTGGCAAGCGTGCGAGCGGTGAGGGGTTTCACAAAATTTCCGGGCAGCCGTTTCTCATCATCCGGAACCGCGCCGGCGGCATTGCCAAGGGCTTCTTCTTCTGCCGACAGAAATGGTTTGAACCGATTTTTATCGATCGCTTTCATGAACGCTTCGTGCGCGGAGACAATGCCTTTTTCGAGCAACGCCCAGATGGTGTCGTCCATAAATTGCATCCCTTGCGCCCTGCCGGAAACGATCACGTCCTGAAGTTTTTGGGTAGCGCCTTCGCGAATGATTGCAGCGACGGCTGCATTCGCCATCAGAATTTCGTTTACCGCGATTCGGCCAGGCCGGTCCACTCTTTTTAAGAGCAATTGTGCAACAACGCCGCGAAGTGAGTTCGCAAGCATGGCGCGCGCCTGCGATTGCCGGTCGGCTGGAAAAACGTCCACCATACGATCAACCGTTTTGCGAGCGTTGTTCGTGTGCAGCGTGCCGAACACGAGAAGGCCGGTCTCGGCCGCAGTGAGCGCGAGGGAGACCGTTTCGAGATCGCGCATTTCCCCCACCAGCACAATATCGGTGTCCTGGCGCAGTGCCGCCTTGAGCCCAGCGGCAAACGACGTCGAATTCTCAGGCACTTCCCGCTGCGTGATCGTGCTTCGCTTATTGTCGTGCACGAATTCGATCGGTTCTTCGATTGTCACGACGTGCTTAGAAAAGTTTTGATTGATGTAGTCGACGAGCGCGGCTTGCGTCGTCGTTTTGCCGGAACCGGTTGGGCCGGTGACAAGGACAAGGCCGCCGCGGAGGTTGGCAAATTCCTTTACAACCACAGGAATCCCCAACTCCTCGAGCGTAGCAATCTTGGTGGGAATCAGACGAAAAGCCGCGCCATAACCGTTCGACTGCTTGAAATAATTACAGCGAAAGCGAGAAGCCTCGTCCATCTCGTAAGCGAAATCGAGATCTCCCCGTTGCTCGAAAATTTCCCAGTTGTGCGGACCACAAACTTCGCTCAGCATCTGCACGGCTTCCTCGCGTTTCACCGGTTCCGCGCGGATGGGCATGATATCGCCATGCATTCGCATTTTCGGCGGTTCTCCTTCGCCGATGTGCAGATCGGATCCGCTCTGCTTGACAATCACACTTAGAAATCGATCGAGATAGGCCATTTAAAAGGCAAGTGTCAAAGGTCAGATTTTGAGATAC
>WNGJ01000717.1_pt1 | contig 31113 bp, 19 predicted proteins | sample 5400611 | NCBI WGS metagenome assembly WNGJ01 (sample SAMN13153375, study PRJNA577476) | soil metagenome | isolation source: 40 cm soil or saprolite under Garry oak tree replicate 1 | place: USA:California | collected 2016-06-15
TCCCTGCCTCTCCGACCAGCAGCACCGCCTGTGGCCGCCCCTGCCGCGCCTGCTGAAAGCTGCCGACCAGTTGGCGAAAGGCCGCCGCCCGTCCGACCAGCGGGGCCACCAACTCGCCTGGCGGCTGGCTCTCCCCCGTGCTGCGACGAGCCGGGCGGCTCCCTGGGCGAGCCTGAGTGGCGCGAATGTGCCCCGCCAGGGCGAGGGTGTCCGGAGAAGGTTTGACCTGCAACTCCTGAGCCAGGCGCGTGCGCAGGGTGGCGTAGACCTGCAAAGCGGACGTCGCATCGCCTTGCGCCAGGTGCAGGCGCATGAGGCGGCGAGAGGCCTCCTCCGAGAGCGGATCGAGCGCCAGCCAGCGCGTGAGGGTGACTCGGGCCTGCTGCACAGCAGCGTAATGGCGTTGAGCAAGCCCTTACGCGCATCGGGAGGATCACTGTCAGGCCACAGCAAGGCGGCCAGTTTGCTGCGGGGATGCATGCCGCCTTCGACCGCCAGGTAGAACAGCAAGGCCTGCGCCTTATGCAAGGCAAAGCTGAGGCGGCTGCCGTCATGAAACACTTCGGGCGTGCCGAGCACGCTCAGACGTAAGAGACTCATGGCATCTTCTTTTCCTCAGAAGGTCAACGCGTGTGAGGAACCGTTCCTCTGCTTTTGTGAGACTGTCGAGCACCAGGTGAACTCGTCCTGGATGAAGTATAGCATATCTTATATAAAATTTCTATAGATAAACAATAATAATTGCAGCCGTTTTAACATAAATACTCTCTTTTAGAGGTATTGGACAGTCACTCACGTTCATTCTTGTCCAATTAGAGATTGCTCGTAGCGCGTGAGAAACACCATGGTGTTTTCTCTGTGTGTTTCAACAACCATTGCCGTTGTTTCAAGAGCTCATCTCGTTCTACACAACTGCAGTCAAGGGAAGAAGCCGTCGTTGGACGATGGCATGGTCAAATGTCCAGCGTTATGCTATATATGTATAAAAGATGTTATGTACACTCAGTTCTTGCTTCACAGGACGAAGAGGGGTAACCGCGAAGGTGGCCGGGAAACAGAAACGGGGCGTTTGCCACACACCCGGGCACCAGGCGGTGGTTTGGCTCTCGTTCTTGGGGCATCTGATATGTCAGGAACCCGCCCCCTGCAAGGGGGCAGGCTTGCTCGCAAGAGGAAGCCTCATCTTGACCAGTCTCAGCCACTAGCCTCTTTGAGGCTAACGGGGCTCCGTTCGGGAAGAAACTAGGTACGTCCAAGTACTTCACCAGCTTGGACCTCTACGGTGCAGGATTAAACAGGTTGACGGGGTAAAGCCAGTGTCTTGTACGCTCAACCTTCCCTGAACGTTGACGAGGTGAGCATTACCTGGGTAACCAGAGGCCCTCATGGGTACAACACAAAGGATGAGTCATGAGTAAAGTCTTTGTCTTGGATACGAACAAACAGCCGCTCAATCCGGTGCATCCGGGGCGTGCTCGCTTGCTGCTCAAGCAGGGCAACGCGGCAGTCTATCGGCGCTATCCGTTCACGATCAGGCTTTCGCGTGCGGTGGAGCAACCGAGCCTCTATCCCTTGCACATCAAAGTCGATCCGGGCAGCAAGACCACCGGGATTGCCCTGGTCGACGATGCGAGCGGGGACGTGGTGTGGGCCGCTGAACTCACGCATCGGGGAGAGCAGATCAAGCGCGATCTGGACAAGCGCCATGCTGTACGTAGAAATAGGAGGCAGCGCAGAACCCGGTACAGAAAGCCGCGCTTCAACAATCGACGCAAGCGCAAGGGGACACTGCCGCCCTCACTAGAGAGTCGCGTGTGCAACGTGGTCACATGGGTGTGCCGCCTCATGAAGGTGTGTCCTGTCACGAACATCAGTCAGGAGCTCGTGCGCTTCGACACACAAGCCTTAGAGAACCCGGATATTGAGGGAGCGCACTACCAGCAAGGGACGCTGGCAGGCTATGAAGTGCGTGAGTACGTTTTGCTCAAGTGGAATCACCAGTGCGCCTACTGTGACGCCCGCGACGTGCCCCTCGAACTCGACCACGTACATCCACGCAGTCGCCATGGCTCCAACCGCGTGAGCAACTTGACGCTCGCATGCACGCCCTGTAACCAGCGCAAGAGCAAGCAGAACGTGCGGGAGTTCCTCAAGAATGAGCCAGAGCGGCTCGCACGCATCCTGGCCCATATGAAAGCGTCGTTGCGAGATGCGGCGGCGGTCAATACGACGCGATGGATGCTCTACGAACGGCTCAAGAGGTTGGGTTTGCCCGTTGAGTGTGGGAGCGGAGGACGCACGAAATTCAATCGCGTCACGCGAGAACTGCCCAAAACGCATTGGTTGGATGCAGTGTGTGTGGGCACAAGCACACCAGAGTCCCTCATCATCAAGAACATCGTTCCATTGCAGATTAGAGCGACTGGGCACGGCTCAAGGCAGATGTGCCGCATGGACAAGTACGGGTTTCCGCGTACCGGCTCCAAGCAGCACAAGCGGGTGCAGGGGTTCCAGACGGGCGACCTCGTGCGAGCCGTCGTCACAAGTGGAACCAAGCAGGAAACCTATGTCGGCAAAGTCGCCGTACGTAGCCGTGGTACCTTCAACATCACCACTGCGTGCGGCGTCGTCATCGACATTCATCATCGCTTCTGTGTCCTTGTCGCACGCAGTGATGGCTATACCTATCAGCAAGGAAAGGAGGCGGCGTTTCCTCCCTCCGCCTGAAGGCAGGAGGGTACCCACGCCGCATTTTTTTTATGGAAAGGAACACATCGTGACGATTCTCTATGTTGCCATCGATAGGGCGCTGGCAGTGGTCAGCCAGCGCAACGGCGGATGGGGTGTTGATCTCCACCTGCTGGGCAGCCAGCCGCAGTGCCTGGCTGTGGATCCGCTGCACCAGGAGCAGGTCTACTGTGGCACCTTCGATCAGGGGCTGTGGCGGAGCGCCGATGCAGGTGCTTCGTGGGAGCCTGCTGGCGAAGGTATCGCGCACGAGCAGGTGATGTCGGTCGCCGTAAGCGCGGCGGAGCAGGTGAGAGGTTCTGGCGTGGTCTATGCCGGTACCGAGCCAAGCGCGATCTTCCGCTCGGAGGACCAGGGGCATTCGTGGCTGGAGCTCGCCGCACTGCGAACGCTCCCCTCAGCTCCGACCTGGAGCTTTCCTCCACGCCCCTGGACCTCGCATATCCGCTGGATTACGCCCGATCCGCTGGTGCCCGGCCGCGTCTTCGCGGCGGCAGAGGCGGGCGCACTTATACGGAGCCTGGATGGGGGCCAGACATGGGAGGATCGCAAGCCCAGCGGGCCGTTCGATACCCATACCCTGGTCATGCACCGGCGCGCGCCCAACCGGCTGTATTCGGCGGCAGGTGATGGCTTCCTCCATCCGGGGAATGGCTTCGTCCAGAGCGACGACGGGGGCGACACCTGGTATCGACCTGATGCAGGGCTCGCCTACCACTACCTCTGGAGTGTGGCGGCCGACCCTGCTGATCCCGATATGCTCGTGATCTCAGCAGCCCCCGGTCCACAAGAGGCCCACAATCCGATGTCTGCAGAGTCGGCGATCTATCGCCGGTCTGGTGGCGGCCAGTGGCAGCAGGTGCGCGAGGGATTGCCCCCTGCGCGTGGGTTGCTGGCATCCGTGCTGGCCGCCAACGAGGCTGAACCCGGCGTCTTCTACACGGCGAACAACAAGGGCCTCTTCCGCTCGGCTAATGCTGGTTCGACCTGGTAGGAACTGCCCATTGCCTGGCCCGCTGACATACGGCTTGGGCGCGCACACGCGCTCGTCGCGGTGCAGGGATAGTGCTTCCTTTTTGCGTATGGCTTGTCGATTTTCCAGCCCGTTGATTGCGTCAGTTCTGGTGGGAATATCACCCTCAACCAGGTATGGGTACTTCATCCTTGCGCTGCCCTGGCACGGCGAATAAACCCATCTGAGCCTGTTTTTTCATTGCTTCTAACGTAGGATCATATAGAACCAGCACGGGATCACTCACATTTGGTCCAGCGCTATCTCCAGCGGGCTGTTGCAGAAGTTGCGTATATGGCGTGAATGGCAATGGTATTGATGAAAGCTGCGCTGGTTGCTCTCCTATAGGCAGCGTCCCATTATGTGTTGGGGCCACCTGGCTTACAGGATAAGGATCTGCCTGTCCACCATTCACTGGCGGCATTATCCAGGATGACGCGGGCGAGGCCGCTGTATTATTCACCGCTAGAGGCACGCCGTTACCAAAGCCATTCTGCCAGGACAATGCACCATTTGTGTTGGGTCCGACTGCGGGATGCGCCTGTCCCGTCATTATCCCGGAGCGAGATTTCTTGCGCCTGATCAGCAAAGCAGCGGCGAGTAGAGCGATCAGAAGGATGAAGGAGCCGGAGGCTCCTGCAATGAGAAATGTGCCGCCTGGTTGGTTTGTAGGAGTCACCCCGCCGCTATTGCTCGAGGCGGTCGAAGTGTTCGTAGGCGTATTTGAAGTTGGCGTCTGGCCGGTGTTAGAAGTCTGTGTTGCTGCCGGTACCGTTGGACTTGCGGTTGTTGTCAGGGTCGGTGTGGCAGCCGCAGTCGCTTTGGGGGATGGTTGTGGGGGTAAGGGGCGATTAGATACCGGGCTTGGGCTGGGGGTGGGGGTGGGGCTATGTACTGGAGCTTTATAGGTGAATGTTGCTGAAGCACTGAGCGTGGGCGGCTGGCCTCCTCCCACGATAGCTTTAATCATGTATGAGCCGCCTGGAAGCGTTGTAGCCGGTACGGTAAATGTCCTTACTATATTACCGTTATTGTTCGAAACTGCGGGGTTAAGTCCAAAGTCAACTTTGCCGTTCGCTGTTTCCCAGAACAGTTGTACAGTAGTGCCCGCCGGAAAAAAGTTTGATCCTGTGATTGTTGCCTGCTGCCCCTTTGTCAGTGTGGTAGGTGAAATAGAGATTTGCGCTGCTGATTCTGATAAAAGCGTAAAAGTATTGTCAATAACGGTTGTAGTCCCATCGTCAGCGCACACGGGGTACGTGCCCAACGGCGTCCCTTGCGGCCAGTGAAACCAGCCACTGAAATTTCCACCCGTCAGTGTTCCTGTTTGAGAATCGGTCACAGTCAAACAGGATGAATTGGTCATGTAACCAAAGGACACTTGCGTCCCATCTGGCTCTGTCCAGCCCGAACCACTGACCGTGATGGTTGTTCCTACCGGCCCGGAGGATGGACTGCTTGTTACACTCGCCTTAACAATAGCCCTTGACGCATGTGCCGGTAAGATAAAATGTAGCGCGCTAAAGAGCAATACTGCAAGGCACGACATAATGCTGGCGACGATGAGAACAACCCTTGTAAATCTCGCACCGAGTTTCATAACAAAATTCCTTAACGACGTGCTTTAGCGAAAGAAAACACCTAAAAGCCGCCAGCGCGCTTGCCTTGTATATTCCCCATAGCCTGAGTGTAGTAGAAGAAGAGTTTTTAAGTCAAGAAGAGGGGTAATAGGTACTACCTACGAAAATCATCTGAAAGCCCGCCTTCTCCATAGACTTGTATGTATCCTCGTGGTACAATGCCTTGCAATTGGGCATTATAAAAGATTGCACTTCCATACTCCTAAAATAAGTGAGGAGAACATTTATGCCACGAGGACGCAAAGGACCTCCACAAGATAGCATTGATAGCATCCTGCTGGCGTTAAGCCGGCGCACTGATATCGATAATGAAACGCTTTCGCATTATTTTGATCGACTGGATGAAGAATGGGCGGATGGAGCGCGAGATAAGGTACTGCACCTGTTGCACACGAACGATGCTGCCGCACACTCCGCTGCTGTATTGATTCTTTCCGAATTGGCTACTAACTTTGACCTGGAGGAACTGGAAGACCTTGTAGCCGATCCAACCGTTGGCGACCTGGCAAAACTTACACTGGCTCCTGTACTAAAAGAGCTAGGTTCAGAAATGGCTGACGATGGCATCATCGAATACCTGAACGATCCCGAAGCTGCGATGCTACAGATGCAGATGCGCTTGCTCGAATTAGTGGGACAGAGCGAACTTGGTGTGGAATCGGTGCTGGAAGATGTGCTCTCTATGCCCGTGGAACGACGCCTGGGGTTCATTAACTGGCTGGGGAGTAGCCAGGACCCGCGGGCAGCCAAACTACTCATTCCCTTGCTTGAGAGTCAATCCGGCAAAGTCGCTACGGCAACGATTGATGCACTCGAACAGTTAGGGGCAATTGCCGCGCAGCAAACAATTCCCGCTCTGAATTATGTGCTTACCAGCAGCTCAAATCGCCAGTTGAAACAGCAGGCACGGGCTGCTCTAGGGCGCCTGACCATGCAGTCTGTGCCTGGCACGGAAGATGCTGCGATGCAACAGACTCTCCTGCAGCCACAACCTCTCTATGAAGCGCGCGTGAGTTTCGTTGATGGATCGGGCGCTCAGATGATTATGCTGTCCTGGAAGCGCAGTGATGGGTTGCTCAAGGGAGTTAATGTACTTTGCCAGGACAACTGGGGCATCAAGGACTGCTATGGGACCGATGAGATGGAGGTTGAGCGCTGGTCGGAGCTGGTAGAGAGCATGGAAGAGCAGGGATTTGGCAGTTTTAAGGTTTCGCTTGATTATTGCCGTGCTTTAATTGCTGATGCTCGTGCTTCGAATAAACGCACACGGCACAAATTGCCTGTTGCTTATGCAGTTTGGCGCGCTTTCATCGAAAGCAATGACCCATCAGCAAAGGAAACTCCTCCTGTCAGGTTGGAGCCACTTCCTTTTAGCCCTGCTCTTGCTCAGTTAGCTCAACGTGGCGATGAGCTATTGCAGTTGCCAGAATTTGAGTCCTGGACGTTCGAGCCATTTGCAAGCATACAGCCATACGTCCAATCCTACATCGGAGCTTTTAGTCCTGCCGATTCCTCACATGGGCGCAGGCGTAAAGGTGGTCAAAGGATGGCAGTACAGAAGACGAACCAGGAAACAATAGTGAGCGAGGTGCTTGACCAGGTCGTGGATGATAAATGGCGCTTAACATACGAGGCTCACTTACGTCGCCAGGGAGCGCTCTACAAATTCGTGGGACGTACTGATGATGCTTCGTTGGTGAGCGCTGTTGCTGCTGCCCTTCATCCCGATTCTGGCCTGGCGGTACGAGAGCAGCCGTTCATGCGAGCTTTCATGCATCGCTCACTAGGAAATGGCTTGCTGCGTATGATGGCCGAGGCCCTGGAAGGAGGCCCACTCGGCTCCCTGCCACTGAATCTTTTCTCCGAAAACGATGATCCTTACTTTTAGCATAACGCGTAGCCAGCCCACAGGGCGGGGGCAAGCCCCGCCCCTACTATACACGGGCCTGGCAGGCCGATTCGTCGTATAGTAGGGGCAACCCTTGCGGTCGCCCTGGGGTGGGGACCATGCGGCAATCTGCCTTATGTTCGCGCCTCTGGGGGTTTGCCCCACCCTTTCCGCTATTCACATTACCAAACGGGGTTCAAAACCAGCCCGGAAATCAGCTTCGGGTAAAAGTAGGTGGATTTCTGTGGCATGCGATCATCCACCTTTGCTACATCACGGATCTGCCGCACGCGTGTAGCATTCAATAAGAGTGCAGCCTGTACCTCACCCTTCCGTACCCCTTCTAGAGCCTGTTGCGCGTCCCGCGTATAGCGAATGTTCGTCCCTGCCGTCAAATCTTCCGCCCTCAACCCTAGCAGCGACTCCAATACCAGTGTATGTGCCACCGCTACGTCCAGTTCATTCCAGGCGTCTGAGTGCCCACTCTCCGCCATTTGTGCCTTGCCCGCATCATTTAGGCTCAATAACCAGGTCTGTGCAGGCGTAGCGATAACAAACGATGGTCTGTTTGCCCCCGCTTGTGCCAGCCGTTGTAAAAGTGTCTCGTGCGAGTTTTCTCTAGTTCCTAACTCTTGCACTGTGAAGTACTTTGCCAACTGCTGGCTTGTCAGCGAACTGAGCGCATCCCGGCTCAAGCCAAAAAGTAAGCGATGTGTGGGTAAAATCAACAAACCTGGATCATCTACATCGATCAAGGCCATCAGCACGAAATTGGCGGCATCCCGAGGGTCTAATTGTCGATGCATTTCACGCACTTCTTCGCGGTAGTTCAGCGCCGTTTCGTAGCGATGGTGCCCATCAGCGATGTACAACTGACGCTCGACGAAGAAGTTTTGCAGCAATGCGATCTGCTGCTGATCAGTGATAGGAGACAGGCGGTGTTCTTCGTTCGCCTCGCCGGTGACCTGCACTGCGGGATTAGCTGCATAGGCACTGAGCATTCTGCGTATCCGACCCTGTGGATCGTCATACAGGCTCATGATTGGACTGAAGTTTGTTACGCATGCCCGCAGCAACTTCAGGCGATCATCTTTTGGTTTAGCCATGGTATGCTCATGTGGCAGCACTACCCGTGCCTTCCAGGGTTCCAGGCGTACCCGGGCCAGCAGGCTGGTACGTGTATAGGTCTGGCCATTATGAGTAAATACCTGTTGGTACAGGTAATAACGGGGAGTGGCATCCTGCTGCAAAATAGAACTCGCACGCCACCCTGCATATGTCGACGCCGCTCGTGTGTAGCGGTTATTTAGCGTATTGTCTCCAGGTTCATCTCTTCCCAGTTCGAGACGAATAATATTATAAGCGCTACGTGCATAATATCTTGCCTGGTCCTCCTCTGAGATCACATCATAGGGTGGTGTCACGATCTGTGCCAGGTCGCCTACAACTTCCTTTGCATAGCGTATCCCAGGTAGTGGTTGAACATCGGCCATTATCAGCATTCCTTCACTTTCAGTAGTAATGGGTTTTATCCGGTACATATTCTACCATGCATGAGAAAATTTTTTGTACCCTCCCCAATGCTTGCGGCTCAGGGAACGCTAGACGCAACGTTTCAGAAGCGGTGGATGCATTACACTCTCATCGAAATGAATAAACAGCATTATTTTCCTTGCTGACTCTATTCTTCTGTTAAGAATAGTAAGAGAGGGTGAAAAACTTGGATAGACCATACCAGCGTTCTCGTTCTCATCTATTTACAGTGCGTGTATGGGAGGAGCAGGTGGGCAACGGTCAGACCGAGTGGCGGGGCAAAGTGCAACTGGTAACCAGTGGTGAGGTGTGCTACTTTCGCCAATGGGCTGCACTGGTGCCACTCCTCGTCACCATGCTGTCGGAGTCTCAGCCGGACCCGGCACGCGAGACAGGGAAGTAACTGATCAGGAGGGGATGCGCTTGATGGAAGCTCTATAATGGTATGATATAGTGCATGAGATAGCCGTCTGTGGTTGTCAGGCTGTAAGCAGAGAAGAGGACAAAATGGGAGCATTATGAAGAGCAAAGCAACTACTCTCAAACAAGGGATATCCGGGCGCAAGCACAGCTCTTTGAAGTGGAGGGGATTACGATTTCGCATGACCGTCTCGTACGCGTTGACGACGGTTGCAGCAGTGCTCTTGCTAGAAATCCTGGTAGGGACAGCGGTATGGGCAGTGTTGACCTTTAGCCCATTAGCAGGCTTCTGGACTACCCCAGGTGCAAGACAAACCGCAAAGCTATACGCACTTACGGCGTCTGCTCAGGCTGGAGGAGGAGCTCTTGATCCCCATACCACGTTTGAGCCTGGTCAGCCCTCCTCAATTGCCCTCTCGCAAGGGGATTTTTCTAATGGCGGGAATATTCAGATTATTCAATATAACAACACGCGCTCCCCTAATGCTCAGAACGCAGCGTTTGCGCTGCTGATCGCCCCAGACGGTCGTGTGCTTGCCAGCTCTTACCCGGCGCGCTACCCCGCCTCGACGCCTATCGCTCGATTGCTCCCGGGCAAGTCCCAACTCATCATGAAAGCCCTGGCAGGTGTGCCAGGCAGTACAGTAGACGAGACCTCGCAGGGCCGCAGTGTCAGTGCAGTTGAGGACGTCTCGAGCCACGGAAAGGTCATCGGAGCGGTCTATGTGCAGGTGCCCATAATTTCAGGCGGGAATTTCCTGCCGGGATTTACAGGACTCATACTCGTAAGCGGGGTGTTCTGGCTCGTGTTGATGCTGCTTGTTGGCGTGGTATTTGGGCTCATCACCACCCGTGCCCTCGTACGCCGGCTCCGTCACCTATCGAGCGCCACGACGCGGTTCGCCGATGGCGATTACACGCAACGAGTGCAGGTCTCGCGCAGGGACGAGGTCGGGCAACTCGAAGAGCAATTTAATCGCATGGCTGAAGAATTGGTCGAGAGCATGACGCAACGGCAAACGCTTGCCGAGCAGAATGCGCGCCTGGAGGAACGCGCCCGTATTGAACAGGAATTACGCACCGCCCGGCTCATTCAACACTCGCTCCTGCCGAAAGACGTACCCATGCTCCCCGGATGGCAGATAGCCCCGTACTACCAGCCCGCCAGGGAAGTTGGTGGCGATCTCTACGATTTTCTGACGTTTGAAGATGGCCGGTTGGGTCTCGTGATCGGCGATGTCTCTGGCAAAGGCGTGCCGGCAGCCCTGGTGATGGCGACCACGCAAAGTATGCTACGTGCCGCTGCCCAGGCGGCGGTTTCTCCTGGCGAGGTATTAGCGCGGGTCAATGAGCTACTCTGTGTCGATATGCCGCCCAATCTGTTCGTGACTTGCTTCTATGCTATTCTCGATCCAGTCAGTGGTCGGCTGCACTATGCCAATGCAGGACACGATCTGCCTTATCGACAATACAGCGGCGGCGTCTCTGAGCTACGGGCAACAGGCATGCCACTTGGATTGATGCCTGGAATGCGCTACGAGGAAAACGAAGCGACATTGGCCTCTGGAGACAACGTCCTCTTTTACACCGATGGCCTGGTGGAAGCCCATAACGCGAAGCGTGACATGTTCGGCTTTCCCCATCTTATGGAACTCGTGGGAGGAAACCTATGTAGTACGACCCTCATCGATTCCCTACTGCAAGAATTAGCGACATTTACCGGGAGTGATTGGGAGCAAGAGGACGATGTAACAATGCTTGTCCTGCACAGAGTCCCCCTGGTGGAGAACGTAAAGCAGGGAGGGGATGACAGCCCGGGGGTTCCCGTAGCAGGCCCGGAGTCACGGTAGCTGGCCTCTCTACTCGTTAGAGAAAGCCCATTTCCCGTGCAAGAGGCATCGCTTGATGAAGGAGAGTTCGAACGGCCTCGTATTGCCCGCCGTCCCAGGCCCGCACAGCCGCTTCAAGCATAGTGAGAAGTGTCTCAGGAGGGCGTTGTTGCGTGGGTGCGAGCAGCATGCGCACGTAGTCCACCGCTTCAGCAAGCCTCTCCTGAGTGAGTGCTACGCCGATCAAAGGCCACAAGCCCGTCCACTGGTAAGGGCTAACTTGCTGCTCGCGTTGCCACTCTTCCAATGCAGCACGAGCGTACGCCTCAGCTTCACCCACATTGCCATCGCGCCATGCTACCCATGCACGGTGACCTTTGATCATACCAGCATGCCTGTTTGCTGGTACCGTCGAAGCACGTGTGATCGTATAGCGAGCCTCTTCCACTTGCCCACGTCGTCTGAATACGATAAGTAAAAATGCTAGAGCGCGTTCAAGCAGCATAATATGGCTTATTTGCTCTGCCATCTTGATAGTCGCCCGCAATTGTTCCTCCGCCTCATCAAGATTACCAGCGAACAAAAGGCTCAATCCAAGGCCAAAGTGGGCAAATCCTACATAGCCAATGTTCCCTGTTTGCTCGACTGTTAGCAGCGCGTGACGGTAAGACGAAATTGTTTTTTCCGATCCCCCGTAGTGATCACTAACAAGGTCTCTCACGGCGACGCTCAGCAAGAATTGCCCACGTTGCACTACCGTGCCATACTGCTCCACAATAGGCTCCATCCTCTCAATTACGCCGGTCATCTCCTGGACCGGAACCTGGAACCGGTGCGGCAATAAACGGTCGAACTGGAGCTGTAGCCACTCTCGCTGCCATGCGGGGCTCGACCTGTCTGAGGCATGCTCTAAAGCTTGTTCAGCCACCTTATGCTCGTGGAGGGCAGCTTTAATATCAGTAGGGTTATTCCATGTTTTTGCGATCCCGCGGTGCAGGCGGGCTTGCCAGATATACTCCTGCGCTGGTATATAGGCCATAGCCTGCTGATAGGCTTGCCTCGCCTCCTGGGGTTTCCCAATTACTGCGAAGACATCCCCCAGGTGTTCATATACCGAGGCTGCTACCTCCCATGACTGCTTGTGCTGGAAGCGCACACCGGCAGCTTCGAGGAGCGCTGCTGCCTGCTGAAACGCTGTGATGGCTTCCGCACCCGCGTAGACACCCATGGCGACCTCACCGGCCCTTCGATAGTAGGGAATGGCCCGCTCTGGAAGCCCCGCGTGCTCATAGTGAGCCGCAATCTGGCTGCTGACAGCATCCAGGTCATCCTTATATACCTCTTCGAGTGCCTCCGCCACGCGCCGGTGCAGGAAGCGCTTGCGCACGCTGCTGAGGGCAGCATACGCCTCTTCGCGGAGCTTGTCGTGGCTAAAGTCATAGGCCTCTCCACCCAGTTCGCGCACTATGCGCCTTTGCCACAGTTCATCCAGTCCACGTACTAGCACCTCTTCGCTCTCGCCGCTAGCATGTGCAAGCACCGCGAAAGGAAACGCTCGACCAATGACCGCGGCCACGCTCGCCAGCTCGCGAGCAAGTGGAGAGAGTTGCGCGAGCCGTGCCGCGAGCACCGTTTGCACCGTTGGCGGAAGCGTCGAGGCGGCCCCTATGAGGAGAGGCGGCGGCTCCTTTACGACGCGTTGATCCTCCCTCTGGTCTTCCAATGTCTTCGCCCGCACCATCTCTACCACGAACAGCGGGTTGCCCTCTGTCTCGTGATACAGGCCGCTGACCAGGGCTGGATTGAGCTTGTGGCCCGCGACATGCTCTGCCAGGGAAGTCGTCTCGTCAGTATTGAGCGGCCCAAGCGCAATCTCTGTCACCAGGCCTTCTCGCTGCAACGTACCAAGGAATGACACCAGGGGATGTTCCGGGAGTGCCTCCTCTGCCCGCACCGTCCCAATGAGGAGCAAGTGTGTCCCTGGCTCAAAACGCAGCAGGTAATGCACCCATTCCAGGGTCTCGTTATCGCACCATTGCAGGTCATCAAGCAGGAGCAGTAGTGGTTGACCATAGGAGCTGCGGCTTGTCCCTGCCCCCAGCATTGCGCGTGCCAGGGCCACAAAAAAGTGCTGGCGCTGCCAACCCTCCGTCATGGGAGCGGGGTGAGGCAGATCTGGCCGTTGCGTGAGCAGATCGGGCACGAGCCGCGCTACCTCAGTGAGCCATACATCATCAAGGGTTGACAGGCCTGCTTGTATGGCATCTACGCGGAACCATGCCGCCACAGGAGCATAGGCCAGTCGCCCCTCTGCAGCATAACAGTGCGCGCTCGCGGTCGTCATACCCTGTCGACCGGCCCACGCCACCAGTTCCTCTGCCAGCCTCGTTTTGCCGATGCCTGCCTCCCCCGAGAGTACAACCATGTGGGGGTGTCCACTCGCTGCCCTCCGCCATGCCGCCTGCAGGTGCTGCCATTCTTGCTTCCGGCCGACCAGCGGCGCTCCCGCTCCTCGTAGCGAGAGAGAGCAGGCTCTCGGTTGAGAGGAGGTGTCCAACTGCAGGAGTGACTCATAGACCTGGCGCGTTGCCTCGCTCGGCTCTGCCCCCAGTTCGCGCTCTAAAACCGTAGCACAGGTGTGGTAGACGCGTAGGGCTGCAGCACGGTCACCGCGCAGGGCATAGAAGCGCATTAAATGGCGATAAGTCTCCTCCTGTAATGGATCATGGTGGAGAAGACGCTGCGCAGCTTTGATCGCCGCGTCATACTCACGCTCCTGTTCCAACAGCGCGATCAATCCTTCGGCAGCCTGCAAAAACAACTGGCGCAGGCGGTCGCGCTCAGGCAGAATCCACTCATCGTAGCAACTGGGCAACAGGTCCCCACGATACAGGTGTATCGCCTGCTCGAACGCCTGCCGCAGCGCTTTCGTGTCCCGGGCCTGTTTTGCTTGCTCTGCCTGGGCAATCGCCTGTTCAAACTCCAGGACATCAAGCGTCCAGCAGGCATCAGGATGTTCTGGCAGCCACTGCAGGCTGTGCCTGTCAACGTACAGGAAACGGTCGGCATCCGGGAGAGCCTGGCGCAATTGATGCAGCAACTTACGCAGGTTAGAGTGCGCCTGGGCCTCGGTCGAATCGGGCCACAGGAGAAAAGCCAGGTGAAAGCGAGCCTGGGGGGCAGTCCGGTGCAGTACCAGATAGGCGAGCAAGGACTGCAAACGGGGGATATTGACCATCATCACGGTAGCGTCACCTGACACAAGCAGGAAGTCGCCAAACAGATGTATGTGAAGGGTTGGGATCACCAGTAACCTCCTGGTGGAGACACTCTTACCAAACTAGCAGCAGTATATCACATGCATGAAAATGCACTCGCAAAATAGAAAATCTGTTCCAAAAAATCTTGACAAGCTGGCTGATCCATGGTAATATTGGTCTTGTTAGAACAAAGGTTCAAAACTTGATATGCTCTCTCAACCCCTATCTTTCCTCTTATTCAACCTCTTGCTGGCGGTCGGGTGCAATCCCCTCTCCCCCTCCCGACCGCTGTGGCGGAAAGTTTGTTCCTTCCTTATAACGTTTTACCTGGTAGATTGTATCATCCACAAGTCCCCCCAGGCAGGCTGTTCATTGACATGTGACTATAGTGGCATGTAGACTTTTACAAGGGAAATTGCTTGACGTTACTGCTTTCCGCTGCTAGAATGGTGTCGTTTACAAGGCTTTGGCTGTTGCACGAAAGGTACTTACTTTTATGGATCCAATGGTAGTGGAATATATCGGATTTGTTGTAGCCGCCCTCATCCTCGCCTGGGCTATCATCGTATTGAATAGGAGATATTTTAGCCGTTGGAGGCAAGGTGCAGGGCCATGGATCAAGTTCGATTCCACCCGTCCAGGTGATGTAAAGGTAGAAGAGTTACTGCCAGGCGAAGACAACGAGAGCGACCAGAAAGACATACCCGGGCCAGATATACATACCCGCGCCAAGCAAAATGGGCATTATTCGGAGATCACGAAGCCATCGTAATTAGATGAATGAATAAGTAGACGACCAGGTGACAGCAGAACCATCACCTGGTCGTCTGCTTATTCATTCATCCGCAAACACACATTTACCCCTATCCCTCGAGCATTTCCCCTTGACTGAGGGCCTGGCTTTTGCTCTCGACAGCAGCCCCCACGCCCTTGCGCAGCATAGGCACTTTGTCAAGTGCTTCCCATGGCGCATCGATATCGGTGCGGCCAAAGTGGCCAAACGCGGCCGTGGGCTGATAGATGGGCCGGCGCAGGTTCAGTTCCTGGATGATGCCAGCCGGGCGCAGGTCAAAATGCTCATTGATCAAGCGGATGATCTCTTCGTCGGAGACCCTGCCCGTACCAAATGTATCTACGAAAAGCGATAATGGACGGGCCACGCCGATAGCATAAGACACTTGCAATTCCAGGCGATCAGCCAGGCCGGCGGCGACAACATTTTTAGCAATATAGCGTGTCGCATAGGAAGCCGAGCGATCTACCTTGGTCGGGTCTTTGCCACTGAAAGCGCCACCACCGTGTCGAGCCATACCGCCGTACGTATCGACAATGATCTTACGCCCGGTTAGTCCTGCATCGCCCATCGGGCCACCGGTGACGAAACGTCCGGTCGGGTTGACAAAAATCTTTGTTTTTTGGTCGAGCAGGTGTGCCGGAATTACTGGCTTGATGATATGTTCAATTACGTCCTGGCGTATCTGCTGTTGATCAATGTACTCGGCGTGTTGTGTCGAGATGACAACCGTATCGACGCGCACGGGACGACCGTATTCGTATTGTACGGTTACCTGGCTCTTGCCATCGGGACGTAGGTAGGCCATAGGACCAATACCGCCCCATGATCTCCTGCGCACTTGTGAAAGCTGGCGCACGAGTTTATGGGCCAGGCTAATTGGCATCGGCATGTATTCAGGAGTCTCATTGCAGGCAAAGCCAATCATCATGCCCTGGTCGCCAGCGCCAATACACTCTAACTCATCATCGCTCAGGTGTACCAGGCCACTTTTGATCTCCATCGAATGACTGACGCCCATATCGATGTCCGTCGATTGCTTACCTATCGAGGTCACGACGCCACAAGTCCGGTAGTCGAAGCCATAATCTGCGTTGATATATCCTACCTGCTCAATCGTTTTACGCACGACTGCGGGCATATCGATCCAGGCCGATGTCGTGATTTCACCCGCGACGAGTACCAGTCCTGTGGTCGTGGCCGCTTCGCAGGCCACACGGGCTATAGGGTCTTGCGCTAAAATCGCATCGAGTACACTATCCGAAATCTGGTCGCACAGTTTGTCAGGGTGTCCTTCAGTTACCGATTCACTCGTAAAGAACGCCTTCGGATTTTTCATAAAATTGCTCATTGGTTGCGGTTGATCTCCTTTCTTAATACACGGGAAAATGCCGTCGTTGGTTCAAGGGCGTCATCGATGAGCGCGCAAGGTATTCAGAATACAAAAAACCCCTGAGACGCAGGGGCTTTAGAGTCATGGCTCATTCCCCTCATCTTGCGGACTGCTCCGCCGGAATTGGCACCCTTCCTGTGACTGGGCAGGTGGGTTGCCGGGCTTCATCGGGCCGTTTCCCTCCACCTCTCTTGATGAGAGCTGATATCGCTGTGCATCTTTGGTTGTACAGGTACTATACTCACTACTGGTTTAACTGTAGTATAACGAGGAAACAACATGCATGTCAAGGATGCCAGGTATGAGTAATATTCCCAACAGTCCCAATTTTGTATGGTAATGCATGGCTTTTCGACGCAATTTACGTTACTATTATATGGGATGTTACTAGCTTATTCTTGTTTGCTTGCCAGACCATGCGGGAATTGCGAGTTGCGCATCCACCCGATGCATAACGGGTCTCTCCTGCGTTTCTACCAAAAGACTATATTATGCCCTATATCTTAAAACGGTCAGATTTATCGAAAGAGGTATTTTATGGAATCAGCCTGGCCTCCATCTTCAAAAAAGCACCAGGGCAGAGAAGAAGAGGAGACGCTAAAACTATTCAGCTTTAAGTTCCTTCCCAGTAAAGAAACGTTAGATCGAGAGGCCAGTGCTTCCTCTTTCGCCGCTCCGGACATATCCATAAACAATAGCATTGGGCCTGCCCGTAATTCGCGGGAAGATTCGATGGCAGCTCTTGATACGCTGGAGACCTCCGCTTTGCCTAAGACGAGCGCAATGGCAGAACTACCCACCACGCCATTGAAGACGCCGCAGCAAACAGGCATCACAAGGGGAAAAGCGCTAGTTTTCATAGTATTGCTCTTAATTGTTGTCTTGAGTGCCGTCAATGCCGGTTTTGCGCAATTCATCGGCCCTCAGGGCTGGGCTTTTGTGATTGGAGGGTCTTCCAGCGCAGGCAACAATAACGTGCTCGCTAACATCAACAATGAACTCAGGCATAATCACAGTCCCATTCCAGGAGCTACAGCCCAGGCAACGGCCCACTTAACCCCCCAGCAATATATCAACCTGGTTGTGCAAAATATGCCCCTCGATCAAAAGCTAGGCCAGATGATGATTGTGCAGTTTCTCGGTCCAACCTACACGTTGGGCATCAGTACGATGATTAGCCAGTACCACGTCGGGGCGGTGATACTCTATCCGGCGAACAATAATATTATTGACAAGGCACAACTCAAAGGGCTTATCCAGCAAATGCAGAGCAACAGTTCTATTCCCCTGGTAGTATCCATAGACCAGGAGGGTGGAACGGTAGACCGTTTGATAAACCTGGATGGACCACGGCCAGCCGCCGCTGATATCGGCGCAACCAACGATACCAGCAAGGCCATGGCCCAAGGTATCCAGGATGCGCGAGATCTTGCATCTTATGGCTTTAATCTGAATCTCGCCCCGGTCGTAGATGTCACCAACGTTTATAACCCGCAGCTCTATGAACGCACCTATGGCAATACCCCCGCGCAGGTCACGAAAATGGCAGAGGCTTACCTGCAAGGGCTGCAACAGAATGGGAAAGTACTCGGCACGCTCAAGCATTTTCCAGGCCTGGGTGACGTAGGCGTCGATCCGCATCAGGGCGTGCCCGATCTGTACCGCTCAAAAAGCGACCTGGAGGCTATCGATTGGGCGCCATACCGGGCGCTTATTCAACAAGGCAATGTATACGCAGTCATGGTGACCCATGAAATTGTGCACGCAATTGATGCCAGTAAACCTTCTTCGCTTTCTTATAATGTCGTGACAGGCGTTCTACGAGACGAGCTAGGCTTTAAGGGTGTAATTGTAACGGATAGCTTGACGATGGAGGGCATTACCGCCTACTATACAGAGGCGCAGGCTGCAGCGCTGGCAGTCGAGGCCGGTTCGGATTTACTGATGGGAGCCTCTACCCCTGCCGATGTCGCCAGCATGATCGCAGGGATCAAGCAAGCAATTGCTTCAGGCACGATTAGCCAGCAACGCATTGATGATTCGGTGCGCCGCATCCTGATGCTAAAATTCCACATGGGATTGATTACCATTCCGGCAAACTAACTACTATTGGCCTAGGGGCGCAGTACATGCGGCCCTACAGTGACAGTGGGCGTGATAATACCTGAAGCCCCTACAAAGGATTTACTCATGCTGAGTTCAAGCACACAAAATCCGGGTCGAGCGAAAGGCTTGTCCATACTTGTAATTGCCCTGCTGGTATTTGAGACCATACTGGTAACGTCGGCATTGGTACCCGCGCAGTTGTGGACGCGCCTGTTGCCGGATTCCCCAAGCGCGGCGCTGGACGGGCCGTTTCCTCCCATGCTCGCGCCAATTATCCCGGCACTACTCTATCTTGTCCCCACCGTGATCGGTTTCTTGTGCAGTAGTTGGCAGCGAGCGCTCCTGTACGCTACTATACCTGCCTGGATTGGCCTGGGACTCTTCGTGATTGCCGCCGCCACCAAAGTCGGTCCATTCTACCTGATCTCACCCAACCAGGTCACATCGAATGTCAGTGTACTGGAACTATTCGCCGCGCTAGGCGCAATTGGCTGGCTGGCACGGTATATATTCAAGCTACATTGACATCCTCCCCATAGCTAGAAGAAGCTAGGGGCCTTACGCCACCTCTGATACACCAAACGTAGGTATAGAGAAACCGATGCTGCGACCATTTAGACTGGTGCGTTTTGATGACGCGCAAAGTGACCAAGAAGCCATAAAATCTGCAGGCGCCACCGAAACGCAAAATGTAGTTCCTGGTGAAATACACGCCATGATTATCAACGTTACAGAACCAGAGATCCCGCTCGGGGACACAGGCGCACGCTACCTGCTGAAGCGCACACCTACTAATTACCTGATCAACCAGGCGTACGGCCTGTGGGTTTTTGCCTCCCTGTTCATCCTCACCCTGATCATGACACGCAAGGTCTCAGTAGAGCAGTATGGCATTTACGCCATAGCTTCGGCGGCCTTCAACACCATCGCATATATTATTGCATTTGGCTTAGAAGATGCTACCGTCACTTTTGTGCCGCGTATCCTTGCCGAACATGGACGCGCTGCGGCGGCGCTGCTCGTGCGACGACTACTTGCACTGCGCCTGGCGATCCTTGCGTTAAGCCTTATTATCATGCTATTTGCCTTGCCGGCACTGGCAGTGCTGATCGCTGCCATCCCAATTTCTGGTTCGGCACAAATAGCCGCGGGGCTGCGTAATCCGAGCCTGCTTGGTCATATCACGCCTGTCGCATTCTGGGTACTGGGCAACGGCATCGCCGGCCTGTTCACCGCCGTTTATGCCTCTGAAATGCGCATGCGCCTCGTGTTCATTGCCGGTAGCGTAGCCCAATTACTCTTGCTGGGACTTAGCTTTATCACGCTGCAACTCGGCTGGGGCATTGACAGCGTGCTCTGGCTGCAAGCCATCTGTGCGCTGCTGAACGCGGCAGTTTTAGCACTCTGGCAGACTCCACTTCTACTTACACGGCGGGCGACATATAAGCAGCCCATGCAGCCGGTAGTCAGGCTTGGCCTTTCAGCCTGGGTGACAAACCTGATATCTGGAGCGATGCTCAAACAAGTATCGATTATCCTGCTCGGCTACTTTGCAGTCTCGCTGGCACAGATCGCTTACTTCAATCTCTCTTTCCAACTGGCGGACGCCGCCAACCTCTTATTAGTGTCAGGATTTGCGGGAGTTGGCGGATCGGCGCTCGCCGCCGCTTTTGTCGGCAAGAACTATGAGCGGTTAGCCCGCTCCTGGCAGACGCTGATTAAAATCGAGACACTGCTGGCAGCGCCGGTGCTGCTATTCAGCCTGTTCAACGCGCAGGCCATCGCACACCTACTCTATGGGAGCAGCTATGATCCAGTAGGGCCATTGCTGGCTATTTTCCTCGTCTTCAATCTAATCGTGCGTATTCTCGGTACCACTATTCACCAATTCACGCTCTATGTAATCGGCAAGCCACGTTTAGTTGTGCTAGGGCAAGTCGCCGGGTTAATGGCCCTCATAGTGATTGGCATAGTGCTGATTCCCCACTTGGGGCCGGCGGGCGCGCTCGTGGCCGACGGAACTGCCAAGATCATCACAGGTGGCCTGCTGCTAGCATTCCTCTGGCGAGATCTACCAGAGAAGTACCCCTTGAATTTCACTTTGCGCATGCTGCTGGCGCTAACGATAGCAGCGCTGCCCGGCATCGTCTGGCATCCCTCAGGCCGTGTGATGTTAGTAGCATCCGGCGTAGTCTTCCTGTTGTTGGCTATCGGGCTGTTGCTTGTGATCAAGCCGTTGAACGCCAGGGATTTGGAGTTGATAGGTGAGACGAATAAATGGGCGGCGAAGTATTTGAGGTGGTTTGGCAGGGATAAATAAGAAAGGCTCTTCACGATAGCATATTACCATATTTCCGTCTGACCGCATCAGTTGCTCGAGCGGCCGTAGAATGATACAATGCCTGTAACTTGTAGTAGAATGGTACAATGCTTGTAACTTGTAAAAGAACGAGTTCTGCTAAGAAGCGAAAGGAAGGTGGTTCTAAATAGAGAGCAACATGAAAAGGAAGTTCTTAATTATTCTTGCCCCTGTTCTGATTGGTAGTATACTGCTGGCCGCGTGCCAGGTTCAAATCGGGGGTACAGCGCAGCACCCAGCGACAGCAACACCCTCTGGATTCCGCCCAGAAACGATACTTGGCATCCAGGGAGATGCCTCCACCTCCACTTCTTATCCAGGTATTCCCTGGGTGCGCCTGGGCTACCCCACGTGTTCCCCCGGCAATTTGAGTAGTCAAGTGCTCAAGGACACTATCAGAAGCTACCATAACCAGGGTATTCATATCATGCTCATATACTGTCAGACAAGTGGTGATAGCCTCTTTGACATGCATCGACTCAACGATGCAGCGCAAGAAGGAGCAGATGCAGTGCAGTGCGGCAACGAGCAGATGAAGCAGAGCACCGCTACCCTGTATGTCACTCCAGAGCGCTTTGCCAGGTTTTTTGATCTTTGTCAGAGCGCCATGCATGCGGTGCGCCCTGGTATCCCTATTATTCTTGGAGCCATGGATCCTCTCGTGGTCCCTTACGATAATGCAAAATTGATGAACCAGGTTCATTATCTCGATGCGATGCAGACTGCTATGAACTCCTCGGTGCATCCTGGAGGCAATTGGGACTGGCACTCACAGATCCTGGGTGTGATTGATAGCTGGCACAATGGTTATCCCAGCGCAGATACCAATAATCTCTACCAGCTTTATGGCTTCTGGGCACAGCAGTTCCATATCGATATCAATAGTGGTGATTTAGGCAAACACCTCTGGTTGGTAGAGGGGACGGGTTGTGTGAACGGCTGTGGCATTGACGCCAGCAGCGCACGTGAAGTGGCTATCTCGCATATCCTGACGCTGATTACCGATGTGCAGACGACGATGAAGTATCATGTGCCTTTCTTTTACTTTAGTGGCAAGGATTTCTACGCCACTCAAACCGGCTGGATATTTGGTGTTCTCGATGCGAATGGTCATCCTAAGCCACTCCGCCAGGACCTCCAGAGGGGTGCACGTACCTTGGAGATGACCTGCTCCTCCGGAAAGGTCGTTGTGGCTGATCAAGAGCAGTTGTTGGCAAAGCTCTATACTGGCTGCGCACTTCCGGCTAACTATCTCAATACACTGGAAAGCTGAGATAGAGAGCGCAGATACTTTCAGACAAAGAGACAAGCTCTAAGCCGCGGCTGCATCAGCCAGCACAACGAGACCTTACCTCCTCGCGTGCTCGGTGAAAAAGCGCAGCATCTCGGCAGAAGCGTCGGGCCCCTTTGGATCGCTAAATGAGCCATCGTGACTTCCCCCTGACCAGGCATGACCTGCCTGGTGAACAATCCACTTCTCCACGATGGCTCGACCACTGCCATCGTGGTAGATGAAGCGGGTATAGGCATGCCCGCCCACTACCTGTCCCCGTTGCATCTTTGCGTCTCGTGTGGACTTCCGTATCGTGCCTGGTCCATTGTCGACCGCCTGGAGCCATTGGTCGAGCATATGGTCCGCGTTGACCGTTGCAACGGTCTTATCGTGATCTCCATGGAACACGATTAGTGGAATGACCCTGCTCAGTCGCGGTGTGTGCTGCGGCGCCCCCCGTTTCATCGCTGTAAACCCGGAGCGAAGATCGTGCGCGGCACCATAGGCAAGGCCCGAATGCACGCCAACGGCAGCATAGAGATCGGGGTAAGTCACCGCCATAACTGCCGCCATGGCCCCGCCAGCCGACATCCCGGCCACGTATACCCGGTTGACATCGATATTATACATGTTCATAACCTGCTGCGTGATGCCGGCGATGAGAGACGGTTCGCCGGCATCACGCTGTTGGTCGGCGGGTTGGAACCAATTCCAACACTTCGAGCCATTTGCCGAGGTCGCTTGCTCGGGATAAGCCACGAAGAACTTCTCTCCTTCAGCGAGCATATTCATGCGCGTGCCGCTTGCAAAATCAATGGGCGTCTGGGTACAGCCATGGAGCATCACCAGCAGAGGCAGCGCCTGTCCCCTATAAGCGCTGGGGATATAGAGCTTGTAGTTGCGATTTCCAGCAACACCGGTATAGGCTCCATCGACAAACCGCCCGCCCGCACGAGCCGAGGAAGATGCCTCCTCCGAAGTGACCGTGTGCTCACCACCTGTACCACTGCGCCTGCTTCCAGGCATTTGCTTTGCGCCAGGTGAAAGCACACCCGGTGCTGCTGGAGGATGCGCCGCCGCAGTTCCTGTTGGTGATCCAGTGCTGGGAGCTCGGTCCCTCACTGGTGTCTCCTTCGAGGGTGGGGGATCTTCAACAACACGGAACTCTGCCTCGATTGCTTCATCTGCACCACCATACTCTGCCGCAGATCCATCGACGATTGGCACTTGTCTAAGGGTACGCTGAATAATTGCAGTCGCTTCGTCGAGTCGCCCGGCGCGTGTGAGGCGCAAAGCTTCGGCCATCCCCTCCTGCATGCGGTCACTCATCCTTAAGTTTCCTTTCCTTCGTATGTGACGCCCAGCATCACAATGTCAGCACTGCTCTGGTCCGTCGTGGATCTCCAGGCTCCCTTGCCGCGGCGGCATTACTAAGCCACACAGCTCACGAGATGCGCCCCGCTAACGCCTCCTTCACCTCGGCGCTTGCCCGGAAAGCCCCGAGTACGACGACCGAATCGATGGTCGCCAGGGCCAGTTCCGCGGAGACATCCTCAGCAATGCTCGCCAGGCCAAGCGCGTTGATCTGCAACTTTTCACCAGCCGCGCGCACCGCCTCCAGGTCGCGGCGCGTATAGTGTTGCACCCCGAGCACCAGCGTCTTGCGCGCCACTGTACGCTTGACAGCCTCCGCATGCGTGGCGAGTTGGTTGCGGATCGCCGTGCGGATGAAATCGGTGCGGTTGGAATAAAAGCCCTCCTGTACCAGCAAATCAATTTGCCCTAAATCCACGAGTCCCAGGTTGATTGTGATTTTCTCGGTCTTCTCAGTTTCAGTCATCTCACCATCTCCTTACCATCTAATAGGATGGTACACGGAAGGTAGTCTTTTGTCAAGTGTAACAAAAGGAGATCCCTTTAGCCTGAACATCAACTCTTGAGAAGGCTGCATGAAAGCAAACGCCTGCGGGATCAGGTCTTCACAGTACCGAACTCCTGGTGTGCAGCCAGGAGTTGCTCCACACGATCAGCCGGGGCAGGAGTGCCACGCCAAGCACGGCGATGCAGGTGGCGCTAGCAGTGGCAAAGAGGGTACCGAGCAACAACGTGCCCAGCCACCCACCGAGCAAGGCTAGCAGCGCACCGAGACCGAGCATGCGCAGGCGTCCACCACGAACCCACGCCACCGGCCGTAGCTTCGCCGCGTTCGCCAGCGCACCGATGAGCAGGCCAATCAACAACCAGAAGAGTGAAAGGATCAGCATCGTCGTTCCTCGCTTTCTGCTCCGCTGCGACCTCAGGAGCCGACCAGCATAATACTGTTAATAGCCTGAAACAGCTTGGTGCCGTCGCTCAACAATTGCCCCAGGCCAAGGTTCGACCGTACCTGTACGTGCGAGAAGATACTGTATGCGGCAAGGTCGTATGGGCGATGGATACGAGCAAGCGCCGCCGCAAATTCCTGAGCCTGGGTGAACGGTATGGAGGAATCGTTGCGGTCATGCAGCAAGTGGATAGGAGCGCGAATCTGGTCGATCACCGACATCGATGAGAGCTGGATGAGCAGCGCTTTCATCTGGGGCGAGAGAGCGGCGAGATTGTGGTCTACGCTGCCTGGCTCATCGCCTTCCAGCAAGTGATAGAACGCAGCGGTGCCTGGCGAAAGCTGCGCCTGTTGCTGTGCAGTCAGCGGGGGAGCGAAACTGTTAAGAGGGAACGCCTTCTGCAGGAGCTTATTTTCAGTAGGCGAGAGCAGGCTGCTCACGCTGCTGGCCAGCGTGTAGAGATCCGTGGAGATAGGATGCCAGGGCTGCGTCTGGCCATCGACGTCCTGGACGCGCCTGCCAACTGTGCGGAGCAGGCTGGTCACATCAAAATAGCCGCCAATGATGGCGAGGAACGCCACGCGGTCGCGAATGCGCGGGTCGGCTGCAGCAACGGAGGCCAGCAAGTCGCCGACACTGAAAGAGAGGATGCCGATGTGATGCGGGTCCACGCCCGGCCAGTGCTCCAGTAGCTCGAACGCCTGCACCACGGCCTCACCGTCCCGCGCCGAGACCTTGTATTGGAAGAGCGCTGGCGTACCGACATTGACGACGACGACGCCCTCGCGCGCAAACGTTTGCGCAAGATTGAGGAACTGGGGTACATTGCGGTTATCGCCAGCACCCACAAGGGTGATGATGGCCTCGCGCCCGCCGGGGATCGGCGGCGGCGGCGTGGCCGGCTCGTAGATGTCTAGAAAGACCGGGCCAATGCTAGAGGAAATCGTGATGCGCCTGAAGCGCACGGGGTCGCCGGCAAGCACCAGCGGTGCAGGTTCAGAGACGCTAATTAGCGCCGGTAGCAGGAGAGTGCTGCGTGTAATGGCCCGTCCCAAGGGAAAAAGCGACAGGAAACCGCCTGCGCACAGCAAGAAAGCGAGGGCCGCCTGTGCCGCTCTCTGGCCCAGTTTCAAGGTTCGCCGGGGTCTGGCTTTCGCAGAACCAGGGTCGATTTTCTGCCTTGTAGATGGCTGTTTATCGTCCATAGCAGTATCGCCTCGCGCCTCCCGCACCGGTTAACGCACCTCTTTCAGGCTCCATTGCTGAGCGACCAGAGCGTGAGCCGGCTAACGTTTGCGCGCTCTTTCCCCTTCATAAGATGAAGACGCTGTATAGCGGCTCTCGGTCACTGATTATGTGGTCAACATATCATTACTTCATCGTACTCCATCCATGGCTAAACTACTTGCCAAACCCGTACTGTATCGTTATCACTCCCTGAGGCAATGCGCGTCCCGTCATGCGACCGTTAAGACCTCGCCCTGATGACCACAATAGGTCCAGACGAGGTGCCCTGTCCTGCCATCCCCGATCTATACTGTCCTATTGGTGTTCGCAGAATGTTGGGATTTACAAATCATCAAGCACTATTCGTGCTTTACGAGAGAGCTTTTTTCAAGTTATCTGTGTATACCTCCGCCGCTTGAGTTTCTACCGCCTCCAGAATCTTTTCGGCGACGGACTCGGCGCTCTCGACAGACGTCGCACCGACCGGCATCGAAGCGGGCCGGCGGCCTTCTGCGAGGTTGTTGGAGAAGTTGGTCGCAGTCACTCCGGGATAGACCAGCCCAAGGGAAATGTTGTCGGCAGCAAGCTCCTGGCGGCCTATGAGCGTAATGGCGTTGAGCGCGTACTTTGTGGAGGTGTAGGGACCGACGGGATTCGTCCTGTATCTCTCTGGTGGGATCTTCGAAGTGCCGGAACTGATATTGATAATCACGCCCCCGCCCTGGGCTCGCATGATTGGAATGACCTCTTGCATCGCCGCGATTACGCTGACGACGTTTAATTCGAAGACGGAGCGATACGTATCTATATTAACCTTCTCGATCGGGACATTTAGCCCCTGCCCGGCATTATTGATCAAAACGTCGATGCGCTTATAATACTCCTGCGTTTGGGCAACCATATGCCGTACCGCGGCCTCATCGCGCAGATCAGTTGGAACTGCAATAGCGTCAGGTAGTTCTGAGGCGAGCTGTGCCAACTTTTCCGCAGAGCGGGCTGCCAGGGCCAGCTTTGCTCCCTTCTGGGCAAAAAGACGGGCCGTTGCCAGCCCAATCCCGCTCGAAGCTCCAGTAATCAGGACAACTTTTCCTGCAATCTCCATATCAATGTTCTCTTTATCATCAAAGTAGTCCTAGCGCTTTAACCGGCTTGGACGAAATCCCTGACATCCAAAGTGGATCGAAAAGAGGCTCCATCATGTGCCTATCATCTTTGGCCGCTAGCGTGTCTTATAAAAGGCAACTTGACAACTCCAAGCCGATCTCGACCAGGCCCGTGGGCCTGGTCGAGATCGGATCGTGACGTACCCGTTGCCGATGAGCCGTTGCGCACCCATTGCGCATGCATGCCTGCTCCGTCGTGGTGGTGGTGCTCAAGCCAGGACGGCAGGCTTGAGCACTTCCTCGCACCACTGGCGGAAGCTGGTGGGGGTGGTGGACTCGGGGGTGCGCAGCTCGGCGGTGTCAAGCCCGTGGTTGTAGGCGACCCACATGTCGAGGTTGCCCTGGGCCATGGCCTCGGACATTCCGCGCTGCAGCAGCCTGGCCTTGAAGGCCTCGCCCGTGATCTGCTGGAAACGCACCGGTTTGCCGAGCACCTCGGACATGATCTGCGCCATGTCGTTGTAGGAGAGGTCCTCAGGACCGAGCACCGGGACACTGGAGACTCCGCTCCAGGAGTGATCGAGCAGCAGACGGGCTCCGACAGCAGCGATGTCGCGGGTGGCGCAGCTTGGCTGCTCGAGGTCCCCGGAGATGGGCAGGGAAAACAGGCCCTGGTTCTTGATCGACTCGGCCTGGCGCAGCAGGTTGTCCATGAACGAGGGATTCGTCAGTGCCCGATAGCTGACCCCCGTGCTGGCGATCAGGTCGTCCATGGCCAGCGACGCCGTCACCAGCCCGGCGTGTGCCGCCCAGGGGGTCCCTCGGCCAAGGGCCGAGACGCCGACGACCCGCTTGGCCCCCTGGCGCTTGAAAGCCTCGCACGCCGGCCAGCTGAAATCGACGTAGGCGGCCTCGACGCTCTCGGCGTGGGGGTCCGGCGGCACCAGCCAGAACACGGACTCGGCGCCTGCGAACGCCCGGGTGACGACATCGAGGTCGCCGTGCGACCCCTGTACGACCTCGACGCGCTCGCGGGTGTGCGCGGGAAGGCGGGAGGGATCGCGTGCGATCACGCGGATCGGCTCGTCGCCCTCGAGCAGATTGTTCAGAACTTGATGGCCGATGAGGCCAGTGGGAGCGGTGGCGACGATCATGACAACCACCTCCAGGTCGGATGAACAGCAGTTGCGTGTTTCTGTTCCATGTGTAACTTCCTTTCAACACCTTTTCTCGTGTGAGTAACACCTGTTTGTGTCTCTCAACAGCTTACCTTGCAGGAGGACAAATCAGTATCCTCCGCACAGATGATTGGATGCATGATTGCGGGGAGATGTTGGGGAACAGGGAATTACGTAGATGTGCATGGCCGCAGACCATGCACATCCAGAAGAACCATCAGGAAAGGAGATGGAGCTGGCGGGCGACTTCGACAGCCGCTGCGCGATTATGGGCATCGAGCTTGCGATAGATGTTCTGCATGTGCGTGCGCACTGTATTGACGGAGACGACCAGCTCGCGCGCAATCTCGACGTTGGAACGACCAGGGACCAGCAGGCGCAGGATACGCAGTTCCTGCGCACTCAACGGCTCGGGCAGGAGCGTGGCAGGGGATGTCGCCAACGAACTCTGTGACCCGGGAAAGGCACACAGGATGCCCTGAAGATAGGCAAGTAAAGGTTGTTCGTGTATTTGAAGTACGAGGGGACGCAAAAGCATCGCCATGGCTTCCCCCTCATCCAGGAAGAGACGCAGATACCCCTCCGTGCAGATGTGCTCCAGCAGCGTCAGGAGGATGTGCCGGGCCTGCCCCGGCTGCTCATACTCCGCGTAGACCAGGGCAAGTAGCGCCTGTGCCTCAAAGACGCTGCGCCTGCGTCCCGTTTCCTGGGCCATGCGTTCCAGGTCCTGCAGCAGTTGAAGCGCTGCCTCTCTTCTGCCCTGGGCGAGATGCCAGCGAGCAAGCAGCAGCGTTTCTTGTTCGGTCGCGAATGGAAACAGCGGCCCACCAGAGCGATCCACACCAGTGATCCAGCGCTGCACGGCAGCCAGATCACCGTCTGCCAGCGCCAGGCGGGCCTGCAAGGTCCGAATTTCGCGGGACAACGGCCATGCGTCGTCCGGCAGCGTGGCGGGTCTCCTGGCAAGTAGCGCGTCCAGGCGAAGCCGGGCCTTCGCGGTTTCGCCGCGCGCATGTTGGATACGAGTCAGCAGTAGGATCGCCTGTACCTCGTGAAACTCCAGCGCGAGAGACTGGCCAATGGCCAACACCTCTTCCGCCTGCTGCCAGGCCATGTCTAGCTCATTTCGTTCATAGGAGATGCGTGCCAGGCCAAATATTGCATGAGCGATGTCGTCGCTATGGGCGTACCCCTCTCCGGCCAGGTTTCGCACCCCCTGGTAATACTCGAAAGGTCGGTGCAGTTCTCCCTGCTCAAACAACACCCTGGCAAGCATGTTGGTCGTTGCCCGACTGAGCCTGTAATGTGGATGGTCAGTCGCCTCACACAGCGTATATGCTTCCTCCAGCATCCCACGACCCACCTCCACACGCCCATGGTAGAGCAGCTCAGCTTTTCCAATGACACTCAGACTCAGGGCGCGCCAGGTTCGCTGTTCTTCTGTCAACCAGGTGAGCGCCTGCCGGGCGTAGCTAGCCGCACCAATGGCATCATCCTGCCTCCAGGCAGCTAGAGCTCGAAACGCAAAGACCTCTCCCAGTCGCGGCAGGTCGTGCTCCGCGCGGTAGCGCTCTTCTGCCATCTGGAACAGCTTCTCAAGCAGAGCCAGCGTGGCTTGAGAAAGCAGCCACGAATCTGCCCGATATAAGAGCGCTCTAGCATACCCCAGGCAGAGAGCGGGGGAGGAGGCGAGGAGCGCCTCGGGCAGTTGTTCCAGCCAGGTGTACAGAGTGTGGTATTCAGTGGCCTGAGAAAAGGCATGCGGCTCTTGCAGGATCCGTTCAACCAAGACTGCCGCGCGCGGGTAATCCTGCGCGTAGAGCGCGGACTCGACCGCCTCCGCGAAGAGGCGATGCGCCTCATACCAGCGGCTGGCATGAGCGGAGAGCTCACACAGTTGCTCCTCACCCAAACGCCGCCGCGCCTCGGCCCGCATCGCCTCGGCAAAGAGCCCGTGATACCGATACCAGGGCTGAGCTGGTGGCGGATCAAGCGTGGAGCTACCCAGTGGCTCGAGAAACAGATTCGCGTGGACCATTGTTTCGAGCAGGCGCTCACTCTCGCGCTCTCCGGTGATGGCAGCGCAGAGCGATCCAGTCAAACGAGTAAGCACGCTGGTCTGGAGGAGAAAGCGCTGCAAGGGCTCTGGCTGGGTAGTGAACACCTCGGTGAGGAAATAGTCTTGCAGCGCCCGCTTTCCGCCCGCGAAGACTCGTACAAGCGGCTCGATCTCTCGCGGTGCCCGAGACTCCCGCAGCGCCATCAGGAGCAGGCGGAGTCCGGCGGCCCAGCCTTCCAGGGAGGCATGGACGCGGCTCCCGATCTCCGGCGCGAGCGGGACAGGCACCGTTTGCTGGAGAAAGGCCGCGGTCTCCTCCTGCGAGAAGCGCAGATCAGAGGAGCGCATGTCGCAGAGGTCGTTGCGGGCACGCAGCCCGGCCAGGGAAAACGGTGGATCGCTGCGCGTGATCAGGATGACGTGGTGACTACCGGGAAGATGGGCGAGGAAAAAGGTCATGGTCTGGTGAATACGTGGGGATGTGATGGCATGGTAATCGTCCAGTACCAGGATCCCTCCCTGCTCACATTGCGCCAGCGCGTTCAGAAACACCGTGAGGGCTGGCTCTGTAAGAGACGCTTCAAAGGGCGGCTGTGGCATGCTCCGCAAGAGAGCCAGGGCTTCCCGCGTCACATGGTCGCCATAAACCTGGCAGGCGGTCATCAGATAGCGCCAGAAGCGCACGGGATCGTTATCGCCTCCATCCAAAGAAACCCAGGCAACCGGCGGAAAATGCGGCTGTTGGCTACGCTCAGCCACCCACTGGCGCACCAGCGTGGTTTTGCCGTAACCTGCCGGCGCGGAGACCAGCGTGAGCCGGTGCTCCAGTGCGCGATCAAGCAGAGAGAGCCCCCGCTCGCGCGGGACCAGCGAGGGATGCAAAGGGGGCAATTGGAACTTGGGGACAAGCAAGGGAGTCTCTCGTGAAGACGATCTGCTGTGGTGATGCTGCCCGGCCAGATCTGTTG
>WNGJ01001371.1_pt1 | contig 31044 bp, 29 predicted proteins | sample 5400611 | NCBI WGS metagenome assembly WNGJ01 (sample SAMN13153375, study PRJNA577476) | soil metagenome | isolation source: 40 cm soil or saprolite under Garry oak tree replicate 1 | place: USA:California | collected 2016-06-15
ATGGGGTCAAAATGGCGCAGGAAGTGCTCGGGCATCGCGATGCGGCGACGACGCTCAATAACTATGTCCTGCCGGAGCTGCAGGCAGGTGTCACCGATCACCTCTTCTAGAGGCAACGCTAACATCCTTGCGAAAACAGACAATAGTGCTGTAGATCCGCTCCTCAAGCCAGTTCAAACGGCAGAAGAGGTGAGAACAGAAGTCGCTATTGCCTATTTTCGCGTGGATCTTAGTGCTGCGTTCGTGAAAAGGTGATAAAATTAGAAAGGAGGTCAACTCAGGGGAAGGAGCAAGGCAATGCCGAAGATCTTGAGAGTGCGAGCAGCGCACGATGACAAAGAAGAGAAGCAGGTGCGCAAACTGGCAACGAGCCGACACGGGCCGGCCGATTGGATTGTGCATGCACGCATGGTGGCGTGCAGCTGGGATGGCGAGCGAGTGGAAGCGATAGCGAAGGAACTGCATTGCAGCTCTCAGACGGTACGGCGTCGGCTGCATCGCTTTGATGCAGAGGGGATCGAGGGTTTAGGAGATCGACCCAAGTCCGGACGTCCACGCCGACTGAGCGCAGCCGATGACAGCAAGCTCGTTGCGTTGGCGCGCCAGGAGCCGCCTGGGCGGCTGGTGACGCAAAGGGATGGGACGATGGTGGCACGTGACGAAGAGGCATCGGCGCAGTGGAGCCTCAACGCACTGGCTCAGGCTGCCAAAGAGGTCGGCATCGCGGTCAAACGCAGTCAGATCCGCACCATCCTCTTGCGCGAGGGCGTGCGCTGGCGCCAAACCCACAGTTGGGGGACTCCTCGTGACAAGGACTTTGTCCCAAAAGGACGGCGGTCGTCAGCCACTATACCCAGCCACCCGAAGGGTCGACGACCATCTGCACCGACGAACTCGGCCCCGTAGTGCCGCGCACCTTTCCCCCTGCTCCTGGCTGGTCGCCCAACGGTCACCGCATCAAAGCGGAAATGGATTATAGCCGCGGACCAGAGAAGACGTGGGTCTACGGAGCCTTGCGGGTGCGCGATGGCAAGGAGTTGACGCGCTGTGCGGCTTCGCGCAATTCGAAAGGCTACATTGCTCTGCTGGCCGATATCGAAGCCGACAACCCGAACGGAGACATCTTCATCATCAGCGACAATCTCAGCAGTCATAATAGTCTGGAGACGCGTACCTGGCTGGAAGGGCATCCACGCCTCCACCACGTCTTCATTCCAACAGGAGCCTGCTGGTTGAACCTGCAGGAGGGCTGGTGGCGCCTCTTCCGCCGCGACGCGCTTGCTGGGCAGAGCTTCGCTAATCCCAAGGAGATCGAGCAAGCCACCCGCGTCGCCACCAATCAGCTCAATCGGCGAGCCAAACCCTGGGTCTGGGGTCGGCCTCCCAAGGATCACCGCCACTACCGCCGACTCTTTTGTTACCGCATTTAACGAACGCAGCATTAGCACCATCACGATAAGTGCCTCTTCCTGCAAATCCGTCAACATAGTAAATTCGATTTATACTTCCAAGGATTTTATCAGCAGCGTCCACATATTTCTTTAACAATTGAAGCTTTCGCTCGGACCACTCATGCATTCTATCAAAAAAGTCCTCTTGACCTGGCAGTGGCATTTAACCCTCCCACTTAATCTGGTACGGATACACCTAACAAACATTTTTGCCGCTAATAATAGCACGAACAGCAAAATACGGCAATAATTATGGAGTATCTTTATCTAAAGTAATACATTTCATGTGGAAATACACAAGAAAAGCATTTCTTATCACACGTTCCCGTTAAGATCAAATAGATCAGGCTGTTATGAGCTTTGGGAGGTGATCATTGGTAAATAGATCACTATCTTTTTGTATTTAATATTCATCTTTATACATTGCTCTTAGCCCTTCGATAGCGCACTTTACAATCTCAGGGGGAAATGTCTTCTGATGGTCAAAGTTCATTTGAGTCCTGCTCTCTTAGCTTCTCGGCGGCTCTTGCTGCATAGGTTGATATAGCTTCCTGCATCTCTTCTACATCCCACAGTGCTATTTTGACGATGCCTGGGGCGTTTCGGGAGTGAGAACGATCATCTTCAACTTTTTCGTGGTATCCCATTTCTCTCTGTGACGGCAGCTATTCGGGGAAACAACCTGTAAAGCTCATCTATACTACCTTCCGCCAGTTCGTTCAGGTTGAAGACGTTATCATGTCCGTAGTAGGTTATCATTTCCTCAACGTAGATCTGAGCAGCGTTTAAGTCCTTAGCAGAGAAGAGTATCAGACCTATTGTGCCGCTCTTCGTGTCATACTCAACTGCAAACCTCACTGAAGTACCCCTCTTTCTTCTCTCGTTCGTATTTTTTGGCAATTGGATAGCTACAGTACTGCTATAACAGTACCATTGCTACAGTGCTTCAGTCAATAGGGGAGAGTTGTTAATATCAGGGAAAACCAGGATACAGAGAGATGATACGGCTAAAGGTAAAGGAAGTCGCAAAAGAAAAGGGTTTTAGCATGGGTCGATTATCGAGGTTATCGAACGTTGACTACAATACTTTGAAGCGCATGTACAACGATAAGAACTATAGCCCCACAGTCAACACGTTGATGCGGATTGCGAAGACCTTAGACGTTTCTATAGCTGATTTGGTAGAGGATGTACCAGACGAATAGGGCTGGTTTCTCATAATTTTGAGAGGGAACTTTTTGAGCGGTACAAACAAAGGATGCCAGTAATGCTTAAGGCAATTCATTGCGATACTCATGAGCATATCTTTCGCCATCTCACGAGCCTGGAGCAGGCAAGTGAAATGAGAACAACCCCCAACGCTCTCTTGTGGCTTGACTTACAGAGTCCATCCGAGCAGGAATTAGCGAAACTTGGTCAAGAATTCCAATTGCATCCACTTGCAATTGAAGATGCTACCCGTGAACACCAACGTCCCAAGGTGGAAGAATATGAGAGTTTTTACTTCGTCGTATTTTACTCCGTTAGTCTCAATGCAAACTCACCAGAACTAGATATCTGTGAACTTGATATGTTCTTGGGAAAGAACTACCTCATTACCGTCCATAATGGACATATCCTTGAATTGGACGAGGTAGAGCAACGTTGGACGCGGAACGCGAAACAGCTTGAATGGGGAGTTGGAGTACTCCTATATACCCTGCTGGATACGATTGTAGATAGATACTTTCCTGTAGTTGATGAGATGGTCAACCAGGCAGAAGAACTTGAAGATCAATTGTTTACCGGGGCTGTGAGGCAAGCTGTGTTCACCCAGGAACTCCTCGAAGTGAGAAAGCGTTTCTTAACACTTCGTCGTATAGCAACACCGGAACGTGATGCGCTCAACACCTTAACGAACCGTGATAACCCGATATTCGATGAACATGCTCTTGTCTACTTTCGCGATGTCTATGATCATATCACCCGCCTTGCCGACACCATCGATCTCTATCGAGATCAGCTCAGTACAACAATGGACGCGAACTTATCTATCGTATCTAATGATCTGAATAAAGTGATGCGTACCCTCACCTCAGCTTCAATCATCTTAATGGCCGATTCATTGTTAGCTGGTATCTGGGGGATGAATTTTGTGAATATCCCTGAGTTGAGGTTGCAGTATGGCTACTTTGGAGCTTTAGTACTCATGGCAGCCGTATCAATTCTCCTTCTTTTCTTCTTCAAGCGCCTTAGATGGTTCTAAGATGCTGACGCGCTTTATGCGTCAAACTACAGAAGTGCTCTCTGTGAGATGAGAGATGATACAATGTGACAAAAGAAACGCAGTTTTATGGTAAAACCAGCTGGAGGTGTTCTGTGCTTCGTGTGCGTCAGTATGTCCCCGCCGACCGCGAGTTTGTCCTCAGTCTGGCCCCGCGCCTGGCCATCGGCATCCCGCCCTGGCGCGATCCACAAAAGATGATCGCAACAGTCCAGGGCTGGATTACAGAGAGCATCAAACAGCATGGAAACAAGACCATGGTTATCGTAGCAGAAGACGAGCACGGAGAACGACTTGGCTTCGCAACCGTCTCGCACGACACCCACTTTACCGGCGAGGGTCAGGCCTACATCGGAGAATTGGCGATCAGTGAAGAGACGGAGGGACGCGGGGTAGGCAAAGCCCTGGCACAGGCCTGTGAGCAATGGGCGCGCGAGCAGGGCTATCGGATTCTCTCCCTTGCAACCGGCGCTGCCAATGAGCGGGCGCTGGGCTTCTACCGGCACATGGGCTATCTAGACGAAGACATCAAGCTGGTCAAGCTGTTGTAACAGGGTCGCTTGTTTTTCACCGAACAGCCCTGCACTTTCTTTACATATGCTTGTAGCGATAGTATAAATGCGCCTGTACCGTGAATGAAACATTTTTTGGAGGAGAGCTTTATGACGACAATTACCGATGAGTTTATGCGACAGATGATATCCAAGACCAGGAATTATTGCATCGTTATTTTGAAGGCTGGACCAAAGAAGAATGAGGAGGGAGCCGAAAAAATCATTTGGGAACATGGACGAAGAAATTTTGCTCTCCGCGCGGACGGAGTGCTCTCTATTGTTTGTCCGATCTCTGATGGAAGTAATGTAGCAGGTGTTGGAATTTTTAATGCTGATGTCGAAAAAGTAACAAAGATCATGGACGAGGACCCAGCTGTACAAGCAGGAGTTTTGATCTATGAAATTCATGCCTGTCGAAGTTTTCCTGGAAGCTGCTTACCAGAATAATAGTCGTCTTCATATTTACCCCACGGCGACGCCGTTTTTGGACAGCACGTTGTCGATCTCGTTTTTTAAGCGGCTGGGATGAGGTCCCGTCAGTCGGCCAATGAGCTGACCATCTTTGAAGATCATCAATGTAGGAATAGCCTGAATGCCGAGTTGAGCAGCTAAGCGGTTATTCTCTGCACTTGCATCAATGTCCATCTTTGCGAAGGCCAGTCGTCCCTTGTACTCATGACTCAAACGCTCGAAAACGGGAGCAATAGCGCGGCAAGGACCGCACCATGCGGCCCAGAAATCAACGATCACCGGAATATTGGACTTGACCACCTTCTGCTCAAAGTCGGTAGAATTGATATGGAACAGGTTGGCTTGGGTATCCATAGTGTTTTCTCGACTAACTTTCTGTACTTGAGCTTGTATCTATGTTTGCGTTCGCAGATGCTACTATGCAAGACAATGCCCAAAAGAAAGCGCCTCTTTCCTCTCTATGGCGATAAAATTTCTTTTGTTCAGACAATACTGAGGAGAACTTTTTTTCTCTTGAATTCCCGCATCTATTCAAGTATTCTAAGGCACTGGCCAGTCCCCATCGCCTCGAACGCCTTGATGTGCTGGCCCAATGTGAACGCGCGGTGGAAGCGCTGGCACAGGAGACGGGCATGTCGGTCGCCAATGCTTCACAGCACTTGCAGGTGCTGCGTGCAGCTCACCTGCAACAAACCAAATCCCTCATTCGTAAAGTGAATGGCAGACACACAAAATCATAGTGGTTTTTCTTTAGTTGGGCAAGCAGTGTTACATCGCTTCCTCAACTACCTGGCATCAGGAGGGACCAATGAGCCTGATAAGTAACTTCTTCAACGTTGTCATTACCTATCCTATCTTTAATGTCCTCATGTTGCTGTATCACCTTTTTGGTGATTTTGGACTTTCAATCATTGTCTTAACCATTGCGATTACTGCTCTGCTGCTCCCTTTGACTTTGCGACAACTTAAATCCATGAAAGTTACGCTTGCCTTGCAGCCAGAATTAGCAGAGATACGCAGGAGGCATGCACAAGACCTGAAAGCGCAACATGAGGCCACACAGGAACTCTATAAGCAGCATGGAATATCGTCGGCCTCTTCGTTCTTGCCACTCCTGATTCAATTACCGATCTTTATTGGCCTCTACTCCGCTCTAAACATCGTCCTGAATCATGCCAGCATTGCCCATCTCAATAGCATCATTTATCCGTTTTTACCCCAACTGAGCAGCATCCCTAATATTGATCTGAACTGGTTTACTTTTCTCAATTCGGCCTGGTACATCTCCTTGGGCGTGCCTGATCCAACTCACATTCTGCCAATCCTGGCCGGAGTCGTGACCTTTGTACAGATGCGCATGTCCCAACCACACGCAATTGCTGAAATCCAGGATGCCACGCTGCAACTGACACAGCTCATGCAATTCATTTTGCCGCTGATTATGGTGTTGATCACCATTTTCTTTGCCTGGCAACTCGCCGCTGGCCTCGCTTTATACCGGACAACTTCCTTGCTGCTCAACATGATCCAGCAGTACTTTGTTACTGGCAGAGGCTCGTTATTCGCGGTGCCTCATGTTGGGGGCATTCCTGACACTGGTGGCCTAAAGAATGGAACACAAAGGCAACAGACGCAACCTCGCCATCGCTCGTCCTCTTCTAGAGGTTCTGTTCAAAGCAAAGGGGCGTACGCACGCCGTCACAAAAGAGGCTCTAAGAAGAACAGGCGACGTGATTAATCGCTTAGCCAGAAGTACGCTTGGTCACGCCGTTGCCGCGCCGTCGCCCTTGGAAGGAGGACTTCCGTGAGATCCTTGCCTTTATCCATACCCAGCGTACGCGAACAACTCCTTTCGATGCGATTGCCTTTGGACTGACCAGTGGGACCGACAAAGCTGGTGATGCAGCGCACGTGGCCTCATTTGCCCAGGCAGGTGCCACCTGGTGGCTGGAGCACTTTGCTCCCCATCAGACGTTTGAGCAGGTCCGCCAGCGTATTCACCAGGGACCACCACGCTTCTGATGACAAGCCACCCGGAAGAGAGCTGCTGGCCCGGCATCTCTATCAAGACCCGAATCACTCTGTTGCTGAGATCTGCTCCATGCTTGGGATCTCTCGTTCAACGTTGTTCCGTTATCTCAAAGAGGCAAAACCACCAGAGTAATTACAAAAGAATCACCAGCTTAATCTAAAAAGTAACCACTCAGGTAGTCTGGAATGAAGGAAGGATCGGATGACCGCGCAAAGTGGCCTCCAAAGAGCCGAGCAGATCCAAGCCCTGCTTGCGCAACGTCGACAAGTAGCCTCGGATGCGACAAAAGGCTGTCGCTCCCGCCTCGCTGCGGAAGGAGCCAGAGACCTTTTGCTGGACTTTGACCAGGCGAACATCGCGCTCCGCCTGGTTATTGTCAAAAGGCACGACGAGGCGGTGCAAGAAGGCCAGCACGGCCTCCTGGTCGCGGATCAAGCGATCAAGCAAGTTGCGTGCAGCACTCTGTTTCGCACGTCCTTTTTTGCCGGGCGGCGCCTGAGCGTTGGGGGTAGTCGCATCAGCATGTGCCACCAGAGTCAAGAACTGTGCTTGCCAGTCCTCAACCTCCAGCGGATTCAAAGTGGCGAGACCGTGTTCCCGTGCTTGCTCACAGGCCTCTTTCATATCCAGCAACAATGCTTTGAGGTCTGCTGCCCACTCCAGGCTCTGTTCTTCTGCCAACAACGTCAGTTCGCGCACCAGATGCACCAGACAGAGGGCATGCGAACAGGCATACAGGAAGTACGAGCGCCAGCCATCATGGACACTGGTCCCCTGAAAACGGGGCAAGATGCCGATCGCATCCAAGGCGTCTTTGCCTGGCTTGTGGGGAACTGCGTAGTGGGTGAGCTGGGCCGTCCAGGCCACATGCATCCAGTATCGCGAGCCTTTCACAGAGAGACCCGTTTCATCTTGATGGAGCACCTCGGCTTTGACCAAGGCTTCCTTGATGTGGTCCTCGACTTCTCCCAGGTTCTGGGCGCAGCCCTCGATCAGACTCGCCAGCGTGCCCTCGCTGATCTGGGCCCCGACCAGGTCAGCGAGCACTTCACAGGCTCGGGCCCAGGGCAAGAGGTGCTGATGCACCAGATAGACGGCAGTGGCCCCAAGACGCATTCCGTCCTGGATCGGGGCATCTACCCCCGCTGGGAAGGGGGCGGCGCTGATCTGTTGACAGTCAGGACACTGTTTGCGCTCCGCTTGATGCTCTTGCATGAGCAGGCGGGGCGCGGGCACATCCACCACTTGTCGACGTTCGACCTGCAAGGGCTTCACCGCTTGCAGATCGTGCTGGCAGTGCTCAAAGCAGGTGACGGGATGCACGATCACCTTGTCGGGGCAGGCATGCCACATCAATGTCGCGCCTTTATGGCCCTGCTGTCCGCCAGCTTTCTTCCCACTCTTCTTGCGCAAGCTCTTGGGCTGTCGCACGAAGCGGTCCGAGGACGGCGGCAGGTGACTGTTGTGACTGTCTTTGGCCAGCCGCTCTTCCAGCGCTTGCACTCGCTGCTGCAAGTGAGCGATCAGTTCATCTCGTTGGGCCAGTCGCTCATGCAATTCTTGATTCTCTTGTCGAAGCTGAAGCAGTTCTTCCTCTGGCGTCATACCCTTACTCTACATTCCGTTGAACTCTTTGGCAAGTCTCTAGGAAACCTGAGTAGTTACATTTCTTTTGTTCAGACAATACTGAGGAGAACTTTTTTCTCTTGACTTCCCGTGCCTATTCAAGTATTCTATTGAATAGTAGAGTAGACGAGGAGAAGGTGCATCTCCTCGTGGTCCTGACAGCGAGGAATGAATCTATGCAGACCGATGAGAAGCGCGCTTTTAAGAATCAGTTGTATGAGCAGTTTGCTCGCCTCGGCAAGGCACTGGCCAGTCCCCATCGCCTCGAACTCCTTGATGTGCTGGCCCAATGTGAACGCACGGTGGAAGCGCTGGCACAGGAGACGGGCATGTCGGTCGCCAATGCTTCACAACACTTGCAGGTGCTGCGTGCAGCCCACCTGGTCGAGGTCCGCCGCGAGGGCGTCTCGATGTATTACCGTCTGGCTGACGAAGGGGTGTTCAAGATGTGGCAAGCCCTGCGAACCGTAGGTGAGGCACAGCTTGCCGAGATCGATCGCGTGGTGCAGACATTCTTGCATGACCGCACTCGGCTGCAACCGATGGGCGCGCACGAGTTGCTCCATCGTTTGAGTGACGATCAGATCATCCTCCTGGATGTGCGTCCCGCCGAGGAATACGCTGCTGGCCATCTCCCCCAGGCCCGCTCCATTCCGGTGACGGAGTTGGAAGCACGCCTCGCAGAGCTTCCTGTGGACAAGGAGATTGTGGCCTACTGTCGCGGCCCCTATTGTGTGTTTGCAGACGAGGCAGTGGCGCTTTTGCGCGCGCGTGGGTACCAGGCGCACCAGCTCGAACAGGGCGTCCCTGAGTGGCGCACGCTCGGGCTACCGGTCGAAGTCTGAAAGGAGCCTTTCGAATGGAGACGATTTCCGTCGAGATCCTGAGAACCTGGCTCGAGAAAGGACACCCAGTCACGATCCTGGATGTACGTCCGACGGCAGAATGGGCGGAATGGGCCATTCCTGGGTGTATCCACGTTGACGCGTATGATGCCTTGAAAGCGCACGATCCAGCAGCGCTTGCCGATGTGGATGTTCCGAGCGATATTCCGGTCGTGACGGTGTGTGCGGCTGGCAAAACCAGCCAGATTGCCGCCGAGCAGCTTGCCGCACGGGGGAGAGAGGTCTTTTCTCTCGATGGCGGGATGAAGGCATGGAGTCTGGCCTGGAACATTGCTGAAGTCCCTGGAGCCGGTAACGCTGTGCATGTGCTTCAGGTGCGGCGCACCGGCAAAGGCTGCCTCTCGTATCTCATTGGCGCAGGAGAGGAGGCCATGGTGATTGATGCCTCGCTTGATCCGCATATCTATCTCGGTCTGGCGAGGGGCTATGGGTGGCAGATCACCAGCGTCTTTGACACACACATACATGCCGATCATCTCTCACGCTCGCGCCAGCTCGCGCAGATGAGCGGGGCCATGCTGTTTCTGCCAGATCAACAGCGAGTGTCATTTCCCTTTACGGCCGTGCGCGATGGCGACACGCTCGCCACCCCTCACCTGATGCTGACCGCTCTGCATACGCCAGGACACACGCCGGAGAGCACCTGTTATCTGCTCAATCATGCCATCCTCTTTACGGGTGACACTCTCTTTCCCACCAGTATCGGGCGTCCTGACCTGCACGCAGATGAGCAGGAAACGCGAGCGCGGTCCTCCCTCCTCTACCACAGCCTGCACAAGCTCCTCGCTCTGCCGTCCGAGACGCTCGTCCTGCCCGGTCATGCGAGTCAGCCCGTGCCATTCGATGGCAAGCCGGTTGGCGCGACCCTGGCCGAGATCGATGAGCAGGTCGGCATCCTTCATGAGACGCAGACGGTTTTTGTCGAGGCCCTTTTGAGACTGCTTCCCCCGACGCCGCCCAACTACGAACGCATTGTCAAGCTCAACAAAGCGGGTATGGTGCCTGAAGGCGACGTAACCGAGCTAGAAGCAGGAGCAAACCGCTGTGCCGTCTCCTGAGATGAAGATGCATTCCCCTCAAGGGACGAAAGCGGTCATTCAACTTGGCCTGCGCGCCAACTGGCAGCAGTTCACGCTCCTGGTGGTCGTCAATGCCTTTGTCGGCGGAATGGTGGGCCTCGAACGGAGCATCGTGCCGCTGCTTGGCCAACAGGTGTTCGGCCTGGCTTCGACGACGGCGGTGCTCTCCTTTATCGTGAGCTTCGGCGTCGTGAAAGCGCTGGCGAATCTCTTCGCGGGCAGGCTTAGCGATCGCATCGGACGCAAGAGCGTACTGGTAATCGGTTGGCTTGTCGGACTGCCAGTGCCGTTCCTCATCATCTTCGCTCCTTCCTGGAGCTGGGTGGTCTTCGCCAACGTGCTGCTCGGCATCAACCAGGGCCTCTGCTGGTCAACCACTGTCATCATGAAGATCGACCTGGTGGGTCCGACTCGCCGCGGGCTGGCGATGGGACTCAACGAAGCGGCAGGCTATGGCGCGGTCTCGCTCGCGGCTATCGCGGCTGGCTACCTTGCGGCAAGATATGCGTTGCGGCCCCAACCGTTCCTGCTCGGCATCGGATTTGCCCTTGCAGGTCTACTGCTCTCGCTCTTCTTCGTGCGCGAGTCGCACGGTCATGCACGCCACGAAGCGGCCATGCTCGGACCTCGCCATGAACACGCACCTGTGCCAACGCAACAGACGCACCCGCCAGATCAGCAGGCAACGCCTCCCTCGTTCAAAGACATCTTCCTGTTCACCTCGTGGAAGAACCGGACGCTCTTTTCGGTCAGCCAGGCCGGGCTGGTCAACAACTTGAATGACGGCCTTGCGTGGGGGCTGTTTCCCCTCTTTTTTGCCGCCCACGGCTTGAGTATCGCGCAGATCGGCGTGTTGGCGGGGATCTATCCGGGCGTGTGGGGAACAACGCAGTTGCTGACAGGGGCGCTCTCCGACCGCGTTGGACGCAAGAGCATGATCGCGGGGGGCATGATGCTCCAGGGGGTCGCCATTGGCCTGATGTTATTCACGCACGGATTCGCCTGGTGGGCCATCGATCTGATCCTGCTTGGAATCGGAACTGCCCTGGTCTATCCGACGCTGTTGGCAGCCGTTTCTGATGTCGTTCATCCGAGTTGGCGAGCCTCGGCGGTCGGCGTTTACCGGCTCTGGCGCGATAGCGGATACGCCATCGGAGCGCTCCTGGCCGGGGTGCTGGCGGACCTGTTCGGCGTGTCGTGGGCTATTGGCGTGATTGCTGCTTTGACGGCGCTCTCAGGGGTCGTGGCGCAGGCGGTGATGGCAGAAACGCTGCCACGTCTGCAACACACACGGCAAGGGCAACCCGACACGAAAGAAGCGTGATCAGGAGGAGAATGACAGGGAGCAACATCGCAAAGAAAAGCCTTCTGAGACGTGTCAACTGCTAAGAGAGATTGACACCAACATCCTATTGTTGGTCTATGGACTGCTCCTGGGCAGCATCTCGTTCCAATGGAGGTAGTAGCACGAATGAACCCTGATGATGGCTTTGGAAATGCGCCCATTTTGGGGCACAAACACTATGAGGCCCCTTCGGCCTTTACGCCCGAGAACTTGCTGCGCGAGGCAAGGCGGCAAAAAGGACTCCCCGCAGGCCGTGTCCCAGCGATTTGCGTGCTTGATCCTGATGGCGACCTCGTCGATCACCTCCGGGCCTCCGACCGCCTCTCGCCCCACCACACCTGGGCCTGTTACCATACACACCTGGACACTTTCATGCATCAGGACATGTCCTACGGCATTATCGGCCAGGTGGTGGGCGCTCCTTTTGCGGTGCTGGTGGCCGAGGAACTGTTCGCTTCTGGCTGTCGGCTGCTGATCAGTATCACCTCTGCGGGCCAGATTCTCCCACTGGGCCAGCCTCCTTACGTGATTCTCATTGACAAAGCCCTGCGCGACGAAGGGACAAGCTATCACTACATGCCGCCCACACCATTCAGCCACCTGGACCCTACCCTGCGAGAGATGGTCAGCACACACTGGGACCACGGGCAGGTTCCCTTGCACGTAGGCGCCAGTTGGACGACTGATGCACCCTTTCGGGAGACGGAAGCGATGATCGCTTACTGTCGCGCCGCAGGCCTCCTGGCAGTAGAAATGGAGGCCGCCGCTCTCTATGCGCTGGCGCAGGCCAGGCAGAACCAAATCATTTGTTTTGCCCACGTGACGAATCAGATGGGACAGATCGAGGGGGATTTTGAAAAGGGCGAAGCTTCGGGCAGCGAGACCGCCCTGTATGTCATCAGTCAAACGGCTCGCTCATGGAGACACAGGGAGTCTGAGCCGACAAAGCCGATCTGATCGATGTCGATTGCGCTCAGTCCCCCTGTGGCGTGAGGAAATCGATGATGAGGCTGCTTACCTTCCTGAATAATTGATGTGACCACGAAGGCGCTCTGTGGCACAAGCCAGTGATTGTCATTAAGCAACTTCGTTACCGTTCTCGCTAATACCCTCCTGGAACGTTGTCTCCGGCAGCTTCGCGCGCAGGTTCGATAATCTCTTCACTCAACCAGTGTGCAATGCCTTCGTCCAGCCTGTGAGAAGCCAGCACAAAGTGCGTTGCTCCTGCCGCAATGAAGCCTTGTACGACCTGACGTGTCGGCGCTGGATCCTCTCGCGGGTCGATGATGATTTGTACCGAGCGCGCAAGGCTTGCCGGGTCACGATCAATTTCAGCACAATAGCCATCGAGGACCTGGTTCTTATGTTGAAACTCTTCGACGGCACCATGTGGGAGGCCGGGGACGCCAGGGAAATTCCACACATTCGCATACTGCGCGACCACGCGCAAGGTTACCTGCTCACCATTCCCACCAATGATAAAGGGAGGAGTGGGCTTTTGGAGCGGTTTGGGTTCGCAATAGGTTTGGCTGAGTTGGTAGTACCGTCCCTCAAAATTGACGACAGGCTCTGTCCACATGCGCCGGATGATCTCACAGGCTTCGCCCAGGCGCCGGACGCGTTCCCCTGCTGGGAAGAAATCGGTCCCGTAAGCCGTATGCTCCCGCTCGACGCCGCCTGCTCCCAGGCCAAATTCCAGCCGTCCATGCGAGACGATGTCAAGCGTGGCAGCCCTCTTCGCCAGGAGTGCCGGAGTCTGGTTGGCATTGCTGGCAACCATCAATCCCAGGCGTAACCGTTTGGTCTGAGCAGCCAGCGCAGCAAGCAGCGTCCAGCCATCCAAACAAGGGCCACCCGGGTCGGATCTACCGATTGGCATCGGGTGATCAAAAAGCCAGGCGTGCTCAATAGAGGGGAGGGTCTCGGCTTCCTGCCAGACCCGCAGAATATCCTCATAGGGAAAGTACTGCGTAGTTTTGATTCCGAAATGGAGTTTTTGGCTGTCTATCATGATTTGTATCCACCTTTCCTTGACTTGATGTTTGCTCTTTGCTAGTATGCGTGAGAACTGATCACATTACCAGCTTTTGGTTATCGTATGATTGAGAGTGGTAGGATAAGGAACCGGAAAGATGGATGAGAGAGAACGCCGAGAGGCCCTCGCCGCTTTCTTGCGCACGCGCCGCGCACGCCTTCAGCCTGCAGATGTGGGCTTGCCCTCGCGCAGCCGTCGTCGGACTGCGGGATTGCGGCGCGAAGAGGTGGCGGAACTGGCAAACATCGGGGTTTCCTGGTATACCTTGCTTGAGCAGGGACACGATGTGCATCCCTCACGACACGTGCTGGAAAGCCTGGCGCAGGCACTCAGGCTCAGCACGGCCGAAGAGCAGCATCTCTTCCTGCTGGCAGGCCAGGAGAGGCCCTCAAAGATGCCGGTGGAGGAAGAACAGGTCACTCCTGCGCTCCAACGGGTCGTGGATGCGCTCAATCCTCATCCCGCTTTTGTCATTGGGCGGCGTTGGGATGTGCTCACCTGGAATCGCGCAGCCGATCTGTTATTTCACTTTCACGAGCCATGCCCGCCTCATTCGCGCAATGTCGTCTGGCGCTTTTTTATGCGTGAGGCGAGCACGCTCGACCTGCACTGGGAGAAGCAGGCGCAAAACCTGGTGGCGCAGTTCCGCGCGGATTACGCACGCTATCCTGGCGATGCTTCTTTTCAGGAAGTCATTGAAGACCTGCAACGGGTAAGCTCACAGTTTCGCGTGTGGTGGGAACAACAGGATGTGCGAGGCCTGCCAGATGGGCCGCGGGCCATGGATCACCCAACGCTAGGAGCGCTGGAATTTGACCATGTGACCTTCCAGACGTCCATCGCTCCTGATCTGCGCGTGAAAGTGTATGCGGCCTCGTCCGAAACTGCTTCCAAGTTGGAACAGGCGCTGTGTGCGTCCTCCTGATGCGGCGCTTTTCCCAGGCAGTTCTTTCTTTATAGCTGTGTATCCCTTCTGTCCTTCAAATCGTGTCCTTTTATAGAGCTGTTGAAATATCTTACCACGACATATATCCAGGAACCTGTATACCGAGGCTGCGTGTGTCTTTTTGCTCAGGCTGTCCCACTGGCGTAAAACATACGGAGTTCCTGGCTCAATAGAAGGGGTAGCTAGGGGAGATCTCCATGCACATCTATAGTGTATTTGCATCGCTTGGGTTTCCATTTTGGATACGGATCACCCACTACATCAATCTGCTCTTCATCGGGTTGTTGATTCGTAGCGGTATCCAGATAGCGGGGGCCCATCCTCGGCTTTACTGGAATGACGGCTGCGACCCGAAGAAGGCGTGGCTCAATTTGGTCAGGAAGAAAGTTCCTACAGACAAACTGTATACCTCAATGGACGATGAAGTGCCGGTTCCTGTTTGGGTAGCACTGCCAGGGAAGGATAATCTCGGACTGGGTCGCCTCTGGCACTTCTTCTCAGTCATCTTCTGGATACTGAACGGGATTGTGTATGTCGTCCTGCTCTTCGCGACCGGCGAGTGGTCGCGCCTCATTCCAACGTCCTGGTCAATCGTTCCACGTGCATGGGATACCCTCATCACCTACCTGACGTTTCATATACCACCGGCGAGCGACTTTCGGCCTTTTGACCCGCTGCAGCAACTGGCTTACGCGGGTGTGGTCTTCTTGCTTGCGCCTTTCATGCTTCTCACGGGAGCAGCCATGTCGCCATCGATTGAGGCGCGCTTTCCGTGGTATAGCAAGATTTTTGGTGGCAGACAATCCGCGCGCAGCCTCCATTTCCTCAGCATGATTGCGTTCACGCTCTTTATTATTGTCCACACGGCGCTGGTCTTGATTGTGCATTTTCAGGACAACATTCGCAACATTGTCCTCGGCACTGGGCAAGGGGATTTCGGGCTTGCCATCACGATTGCCATCATTGCCTTGATCGTCGTCGCGCTGATCTATGTGTGGGCCTCATGGGAGACGCTGCGCAACCGCCGAGGGATGCAGCATGCACTCGGATTTTTGGTTGATCCGGTGCGCAAAGCGCTTCTGCAACGAGCGGTTTCAAAGCAGCACTACAAGAAGTCCGACATCTCGCCCTATTTCTGGGTGAATGGTCGTCCGCCTGACAGCGAAGAGTACAGGGAACTGGCGCGGAATAACTTTCGAGACTGGAAGCTTGAAGTATCAGGCCTCGTTGTCAACCCGACAGCATTCTCGCTTGAGGATTTGCATAAGCTGCCAAAGCAGACGCAGATCACCAAGCACAACTGCATCCAGGGCTGGTCTGGTGTTGCCGAGTGGGGAGGGGTTCGCATGACTGAGATTATAGAGTTTGTCGGGGTACAGCCAGGAGCGAAGTATGCTGTCTTTACTTCCTATCAGAAAGGGAAACAGTCGGTGAAGCCAGAACTCATGGAAGCGCAGGAGCATACGTTCTACGAGGTCCTTGAAATGGAACTGGCCAGGCATCCGCAGACTATCCTTGCCTATGAGATGAATGGCAAGCCTCTCCCCATCGAACACGGAGCGCCCGTGCGTCTCAGAGTGGAGACACTCCTTGGCTACAAGATGGTGAAGTACCTGCGCTCAATTGAATTTGTGGAGGACTATAGCCATATCGGTGAAGGCCAGGGTGGCTTCCGCGAGGATTTCCAATACTATGGTGCAACCGCGGAGATTTAAGACCTTGCGTTGTCCCTGTCGTGCGAAGTGTTGGAAAGAGTTGTCTATGGCGCAAGCGCTTGCGCCCCTACCTGTCCATCGCGTCGAACGCTGGAAAAGTCCTCTGGAGTGGTATCGCCGACCGGGACAAGGCAGAACGCACAGCCAGACGCCTCTTGCAGGAAGATATGTGGAGCGGCTGGGGGATTCGCACGCTATCCAGCAAGAACCCGGCCTACGATCCGTTAGATTATCAGAATGGCTCCGTCTGGCCCCAGGATAATGGTATTATCGCTGCTGGCTTCAAACGGTACGGCCTGATCAAGGAAGCCAACCAGGTGATCCGCGCTCTGTTCGATGCCACCGAGCGCTTCGAGGCCTATCGGCCTCTAGAGGTCTTTGCGGGCTTACAGCGAAAGGGTGATATGGACTTCCCGGTCCTCTACCCGGGAGGCGCAAACATTCCCCAGGCCTGGGCAACTGGCAGCATCTTCCACATGGTGCGAACCATGCTCGGGCTTCGTGCTGATGCTCCTCACAAGCGCCTCTACGTCCATCCTACGCTTCCCGATTGGCTGCCTGATCTCGAACTCCAGCGCCTGCGTGTCGGGCCGTGCGCCTTCACCATCCGTTTCTGGCGCGAAGGAATGCAGTCCCGCTGGGAATTGCGTGAGGTGGCAAGGGATCAAGGCGTGAAAGAAGAAGACACCATTCAGGTTATGGACGACCCCAATGCTGCGCAGCATGAAAGCCATTGAGCACGCAATGAAGGGGTCGGCATATGATGAAAGATGCACAACAGGTTTTTCTCCCTCCTGGTCATTCCTCCACGTGTTTTTGAGGTACATCGGTTCTGTCTTGTGCAACTTCAGCTGTATCAGTGTCGACTGCAATAAGGGCTCCAAGCGCGCGAACGAAGGCAGGTCCTGCCAATTGTAGCTCGTGACGATGAAGAAGCGAAAGCCTTCGCAGGATCTGCTCCCCCTGTGGCGTGAGGTGGATGATGACGCGCCGCTGATCGACTTCATCCCGCAAACGTTTGATGAGACCTCGCTCTACCAGCCGGTCAATCAACTCAACCGTACTATGATGCTGAATCTGTAGTCGCTCGGCCAACTCACTGATCGTTGCTTTCCTCCCTGCGGGCAGTCCCTTGAGCGCGAGCAATAACTGGTGCTGCTGGGGTACAAGACCTACCTGGCGGGCAGCCTGTTCGCTAAAGCGCAAATAACGCCGAATTTGATAGCGAAGTTCGGCTAATGCGCGGTAATCGGTCATTGACATATCACCAATAGTATTCATCATACCTCCTATTATTCACATCGTAGTAAGATGTAAAATAACTGAGCGAAAGCTGTCCTGTCAAGCCCCTTGAAGCACTCGTGCAGTACTTGCGCAGCCTGGGGCGGTTTGATCGTGAGGAGAGATGCAAACCAAGAGGAGTGGATACCGAAGCCAGGGGAGTCCAGCAGCATCACGCCACCGGACTCCTAGCCTACGTTCTGGCAACGTGGGCTCATGAGCTCACGGACTAAAGTGAGGTCAACAGGGCGTTGCTTTTATTGATCATATTCGTCCGGACGAACCTCTACATACTTCCGGAACCACTCCAGCGCCTTCTCATCGAAGACAAAATCCTGGCTGGGTTTGGTTGTGCCAACGTGCCAGGCGCCGGGAACGCGCACCAGTTCAACAGGAACCTTCCCGATCATTTTCAGCCGCATGTAGAACTGTTCTGACTGTTGGATGGGGCAGCGCAGATCGTTATCGGGGTGAATGAAGAGTGTGGGCGTGGTGACGCGAGGAGCGTGAGAGAGCGGCGAACGCTCGCGATAATAAGACTCGCGCTCCGGGTCCCAGGGATAGCCCTTCGATTGGATAGTTTGCCAGAAGCCGATATCGGATGTTCCGACAAAACTGGCAAGGTCTGAGACGCCAGCCATGGGAACAGCGGCTTTGAAACGGCCAGTCTGGCCGATGATGAACATGGACATGTAGCCACCATAGCTATACCCGGTCACCAGCAGTCGTTCGGGATCGGCAGCGCCACGCGCTATGCATTCATCAACGCCGAGCATGATATCCTGGTAATCCCACCCTCCCCAATCGCCCTCTACCTCGCGCATGAAAGCCTCTCCCTGGCCAGTGCTGCCGTGTGGGTTGCAGAAGAAGACGGCAAAGCCATGTGTAGCCAGATACTGGTGAGTAAGATTCATGCCCACGCCAAAGGCCCCCTGAGGACCGCCATGAATACTGACGACGAGCGGGTAACGCACGCCCTCCCGGGCGCCAAGCGGGCGGTTCAGCCAGCCATCGATCTCATCATTGTTGGCGCCACGATAGAGAAAATGTTCTGGTTTGCTCCACATAAATTCGGCCAGTTGCCGGTCGTACAGGTGAGTGAGGCGCACTGGCTCCCGCGCTTCCACAGCGTTGAGCGGCACGAGATTGAACTCCCATGGATGGAGCGGTTCCGATTGCGCGAGTAACACGCCGCGTTCGTTGGGCAGAAGCTGCAAGAAGTAGGCGATGGATTCCTGTTTCAACAACGTGGTTGTCTTCTTCTGTTCGACATCCACCTGGCAGAGATCGATGCAGCCGTGGTCCACGAGGAGAAAATAGATGCGCTGCCCATCTGGGCTCCATTGCGGTCGATAAGGTCCAGGCCAACCAAAGCCACTCAATGTACTCGGAAAAGCCGAGTTATCTACGTCCTCCGTCAGCAGCTGGCTGTGGTCGCTGCTATCGCGAGATAGCAGGTAGAGAGCGGGGTTATGCGAGCCGTCAATACGCATATCCTGCTCAGCAATCAGTGCCGCCGCGTGAGAGACGGGAGACCAGGAGTAGCATGCTATTTCTAATGTACCATCGCTGAGACGGCGTGCGTCGCCCGTTGACTGGTTGATCGCCCAGAGGTCGTTCACAGTCGAGCGGTCACGGTCATCGGCGCGATTGCAGAGCACGCCAATCTCTGTGCTGTCAGGTGTCCACTGCGGCTGAAGATGATCATAATCGCCGGAGGTGAGGCGGCGTATTGTTGCAGGATCAATCGGCTGTCCATCGGCGCTGGGGGCAGGCATGACAAACAGGTGGTTGTAGGGATCAAAGAAGCCGCGGCCATCTACACGGTACCACACGCGGTCGATGACGCGGGGGCGCAGTCGTTCTTCCTCTTCGCGCTTTTTCCTCTCGTCCGCATCAAGCTGTTTACGTCCCACCAGCACATCTTCTTCGTCCGAAAGAGCTGCGACCGCCGTAAAGGCGATCCAGCGTCCATCGGGCGACCAGGCAGCTTCACTGACACCGCGCAGCATGTTCGTCAATTGACGCGCTTCGCCGCCCTGAGTATTGATCAGCCAGAGCTGGTTCTTGTCTTCCTCGCGGTTGGAGAGGAAGAGCAGGCGCTTGCTATCGGGAGCCCAAACAGGATTTGTGTCGTTTTTGATGCCGCTGGTCAGCTGGCGAGGTTCACCCGCGGCGCGACCTTGCTCGTCTAGCGGTAGGAGCCAGATGGTACTGTGGCGTTCGTTTTTCGCTATGTCGGCACCAACAATCACGAACGCTACATGCCCGCCATCAGGGGAGAGAGCAATGGCGCCCATTTCTTTGAAGGTCCAGAGGTCATCGTGGGTGAGTTTACGCAGTGCAGCCATGGAAAACTCCTTTGTGTGGTTGCAATAAGTTGCGCCACTACGAGGACATCGGTGTAGCGGCGCAACACTTTATGCCCAATGATGGGCTGGACTACATATTCAAATCTCGAGTTTCAACTGTTCTGCTACTTCACAGATCCTTCGTATCATAATTGTACCACTTACCGATTCGATTTTGATGTCATGCAAGGAAATCTAGCATTGGAGCGCATTGAAAACACAATGGTATTCTTGACTTCCCTTTCAACTTCAGGCGGCAAGGAGTCTCCTGTCTTCAGACATGGGGTAACTGACCACGAACTTGCCCCCATTTTCGATGCGAAAACAAGTTTATATTACTGAGGAGAAACAACTTCTTCCGTATACAGATTTTGCTGGCTCCTCGTCGCCGCGCTCCTCGGAATACTATTTTTATGGAGTTGCGGGATAGACCACCTTTGACCATACTTGTATGTAACAAGTGCGACAAGTGCGACAAGTGCGACAAGTGCGACAAAGCAAGCATAACTCTTGCCGCTATATAGAAGAGGATACGCGTACTAAAAGTAGCAATTAATGATTTTTGATGTTGTTTTTCGCTATATATGTAGTTGAGCAGACGCGACCATTGTTACTTTAGTCACGTTGATACGTTCCAAACCACAGCGGGGGTATACCGCGCAATTCTAAAGTTCGTCACACTAGAATGCCCACGAGCAGGCGGCATGTCAGCATCAGACATGCTCTGGAGGGAGAACAACATGAGTGGAGGTAGTTTTGAGCTACTCATGGATGAGGTGCTCAATCAAAAGCGCATCATGGATGAGCTACTGGCAGAGAACCACAGTTTACGCCGTCAGCTTGCTGATCTGCGGGGAGGGCGGGGTATTTTTCTTGAGTTACAGGGCCAGATATTCGCACTCGATGGAGAAACGGCGTTTCGTTCTCCTCAGGTAGACTCGACGGCACAGGACTTTTCTATCGCGGAGCAGGCGACAACTTTTATGCCTGTAAGCGAGACGATGGAACAGACGATGACCATTATGCCTGTGAGCGAGGCAGGAATCGCAACAGGTACGAGCAAAGAAACACCGATGCCCAGTACAGAACCATTCGAGCACCTTTCCTACTCCCTCAATTCAGAGGAGGAAGGAGAAGCATCGGAAACAACTTCGACGTTTCTTGAGGATATGCTCGTAGACGAGTTTGCCACCGAGGTAACCAGTCCAATGGCTGTCTGGAAGGGCGCAAAAAAAACGCGTAAGCTCACAGGCATCGATGAAGAGGAAAAAGCGACGCTGCGCAAAGAACTTATCGGTAGTTTTTTACTGGAATAGAACATCCCGGATCTTAGCTGTCACTATGTAGAGGTTTCTCTGATTGCTCCTCTGTCACGACACCAGGGATGTAAAGACAACCAGCCGCAGCGTCGTCTGATGCTGACTTGGAATCCAGTCCCCGGCGCAGGTAATCAAGTTGAGATAGTGGCCGGCTTCATTGCCAAAAATCTCCTGTAGAGGCGCTTGTTGTGGCGTGTAGAAGGCGATACGTGTGACGCGAAAGGTCCACGATTTGCCGTGTGTGTCTATCACGATAACATTCTCACCGGCGTGCATGCTGCGCAGGTTCCAAAAAACGGCCGGATAGGCTCCTGGACGGTCGAGATGTCCATCAATAACCGCGCTGCCAACCTCCCCAGGCCGTGGGCCAGTTTCATACCAGCCAACATGTTCCCATTGGTTCTGTACAGGGGTCGCCAGGTCCCCGTTGGAAAGGATACTAACATGTTCAACAGGAGCAGTCACGCCGATTGAGGGAATGATTAAGCGTACCGGGTTCGCCACCCCGTCAGGCGTTGGCGTAGCGGTGACAACGGGTGAAATGGTTACGGTTGAATGATTATTGGTGAGTGATGTGTGCGCTTTTACGCTCTGCGTTGCCGGGGATGATCCACATGCGCCAAGGGTGAAGGCCAGGATCAGGGTGAACAAGAAGGACGCTACTTTGATCGCACACATAATAACTATCCCTTATGATTGATAGGAGAGACGCGGCTTAGGGCGTCTCTCCTAATACAACCCGAGCTTAAATCTGAAAATTGGTTGTTACCTGGGTAGCTGATGGAGTCACATCCGTGCGCGGCAGCATCACCAGTGTAAACGAACTCGCGTTCTGCGGCATAAGGAACGTCACCGTTCCATTAGAGCCAGTAGTGCCAGCAGCGATAGAAGAGGAAAACGTGTTGTCAGTGGGTGAGGAGGTGGTCGTGTCCGATTTTAAGCGGACATAATCACTCGGGAACACGTAGAAGTTGCTCTGCGTGGGATTATTTGCTTTGAGCGTTACTACGATGTAGCGCATACCACTGCCAGCCTGTTTACCATTCGCACTCCAACTTGATGTTGTCGTCGTCAGCGTCCAGTTGAGACCAGCATAGGTGAATGTTGAATTTGGAGTGATCGTCTTGAGCTGGTACTTGCTCACATCCGCGCTGCCCGTCAGGGGAACATTCATCTGGGCTTCGTTTGCACCCCCGAAGCGCACTGTAAGCTTGCTGACATCGACATTTGTGGACACGGGGAAATCTACCCAGTTGGTACGGGTTACGGCCTGGCCAATGCCGCTAGTGTCATGCTCACTGGTAGCAGCAACACTTGTCCCATCCGGCAAAATCAAGTGGAGGTTATCGTTGTAAAACAGGTAAACGCTTCCTGTTGTAGGGTTATGCTCCTTGATATTCAAGCGGACCAGATACGGTGAGTTTGAATATCCATTATCATCACTGAAGCTGCTGGCCTTCTGGGCATTAATGATAGTGACATCCACGCTGGCATAGGTCACTGTCGAATTTATCTGTGTGGTAGTAAGTGGTATAGACTGCGGCGTTCCGTTGCCGCCACTGCCGTTAATGGTAGTAGTATTGCTTGTAGTGCTGGTAGTAGCACTATTGGCGTTAGAAGCGGCCCACCTGTACACGGCATAGCCGGCACCAGCGCAGATTCCCACGATTAGTAGTATGACGAGAATGACACCACAGCCAATCTGGCTGAGCACGCTTTTTGAAGAATCCTTCACTGGTTTCGCATAGGCAGGTACAGGAGCCGGCGCAGCTTGATAGCCTTGTTGCTGTGAAAAGTTCTGTGCTTGCTGCTCCGGATAGTATGTATTAGGCTGGAGGGGCTGATTATAGATACCCTCTGGTGGTGGCGGAGGAGTTGGCGAGGCAGGTGGTGAGTAATAACTTTCGGGTGGGGGCGGTGGTACTGAAAGTTCTGTAGCCATTTCAGGGACTTGAGGGTAGTATTCGCCGCTTGCCGCGGCAGTGGGTTTACTAAATCCGGTGTCAGCCGTTGCTCCACAATTCGAGCAAAAGCGCTGCCCGGGGGCGATAGGGGTACCACATCGTGGACAGGGTGGCGGTGATGATTGTGCCATTTCCTCTCTCCTCTGTTTCAAAAGCGCTAAGTGAGACTGTTCTAGAACAAGTACTGCTGTACTCAGGCTCAAGTCTAACAGTTCTTGAGATGAAAGTCTATAATTTAACTCATACACTACGTATGGCGCAATTCACACGAGATAGGAGTCAGGCGAATTGAAAATCGGTGGTGGCCTGATCAGCTCCGCTTTGGGGCAAGAAGATGAGGGTGAGAGCGGTGTTGCTACCGGGTACGAGAAAGGTGATTGTCCCGGTTTTGCCTTTTTCTCCTGTATCAAATGAGACAGGCAGGTCCGTTAACTTTGGAGCAGCTGTCGTGTTACCTGCTTTCAAGCGCGCGTAGTCGAAGGGCGAGCCTGTTATGGCCTGCTGCGAGAGTGTGTTATCTACCTGGAGCGTCACTATGACGTAAGTCATCCCTTTGCTTGCTTGCTGTCCAGCAATACTCAGTTGCTCTGTAGCCTTCGTCAATGTCCAGTTCAGGCCCATATAGATCATCTGACCATTTGGCTGGATAGTCTTCGGGCTATATTTGCCCACGCCGGCATGACTCGTCAGTGGAATATCCATCTGCGCTTCATTTGCTGCACCTAATCTCAGTATCAACTGGTTGACTTTGTCATCAATAGGCACAGCAAAATCAACAGTGCTTTTCTGCGTTGCTCCCGGAGCGATACCAACGTTAGCGCGTACAAAGGTTGGCGCTGCTGTAGATTTGCCCGGCAGGAGCAGGCGCGCGATGTTGGCATAGAGCCAGCTCACTTTGACAGTAGTTGTATTTTGCTCCTGGATAGACAGGCGCACCATGCCAGTCGACGTGGTATTGGGATCGTCATTAAAGCTTGGCGACTGCTGGGCAGAGAGAATGGTCAGCTCAACACCTGCATAGGTCACCGGAGTGTTGATTTGCGTTGTCGTCACGGGGGGCTGCGACGCATTACCACTGCCAAATCCAGGCAGGTGGATACCAAAGGCGGCAGCGCTAAGATAACTGCCCACACCTAAAAGGATAAGCAACAGCAGGCAAATAAGTACAAAGCCCTTTCCACCGAAGGTTTGCTTTTTTGGAGCTGGTGCAAAGGAAGGTGGAGACAAGACAGGCGCAGCGGGACCTGTATTGCGCCATGGTTGCGCAGCCTGTGCAGGATTCTGCGGAACTGGCTGCGAAGTTGGTGGAAACGGTGTCGATGGCCGTGGATTCGAGACGGGAACGTTTGCGCCCTGAGGAGGTGCTGAAACGAATGGTCGGCCGCAGTTGGCACAGAAGCGCTGTCCCGGTACGGTGGGCGCGCCGCAATTTGGGCAGAAGGGAGGAAGTACCTGTGCCATTATCTCATTTTTCTCCTTTGATTAGTTGCTTAAAGCTGTTTTTTTTGCGTTTATTGTAGCACAGCAAAGATTTTTTTATGACATTACATAATATTCTGGCAGACGACCATGTAGAAATCCGCCAGGTTGGGCGTACCCAACCCGGTGGGATAATCCCAGCCGGGGGTTGCCGGGTAGTAGAGGTTATTGCCACGTGTCACATCGTAATAGGGGCGCCTGCCATTATTCTTATCGGCTGCAAGATAGAACATGCGCGGCGAATAGGCATACTTTCCGATTTGTTTGATCAGGCCCTGGTTCACCAGCGATTGACCGGCCGCCCAGATTGGGGCAGCGGCGCTTGTACCACCAACGGTCCCCCACTGTCCATCGAAGTAGATAGCCAGGGCGAAGGCAGTCGCGGAAATGTCGGGTACCTGGCGAGCACCGTTTGAAAACCGGTTATTGACGCCATAAGCGTTCTGCCAGCCAGGGCGTCGATAGACCTGGCTGAGTCCGCCGCCTGTCCCCCAGCGATTCTTGCAACTGGAGGGGTTTGAATCATTCGACCAGGCAACCTCGCCGGCGCGGCTTTGAGAGTTATCGATCGAAAGGACAGTGCCGCCAACCGCGGTCGACCAGGGATCACTGGCCGGGAAGCTGACGGAGAGACTACGAAACATACGGTCGGTAAAGGCCCCACAATCGCCACTGGCGACGAAGACCGTCATATGTTCCACCTGCGTGAGTATCTGAATGCTCTTCTCGATCGCAACACGATCGTTCGAATCCATCTGATTTTCGGCGGCACCAAGGCTAATACTGACGACGCTGCCCGCGCTGGCATTATTGGTATTATCATTGATGACCTGTTGAAGTTCATCATTAACCTGCGTCCAAATGTCACCATTCGCATTGCCATCCGTTTCATAGTCGACAATATTGACTGAGCGAGCAAGGCCAGCCACCATTTCGATATCGAGGGTAGACTCGCCCAGCGCCTTTGTAGGGGAGCCGTCGATATCAGCGACGTTTAGCTTGCCTTGAAAATTGATGCAATCGAAGTAATTCTGAATATCATTCTGATCAAAGCCATCGATCTCCACCAGGTTCACCGTCATGTTTTCGCCATGCCAACCATGGTTCCAGAGCTGGTCGTACCCATAGGCGTGGGCCACTTCTTTTGGCAGTAACGACCGGCTGTCCGCATTACAATCCTGCGTGGGATGAGAAGGATAGCGAGGCCCCATTTGCTTGAAGGGCTGGTAAAGATGGCCAGGCTGTGGAGGTGCGCTATAGTTGTCAAGACCTGTGATGGCATCAATAGAATCGACAAGGAACTTCGGCAGCTTGGGCGGCGTCGCCGGGGCATAGAAGGTACGGTTATTGTAGCGATGAATAACAAAATGAGTTTGCAAAACGGTACCAAAGGTTTTAGCTTTAGCGGTAATAGTGAGATGGGTATGCAATTTACTGAGCTGCAGCCCGATGCCTTTAAGGTTAAAAAAATCTTTGATCTTTTGATAGGTGGCATCGTCTATTCCGATCTGATTAGCGAATTTTTCCAGGTTTGACTTGTGCCCGGGTTGTATTTTCTGTCGATCAAACTTATCGAGTACACTCTGGCTTACCTTGAAGGTGATGCCTACGCGCAGCTGCGTATTATCAGGTAGTGGGCCTACAACAGGCGAATTCAGGGCTACCTGAGGTATCCCCAGGTCGACAGTGGCCATTTGCAAGGGAGCAGGGGCGCCGCAGGAAGCTAGCAAAGGGGAGATTAAAAGGAGTAGTCCAAAGAAGGCTGCTGCTACGCGATAATGGCTTTTATACAATAACCTTTTGAGCAGGATCATTACGAGAACCTCCGAAACAGAAAATTATTTTGAGTATAAGGTAATTAACGCACCTGTAAACAATGCCGTTACAGGCGCGTCTCTCTCTATCACGGTCTACCTGGGCAAATCAGTTCAAGGCTCTATTATACGCTCAGTTGTGGTATAATGAAGGGTACTTTGGAAAAGATATTCTACTCTTTAAGGATAAAAAAGCTATGCCAGAATTTAAGGTAGAAGCACCGTTCCAGCCCACCGGTGATCAGCCAGAAGCGATTGATCAGCTGGCTGAAGGCATCGCTAATGGCGCTAAGATGCAGACTTTGTTGGGAGTAACGGGGAGCGGGAAAACCTATACAGTTGCCAAAATTATCGAACGTGTACAGAAACCGACGCTGGTACTTGCCCCGAATAAGACGCTCGCGGCGCAACTCTTCAGCGAATACAAGGAGTTCTTTCCTAATAACGCGGTAGAATATTTTGTCTCTTACTATGACTACTATCAGCCAGAGGCCTATATCCCGCGTACCGATACCTATGTTGAAAAAGAGAGCATGTTGAATGAGGAGATCGAAAAGCTGCGGCTCTCGACAACACGCAGCCTCTTTGAGCGTAAAGATGTACTGATCGTAGCCTCTGTTTCCTGCATCTACGGCCTGGGCAGTCCTGAAGAGTATAGCGAGGTAGTACTGACGCTGAAAGTGGGTGAGGAACGACGTCGCAATAAGATTTTACGGCACTTGACGGAGATCCAATACGAGCGCAACGATGCCAATTTCATTCGCGGCCGTTTCCGCGTACGCGGCGATGTGCTGGAGATATTCCCGGCCTACGAGGATGTTGCGGTGCGTATCGAGTTTTTCGGGGATGAGATCGAGCGCATGACCGAGATTGATCCGCTGACAGGCGAAGTGCTGGGGAGGCGACAGAGGTTGGATATCTACCCGGCTAAACACTGGGTCACAACGCAGCAGCGGCTCAACAGGGCTATCGAATTGATTGAGGCTGAGTTAGAAGAGCGCCTGGCCGTGCTTGAGGCAGAGGGAAAACTCCTGGAGGCGGCGCGTTTGAAGCAGCGCACCAACTTCGATATCGAGATGCTGCGCGAGACTGGCTTCTGCTCCGGGGTCGAAAACTATTCGCGCCACCTGGCGGGACGCGGGGCAGGCGAGCAGCCGTGGACGCTGATGGACTACTTGCCCGATGATTACCTGCTGGTGGTGGATGAGTCGCATGTCGCGCTGCCCCAGGTGCGCGGCATGTTCGCCGGAGACCGCTCGCGCAAACAAGTGCTGGTCGATTTCGGCTTCCGTCTCCCTTCCGCGCTCGATAACCGGCCCTTGACATTTACAGAGTTTGAGGATCATATTAACCGGGCTCTTTTTGTCTCAGCCACTCCCGGACCATATGAATACGAGCATAGCCAGCAGGTTGTGGAGCAGGTTATTCGCCCCACGGGTTTGCTCGATCCGGAGATCAGCGTGCGGCCAACAAAGGGCCAGATCGATGACTTGCTAGCGGAGATCAGGAGACGGGTCGCGAAGGGACAGCGCGTGCTGGTAACGACGCTGACCAAGAAGATGGCGGAAGACCTGGCGGACTACATGCAGGAACTGAACATCAAGGTCCACTATCTACACTCGGAGATCGACACGATTGAACGGGTAGAGATTCTGCGCGACCTGAGACTGGGCGTCTATGATGTCGTGGTTGGTATCAACCTGTTGCGCGAAGGGCTGGACCTGCCTGAGGTTTCACTGGTGGCCATTCTCGATGCAGACAAAGAGGGATTCCTACGCTCAGGAAATTCACTGATCCAGATCATCGGGCGTGCCGCGCGCCATATCGAGGGCAGCGTCATCCTGTATGCCGATACGGTGACAAGATCAATGCAATATGCCATCGATGAGACGTACCGACGCCGTAAAATTCAGACGGCCTTCAATGAGAGCAACCATATCACGCCGCGTGGCATCAAGAAGGATGTGAAGAGCCTGTCGGAGCGCATCAAGGCAATGAGTGGCGTCAATGTCGAAGAGGCAGATGGGAAAGCGGTGGCAGCGGTTTTGTCCGGCATACCAAAGGAGGAGGCGCTGCGGCTGATTAAGGACTTGGAATCGCAGATGCGCAATGCTGCCAAACAGTTGGAGTTTGAGAAGGCGGCACAGTTGCGCGACCAGATTATCGAGATCAGGCGCTCGATGATTGAGTAGCTTTTTGGGCCGATCTTCCCCACTCACGTGACACACCCACGCTCAAACGGTCACCTAGGTCTGATAGCGTCTGAAAACATCGTTGGTACTGTCAAATCTACTGTCACATGTTCACTACAGGAGTAGGAGGTGGGCGCCCTGCTAGAGCGGGCGCAGCCCTTTTTCTCTCTGGTTGGTCGGCATCTACCAGCCGGATTGCTGTTTCACTTGTACTAACCAGGAGCTGTAAGACGGGAAGGTGGGGAACCATGCAACTCGCAGGCAAGCCTTAGACTTCTCTGGCTTGGCTCCCCTTGGGAAGCGGCGTCCGGAGCTGGGCGTGAGTCGGAAGCCAGAGGATGAACGAGCGGAAGGGGAGGCGGTTTCGCGCTCTCCACGGTCACGTGCCTCCACCGTTGGAGCTCGTCGGCTCAGCCACAGCGCCAGACCGCGCTTGTAGCCAAACAGGCGGCGGAGATAGATGTGCTGACAGAAAAGGGCTTTAGCCCGCCGCAAGCCACGGTATTTCAATCCGTGGTGAGGTGTCCCTGGCTTGAGCCCTTGCCCTGACGAGCAATCGTGCATCACCACCTTTCCATGCAACAAAAAGAATAGGAACCGTGAAGAAGCAGGAAAGGAGCAAGCAGGCTCATGGCAAAGGCAACCAAAACGATCAAGCAAAAGCTCGGTCGCTCCTATTTTGCCGCGACGAAGACCTTGTTCAATCAAATCGCCGCCTTCTATTTCGAGGTCATTCAAGCTCATCCAACCATCCTTGAGCTTTCCAGCAAAGAAGCGCTCACCGCCCTGGAAAAGCTCACGCATACGACCAAAGACAACCCACATCCAGTGATGCCGCTGTCTGACGTGATCGCTGCTGACCTTCCCGCCATGTTCCGCCGCGCCGCAATTCATGCCGCACTTGGTTCTGCACGATCGTTCTCCACGCATCTAGAGAAATGGCGCAAACAGAAGGAGAAGGCACAAGCGAAGGGCAAGAAGTTCACCCTTCGCCCACCAGTCCCGCCGCGCAGGTGGAACAAATCAATGCTGCTGTATGCTGGCCAATGGAAAGAGCGCACCACCAAAAGCATCATGCTCAAGCTCTGGACAGGAAGCTCTTGGGCATGGATCAAATGCCGCCTACAAGGGCAGGACCCCCCCGATGGATGGGATATAGCAAGCCCAACACTCGTACAAGACGGTCATCGCTGGAAACTGCACACCGCCATGCAGAAGCAGTTCTCTCGCCCTGCGAAGGTTGAGCACCAAGTCACCAGATGTCCAGAGGTTCGTATTTGTGCAGTTGATTTGAATATCACCAAACACTTAGCCGTCTGCACCATCCAAACTGTCGAAGGCACGGTGGTTGCCACCCGTTTCATTGGAGGGGGAAAGCAACTGCACGGTCGAAGGCGCGAGACAGTTGGGAAGAGTAGCACGCAACCGAAGCAAGACAGGCATCATTGCCGAAGGCGAACAGGACAATGTGGCCTTGTGGGCAAAGATACGCGCACTGGATGAAGACCGTGCCCATCAGGTGAGTCATCGCATTGTCGAGTTTGCCAAAGAGCATCAGGCCAGTATCCTCGTCTTTGAGCATCTGGGACACTTTACACCGCACAAGGGCAAGTCCAGCCGCCGAAGCAATGAGAAACGCTCGTACTGGTTACGTGGGAAGATTTACACATACTGTACCTACAAAGCGTGGAACGAGCACATCCTAACGTGTCGTGTCAGCCCCAGGAATACGAGTCGTGAGTGCGCCCGCTGTGGTGCCCTCGTGGCTCGGTATGATGCGGCATCACCAGCAGAAGGATACACCCCAGGGGCCCCGCTGGTCTTTTGCCCACAGTGCCAGATGCGCGGCAACGCCGATAGAAATGCCAGCATCGTCATCGGCAAACGCCTGTTTGCTCGGTATCAACAGATCCCGGCTCAGGAAAAGCCTCAAGCTCCTCTGGTAACAGAGAGGTCCGTGAAAACGGGAGGTGTTCACCGTTCCCAAGAAGCCAAACGCCGAAGTCGGCCATCCACCGATCTGGCCAGGCATGGAAGGGCGAACGCGCAGGGCGCCGCGCAGGAGACAAAAGGGAGGATGGTACCTGCTGTCTCGGGTATTGCTCACCCACTACGGTTGTTCACCGAGTCGTAGCCACGCTACACCTACTCAGAGCATCGACTACGTAGCAGTGCCACAAGAAGCCGCGCCGCTTCTAGCGGCTGCGGAGTGTCACGAATGG
>WNGJ01000724.1_pt1 | contig 31024 bp, 25 predicted proteins | sample 5400611 | NCBI WGS metagenome assembly WNGJ01 (sample SAMN13153375, study PRJNA577476) | soil metagenome | isolation source: 40 cm soil or saprolite under Garry oak tree replicate 1 | place: USA:California | collected 2016-06-15
TACGTCCGAGCCGCCGAGCGCGAAGTTGCGGGCGCTCATCATCAAGGCGAACCCGAGGCTCTCGCAGCCCGGCGGAGTCGATCGCACCGCCAGGTCCATGAGCGCCAGCTCCGAGCAGATCACCGCGAAGCCGACGGTCGCGTGGATGAACGGCGCGGTATCGTGACCGTAGCGCAGGTACAGGAACGTGGCGAGCACGTTCAAGGTGATCGCCGTCGTCAGGAGCCGACGAAGGTTGAATCGTCGGCACAGCACGCCGTAGACCAGCGCACCGACGAGTCCGGCGGCGCCCTCGATGCTCTCCATCAGCCCGATGTACGGGGCGCTGAAGTGCAGGGCGTCCGTCTGCATGAAGAGCAGCGGCGTCGTGAAGCCGGGCGAGATGTAGACGAGAGCGAGGAACATCCCGCTGGCCCAGAGCGTCCTCGACCTGACGAGCGTCGCGAGCTCGCGAGCCGCGCCGGCGAGCACGTCCCGATCGCGCGCCGCCACGGGGTTCTCGGTCAGCACGAAGAACGTCGCGGTGGTCAGGACGAGGAGCAGCGCCGTCGCGCAGCCGACCGTCCAGCCGAACGCGGACGCGGCAAGGTAGCCGCCGAGAATACCGTTGCCCAGCGAGACCGCGCTCTGCAGCGCCTGGCGGATCGAGGTCACGCGCCCGGAGATTCCGTATTTCCGCCCGGCTTCCACCATGAGACCGCCCATGACGGTGCTGGCGATCACCATGAACACGTTGGCGCCGAACGCGGTGAGCACGAGCGGCGCGTAGGCGCGGGGCACCACGCCCATCAGGAACCAGCAGACGGCCGCCATGCCGGCGCCGAGCAGCATGTAGTGGCGGCGCCGGGTTCCGAAAAGCGGAAACGCGTCGGACAGGATGCCGGCGAGGGGCTTCACGTTCCACGCGAAGGTCGTCACGACCATGAACGCCGCGAGGGTCTGCGCGTTGAAGTGGAGCTCGTTCTTCAGCAGGAGCTGGAGCGGGAGCCGTCCGATGACGCCGGGCTGGGCGATCGTCGTGACGAACGCACCGAGCCCTACCATGATGTAGTACTGCCGCAGGGTGAGGCCGGTGTCCGGCCCCTCAGGGCGCTGTCGCGCTTCCAGATCGACCTCCGCTGTGTCTTTATATCAGCAACGGAGGGGATCGATGCCACGACTCGACCGGCTGTCCCAGATCGCCCGCAACAATCTCCTGACCTTTCCGGCGCAGGTCAACGAGACGGCGCCGTTTCTACGCCCGGCGAAGCCGCTCGCGGCCTGTCGTCTGGCGATCGTCACGACCGCCGGCCTCCATCGGCGCGGGGATCGCCTCTTCACGCCCGGCGATCAGAGCTATCGCGTGATCGCGTCCCACACGCCGACCGTCGACATCATCCAGAGCCACACGAGCATCGGTTTCGATCGCGTGCCCACGATGCGCGACGTCAACATCTCGTTCCCGATCGATCGCCTGCGCGAGCTGACGACGCGGGGCGTGCTCGGCGGGCTCGGGCCCAGCTGCTATTCGTTCATGGGCGCCCAGCGCGAGGTGGCGCGGATCGAGAGCGAGACCGGCCCCGAGGTCGGCCGTCGACTGCGCGACGAGGGCGTGGACGTGGCCCTGATCACGCCGACCTGACCGAACTGTACCCACACCGGTGGTGTGTTGGCCCGAGCGCTGGAGCAGGCGGGTATCTCCACGACGTCGATCAGTCTCGTCCGCGAGCACACCGAGAAGGTGAAGCCGCCGCGAGCTCTCTTCGTGCCGTTTCCGTTCGGGATGGCGTTCGGGCGGCCCGACGATCCCGAGCTGCAGCATCGCGTCCTGCGCGCCGCCCTCGATCTCCTGGGGGAGCCCGCGGGACCGGTGCTCCGCGATTTCCCGGCGGAGCTCGAGCCCGGCGATCAGCCCGCGGCGCCGCCTCAAGCATCGAGCATCACGCGCAGCGACCAGATACCCGACGACGTGGCGACGGAGACGATGCAGATGCGCCGCTATCACGAGCGCTGGCTCGAGAAGAATAACGGGCGTACTCAACTGGGCCTCACCGGGATTCCAGCGACGCGGTTTCGTGGCCTCGTGCGTTTCCTGGAAGGATTCGCCGACGGTCAGGACGTGGACATGGCCGAGCGCCCGCCGGACGTGCCGTTGCCGAACTTCATCCGCTACGGCGCCGACGACCTCAAAGCCCTCTATTTCGAGGGCCACCTGGTGATGAAGCCGACTGCGGGGGGCGAGGAGATCGCGCGCTGGTTCTGGGGCGAGACCGCCGCGGGCGGGCTGCTGCGACGCGTGCGCGACAGGCTCGACGCGTCGAGCGATCCGCGATGGAAAGCGGCCGCCTTCGGCATCGCTCGGTAGCGCGCGACTTCTGAGTCATTACGGGGTGAGGAGGCAACAGCGCATCACGAGACTCGGCGTGACGCGGAGTGTAGCATTGGGGGCGCCATGAGTCGGATCGGCCGGCGACAGCTCCTCCACGGGACCCTGGCCACCGCGGTGCTGGGCGCCGCGCGGCCCGCGCGGGCCCAGGTCGGCGACGTCGGGCGCGCGGCCATGGCGCGGGCGGCATCGGCGTTTGTCGGGGCGCTCGACTCGGGTCAGCGGCGTGCTGCCATGTTTCCGTTCGCTCAGGACGAGCGGATGAACTGGCACTACGTGCCACGCTCGCGCTCGGGGGTCGCGTTCAAGGAGATGTCGGCCGCCGGTCGCGCCGCCGCGCACGAGCTCATCAAGGTCTCGCTCTCCGAAGTCGGCTATACGAAGGCCGTCAACGTGATGAAGCTCGAGGATACGTTGCGCCAGCTCGAGACCTTCGGCGGGCTCCTGCGCGATCCGGACAAGTATTACGTGAGCATCTTCGGCACGCCGGACGCGGTGGCGCCGTGGGGCTGGCGCCTCGAGGGACATCACCTTTCGCTCAACTTCACGCTCGCTTCGGGCCGCGCGGTCTCGGTGACGCCCGCGTTCTTCGGCGCGAATCCGGCCGAGGTGCCCTCGGGCCCGCAGCGCGGCCAGCGGACTCTCCCCGACGAGCAGGATCTCGCGTTCGCGCTCGCCCGCGGCGTCGATCCCAAACTGCGCGGCCGTTTCGTCATCGCCGCCGAGTCGCCGGGTGACATCGTGAGCGGGCCGGGTCGTGCCGATAGCCTGAAGTCGCCGGCCGGCGTCGGCCTCGGCGAGCTGGGCACCGAGCAGCGGAACCTGGCGCTCCGCCTCGTCGAGGTCTACGCCCGGAACATGCGCGCGGACATCGCCGACGAGGAGCTGCGGCGGATGCGCGAGGCGGGCGCCGAGAACGTGCGCTTCGCGTGGGCTGGGGCCATCGATCCCAAGCAGCCGCACTACTATCGGCTGCACGGCCCGACGCTCCTGATCGAGTACGACAACTCGCAAAACCGCGCCAATCACATCCACTCGGTCTGGCACGATCCGCGAAACGACTTCGGCGTCGACTTGCTCCGCGCCCACTACGAAGGTCGTCGTCACCGTCACGCGTGAGGACTCGCGCCACCGCACACGCTAGATCGGAGTAACCAATGGCCATGGAGAACGTCAAGGCGCTCACATTCGATGTCTTCGGTACCGTCGTCGACTGGCGGTCGAGCCTCATCCGCGAAGGCGAGGCGCTCGGCAAGAAGAAGGGGCTCAACGTCGACTGGCCCAAGTTCGCCGACGCCTGGCGCGGGCTCTATCAGCCCGCGATGGACGAGGTGCGCCACAGCCGGCGCCCGTGGGCGAAGCTCGACGATCTGCACCGCGAGAGCCTCGACAAGCTGCTCGTCCAGTTCGCGATCAAGGGCCTCTCCGAGCCCGAGATCGATCACCTGAACCGGGCGTGGCATCGTCTGGACCCCTGGCCGGATTCCGTGCCCGGCCTCACACGCCTCAAGAAGAAGTTCGTCCTCGCGACGCTCTCCAACGGCAACGTCGCCCTGATCGTGAACATGGCCAAGTACGGAGGGCTCCCGTGGGACGCGGTCCTCGGCGCGGAGGTCGCGCGTCACTACAAGCCGCAGCCCGAGGCGTACCTGACGACCGCCGCGCTGCTCGGTCTGGCGCCGGGCGAGTGCATGATGGTCGCGGCTCACAATGGCGACCTCGCGGCGGCGAGTTCGGTCGGTCTGCGCACGGCCTTCGTGCCGCGACCCGCGGAGCACGGCCCGGGGCAGGCGAAGGACGTGAAACCCGCGCGCGAGTGGGACGTCGTCGCGAGCGACTTCGTCGATCTCGCGACCCGGCTGGGCTGCTGAGCCCGGCGCCGTCGTTCCCGAGTATCATAGGCGCCACTTTCGATCGAGCATGGTTGTGCGAGCCGAGTGGCGGTCGCGCCACGAGGTGAGCCCTTCAAGCGCTCGGAGGACCAGCACATGGCGAAGGTCACCCAGTCCGTAGATCTCGGCACCCGCGGCCGCGTGGCCGTGCTCACCGTGGACAACCCGCCCGTCAACGCGCTGAGTCAGCACGTGCGCAAGGGGCTGCACGACGGGATCCAGCAGGCGATCGCCGACGGCGCGGTGCAGGCGATCGTCATCGTCTGCTCCGGGCGCACGTTCATCGCCGGCGCCGACATCACCGAGTTCGGCAAGCCCCCGATGGAGCCCTCGCTCCACTCCGTGCTCGACATGATCGAGAGCTCGCCGAAGCCCGTTATCTCCGCCATCCACGGCACCGCGCTCGGCGGCGGGCTGGAGGTCACCCTGGCCTGCCACTATCGTGTCGGCGCGAAGGGCGCCCGCTTCGGTCTGCCCGAGGTGAAGCTCGGAATCTTGCCGGGCGCGGGAGGCACCCAGCGGCTGCCGCGGGTCGTGGGCCCGCAGAAGGCGCTCCAGATGATCGTGAGCGGAGACCCGATCGGCGCCGACGAGGCGCTCAAGGTGGGTCTCATCGACGAGATCGTGGACGGCGACCTCGCCGCGGCCGGCGTCGCGTTCGCGGAGAAGGCGCTGAACGAGAAGCGGCCGCTCAAGAAGATCCGCGATCTCGACGACAAGATCGCGCCGGCACGCGGCAAGCCGGAGATCTTCGCCGAGTTTCGCAAGAGTGTGGCGCGCCAGACGCGCGGCTTCCGCGCGCCGGAGAACTGCATCAAGGCGGTCGAAGCGGCCGTGAATCTCCCGTTCGCTGAGGGCATCAAGCGCGAGCGCGAGCTCTTCGTCGAGCTCCTCAACTCGCCGGAGTCGAAGGCCCAGCGCTATTTCTTCTTCGCCGAGCGCGAGGCGGCCAAGATCCCTGACGTCGCGGCCGACACGCCCGCCAAGGAAATCAAGAAGGCGGCGGTGATCGGCGCCGGCACCATGGGCGGCGGCATCGCGATGAACTTCGCCAACGCCGGGATTCCCGTCACCGTCGTCGAGGTGGCTCAGGACGCGCTCGACCGCGGGCTCGGTATCGTCCGGAAGAACTACGAGGCGACCGCCACCCGCGGCCGGCTCACCCAGGCGGACGTCGAGAAGCGCATGGGGCTGATCACCGGCAGCGTCGACTTCAAGGCGGCGGCGGACGCGGACATCGTCATCGAGGCCGTGTTCGAGGAGATGCCGATCAAAAAGGACGTCTTCGCCAAGCTCGATGCCATCTGCAAGCCCGACGCCGTCCTGGCGACCAACACGTCCACCCTCGACGTCGACGAGATCGCCTCGGCCACGAAGCGCCCCGAGAGCGTGATCGGCACGCACTTCTTCAGCCCGGCCAACGTGATGCGGCTGCTCGAGAACGTGCGCGGCAAGAAGTCGTCGAAGACCACGATCGCCACGGCGATGACGGTCGGGCGGCGGATCGGCAAGGTGCCGGTGCTGGTCGGCGTCTGCTACGGGTTCGTCGGCAACCGCATGCTCCATCAGCGCGGCCTGCAGGCCGAGAAGCTCATTCTCGAAGGGGCCGCGCCGCACCAGGTCGATCGGGTACTCACGGACTTCGGCTTCCCGATGGGCCCCTTCGCGATGGGCGACCTGGCGGGCCTCGACGTGGGCTGGCGCATCCGCAAGGGCCGGGGAGTGAAGGCCCCCGTGGCCGATCGCATCTGCGAGCTCGGTCGATACGGGCAAAAGACGGGCGCGGGCTACTTCAAGTACGAGAAGGGCGACCGGACGCCGATCCCGGACCCCGAGGTGGAGAAGATCATCGTGGACGTGGCGACGTCGATGGGCATGACTCGGCGCCCCATCGGCGATGACGAGATCTTGCAGCGCCTCCTCTATCCCATGGTCAACGAGGGCGCCAAGATCCTCGACGAGAAGATCGCGATCCGAGCGAGCGACATCGACGTGATCTGGGTCTACGGGTATGGCTGGCCCGTCTACCGTGGAGGCCCCATGTTCTGGGCCGACTCGATCGGGCTCAAGTCGCTGCGCGATCGGCTGCTCGAGTTCAAGAAGCAGAGCGGCGACGCCTTCTGGACCCCGGCGCCCCTGCTCGATCGGCTTGTGAACGAAGGCAAAGGCTTCACGAGCTAGGTCCGGCCCGCGCGCGACAACGTCGCGATATTCCAGGGGGCTCGTCTCGCAGGGCCCCCTGGATCTCGCTGACTCTCGTCGTCTTATCCGCTAATCTGCCAAAAAGATCAATTTGGCAGACATCTGGGGTCTGTTACAACTGTATTTGGTCCATTTTGTCGGGAATTGTGCAGTTTTGAGGAGCTATGCGTTATCTGACGACAGGTGACGTCGCGAACCGGTGTCAGGTGTCCGTGGGCACCGTGAAGAACTGGATCGAGGCGGGAAAGCTCGAGGCGTTTCGGACCCCGGGCCGTCATTTCCGGATTCGAGCCAGCGAGCTCCGTCGATTCCAGGCCGCCTTCGGATTCGGTGCCGAGGGCGACGTGAGGCCGAAGATCCTGGTGGTCGACGACCAGCACGACTTCGTCGATCTGGCCCTGGACTCGCTCCGTGACCTCATGCCTCGCGCGCGCCTCGAGGGCGCATGCGGCGGCTACGAGGCGCTCTTGAGGATCGGCTCGTTCCAGCCCCATCTCCTCGTGCTCGATCTGCGCATGCCCGGGCTCGATGGCTTCGAGGTGTGCCGCCGGGTGAAGGAAGCTCCGGCGACCAAGGGCACCAGGATCGTCGCGATGACCGGCTTCGATGACGATCAGGCCGAGCCGCTGGCGCTGACCTGCGGCGCGGACGCCTTCGTCAGCAAGCGTGCGGGCCTCGCGACGCTCGGCCGTCGGATCACGGCGCTCATCGATGCCGACGCCGCTTCCGCGGAAGTTCCCGTGTCGCCGACGCGGCGCGTGGGCACCGGGCGGGCGCGGCCGGCGCATCCGGGGAAGTCGGCGCGAAGAGCGCGCCAGTGACGTCGCACGATCGCGGCGTCTTTCTCTCGACCTTGCCGGCCGGCCGCCGCGAGCGCCGGCTCGCGCTCACGGTCCTGCTCGTGTCCGGAGCGATCTTCCTCGCGTTGGCGCCGTTCGCCAGGCGGCCGCTCGGCCAGGTCTGGGCCTTCATCCCGCTCTACGAGTCGGCGCTCGTGGTCAACGATCTGGTCACGGCGGTCCTGCTGTTCGGTCAATTCAGCATCCTGCGATCACGAGCCCTTCGGATGCTGGCGAGCGCGTACCTGTTCACGGCGTTCATGACGATCGCGCACGCGCTCACGTTCCCCGGGCTCTTCGCGCCGACCGGTTTGCTCGGCGCCGGACCTCAGAGCACAGCCTGGCTCTACATGTTCTGGCACGGCGGCTTTCCGCTCCTGGTCGTCGGGTACGCCCTACTGAAGAGTCCGGACGTCGAGGCTGGCCGTCAGCCGGGCCGGCCCATCTTTGCGGTCCTCGGTAGCGCCGCGGCGGCGCTGGTCGTCGCCGGCGCGTTCACGCTCCTGGCGACCGCCGGCCAGAGCTGGCTCCCCGCGATCATGCGGGACAACCACTACACACCGGCGATGACCACGGTCATCGCGCTCATCTGGGGCCTCAGCCTCCTCGCCCTCGGCATCCTCTGGCGGCGACGGCCGCACTCGGTTCTCGACGTGTGGCTGATGGTCGTGCTGTGCGCGTGGCTCTTCGACATCGGCCTGGCCGTCGTGCTGAACGCCGGCCGGTTCGACCTCGGCTTCTACGCCGGCCGGATCTACGGGCTACTGGCGGCCAGCTTCGTGCTCGTGGTGCTGCTGCTCGAGAACGGGATGCTCTACGCGCGGATGGTCGAGACGCACGACAGCGAGCGGCGAGAGCGTCAGCGTGCGCAGCGCGCCGAGGAAGCCGCCACGACCGCCAACCGGGCCAAGAGCGAGTTCTTGTCGCGCATGAGCCACGAGCTTCGGACACCGCTCAACGGCATCCTCGGCTTCGCCCAGCTCCTGGAGCTCGACGTCGAGACGCCGGAGCAGCGCGACGGCGTCGCGCACATCCTCAAAGGGGGCCGGCATCTGCTGGGGCTCATCAACGAGATCCTCGACATCGCGCGCATCGAGGCCGGGAAATTCTCGATCTCGCTCGAGCCGGTCGAGACCGGCGAGGTCATCGGGAGCGCGCTCGATCTCGTCCGGCCCCAGGCAGCCGCCCGCGGCATCGCCCTCTCGAGGGCCGTCGGGTGGCACGGGCACGTCATGGCTGACCGTCAGCGCTTGCAACAGGTGCTGCTGAACCTGCTCTCCAATGCGGTCAAGTACAACCGCCCGGAGGGCGCGGTGACCGTCTCGTGCGACGCGGCCCCGCCGGGCCGATGTCGTCTGACCGTTACCGACACGGGCCCCGGAATCGCCCCGGAGCGGATGCACCGGCTCTTCACGCCGTTCGAACGCCTCGACGTGCCGGAAGGATCGATCGAGGGCACCGGACTCGGCCTGGCGCTGTCGAAGGGCCTGGTCGAACTCATGGGCGGCACGCTGCGGGCCGAGAGCACGCCCGGCACCGGCTCGGCGTTCTCGCTGGAGCTGCCGCTCGCCGAGGCGCCGTCGCATGAGCCTGTCGCGCAGCAGACGAGTGCGCCCGGCTCCGACGCGCAGATCGTGCCGGGAACGGTGCTGTATATCGAGGACAACCCGTCGAATCTTCGCCTCGTCGAGCGCATCGTGACCCGACGCCCCGGCGTGAAGCTTCTCTCCGCGGTGCAAGGGCGCCGCGGGCTCGAGCTCGCGAGGGCCCATCGGCCGGATGCGATCGTTCTGGACCTGCACCTGCCGGACATCGGCGGCCAGGAGGTGCTCGCGCGGCTGCAGGCCGATCCGGAGACGCGCGGGATCCCGGTCGTCATCCTGAGCGCGGACGCAACGCCGAGCCAGACGACTCGGCTGCTCCAGGCGGGTGCGCACGCCTATCTGACGAAACCCCTGTCGGTCACGCAGTTCCTCGGCGTGCTCGATGAACTTCTGGCGAGAGCCGTGAGGTAACGATGGGAAAAACGGACCCGATTCAGGCCCGAATCCTCGTCGTCGACGATGAGCCCGCGAACGTCCGGCTCCTCGAGCGCATGCTGGCGGAGGGAGGCTACCGCCAGGTCAAGAGCACCACGGATTCGCGGCAGGTCCTCGCCCTGGCCGGCGAGTTCCAGCCCGACCTGATCCTGCTCGACCTGATGATGCCTCACCTGGATGGGATCGCCGTCATCCAGCAGCTGCAGATTCCCGACGACGTCTTCCTGCCGATCCTCGTCCTCACGGCCGACGCGACCAGCGAGGCGAAGAAGCGCGCCCTCGAGGCCGGCGCCAAGGATTTCCTGACGAAGCCCTTCGACCGCCTCGAGGTCATGCTGCGCATCCGGAACCTCCTCGATACGCGCAGCCTCTACCTCGACCTGGATCGCCACAATCGCTCGCTCGAGCAGGTGATCGCCGAGCGGACGCAGCGCTTGATCCAGAGCGAGAAGGTGGCGACGATGGGCTCGCTGCTCGCGGGCGTGGCCCACGAGCTCAACAATCCACTCGCGATCGTGATGGGGCAGGCCCACCTCTTGCGCGGCGGCGCGCGCGAGCCCGCGCTGATCCAGCGCGCCGAGAAGATCCTTGCCGGCGCCGACCGGTGCGCGCGTATCGTCCGGAATTTTCTCGCGCTGGCGCGCCAGCGCCCTCCCGAGCGGAGCGACGTGTGGGTGAACCTGATCGTCCAGGAGACCATCGAGCTGCTCGGCTACGATCTGCGCACCAGCAACGTCGACGTCGTGCTGGACCTGGCGGACGACGTGTCGTCCACGTGGGCCGACGGTCACCAGATCCAGCAGGTCGTCGTGAATCTGGTCGCCAACGCCATTCAGGCCATGCGCCCGATCGAAACGCGGCGGCGGCTCGCGCTCACGACTCGGCTCGAGCGCGGACCCGCCCGGATCTCGCTCGAGGTCGCGGACAGCGGGCCCGGGATTCCCCTCGAGGTTCAGGGGCGGATCTTCGAGCCCTTCTTCACGACGAAGCCTCAAGGTGAGGGGACCGGGCTCGGGCTCTCGCTCTGCCGGCGCACGCTCGAGGAGCACGGCGGCACCATCACGGTCGAGAGCGAGGTCGGACACGGGGCCACGTTCCGCCTCGAGTTGCCCGTGGTCGCGCGCCCGGCGCCGACGGCGGAGGTCCCCGCGCCCCCATCGCTGCCGCCGGTCGCCGGCAAGGCGATCTTGGTCGTCGACGACGAGGTCGACCTCGCCGCCACTCTGTCCGAGGCGCTTCAAGAGGACGGGTATCAGGTCGGGGTCGCGGACAACGGCGAGGCGGCCCTCGAGATGCTCGGGCAGCGGTCCTACGACATGATCCTGAGTGACACCAAGATGCCCAAGCTCGACGGCGAGCACTTCTACGCCGAGATCGAACGACGGTTCCCGAGACTGTGCCGCCGGATCGTCTTCGTCACCGGGGACATTCTGAGCCGAGAGAAGCGTGAGTTCCTCGATCGGACGGGCGCACCCCGCCTCATGAAACCGTTCGACCTGCGCGAGGTGCGGCAGCTCGTTCACCGCATGCTGGCCGCCGGCCCCGAGGGCGCATCTGGGCTTCACTAGACCGATCCCGCCGAGCGGAGCGCCGCCTGGATTCTCAGTCCTGGTCATCGACGATGACGAGCTCGTCCTGAGCACGCTCGCCGACCTCCTCCGTGCCCACGGCTACCGCGTCCTCGAGGCCACGAAGGGGCGTGACGGGCTCGAGCTGACGCGAGCTCAGCCTCCCGACCTGATCCTGGTCGACTACCACATGCCCGAGATGGACGGCCTGGCGGTCGTCGAGGCATTGAAGTCCGACGCCGTGACCCGCGCGATCCCCGTGGTCGCGTTCACGTCCGGGACGGCCGCCCAGGCGAACCGGCTCGTGAGGGCCGGGTGCATCGGATTCATCCCGAAGCCGTTCGATCCCGGGAGCTTGCCCGGGCTCGTCGCCGGGTTCCTGCGGGCAACCGTCGCGCGCGATCGACCAGTCGCGCCGCCACCGCGAAGTCGCCCAGCCACCGCTCAGTGACCCACGACGCCCGTCCCAAAATGTCAGCTATTGCCAATCAGGCCTGGGAACCATTCGCGCGTGATCCACAAGTTCCCGAGAACCTTCGCTCGCGTGCCGCAAAGAAATCCGGAAGCCCGTGGCATTCGCCATGCTTAGGATTTTCTGAGATGAGAGTGACCTGCGCCTGGTGCCAGCACGAGGGGAGGCCCGCCACACTGGGAGAGCGCGCGCCCCTCGACAATCCGGCTGAGACTCACGGAATCTGCCGGCGTCACACCCTCGACCTCCTCAGCCGGATGCCCTCGCGCTCGTTCCCCGGGGTCCGCCTCCTCCTCGTGGTCAGCGCGACGGAGACAGCCCTGTACGAGCACCTCCAGCGTGAGCTCGCGGGCGTCGACGGGGTGAAGGTGATGCTCGATCGCCGCCGCGGTGACCGCCGGGCCGAGGAGCAAGTGGTGGCCGACGAGCACCACGGGCTCGATCGGCGGATCCGCCAGGGCGAGGTGTCCGCCTTGGGCTACACGATCATCCGCTTCGGCAAGTGACTAGAGCTTCCGACGCTCCAGCACGCGCCGGACCAGCACGTGGCGCTGGATCTTTCCGGTCGGCGTGAACGGGAGCTCATCGAAGACCTCGATCGTCTCCGGCAGCTTGTAGGTCGCGATCCCATCCCTCAAATAGCCAACCACCTCGTCCAGGGTGAGCGTCTGACCGGGGCGGGGGATCACGCAGAGGCAGTTCCGCTCGCCCAACCTCGGATCGGGCACGCCCACGATGGCGGCGTGTAGGATTTTGGGGTGTGTGTAGAGAATTTCCTCGATCTCCCTCGGGAAGAACTTCTTGCCGCCGCGGTTGATCATCTCCTTGAGCCGCCCGACGATCTTCACGTTTCCGGCCGAATCGAACTGCCCGAGGTCGCCCGTGCGGAACCAGCCGTCGGCGGTGAAGAGCTCGGCGTTCGCCGTCGGGTTCTTGTGATAGCCGAGGTGGACCGACGGCCCCTGGGCCGCGATCTCGCCCTCCGCGCCCGCCGCGACGTCGCGTCCCGACTCGTCGATCAGCCTGAGGCCGAGGCCCGGGGAGACGGTCCCGACCGTTCCCGTGACCGCCTCGGGATCGTCGTCGAGGCGCGTGTAGGTGTGAAAGCCCGTCTCGAGCATCCCGTAGAGCTCGATCAGGTGGCCGTGCATCCGCGCGCGGAACTCGCGGATCGTCTCGATCGGGCACGAGGCGCCGCCGGTGATGACCACGCGCAGCGACGCGAGATCGAACCGCCCCAGGTCGGGCTCATTCAGCATCGCGATGATCGACGCGGGCGCCGTGGGGATGTAGGTCACGCGCTCCCGCTGGATCAGCTCGAGCGCAGCCCTGGCGCTGAACTGGTCGAGAAGGACGGCTCGCGCTCCCGCCGTCACCGCCTGGACCAGCGTGAGGTAGCCCCAGTTGAGGCCGAGCGGCAGATAGATCAGGAAGACCTCATCAGGGGTGACGCGCATGTCAGTGTTCAAGGTCCGGCAGGTCGAGAGCGTGGTGTTGTGGCTGTGGATCACGCCCTTCGGGTTCCCGGTCGTGCCCGAAGTGAAGGCCATCCGCATGACGTCGTTCGCCCGCTGGCCGGCACCCGGAGGCGCGGCGCTGGCGTCCTCGACGAGAGCATCGAGCGACACGAGCCCCGCGCTGCTCGACGCCGGCCGCCCGAGAACACAGACGGCCTCGAGGTCGGGAAGACCCGGCCGCAGCTCGCTGATCATCTTCACGTAGTCGAAGTTCTTGAAGCTCGCCGGACAGACGAAGGCGCGGCTCTCCGAGAAGCGCAGGATGTAGTCCACCTCGCGGCTGCGGAAGTCCGGCCCGATCTGGTTCGCGACCGCGCCCAGCCGTTCCAGGGCGAAGAAGACGTACGCGAACTCCACCCAGTTCGGGAGCTGGATCGTGACGACGTCTCCCGAGCCGATGCCGAGCGCCTTGAATCCCGCCGCCACGCGGTCGACCCGCGTCTTGAGCTCGCCGCAGGTGATGCGGCGCCCGCGATCGACGATCGCGACCCGATCGGGATGCGACGCGGCTCGAGCCGCCAGGACCGAATAGAAGGTCTCGGAGCCCCAGTGCCCCAACTTCTCATAGCGCGCGATCAGCTCGTCGGTCAGCCGGCTCTCAAACTTCATCGTGATGCCTCCACATCAGTCCCATCCGGAGTCCTCATCCGCCCAGGTACGCCGCCTTGACGTGCGGGCTCTCGCGCAGCTCGGCGGCGGGGCCGCTCAGCACGATCCGGCCAGTCTCCATGACGTACGCGCGGGCGGCGACGGCCAGCGCCATCCGCGCGTTCTGCTCGACGAGCAACACCGCCACCCTCCGATCGCGGTTGATCGACTCCACGATCGTCCGGATCTCGCGCACGATCAAGGGGGCCAGCCCGAAAGACGGCTCGTCCAGCACCAGCATGGTCGGGCTCGACATGAGCGCGCGGCCGATCGTGAGCATCTGCTGCTCGCCGCCACTGAGAGTTCCCGCGAGCTGGCGACGACGCTCGCCGAGCCTCGGGAATCGCTCGAGCACCTCGGCCAAGGTGCGCTCGATCGCCTCGCGGTCGCGCCGCCGGTAGGCGCCCATCCGGAGGTTGTCGAGCACCGTCATCTGAGGAAAGAGGCGCCGCCCTTCCGGAGCGTGCGAGAGCCCGAGGGTCACGATGCGATGCGCGCGCCAGCGCGAGATATCGACGCCGCGGAACACGATGCGGCCCCCGCTCGGCCGCACGAGGCCCGAGAGCGCGCGAAGGGTCGAGGTCTTCCCGGCGCCGTTGGGGCCGATGATCGCCACGATCTCGCCTTCCTCCACCCTGACCGAGACGCCGGCGACGGCGGCGACGTTTCCGTAGTGGACGGAGAGGTCGGTCAGCTCAAGCACCCGGCTCCTCCGCGCCCAGATAGGCTTCGATCACCGCGGGATTCGCCTGGATCTCGCGCGGCGTCCCCTCGGCGATGCGAACCCCGTGATCGAGCACCGTCACGGTGTCGCAGACACCCATGACCGCCTTCATGTCGTGCTCGACCAGGAGCACCGTGGTGCCCTGCTCGCGCAGCCGCCGGAGGACCGCGATCGTCTCCGCCTTTTCCTGAGCGGTGAGCCCGGCCAGCGGCTCGTCCAGGATCACGAGCTCGGCTCCGGTGGCGAGCGCCATCGCGAGGGCGAGGGCCTTCTGGTCGCGATGGGGGAGCTGGGCCGCCACCTGACTCGCGACCGCGCCGAGCCCGAGCGACTCGAGCAGCGCCTGCCCCCGCCCGCGCGCTCGCCGCTCGCGCTCGCGATAGGAGCGTGACCCGAACAGCGCCGGCGCGAGCCCGGGAGCCGCCAGGAGGTGGGCGCCGATGAGCACGTTCTGGAGCACCGTGTACTCGCGGAACAGCGCCGTCGCCTGGAACGTCCGCGCCACGCCTCGCCGGCAGATCTCCGAGGGACGGAGCCCGGAGATTCGCTCACGCTTGAAGAGGATCTCGCCGGCGGTGAGCGGGATGACGCCGGTGATCAGGTTGAAGACCGTGCTCTTGCCGGCGCCGTTGGGACCGATGAGGCCGTGGATCGAGCCGGGCTCGACCGTCATCGAGAGGTCCGCCACGGCCATCAGCCCACCGAATCGCCGGGAGACGGAGGAGAGCTCAAGGAGCAAGGCCGACTCCCGCGGGCTCCGAGGCCCGTCCGCGCAATCTCCGCAGAAGGCGGCGGGCGGCGCCCGGAAGCGCCACGAGGCCTTCGGGCGCGAAGAGCATCGTGAGGATGAGGACGGCACCGAAGACCAGGATCTCGTAGTGGTGCAGCTCGCGCAGGAGCTCCGAGGCGATCGTCATGAGGATCGTCCCCACCACCGGCCCCCACACGCTGCCCGTGCCGCCGATGACGGTGAAGACCACCAGCAGCACCATCGGCTCCAGGCCGAAGTCGCTCGAGTGCAGGACCTGGCGGTAGTGAGCGAAGAAGACTCCGGCGAGCCCGGCCACGAAGCTCCCGAGGACGAACGTCGTTAGCTTGAAGCGGAAGACGTTCACGCCGAGGGTCTCGACCACGAGGTCGGCCTGGCGGATCGCGCCGGCCGTGAGGCCGAACCGTGAGTAGTCCAGGCGGACCAGCGCCACGACCACGACGACGCAGAGAACCGCCATCAGCCAGTAGAGCGCGAGCTTTCCGTCGAAGGTCAACCCGAGGAGCCGGCCCGGTTTGGGAATCCCGACCAGCCCCGAGGGCCCGCCGAACAGCCCCTCGAAGAAATTGTTGAAGAACAGGCGAACGACTTCGGAGAACGCGAACGTGATCAGGAAGTAGTAGGGTCCGCTCACCCTGAGCGCGACGCTGCCGATGGGCACCGCCAGCAAGGCCGCCACGAGAGCGCCGATCCAGAGCGTGGCCCAGAACGACCACCCGAGCCGCGTCACCAGGAGGGCCGACGCGTAGGCCCCGATCCCCATGAAGGAGATGTGGGCCATGTTGATCTGCCCCGTGCTTACTTGTAATCGGAAGCTCATCGTCAAGGTGAGGTTCATCAGGATCGTGGTGGCGACGTCGAGGTAATAGGAATCGCGCGTCACTAGCGGCAGCGCGACCGCCGCGAGCGCGATCAGCGCGATCCCGACTGCCGGGGCGACGGCCTCGGCCTTTCTAAGCCCCACCGACGAGCCCCCGCGGCCGCACGAGCAGCACGACGATCACCATGACGAACCCGAGGATGTTCACGGCGGCGCTTCCCATGAAGAGCGCGCCGAGCCCCTCGACCCCGCCCAGGAGAAGACCGCCGAGGACGGCGCCGGGGAGGCTCCCCATGCCGCCGACGATAATAATGATGAAGGCCTTGACGACCGGCAGTGCGCCCATCGCCGGGCTCACCGCGAAGACCGGCGCCAGGAGGCCGCCGGCGCCGCCGGCCAGCGCGCAGCCGACGCCGAAGCCGAGAGCCGAGACCGCGTCGATGTTGACGCCCTGGAGCGCGGCGGCCTCGGGGTCCTGCGCCACCGCCCGCATCGCCCGGCCGGGCCGGCTCAGACGCAGGAACAGATAGAGCGCCACGATGAGGACGATGGCGGAGAGGCTCACCACCAGCCGCTCGACCGAGATCACCAGCCCGACCAGGCGCACGACTCCCGAGAACGCGGACGGTACGGGCTTGTCGAGCACGCCGAATGCGAGCTGCGCGCCCGCCTGCATGACCCAGAGGAGCCCGAGCGACACGATGAACGCGTTGAGGGCGCGACCGCGCAGGTCGTGGAAGATCAGCCGCTCGGCGACGACGCCCGCGATCCCGACGGTGAGGATGGCCAGGACGAGGGTCGCGAAGTAGTTGAGGCCGAAGAGCGCGTAGGCGTAATAGGTGACGTAACCCCCGAGCATGTAGAACTCGCCGTGGGCGAAGTTGATGATCTCGAGGATCGAGAAGATGAGCGTGAGGCCGAGGGCGACCAGCACGTAGACCATCGCCAGGCCGAAGCCGTTGAGCAGCGCCTGGACGAGGAGCTCGATCGACACCGCTCGCCCGCGGCCTCTAGTCGAGCCGCGCGAGCCTCACTTCTTCAGCGCCGACGGCAGCACCTGGGCGATGTCGACCACCTTGCCGTCGCGGATCTCGCTGATGACCATCGGGTACAGGAACTGCCGGTCGATGCCGTACGTCTCCTTGCCGCCGAGGACCAGCTTGCCCCACACCGTGTCGAAGGGCTTCTGGGTCAGCGCCGTCAGCACCTTGTCGGTCTCGAGCGAGCGCGCGTCCTGCATGGCCTTGGTGATCACGTCGAAGGCCGCATAGTTGGCGACGGCGATGACGCCGGGCACTTCCTTGTAGCGCTTCTCGTATTCCTCGCCGAAGCGGCGCACGGTCGCGCTGACGAAATCGCTCTTCACGTTGATGTTGGTGGGGCTCCAGACGCCCTCGGCCGCTTCCTTGCCGGCGACGCCGATGATCGTGAACGGATTGGTCCCGGCGGTCCAGCCCTTGGCGCCCTTGAACCCGAGCTCGCGCGCCTGCTTCAAGATGAGGCCGCCTTCGCCGGCCGGCGCCGCGGCGACGTCGAGCATGTCGGGCTTGGACGCCAGGAGCTTGGTGAGGATCGGGTAGAAGTCCTTGGTGCCGCGCTCGTAGTACTCGTCGGCGACGACCTCGAAGCCGAGGCCCTTGAGCGCCTTCACGACGGCGGTGTTGGTATCCTTGCCGCTCGTGTCGTTGGGCGAGATCGCGGCCACGCGCTTGACGGTTGGGTGCTTCTCCTTCACCCAGCGGTAGAAGGGCTCGGCCACTTCCCACTGGCTCAGCATCGCCCGGAACGAGTACGGCTTGTCGGGGCCGAGGTTGCTCGTGCCCCAACACACGAACGAGAAGAGGACCTTCTCGGGCTCGGTCACCGTCTGCACGGCGTTGCAGGTCGCGCCGACCGCGTTGCCGATGATGTACTTCACCTTGTCCTGGAACACGAGCTTGTTGGCGGCGGTGGCCGCGTCCGCGGCGAGCGCCTTGTGGTCGTAGCTCACGAGCTTGATCTTGTAGACGTCGCCGCCGACCTTGAGGCCGCCGGCCTTGTTGATCTCGTCGGCCTTCATCTCGGCGCCGCGCACCAGCTCGACGCCGTACGACGCAGCGCCGCCGGAGAGCGGTCCCAGCACGCCGATCGTGAGCGTCTTGTCCTCGGCCGAGCTCGGCGTTCTCGTGCCGGCGGCCGCCACTAGCGCGACCACGGCGATGGTCGCGATGCTCGCTCGGATCCTCATCGTCACGTCCTCCTCGTTGAGGCAGGCCGCTGAGAAAGGCCCATCTGAACCTTTCTCAGCAGCCTGCGTGCTCGCGGCTCCTGACGCGCCTTCGTCGCGCTCCCGCGCGTGGCGGGAGCGCGACGAGTCTCGCGCGGTCGGGCATCGTATTCAAGCCCCCGCCTGCGGCGACGGCGCCTTGACGCGCTCACCACGCCCACTGATAATCCGCGCGTGGCGATCTCGGCCGGCCCGCGGGGCGCATACGGTGAAGATGTGCTCGTCCAGGCGCCGGTGGTCGGCCGGCGCCGCTCGGCCGCGGCCCGGCACGAATGGTACCTGGCGTGGGGCCTGCTGACCCCGACGCTCCTCGTCATCCTGTTCCTCGTCGCGTATCCGTTCTTCTCGGCGATCTACCTGAGCCTGCAAGACAAGATGGTCGGCGCGCCGGGTCGCTTCGTCGGGATCGACAACTACCTGAGCCTGCTCCGCGACGAGGTCTTTCTGCGCACGGCGTGGAACAGCGTCGTCTACACCGCGGTGGCCGTCGGCCTGAAGTTCGTGCTCGGGCTCACGATGGCGCTCATCCTCGACCAGCCGCGGCGCTTCAACAACGTCTTCCGCACGCTCCTGTTCGTGCCGTGGGCGGTGCCGGTCGTCATCGTGGCGCTGAACTGGCGATGGATCTTCGACGACCTGAGCGGGTTCCTCAACAACTTCCTGATCACGTTCCACATCACGAGCGACATCATCTCGTGGCTGGCCGATCCGCGGCTGGCCATGGCCTGCGTGATCGCAGTGGTGGTGTGGTCGGGCACGCCGTTCTACTCGATGACGTTCCTGGCCGGGCTGCAGGCGATCCCGAAGGAGCTCTACGAGGCGGCCGAGATCGACGGCGCCTCGACCCTGCAGCAGTTCTTCTTCGTCACGATCCCGCGGCTCAAGACCATCTTCCTGACCACGGTGATGCTCTCGACGATCTGGACGGCCACCAACCTCCAGTTCGTGCTGATCCTCACGCGCGGCGGCCCGGCGAGCCGCACGGAGATCTTTCCGCACCTCGCGTACACGACCGCGCTCGGCGCCCGCCGGCTCGGGATGGGCGCGGCGATCTCGCTCGTGTTCTTCCCGCTGCTGGTCGTGCTGATCGTCATTCTCACGCGGCGCATGCTGCGTCCGGCCGACGAGTAGGCGATGGCGCGCACGACGTCGCGATCGCGGCGCATCTTGAAATGGGTCGGTAACGGCCTGCTCGTGGTGCTGCTGGTGTGGACGCTCCTGCCCTTCTACTGGATGATCGCGACCTCGCTCAAGGCCGACCGCGAGATCTACGGCTTCGAGGCGACGCTCTATCCGCATCGGCCCACGCTCGCCGCCTACGGGCGCCTGTTCGGCACCACGCCGTTCTTGAAGTACGTGCGCAACAGCACGATCATCGCCGTCGGCAACACGCTGCTGTCGCTCGCGTTCGGATGCCTGGGCGCCTACGCCCTGGCCCGCTTGCGTTTCCCCGGACGCTCGCTGATCGCGCGGGGGCTCGTCGTCACCTATCTGGTACCGCCGGCGCTGCTCTTCATCCCGCTCTTCGCCGTGATGTCGACGCTCCGCCTGATCGACAGCCACCAGGGGTTGATCCTCGCCTACCTGAGCTTTTCGGTTCCGTTCTCGACGTGGCTTCTCATGGGCTACTTCCGCTCGGTCCCGCTCGAGCTGGAAGAGGCGGCGCTCGTGGACGGCTGCAGCCGGCTCGGCAGCCTCGTACGCGTCATCCTGCCCATGTCCCTGCCGGCGCTCGCGGTGGTGACCTTCTTCTCGTTCACCCAGTCGTGGAACGAGTTCCTCTACGCGAACGTGTTCGTGAACAGCGTGGACGTGCGGACGATCACCACGGGGTTGTCGCTGTTCATCGTGGAGGACGTGTTCTTCTGGGGCCCGATGATGGGCGCGTCGTTCCTCAGCACCCTGCCGCCGCTCGTGATGTATCTGATCTTCCAGCGCTGGGTCGTCAAGGGCTTGACCCTCGGCGCCGTCAAGGGCTGACGCCACCCGAGATCCCAAGGAGGAGGCCGCATGAGCTCGATGAATCGACGCGACGTTCTGAAGCTGGCCGGTGCCGCGGGGGTCGCGGCGACGGCCCCGTGGTGGCGGGTGGGGAAGAGTCAGGCGCAGCGGGCCAAGAAGCTCGTCTACTGGCACCTGCCGAACTTCACGCCGCTGGCCGATCAGATCCAGAAGGAGCAGGTGTACGAGTTCGCCAAGCAGGTCGGGCTCAAGGAATCCGAGGTGGAATACGCGGTCGTCGCCAACGAGCAGGCGACCGCCAAGCTCGCGGCCTCGATCGAGGCCGGCAACCCGCCCGACGTCATCCGGCTCTACGAGTCGAACGTGCAGTTCTACGGCTCTCAGGGCCACCTGCTCGACGTCACCGATCTCGTCACCAAGATGCGCCGCGAGCCGAAGGGCATTTTCGAGTCGAGCATGACGGCGGTCATGTACAAGGGCCGCGCGCTCGGTGTCCCGCTGGCCGTCAATCCCTGGCCGGTCCACGCGCGGCTCGACCTGCTCGAGCAGGCCAAGGTCGAGTATCCGAAGACGTGGGACGAGTTCATCGAGACCAGCAAGAAGATCCAGTCGCCGCCGCGTCTCTACGCGTTTGGGATGTGCCTGGGGCTCGTCGAGGACACCACCGACAACGTGATGAACCTCCTCTGGTGCTACGGCGGCAAGATGGTCGAAGCCGACAACCGCACGGTCGTGATGAACTCCGCCGCGAACGTGGCCGGCGTCAAAGTCATCGAGGCCATGTTCAAGACCCACAAGATCATCCCGCAGGGTGCGATCGCGTGGGACAACTCGGGCAACAACAAGGCCTATCAGTCGAAGCAGGCGGCGTTCGTGATGAACCCGTCGAGCGTCTACGCCTACCTCGACGCGAATGACAAAGATCTTCAAAAGGTCACCGGGCTCTTCCCGGTGCCGGCCGGACCGAAGGGCGCCGTCAACCAGATCGACACCTGGTCCTACGGCGCGTTCAAGAAGAATCCGTACCCCGACCTCGCCCGCGGGCTCATCGACTACTTCATGCAGCCCGCGAACTACGACAAGATCATCCAGTCGACCGGGGGCCGCTGGGTGCCGGTCTACAAGCGCCTCTTCGATTCGCCGTTCTGGCGCGAAAAGCGCGAGTTCAGACACTTCATCAACATGGCCGAGACCGGCGTGCCGGTGAGCTACGCGGGCGCGCCGACTCCCGCGGCCGGTGAAGTGCTCAACACGCACGTGATCCCGAAGATGATCCAGCGGGTACTGGTCGACAGCTGGGAGCCGGCTAAGGCCCTCGAGGAGTGCGACAAGCGGATTGTCGAGATTTACTCTCGCTATAACAAGGCGTGACCGCAGGCGGCCGAGAAGGGTCCAACTGCTTCGTTGGCGACCTCGGCCCTCCCTGCGGCGTATGCGGCATACGCCTCAGTCGGGCCTCGGCCGCCGCCTCGCAGTTGGGCCCTTCTCGGCCGCCTGCTCCCCTCCAAGCCGGCTGCCGGTTCGCGCGGAAGTCCGCTGCCGGCAGGCGCGAAGGCCGCGAGCGGCTAGCCGCTGAGGCCGGGGACGAGGTCGGCGCCCACTTCGACGGTGAGGGACGAGCCGGAGAAGTCGCGGGCGCGGTCGATCGGCTGGGCGGCGCCGCCGAGGTGCTTGGCGAGGAATGCCTCGGTGACGGCGCGGAACGCGATCTGGTTCTGCGGCTTCGCGAAACCGTGGCCTTCGTCAGGGAAGACGACGTACGTCACCGGCACGTTGCGCCGTCGCAGCACCGCCACCATCTGCTCCGATTCGGCGCGGGTCACGCGCACGTCCTCGAGCCCCTGCACGATCAGGATCGGCCGGAAGGCGCGGTCGATGTGCGTCAGCGGGGAGCGCTCCCGCAGAAACGCCCGACCCTCTTCCGTGTCCGGATCCCCGAGGCGATTCTTCCACACGCTGAACGACGGAGCCCAGTAGGGCGGAATCGCCGCCATGAAGGTCAGCAGATTGGCGATGCCGTAGATGTCGACGATGCACGCGAACACCTCCGGTGTCTTGGTGGCGGCGGTGAGCGCCGCGTAGCCGCCATAGCTTGCCCCGAAGAAGCCGACGCGCTTGGGGTCGGCGATGCCGCGCGCGACCGCCCAGTTCACGCCGGCGATCAGGTCGTCGTGCATCTTGCCGCCCCACTCGCGATCGGCGGCGATCACGAAGGCCTTGCCGAAGCCGGTCGAGCCCCGGTAGTTGATGCTCAGCACCGCGTAGCCCCGGTTGGCGAGCCACTGGTGCGTGGGATTGAAGCCCCACTCGTCTCGGAGATACGGGCCGCCGTGGATCACCAGGACCATCGGAACGTTTCGCGCATCCGGCGTTGGACGCGTCAAGTAGGCCTGGATCTTCAGGCCGTCCAGGGCCTCGAACGAGACCGGCTCGAGCGGCCGGAGCGGTATGCCGTCCAGTTTCCGACGGGCCTTGAGGAGCGGGCTGACCCGACGCGTAGGCCGATCGTAGAGTACCCATTCCGGGCTCGCGGCGTCGTGCTGGACCAGCACCAAGACCCGACGCGCCGCTGCGCTGAGCCCGATCAGATCGATATCGCCTGACGTCGATGTCTGGATCGCCTTCAGATCGGCCGCGAAGCCTGGATCCACGGCGTGCCAGCGCCGACGATCGACCATCGCGCCGCCCGCGAGCGGCCGCCGGGTGACGCGGTGAAAGAAGGCTCTCGTGAGATCGGCGTCGGGGTCCTCGGCCAGCACCCGCGCCCGGCGCGTCGCCATGTCCATGGCGACGAGCGCCGCCTTGTCGCGCTCCCGCGTGTCGAAGAGGTACAGAATCTTGCCATCGTCGCTGAAACCCAGGAGCCGCGTGGCGTCGATCTCGCCGCGCGGGATCGTGATGAAGCGCCCCCACGTCCCGCCGGGCCGGCGCTCGAGCAGCTCGACACTGCCGTCCTTGGGGTACCGGGCGCCGAGCCGCAGCTGGAACGCGCTGTCGGTCACGAACCAGGCGAACTGGTTGTTCTCGTACATGAGCACGGACTTCCCGGTCACCACGTCGACACGGTAGAGGTCGAAGAACTGCTTGTCGCGCTCGTTGTGCGAGAAGATCATCTGGCGGGGGACGCGCTGGCTCACCTCCTGCACCCAGGCGCGCACTCCGTGCGGGGGCGTGAGCGCCACGACGGTGCCGTCGCGGACCTCGACGCTCGAGGCGCGCCAGTTCTCGTCGCCGTCACGATCCTGGAAGTAGACGACGTGGCGATTCGTGTGCGCCCACTGGAAGAAGTAACTGATCGGACGATCGGTCGCGCGCGTGAGGGGCTTGGCGGCGCCGAGATCGCCGACCGGAGCAACCCAAAGGTTTCTCACGCCGTCGACCGGCGCGATGTAGGCGAGCGAGGCGCCGTCGAACGAGAGCTGGGCCCCGGCGACGTCGGGATCGCCGAAGAAGGTCTCGCGCGGCACCAGCGCGCGAGCGGATTCTCGAGCCGACCGTGCGGGCCGCGGCAAGAACAGGCCCGCGGTGACCGAGGCGGCGCCTGCAAGAAAGTGCCGGCGCGACGCCGGGATCGCGCGCATCGAGAGCTCCCTTCGCCTGGCACACAAGGCTAGCACATCCTTCGCTGCACCCGACGTGCCCTGGAACCCCGCGCAGGGCCCAGAGGTTACGAGTAAGATCAAAGGCGGTGGTGAGGGCCAAAACCATGAGGGAAGGTTCATGAACGCGAGTCGACTCGGGCTCCTGATCGCTCTGATCGTCACGATGAGCGGCGCGTGCGCGGGCACCGGCGCCACTCCGCCGCTCAGCATGACGGCGACGACCCTGACGGCCGGCTGGGAGCAGCACTTCTCGGTCGAGTGGGCGGCGGCCGAGCAGAGCCAGAGCTCGAGAAAAGTCAGCGGCTACGTCTACAACCGCCACGGCGAGTTCGCGACCAGCCTGCGTGTTCTCGCTCAGGCGGTCGACGCCGGAGGCGCCGTGGTCGGTCAGCGCATCGCGTTCGTGCCAGGAGGCGTCGGCGGATTCGGGCGCGCGTACTTCGAGGTTCCGAACTTGCCGGCGACTGCCGCGTACCGGGTCAGCGTGTGGGACTACACCTGGTTCCAGTCCAACGGCGACGGCAAGAGGTGATCTGCCGCGGCCGAGCTTCCTAGGCAGGCGGCGGGCCCGGGGGCTGACGGATCAGCTCGACGGGCCCCTGCGGTTCCCAGCTCATCTGACCCACCCCGGTTCCGATCATCCTGTTCTCGTCCAGGCGCGTGAGACTGATCCATCCACCGTTGACCGTCGCGGGCGCCAGCTCCAGGGCGAGCCGCCCATTCGATGTCCCGAGACGTCCCTGCACGTTGACCGAGACCATCTCGCTCCGGATCTTGACGCTCAGGATGCCGGATACTCCCGGCAGGTTTCGACCGAACACCTGCCAGGGGCCGACTGAGACGCCTTCGACGGATGCGGCGTCGCTCTGATCGAGGATGACGAGCGTCAGGGGAGTACCGGCCCAGGTTCCCGTCCAGGTTCCTCGGAGGTCGGGTAAGCGCCCGGCCGGCGCCGCCAGCGGGGGCGGCGCGGTCGAGCAGGCGGCGAGCAGTGCCGCCACGGCGAGGACGAGACCGGGACAGCGCAAGGGCATCGAGTCGAATATACTCGCGCCCGAAGGCACTTGAGGCGAATCGGCCCGTGAGGGAGAGGCACATGCGCACGGTGGTGCTGCTGGCACTCGCGATCCTGACGCTCGGGGTGGTCCCGGAGGTCGGCGCGCAGGCGGCGCCCGCAGACGTGGTCATCGCCTGGCACGTGACCATCGCACCGACCTGGTTCGACCCGTCGACCGCGCCGCCCCAGATCACGCCGTTCGGGATTCTCTTCGCCCTTCACGACGCGCTCGTCCGGCCGCTGCCGGGCAAGGGGAAGATGTCGCCGAGCCTGGCCGAGTCGTGGACGGAGAGCCCGGACGGGCTCGTGTACGAGTTCAAGCTGCGACGCGATCTCAAGTTCCACAACGGCGATCCGGTCACGACCGAGGACGTCAAGTTCAGCTTCGAGCGCTACCGTGGCGCGGGCGCCAAGGAGATCCAGGCGCACGTCCGTCAGGTGGAGATCGTCGATGCGCTCACGGTGCGATTCCATCTGAGCGAGCCCTGGCCGGACTTCATGACCTTCTACGGGACCACGGCCACGGCCGCCGGGATCGTCGTCCCCAAGAAGTACGTGACTCAGGTCGGCGACGAGGGCTTCAGGAAGCATCCGATCGGCGCCGGGCCCTATCGCTTCGTGAGCCACAAGCCCGGCGTCGAAGTGGTAGTGGAGGCATATCCCGCCTACTGGCGCCGCGTGCCAACCGTCAAGCGGTACGTGATGAAGAGCGTTCCCGAAGGAACGACGCGGGTGGCGATGCTGAAGAACGGTGAGGCCGACATCGCCTACGCGCTCGACGGCGAGGATGCCCTCAACGTGAGGCGGGACTCGCGGCTCCAGCTCGTGCCGTCCAAGCACGCCTCGATCTACTGGATCGAGTTCGCCGAGCAGTGGGATCCCAAATCGCCGTGGCACGACAAGCGCGTGCGGCTGGCGGCCAACTACGCGCTCAATCGCCAGGCGATCAACGAGGTCTCGTGCCTGGGCTACTGTCCACCGACCGGGGTCATCGTGCCGCGCGTGATGGAGTTCGCGCTCCAGGCCCCGCCGATGCCCTACGATCCGCCGAAGGCCAAGCAGCTCCTCGCCGAGGCCGGCTATCCCAACGGAATCGACGCCGGTGATTTCGCGCCGACGCCGCCGTTCATCACGACGGCGGAAGCGGCGACCAACTATCTCGGCGCGGTCGGCATCCGGACGAAGATGCGACTCATGGAGCGCGCGGCGTTTCTGGCCGCCTGGCGCGAGAAGAAACTACGCGGCCTCTTCATGGCGGCGGTGGGCAACTCGGGCAACGCCGCCAGCCGTGTGGAAGCGTTCATGTACTCCAAAGGCAGCAATGCCTATGGCGGCTACCCGGACCTCGACGATCTGTTCCACCAGCAAGCGCGTGAGCGCGACACCGGCAAGCGCGAGGCACTGCTGCATCGCATCCAGCAGCTGTCGATCGACCGGGTGATGTTCGCGCCGATCATGGACTACCGCACCTTGCGAGGCGTCGGGCCCCGCATCGCCGAGCACATGCTCGACTCGATGCATCTGATACCCTTTCCGGCCTACGAAGAGGTTCGCCTCAAGGGGCAATAGCGACAAGCGATAGCCATGTACGCGGAATACTTCGGGCTCACGGAGCGGCCGTTCTCGCTGGCCCCCGATCCGCGCTACCTCTATCTGAGCGACGCGCACCGGGAGGCCCTCGCCCATCTGCTCTACGGGATCGGTGAGGGCGGCAGCTTCGTGCAGCTGACGGGCGAGGTAGGGACCGGCAAGACTACGGTCTGCCGCGCGCTCCTGGAGCAGCTGCCGCTCGAGGTCGACGTCGCCATGATCTTCAATCCACGGCTCACCTCGGTTGAGCTCCTGGCGGCGGTATGCGACGAGCTCCGCGTCGCGTATCCCGCCGGCACGACGAGTTTGAAAGTACTGGTCGACACGCTGTCCCAGGCGTTGCTCGACGCGCACGCCCGTGGCCGGCGCACCGTGCTCATCATCGACGAGGCCCAGAACCTGAGAGCGCGGGTGCTGGAGGAGATCCGCCTCCTGACGAATCTGGAGACGACGAAGGAAAAGCTCCTCCAGGTGATCCTGATCGGGCAGCCCGAGCTGGCGGAGCTTCTGGCCCGACGCAATCTGCGCCAGCTCTCGCAGCGCGTGACCGCGCGCTACCATCTGCGGTCCTTCACAGAGGAAGAGTCGCAGCGGTACGTGGCGCATCGGATGGAGATCGCCGGCCAGCGCCAGCCGATCTTCACCAAGCAGGCCGTGCGCGCGGCGCACCGCTTGTCGCGGGGCATCCCGCGCCTGCTGAACACGATCTGCGACCGCGCCCTGCTCGGCGCGTACGCGACGGGGCAGACGCGGGTCAAGGAGGCAGTCGTCCGCCGGGCGGCCAAGGAAGTGCTGGGCACGCGGCGCGGCCGCCGATGGCTCACGGCGACGGCGACCGCGGTGCTCCTGGTCGCCGCGGGCAGCACGATCGCGCTGATCGCGACGGGCGGGCTTCGCTCTCTCGGAGCCTGGCCGCTCACGCGTGCGGAGAAGAGCCCGCCGTCGGCGGAGCCATCGGCCGCGACTGCCGAGGAGGGACGACCGGCGGAGCCGACTCTGGCGGCGATTCTGGACGACCCCGAGGTCAACGCCGATCGGGCGAGCGCCTTCGTGAACCTGTACGCGCTCTGGGGTCTCGACGCCCGGAGCGCGAATCTCGACACCAAGAGCGCGAACGCCGATCGCGGCTGCGAGCTCGGGCGCGCGGCGGGCCTGCGCTGCCTGGCCCGAACGGGAACGTGGACCGTGCTGCGGCGTCTCAATCTCCCGGCGATCCTCGAGCTCGCCACACCCGACGGCCGCAAGCATCACGTCGTCCTGGCGAGTCTCGACGCTGAGCGGGCGACGCTCGAGATCGGTTCGCGCCGGGTCACCCCGCCGAGTGTCGCGGTCGAGCGCTTCTGGGACGGCGCGTTCGTGATGATCTGGAAATCGCCGGTGACCGGGCCGCTGCCGCTCCAGCCCGGCATGGGGGGCCGCGACGTCGCCTGGCTGCGCCAGCGACTCGGCGCGCTCGACGGGCAGCCTATCGCCGCGAAGGCCAACCAGATCTACGACGATGAGCTCAAGCGCAAGGTGGCCGTCTTCCAGCAGGTCGAGTCGCTGGTTCCCGATGGCATCGCGGGTGAAGAGACGCTCGTGCGCCTGGTCGCGACGGCGCCGGGAGCCGACGGTCCGTCCCTCAACGGGGCACGACGGTAGCCATGTCCTACATCCTCGACGCGCTCACGAAGGCCGCCCAGCAGCGAGACCGGCAGGCTCCCGTCGTGCAGCGACTCCTGTCGCCCGCGCCGCGGCCGCGATCGGCGTGGAGCCCGACGCCAGGACGTCTGCTCGCGGCGCTTGCGGTGAACGCGGTTCTCCTGATCAGCGTGCTCTTCTGGTGGCTTCGTCCTGTCCCGGTTGCCGCGCCGCCTGAACCGGTTGCCGTCCCGACTCCGCCGGTGGAGAGCCCGCGCCCGCTCGTCAAGCTCGAGCCGCTGCCGAGCCCCGAGACGAAGGTGGAGAAGCCGTCGGTGCCGACACCAAGCCCTCGCGCCCGGCCGCCAGCGCCGGCGCCAACGCCGAGTCCTCGCTCCGGGACACCGACAGTGCCGCCGCCGCCAGTCGCGGCCGCACGACCGGGCGCGCCCCCGGAGGCGTCGGGGCTCAGGCTCGAGGCGCTGATCTACGCCGACGTGCCCGCCGAGCGAATGGTCTTCATCAGCGGCCGCCGCTACCGCGAGGGCGATTCGATCGACGGCCGGCTACGAATCGAGGAAATCCGCGAAGACGGCGTCGAGCTGAGCGATCAGGGGCGACGCTTCATGTTACGCGTCACCCGCTGACCCGCGGCTGATCTCCGCCAGTCCTGGCGAGCCCCCGGCATTCCTGTCACGCGGGTCCCTCCCCGCACCGCGGCACCGGCCTCGCCTGCCGCGTCTTTCATAGCGGAAAGTCTGTCTTTTCCGCCGCGGTCGGCGCCGCCATTTCCCGGTGGCTCGACTCTTGCTCCTATAGAGTCGATTCTCTGGGAGGGAGATATGCGGTCACACCTATGGAGGACGGCGCTTCCCTGCGTCGGCCTGCTCGCGATGCTTCTCGCCGCGACGCTCCACGCGGCCCCGCCCGCTCGAACCGTCAAGGTTGCGGTCTTGACGCCCGGACTCGGCTTCGGCGAGGTCCTGTCGGGATTCCGCGAGGGGCTCGGCCAGCTCGGCTACCGGGAGAACGTGAACCTGTCGCTGCTCGTCGAGGACACGAAGGGGACCGGATCCGACGTGAAGGCGCAGGCCCAGGCGCTGGTCGCCGCCAAGCCCGACGTCCTGGTCACCGTCGGCACCTCCCACACCGTGGCGGCCAAGACCGCGACCTCGGCGATCCCGATCGTGTTCACCTGGGTCGGCGATCCCGTACGCTCCGGGCTGGTTCCGAACTACGCCTCGTCCGGCAACAATCTCACCGGACTGTCCGTGTACTCGGGCCCGCTCTCAGGAAAGCGCCTGGAGATCCTGAAGGAGATCGCGCCCGACGCGCGCCGCGTCCTGTGCCTAGTCGCCAAAGAGAGCATCGCCGAGATCAGCTTCAACGTCGCGCAGCGCACCGCGGATCAGCTGGGCATGACGCTGATCCGCCGCGACGTCACCATCCGGGACGACATCGTGCGCGAGCTCGGCGCCTTCCCCAAGGGCGCCTTCGACGCGATCTACCACGTGCCCTCCGGCCTCGTGAGCGCCCACATCAATCTCCTCATCCAGCGCGCGCGCGAGGACAAGGTGGCGTTGATGGCGCACGAGGACGAGATGGTCGCATCCGGCGCACTGGTCTCGTACGGCGCGAACTACCGACGGATGGGCCAGCAGACGGCGCGGGTCGTCGACCGCGTGCTCGCGGGCATGGCGCCGGCCGAGATCCCGATCCAGATCCCGGACAAGCTCGTGCTTGCGATCAACCTCGTCACGGCGCGGACGATCGGGTTGAAGCCCTCGCTCACGCTCCTCGAGCGGGCCGAGCGCATCGTCGAGTAGCTCCGCGGCGCCGATGCTCCCCGCGATCGGTCCTCGGCTGGGAACCCTGCGCCGGCGACTGTTTCTCCTGCTGGCGGCGGCGAGCGTCATCGCCGTCGTGGGCGTCAACCTCATCTGGCTGCCCGGCGCGCTGCGGGACGTTCACGGTGCCCGGCGTGAGCTCCAGCTGGTCGCTGTCCGCGGCGTACGGGACCAGATCGACTTCTTTCTCGCCGACAAGGAGGAAGGGCTGACGACGGTCGCGCAGCTCTTCCGCGCCGCCGTCATCGACGGCGACCCGAAGGGTCTCGCGATCGTGGGCCAGCGGTTTCTTGCGCGCGAGCGGGCCTTCGAGGAGGTCGGCATCTTCGAGCCGCCACGGACGTGGCGCTACCGACTGTCGCGCCGCGAGGTGATGACGAGCTCGGCGACCGACGCGCCCCCGGCGCTCGACGCGATGCCGCGAGGTCGCGCAGTGGCCTGGGGCGCGGTCACGACCACCGAGACGTCCGAGCCCTGGCTGACGCTCGCCGCGCCGCTCTCGGGCGCCGCGGAAGGCCGGCTCCGCGTCGTCGGGGTCCTGAATCTCAAGGATCTCTGGACGCTGACCGCGGACCTCAGCCTGGGTCAAGACGGACGCGCCTACATCGTCGACCGGCGCGGCGGGCTGATCGCCGCCGACGACGCCAATCTCGTGCTCAAGCGCCTGTCCCTGATCGGTCGGCCGTTCGTTCGGAGCCTCCTCGAACAGGACCACCCGAGCGGTGTCACCGGCTCCTATACGAACGAGCGCGGCGTCGACGCGATGGCGACGGGCCTGCGTGTGGATCGCGTCGGCTGGGGCGTGGTCGTCGAGCACCCGCGGGCCGTCGTGACCGCGGCGGTGGGCCGCAAGCTCTGGTTCTTCGCCGCGCTCACCGCGGCCGGCGTGCTGGTCAGTGCCGGGGCGGCTCACGTGCTGAGCGCGCGCCTCACCCGGCCGCTCGAGCGTTTGCGGCTGGGCGTGCAGCGCTTCGGCCGCGGCGAGCTCGATCATCGCGTGCCGATCGAGACCGCCGATGAGGTCGGCGAGCTCGCGCTGCAGTTCAACCAGATGGCGACCGAGCTCGGAGCCTCGCAGGCCCGCCTCGAGGAGCGGATCCGCGACGCCACGCGCGACCTGGCGCGGCGGCAGCGTGAAGCCGAGGAGCTGGCCCGGGTCGCGCGGACCTTGACGGAAGACCTCGACGTGGGCCAGGTCGCCGATCGGGTCGTTCAGCCGATCCTG
>WNGJ01000754.1_pt1 | contig 31022 bp, 29 predicted proteins | sample 5400611 | NCBI WGS metagenome assembly WNGJ01 (sample SAMN13153375, study PRJNA577476) | soil metagenome | isolation source: 40 cm soil or saprolite under Garry oak tree replicate 1 | place: USA:California | collected 2016-06-15
TGCGTTGGAAATTCGCGGAAGGATTGCCGACAAACGAATCGAGAGTTTTGAAGGCGATATGTTTCTTGTAGGCATCCAGAAATTTGCTGCGCCAGAACTTTTGATCGCCGGAAAGATTTTGCTGTCCGGCACGGCCGCTGGTGAGAGTGAGCCATTGCACGTCATAGGTTTCGCCCACGTTATTAATCGCGATAGCCAGCGCGAGCGGCGGATGCGCGGCCGCGACGGGGACAATCGTAGCAAGATGCGACGGCAGTTCTTTCGCAGTCGCCCACTGATCAAATCCTGCGTACGATCCGCCCCACATGGCGACTTTACCGTCGCAGAATGGCTGGCGCGCGAACCACTCGACTGCATCGTGACCGTCGCGCGGCTCCTGCGCGAACGGTTCGAACTCGCCTCCGGAATTGCCGCGGCCGCGAACATCGACAAGTGCAAACACGTACCCGTGCGACGCGAAGTAAGCGGCGCGCGCGTGATAGGTGTCGGAAATGTACGGCGTGAGTGTGAATATGGCCGGCGTCTTCGGCGGTGAACCATCTGATGTTTTCGGCAAGTAGAACGTCGCGTTCAGTTCGACTGTGTCGCGCATTGGAATTTTCACGGCCCAGCGAAGGTCGTAATCGGCGGGTGGTTTCGCGGGCGATGGCGAAGGCGACGCCGCCGGTGGCGGGGTTTGCGCGAGTAGAGGCAGCGTCGTGACAGCGAGAGCCACTGAGAGCAACAGGATTTTCATTCGCCGCGATTCAACCTAAGCGGCCCAATCCAAACAAGGACGTTCTTTCTTGCCGCCGCTGCCGATTCTTTCTAAATCGGCAGCATGCGAACTTTTTATTGTTTCCTTTCTCTTTTCGTTTTCACAGTTGCAGCCCACGCCGCCGATCAAACCATTGCGCTCAAAGCGGCGCGACTCTTCGACGGCAAATCGAACGCGCTCGTGCAGAACGGTGTCGTTATCGTGCAGGGCGATAAGATTGTCGATGCAGGAAGCAACTTGCCGATCCCGAGCGGCGCGCAGGTGATCGACCTCGGCGACGCTACGCTCTCGCCTGGTTTCATGGATGCGCATACGCATTTGACGGCCGATTTCTCCGGTAATTACAATGAGCGGAGGCTGCGGGAGCTTGATCTGAATGTGTCGGAGCAGGCCATTAACGCGACGGCATTCGCGCGCGCAACGGTCAAAGCCGGGTTCACAACTGTGCGCGACTTGGGCAGCCGTTTCGTCGCCAGTCGCGAATTTGTCGATGTTGCGCTGCGCAATTCGATCAACAAAGGCGTAATCGTCGGGCCGCGGATGCTAGTGGCGACGAAGGGAATTGGCGCCACCGGCGGTCACTTTGATCCGACGAGCGGGTTTCGTGATTTTCTTTTTGGACGAGAACCGGATTACACCGACGGGATTGCGAATGGTCCTGATGAAATCCGAAAGGCGGTGCGATTTGAGGTGAAAAACGGCGCGGACGTCATCAAGGCTGCAGTTTCCGGCGGCGTGCTTTCACTCGCCGATGAAGTGGATACGCCGCAATTAACCCCGGCCGAAATGGCGGCCCTCGTCGATGAATCGCACCGGCTGCGCAAGAAAGTGGCTGTGCATTGTCACGGCGATCAGGCCGCGCGCGAGGCGATCGATGCTGGCGTCGATTCGATTGAGCACGGTTCGTTTATGAAACCGGAGACGGTGACGATGATGAAAAAGAAGGGTACCTTTCTCACCCCAACGCTGATGGCCTCGGAGTGGATCATGGGCAAGCTCGACAATTACCCACCGGCATTGCAGGCCAAGGCAAAAGCGGCGACAGCTGCTCGCTCGGAAATGTTCCGCAACGCAGTGAAGATGGGCATCAAGATTTCTTTTGGAACGGACGCAGCGGTCTATCCGCATGGCCAGAATGCAAAGGAATTCAAGTTGATGGTCGATCTTGGCATGGCGCCAATCGACGCATTGAAATCCGCGACAGCAAATGACGCCGACCTTCTCGGCATCACGCAAAAAGTTGGCACGCTGGAGAAAGGGAAATTGGCGGATGTTATTGCGATGCCGGGCGACCCGACGACTGACATCACTGTGACCGAGCGCGTCTCGTTCGTGATGAGAGAAGGGAAAATTATCCGGCACGATCCGCTCACGGCGCAAAGCACTGCTGAATCGACGAGGTCGCCGGAGGTTGCAGCGCCACTCGATTAAGGGCGCGTCCGTTTGAATTTTTCGGAATGGTTTTGACAACATAAAGATAGTTGCTAGGTTCCGTGTCCCCGCTCCACCTGAGCTGGAGCGGCCTGAACATTTAAGCAGGAGCCTTCGGCACTGAGCAGGTGACTAGGCGTCTGAACTGCACAGAGATATGCAAAGGAATCGAAGCAAACGTTATCGCGCAGCCGCGCAGCAAGCGGACCGCACAAAGACTTACGGTCTGGCTGATGCCGTCTCCACGCTTAAAAAGTTTTCGCCGACGAAATTCGATCAGACGGTTACTCTTTCTTTCCGGCTTGGGGTTGACCCGAAGCAATCGGACCAGATGGTGCGCGGGACTTGTCCGCTTCCACATGGCAGCGGGAAACAGGTGCGCGTGCTCGTTTTTGCAGAGGGCGAGGCAGCGAAGGCAGCGAAGGAGGCAGGCGCGGATTTTGTCGGGATGAAAGACATGATTCAAAAGTGTCAGGAAGGTTTTCAGGATTTTGATGTTGCGATCGCGACCGCGGCGGCAATGGCTGAAGTGCGGAAGCTCGGAAAAGTCCTGGGACCACGTGGGTTGATGCCCAATCCCAAGGCTGGAACTGTAACTGAGGACACGGCAAAGGCGGTTCGGGAAGTAAAGGCCGGTCGCGTAGAATTTAGGCTGGACAAGAACGGCAATGTCGCGGTGCCGGTTGGAAAATTTTCGTTTGAGGAACAAGCGCTGGTAGAAAATGGAAACGCAGTGATCGAAGCTGTTGTACGGGCGCGCCCGGCAACGGCAAAGGGGCGTTACCTTGAAGGTGTGACGATTAGTGCGACCATGTCGCCGGGGATCCGGGTGGACCCAGTGCCGTATTTGAGTGGTGCCTAAGATCGAAAGTGAATTAGCTCGACAATATGCGACCAGAAAAAGCCAGCATCGTTTCGGATTTGGCCGAGAAATTTAAGGGCTCGTCTTTTGTGCTGGTGACTGATTACCAGCACATGAAGGTCGGCGATTTTGATGAATTGCGGAACCGTCTCGCTCCGGCGGGCGCGGAAGTGCACGTGGTGAAAAATAATTTTCTGAGGCGCGCCATGACCGATTGCGGCTTCCCAGATGTATCTGACAAGCTGGTCGGCCAGACAGCTGTAGTTACCGGCAAAAAAGATGTGGCGCCAGTCGCAAAAATTTTCAAGACTTTCGCGAGCGAGTTTAAAATCGCAGCGCTCAAAATCGGCTTTATTGATCGGACCGTTCTTTCTAAGCCGGAATTGGAAACACTCGCCGAGCTGCCGGGACGCGAAGTTTTGCAGGCGCAATTGCTGGGATTGTTGTCGTCGCCAGCGACAAAACTGATGCGTTTGTTGAACGAGCCCGGCGCGGCATTGGCGCGATTGCTGAACGCGAAAGCTCAAAAGGAAGGAAAACCAGTGGAGGCAGGCGCATAGAAGATTTCGTCCCGTTGCTGCGGGACGAGGAACCAAACGAAAACTGTCCGGGTCGACGGCTGTCGGTCTTAATTCTCCGAAGGCTTTCGGAGGCGGCAATTGGAGGAAATAAAATGGCAGATACAGATAAATTGGTGGAGCAACTCAGCAACTTGACGGTGCTTGAGATTGCTGGATTAGTGAAGCAACTCGAAGAAAAATGGGGTGTGAGCGCTGCTGCTCCCATAGCGGTGGCGGCTGGTCCCGCGGCAGCGGGAGCAGCTGGTGGGGCGGCAACTCCAGCTGTGGAAGAGAAGACAACGTTCGACGTGATCCTGAAAGAAATGGGCGCGAACAAGATCGGAGTGATCAAGGAAGTTCGCGGTGCTGTGCCAGGTCTGGGCCTGGCGGAAGCAAAAGGGCTGGTTGAAGGAGCGCCCAAGACAATCAAGGAAGGCGTGACGAAAGAGGAGGCGGAGGAGATCAAGAAAAAAATCGAGGCCGCAGGCGCGAAAGTGGAAATCAAATAGGCGCTACTTCTCGTGGTACAGGTTTCCGAGCTTGGCGGTGAACCGGCATCCGCTGCCCCCGTGTCATTCGGGAGGCGAGACGCCTCGCCCGGCCCACGGCCAAGATGCCTGTACCGCATTTTATTCTTGCGTGGCGGCCATTTTCGTCTAAGGTCATGGCGGTTAGAAGTAGGTAGAAGTTATTTTTAACCCGGCACGCGACGGCAGAACACAGAATTGGCAGCAAAACAGGGGTCATCGATTTGACAGACCGCTGCTTTGGTGTGATTTTTTGTGCCTCTCGCTCGTCGTTGATTCGGTAAAATCTTCCAAGCGTCAGCCGTGATTTGCTGGCGTTGTCGCGAGGCTTAACAACTCCTGATTTAGGAATTATGTCGGAACGCATTTACTTCGGCAGCATAAAGGAAACCATCGAACCGCCGACTCTCATTGAGGTTCAGCTGAATTCATACGTCGATTTTCTGCAGAAAGACGTTCCCTTTTCAAAACGGAAGAACCAGGGGCTGCAAGCGGTTTTCAAGGAAGTTTTTCCCATCGAGAGCTACGACGAAAAGGCGGTGCTCGATTTTAGCCATTACGAAATTGGAGAACCGAAATTGACCGCGCTGGAGGCGCAGCGCGAGGGCCAAACCTACAGCGCCCCGTTGCACGTCACGTTTCAGTTGCGTGAAGAAAAGGGGACCAAGGAAGAGAAGGTTTACATGGGCGAAATCCCGCTCATGACGCCGCAAGGCACCTTTGTGATCAACGGCGCCGAGCGTGTCGTGGTGAGCCAGCTGCATCGTTCACCGGGGATCGCTTTCGAATCGACTGTCCACCTCAACGGCAAGGTGCTTTACAGCTTTCGCATTATCCCCGACCGCGGTTCCTGGATCGAAGTGCAGTTCGATACGGCTGATCTATTGTATATTTATCTCGACCGGCGCAAACGCCGCCGCAAATTTCTCGCCACCACGTTTCTGCGCGCGCTCGGCTACGGTTCCGACGAAGAGGTCATCAAACTTTTTTACAACATCGAGACGCTGAAGCTGAGCGACAAACTCGACGAAGAAAAGTTGGCCAGCAAAGTGCTCACGGCAGAGATCCGCGACGGCGACGTGACGGTCGCGCGCGCCTACGAGCCACTCACTCTGGCAACCCTTCGCCAGATCATGGCGCTCAAAATTAACGAGGTAAAAGTGATCGACACCTCGAACGATGACACCATTGTGAAGGCGCTCCGAAAAGATCCGGCCCACGACCAGGAAGAAGCGTTAAAGGATATTTATCGGCGTCTGCGCCCTGGCGATCCGCCGACCGTGGCGAATGCCCGCGCTTTGCTCAAGAGGCTCTTTTTTGATCCTAAAAAATACGATCTCGGACGCGTCGGACGTTACAAGATCAACCAGAAACTTGGGATTAATGTCGATGCGAGCGAGCGCATTTTGACGGACAAGGATTTTATCGCGGCAATCAAGTATCTGATCAATTTGCGCCGGGGCGAAGGCACGCTCGATGACATCGATCATCTGGGCAGCCGGCGAGTGCGCACGGTGGGCGAATTATTAGCCAACCAGTGCCGCATTGGGCTTGCTCGCACGGAGCGCCTGGTCAAAGAACGCATGACGCTGTTCGACATTAATGTAGATGGGATGACGCCGCAGAAGCTGATTAATCCCAAGGCCCTCAGCGCGGTAATTCGCGATTTCTTCGGACGCTCGCAACTCTCGCAGTTCATGGATCAAACGAATCCTCTGGCGGAGTTGACTCACAAACGCCGCTTGTCGGCCTTGGGGCCTGGCGGTTTGAGCCGGGAGCGCGCCGGGTTCGAGGTGCGCGACGTTCATCCATCGCACTACGGTCGCATTTGTCCAATCGAGACGCCGGAAGGTCCAAACATCGGCTTGATCAGTTCGATGAGCACGTTCGCGCGCATCAATGAATTTGGCTTTATCGAAACGCCCTATCGCAAGGTCGTGAACGGCCGGGTCACGGATCAAATTGAATATCTTACCGCTGACCGCGAAGAGAACTTTCTTGTCGCGCAGGCGAACGCTCCGACCGATGGCCGCGCCCATTTCACTGGAGAAAAAGTTTCGGTGCGCTATCGCGGCGATTTCCTCGAAGTCGATCCATCGAAGGTGGATTACATGGACGTGTCGCCAAAACAGCTTGTGTCGGTGGCGGCGGGCCTCATCCCTTTTTTGGAACACGACGACGCGAACCGGGCGCTAATGGGTTCCAACATGCAACGCCAGGGCGTGCCGCTCATCGTTTCGGAGGCGCCGCTGGTGGGCACCGGTCTCGAGGAAAAAGTGGCGCGAGATTCGCATGCGGTCGCTCTTGCGGCCGAGAGCGGCAAGGTTGCTTCCGTAACGGCAGACCAAATTGTCGTCACGAAAGATGGCCATTTGCCGGAGAGCAAAAAGAAGCTGAAAACCGACACGGAAGCCGGGATTCATGTTTACGAGCTGCGCAAATTCATGCGCTCGAATGCCGGCACTTGCGTGAATCAGAAACCCATCGTGCGAAAAGGCCAGCACGTGAAACGCGGTCAGGTCATTGCTGATGGTCCGAACACCGAGCACGGCGAGCTCGCCTTGGGCCGCAACGTGCTCGTCGCGTTCATGCCGTGGAACGGCTACAACTTCGAAGATGCGATCATGATCTCAGAAAAGGTCGTGAAGGAAGACGTTTACACTTCCATCCACATCGATGAATTCGAGATCGGCGCGCGCGATACCAAGCTCGGTCCGGAGGAAATTACGCGCGACATTCCCAATGTCAGCGAAGAGGCTTTGCGCAATCTGGGGCCGGACGGCGTAATCAGGGTGGGAGCGGAAGTAAAGCCGGGTGACATTCTCGTGGGCAAAATCACGCCAAAGAGCGAGACAGAGTTGGCGCCGGAGGAACGCTTGCTCCGGGCGATTTTTGGCGAAAAAGCTGCCGACGTCAAAGACACATCGCTCACTGTGCCTTCCGGCACCTACGGGATTGTGATGGACGTGAAAATTTCTTCACGCCGCGAAGTCTCCCGCGAAAAATTAACCCCAGCGGAAACAAAACGGCAGCTCAAGACGATCAACGAAGAGCACAAACGCAAGAAAGAAGACCTAACGGAGCAGCTGACCGATGCGCTCTCAAATATTTTATTGGGCGAGAAGGTTCCTCTCGACGTGGTGAATGCCGAGAACGGCGAAATCATTATCCCGGCGAACCGCAAAATCACGAAGACCCTGTTGCGAAAGCTGGCGATGGTTCACGATCACATCGAGATCGATCCGAGCCCGATCCGCAACAAAATCCGCGAGATCATCGGATCCTACGAGCACAAATTCACAGAGCTGGAGCTTGAACGCGAGCGCTCCATGGATCGGGTTGAGAGTGGCGACGACATCGATCCAGGCATCATCAAGCAGGTCAAAGTTTATATCGCCAGCAAGCGCAAACTGAGCGTGGGCGATAAGATGGCCGGCCGCCACGGGAATAAAGGCGTTGTCGCCCGCATCGTTCCCGAAGAAGACATGCCGTTTCTTGCGGATGGAACACCGGTGGACATTGTGCTCAACCCGCTCGGCGTGCCGAGCCGCATGAACGTTGGCCAAGTACTGGAAACTCACCTTGGAGTTGCTGCCAAAGCCCTCGGATTCAAAGTCGCTTCTCCGGTTTTCGATGGAATCGAGGAGAAACAGATCCGCGAATATCTGCGCGATGCTAGGAAGAAAGAAGGATTTAGGTGGGTACAGGAAAACGGTAAGGCGCGCCTTTTTGATGGACGCACAGGCGATCCTTTCGATCAGGAAGTGGTGGTTGGCTACATTTACATGATGAAACTGGGCCATTTGGTGGCGGACAAGATTCACGCCCGCGCCGTCGGGCCGTACTCGCTCGTCACCCAGCAGCCACTGGGCGGCAAGGCCCAATATGGTGGACAACGTTTTGGCGAAATGGAGGTATGGGCGTTGGAGGCTTACGGGGCCGCCTACACCTTGCAGGAGTTGCTCACGGTCAAATCCGATGATGTGCAAGGACGCACCCGAATCTATGAATCGATTGTCAAAGGGGACAATTCACTCGAAGCGGGTACGCCAGAATCTTTCAACGTGCTCATCAAAGAAATGCAAAGCCTCGGCCTCGACGTAAAGGTCGGCGGCCGGGCTCCCACCGGCTTTCTTGAAAGCGTGACCTAAGTTTTAACACCGACAAGTTACCGAGATTATCATGAACGAACATTCCTGGCGTGAATTAGTGGGCGAAGAGCGCCCTGTGGGTTTTGATCAAGTCGCGATCGGCGTCGCGTCGAGCGACACAATGCGCTCTTGGAGCAAAGGCGAAGTCAAAAATCCCGAGACCATCAATTACCGCACATTTAAACCGGAGAAAGGTGGGCTTTTCTGCGAGCGAATCTTCGGGCCCACGCGCGATTGGGAATGCTCGTGCGGAAAATACAAGCGCATCAAGCATAAGGGCGTGATCTGCGATCGATGCGGCGTGGAAGTCACGCTCGCCCGCGTCCGACGCGAACGGATGGGCCACATCGAATTGGCCGTGCCGGTTTCGCACATTTGGTTCTACAAATGCATGCCGTCGCGCATCGGGCTGATGCTCGACATGACAGCGCGGCAGTTGGAGCGCGTTATCTACTATGAGGATTACATCGTGATCGACCCGGGCAAGACGCCATTGCAGAAAGCACAACTGCTCAACGAAGTCGAGTACCGTGAAGCGCAGGAGCAGTATGGCGAAGACTTCGTCGCGGGCATGGGTGCAGAAGCGATCAAGAAGCTTCTCGCCGAAATCGATCTCAACAAGCTCAACAAAGAGCTCGAGAAAGCGATGAGCGCGACCAAGAGCAAACAGATTCGTAAAAAGCTCGCAAAACGGCTCAAGCTCGTTCAAGGTTTCCAGAATTCGCACGCGCGCCCTGAGTGGATGATTCTCGATGTGTTGCCGGTCATCCCGCCGGATCTGCGACCGTTGGTTCCCCTCGAAGGCGGTCGCTTTGCCACTTCCGACCTGAACGATCTTTATCGCCGGGTGATTAATCGCAACAATCGGCTCAAGAATCTGCTCATGCTCAAGACGCCGGACGTGATCATTCGCAACGAAAAACGAATGTTGCAGGAAGCGGTGGACGCTTTGTTCGACAATGGCCGGCATGGTCGCGCGGTGACCGGCGCAGGCAATCGGCCGCTGAAATCGCTCAGCGATATGCTCAAAGGCAAAGGCGGACGTTTCCGCCAAAATTTGCTCGGCAAGCGCGTCGATTACTCAGGGCGCTCCGTCATCGTCATCGGCCCGGAATTGAAACTTCAGCAGTGCGGTCTGCCGAAGAAAATGGCGCTCGTTCTTTTCGAGCCGTTTATCATTCGCCGTCTGAAGGACCTCGGGTATGTGCACACCGTGCGCAGCGCCAAGAAAATGATCGAACGCCAGACATCGGAGGTTTGGGACATTCTCGAGGAAGTAACCAAGGGCCATCCGGTGCTGCTCAATCGCGCACCAACTTTGCATCGATTGTCGATCCAGGCATTCGAGCCGCTACTGATCGAGGGCGAGGCCATCCGCATTCATCCGCTCGTTTGCACCGCTTACAATGCGGACTTCGACGGCGACCAGATGGCGGTGCACGTGCCTCTGTCGGTTGAAGCTCAATTGGAGGCGCGCATGCTCATGCTAGCGCCGAATAATATTTTCTCGCCATCGAGCGGCAAGCCGATTACCACACCGTCGCAGGACATCACGCTCGGGTGTTATTACCTTACTCAGAATCCGCGGCGTGCAGCCGGAGGCGATGGCGACGGGCGGCTTCCACTTTTTGCCGATGCTGCGGAGGTGGAATTTGCCATGACGGAAGGGACCATTCGCACGCACGACCGCATTCGGTTGAAGAACCCTGACTTCGGTCGGCAAACGATTTACGGAAATGCTGCGGCCAAAACGATCGAGACTACGGCTGGACGTGTTGTGTTTAACGAGATTTGGCCCAAGCAGCTTGGGTTCTTCAATAAACCGGCCGGGAAAAAACAGCTGAGCGACATTATCTGGCGCTGTTACCAAATTGCAGGACCAGCAGAAACGGTCGCTACGCTAGACAAATTAAAGGAACTCGGCTTTACCGAGGCGACCAAGGCCGGTATTTCGATTGGCATTTCGGACATGATCATTCCGAAAGAGAAACAGACCGAGCTGGAAAATGCCTACAGGCAAATCCGTCAGGTGGAGCAGCAATACCGCAAAGGCATTATCACCGACGGCGAGCGTTACAACAAAATCATCGATATTTGGACCCATGCGGGTGACGAAATTTCCAGTGTCATGTTTCGCACTCTCGAGCACAACGAGGGTCGCAAAGAGCTGAATCCTGTCTATTTGATGGTGGATTCCGGCGCGCGCGGTAACCGGCAACAGGTGCGTCAGCTCGCCGGTATGAGAGGCTTAATGGCCAAGCCGAGCGGCGAAATCATCGAGCGCCCGATCACGTCGAACTTTCGCGAGGGCCTCAGCGTGCTTGAGTACTTCATTTCCACTCACGGCGCGCGCAAGGGGCTTGCCGACACGGCGCTCAAGACAGCCGACTCCGGTTATTTGACCCGCAAGCTCGTGGACGCGGCGCAGGACGTGATCATCAATGCGGAAGATTGCGGGACGGTAAATGGAATCGTGGTGCGCTCGATTTACGAGGGTGATGAAGAAGTAGTCGATCTTGCCCAGCGCATCATCGGTCGCGTCAGTTGCGAAACCATCGCCGACCCGGTGGACAAGAAGAAAAAGATTGTGAAGGCCAATCAGTATATCGACGAGAAGATTGCGGCGGAGTTGCAGCGCATTGGCGTGGAGAGTTTAAAGATCCGCTCGGTGCTGACGTGCGAATGCGGCCGCGGCGTTTGTGCAATGTGCTACGGGCGCAACCTCGCGACCGGCCAGTTCGTGAAGCTGGGCGAAGCAGTTGGCATCATCGCAGCGCAATCCATCGGCGAGCCGGGAACACAGTTAACGATGCGGACCTTCCACATCGGCGGCACGGCCAGCCAGACATTCAAGCAACCGATCATCAAAGCGAAGAACGATGGCGCGGTCCGATTCAACGATTTGCGAACGGTCCAGGCGCTTGACGGAAGCTGGATCGTTTTGAACAAGAACGGCTCCATTAGCGTGCACAATGCAGAGGGCCGCGAGCTCGAGCGCTACAACGTGGTCATAGGCTCCATGATTTCCAAGGACGACGGCGCGTCGGTCAAGAAAGGGGAGACGTTCGTGCAGTGGGACCCGTACAACGTGCCGATTCTCACCGATAAGGGCGGCAAGATTGAGTTCCGCGACATGATTGCGGGTGTAACCATCAAGCGCGATGTCGATGAAGCAACCGGCCTCATGGGCACCGTGATTATCGAGCACAAAGAAGATTTGCATCCGCAGGTGGTCATCGTCGATGACAAGAAAGAAGTGCTTGCCAGCTATTCCATCCCGGCTGGCGCGCACGTCGTCGTCGAAGAAGGACAGAAAGTGCGCGCGGGCGCGTTGCTTGCAAAAACACCACGGAAAGTGGCGAAAACCAAGGACATCACCGGCGGTCTGCCGCGCGTGGCCGAATTGTTCGAGGCGCGCCGGCCGAAAGATGCGGCCGAGATCGCCAAGATCGACGGCATTGTTGAGATGGGCGGGACTGTCCGCGGAAAACGGCGCTTAATTTTGAAAGATCCAGAGACGGGCGCAGAAGAAGAGCATCTGATCCCGCTCACGAAGCACATCATCGTCTTCAAAGGCGATTTCGTGAAGAAGGGTCAGCAACTCACCGAAGGCCCAATTGTGCCGCACGAGATTTTGGAAGTGTGCGGGCCGCAGGAATTGCAAGAACATCTGGTCAACGAAGTGCAGGAAGTCTATCGGCTGCAAGGCGTGGAGATCAACGATAAACACATCGAGATCATCGTGCGCCAGATGCTGCGTAAAGTGAAAATCACTGACCCGGGCGATACTTCATTGCTCTGGGGCGACCAGGTAGACAAGCTCGACTTCGAAGAAGAAAACAAGAAGGTCGTCGAGAAGGGTGGCAAACCGGCAGAAGCCGTTCCGGTGTTGCTCGGCATCACCAAAGCATCGCTGGAGACCGACAGCTTTATCTCAGCCGCATCGTTTCAAGACACGACTCGTGTGCTCACCGAAGCCGCGACGCTGGGTAAGGTGGACAAGCTACGAGGGTTCAAGGAAAACGTGATCATGGGTCACTTGATCCCCGCCGGTACTGGCTTCGCCCAACATCGCGAGATCAAGCTGGTTGAGAAAGGCGAGCCGGTCGGCGCCGCCGTCATGGAAGAAGCCGAGCCGCAACCAGCGCTCGGCTGAGATTGACATTGTCTGTACGGCATCTGAGCCAGCTCCGAAAGCTTTCGGAGTTCACAGAAACGCCCTACAATTTGCCTGATGTCGATCGTCACTAAAACCGGCGACAAGGGCGAAACCTCGCTAATGTACGGGCGCCGTGTGTCGAAGAGCGATGCCCGCGTTGACGCCTATGGATGCCTCGATGAATTGACCGCTGCGCTCGGTCTCGTTCGCGCCTTTTCAAAGAAAAAGTTCCTCTCAGACGAAATCCTAGCCGCGCAGAGAGATTTGATTGTTGTCATGGGCGAGCTGGCAACGGCGCCGAACGATCGCGAACGCTACGTCAAAGATGGCTTTCAGCTAACAACCGAAGCCATGGTTGATCGAATCACCGGCGTCATCGTCGATCTTGAGAAAGATAAATTCCTTTATCCGAAAGACTGGGCGGTCCCTGGAGCGACAGCGGTTTCGGCTGCCCTCGATTTTGCGCGGGCAACGTGCCGTCGTGCCGAACGACACGTCGCCAAGTTCATGGTCGAGGAAAACGGTTTTAACCCTGAGATTTTGCGTTACCTCAATCGGCTCTCGGATCTTTGCTGGGTGCTAGCGCGTTACGCCGAGCGAATCTCCCGAAAGCGATGAAGTTCCAGGGAAATTGAATTTGCCATCCGCGCAGCGCCATTCCATATTCCAAGCCCGCCGGGCCACTCGGCCGGCGCTTTTTTTATGGCTGACACAACAGAATTAGTGCCGGAACTCCTCGAGGCTGGTGTCCATTTCGGACACCAGACCAAGCGTTGGAACCCGAAGATGAAGCCGTTCATTTTCGAACAGCGCAATCAGATTTATATCATCAATCTGGATGAAACAGTCCGACAGCTCCAGCGCGCGACGGAGTTTCTTCAGGAGGTCGTCCGCCGCGGCGGCAGGATTTTGTTCGTGGGTTGCAAGAAACAGGCGCAGGAAGCGATCAAGGAAGCCGCGCTGGCCTGCGGCCAATTTTACGTCAATCAACGGTGGCTTGGCGGCACGTTGACGAATCTTTCCACGATTCGCAAGAGCATTGGGCGGCTGAAATATATCGAGCAGATCGAGCAATCGCCCGATTACAAAAAGATGGGCAAACAGGAGCTGGCCGCTCTCCATCGCGCAGCGGCGAAACTGCGGCGCAATTTGGAGGGGATAGTCGAGATGGCGCAGTTGCCTGAGGCCCTGGTCGTAGTTGACACCACACGCGAGCAAAACGCGGTGAACGAGGCGCGCCGCCTTGGGATTTCAGTCGCGGCGATCGTCGATACCAACGCAGACCCTGATCTGGTCGATTATCCGATCGCAGGGAATGACGACGCGATTCGCGCGATTCGCGTGATTTTGCAGAAGCTGGTGGACGCCATCGTTTCGGGAAGCAACGAAGCTAGAATTCGGGAGCAAATCGAAATGGCCGGAGTGTCGGCGTAGTCGGGAGAAAATATCCAACGCCTAACGTTCAATGAAAGCAACAACAGAAATCGATCCGCAACTGGTCAAAAAACTCCGCGAAAAAACGAACGCAGGAATGATGGATTGCAAGGGCGCTTTAGTGGAAGCGGGCGGCGACTTCGCAAAAGCCGAGGCGATTCTGCGCACAAAGGGCATTGCCAGCGCTAGCAAAAAAGCGTCGCGCGCGACCAGGGAAGGAATCGTTGCGTCTTACATTCACCAGCAGGGCAAGGTTGGCGTGCTCGTGGAAGTAAATTGCGAGACTGATTTCGTGGCAAAGAATGAAAACTTTCGTGCCTTCGTCAAAGACATTACCTTGCACATCGCTGCGGCGCACCCGCTTTACGTCAGCCGCGCAGATGTTCCCGGAAATCTCATCGATGCCGAGTGCGAGATTTACATGGCACAGGCGAAAGGGAAACCGGAGAATGTCGTAGAGAAAATTGTCGATGGAAAACTCGACAAGTTTTTCAGTACCATTTGTCTGCTCGAGCAAGGGTTCATCAAAAATCCGGATCAAACGATAGGCGACCTTGTCAAAGCCAAGATCGCCGAGCTGGGCGAGAACATCGTTATCCGCCGTTTCACGCGCTATCTGATGGGCGAACCGCTTCCGACCGAATCGTAGCTTGCTGCCATTCCGCGCGTGCCCGCCGTAACTTCGCGTGCAGGCGGATAATCCGTGGTTAGGTTGCTGGGAAATGGGCCTTAAGGAATACAAGGCGAAACGGGATTTCCGGAAGACTTCAGAGCCGAAAGGAGAAAAGCCATTGCCAAAGGCGGTGCGGGGCGCGTCGCGCTTTGTCATTCAAAAACACGATGCGAGGCGTCTGCATTACGACTTCCGGCTGCAAATGGAAGGCGTTTTGAAATCATGGGCGCTGCCGAAGGGGCTTCCCTGGAGCAAGGGCGAAAGACATCTTGCGGTGGAAGTCGAAGATCACCCAATCGATTACGAAGACTTCGAAGGCGTCATTCCCGAGGGGCAATACGGTGGCGGCACGGTGATGGTTTGGGACCGTGGCACTTATTATGTTTACGGCGAACAGCCCTCTCAATCTTTGCGCGAGGGCAAACTGCATCTTGTTCTCGACGGCAAAAAAGCGAAAGGCGAATGGACACTGGTGCGAATCCGCGGTCGAAACGGCGAGAAGAACCCATGGCTGATCTTGAAAACGGGAGCCGACGCAAAACCCATTTCGAAAAAACTCGAAGATCAATCGGTCAAGACCGGCCGAACCATGAAACAAATCTCCGAAGCCCGCGATGCCGAATGGGAATCCAATCGCAAAATGGATGAGAGCCCAACATCGCAATTTAAAGCGCAGATTCGAAAAGCGATGGTAGGGCGCGACCGCCGGGCGCGCCGGCAAATTACGTCCGGGGCCGGACGTGGACGGCTCGGCGAGCCGTCCCTACCAGATTTACCCTCGATGAGAGCGCAGTTCGTCGAGCCCATGAAAGCAAAACTTGCCCATCAACCATCGAAGGGGGGTGATTGGATTTACGAGCTCAAATTCGACGGTATCCGGCTACTTGCAGTCAAGATTGGCCAAAAAGTCTCGCTCCTATCGCGAAATCAAAATGAATTGGCCGGGCGCTTCCCGGAGATCGTGGAGGCTGTTAAAAATCTGCCAGTGCGGGAATGCGTGATGGATGGCGAAGTGGTTGCGCTCGACGAGCAGGGCCGTTCGTCGTTTCAACTTCTTCAAACGCGCGAAATGGAAGGGGGAAAATCGCCGATTTATTTTTACGCATTCGACCTGCTTCAGCTCGATGGCAAAAGTCTGGTATTACTACCATTGGAGGCGCGGAAAAACGTTCTCGAGAAACTGTGCGCCGATATTGGCGACCCGATTCGCTACTCAGGCGCGATTGGGGGAGACGCCAAAGCACTGCTGGATGAGGTGAAACGCCGCGGCCTGGAAGGAATTGTGGGCAAACAACGCAACTCGGTTTACGAGCCAGGGCGTCGCAGCGGCGCATGGATCAAGCTCAAATGCGTTAACGAACAGGAATTCGTCATTGGCGGATACACGCCGCCGCAGGGCGCGCGCAAACATTTCGGCGCAATTCTGGTTGGCTACTACGAGAACAAAAAACTCGTTTTCGCCGGCAAAGTCGGCACCGGGTTCACCGCAAAATCCTTGTCGATCTTGCATAAAAAATTGCAGGCCGAACGATGCGCTGACTGCCCATTCGTCGATCTGCCCTTAAAACAAAATGGCCAATGGGTGCAGGGAATCACCCCATCGATCATGAGAAAGATGCACTGGGTCAACCCGAAGTTTGTGGCCGAAATCAAATTCGCCGAATGGACCCGCGATGGAAAGTTGCGTGCGCCCGTTTTCCTTGGCTTACGCGAAGATAAAAAGCACACCGATGTTGTTCGCGAAGGTTAAGGGAAAGCCGCAGCGCGCGCGTCGGTCTGCGCACTTGTGATTTGACCTGATTAGATTGGGCCGAAAATTTTGAGCAGGTCCGTATCAATTGGGGTTGGAACTGTTATGCGAATTGCTCAAGTAGCGCCGCTCTATGAGAGCGTGCCGCCCAGATATTACGGCGGAACGGAACGGGTTGTATCGTATCTCACTGAAGAATTGGTTCGCCAGGGTCATGAGGTAACGCTGTTTGCAAGCGGAGACTCAGTGACCAGGGCCCGGCTCGTAGCGGCGTGCCGGCGTTCATTGCGCTTCGACAAGCACTGCATAGATGAGTTAGCGCACCAAATTTTGATGCTTGAAAATGTGTTCCAACGCGCGGCACAGTTCGAGATCGTCCATTTTCATGCGGACTATCTACATTTTCCGTTGAGCCGTCGTCAGCCGATAACGCATCTGACGACATTGCACGGGCGTCTCGATATTCCAGACCTCGTCCCGCTTTATCAGGAGTTTCGAGACATGCCGGTAGTCTCGATTTCGAATGCGCAGAGGGAGCCCTTGCCTTGGGCAAACTGGCAGGCCACCGTTTACCACGGGATCCCTGCTGACCTATATCGGTTCCGTGCAGAGCCGGGAACCTACCTTGCCTTTATGGGACGGATTTCGCCCGAAAAACGAGTGGACCGCGCAATCGAAATTGCCAAGCAGGTGCAGATCCCGCTTAAAATTGCGGCCAAGGTGGATCGAGTCGATAAAGACTATTTTAAGTTGGTGGTCGAACCATTGCTCGGTGAGCCCCTTGTGGAGTTCGTCGGCGAGATCAGTGAAGGAGAAAAGGTTGATTTCCTGGGAAATGCTTACGCTTTGCTTTTCCCGATCGACTGGCCGGAGCCATTTGGGCTGGTGATGATTGAAGCGATGGCATGTGGCACACCCGTGATTGCATACCGTAGCGGCGCAGTTCCCGAGGTGATGGAAGAGGGCTACACAGGGTTCATCGTCGAGGAGTTGAAAGATGCAGTGGAAGCGGTTCGGCGCGTACCGGAGTTGAGCCGGAAACGTTGTCGCGAAGTCTTCGAGCAACGCTTCACAGCCACTCGAATGGCTCATGACTACGTGCGGGTGTACGAGCGGTTAATTAGGGACACGGAGGACGAGGCGTTGGAGGCGCGTGCGTAAATGGCCAGAGAAGTCATCCGTGTCAGGAATGAATTTTATATTCGTTCATCGTCCGCCCGCGTCGATGTTCGCACCCGGGTATTGAAACAGGGGGATACCTTCGCTGTGTTCGACCGGTTCGGTGACATCGAGACATTCGGGACCGGTGAACTCGGCCTTTACTATCAGGATACTCGGTTTTTGTCTCGCTTGACGTTGAAGCTCGGAAAGGATCGTCCGCTGCTGCTCAGTTCGACCGTCAGAGAAGACAACGCGGTGATGGCGGTGGACGCCACGAACCCCGATGCCTGGCGGGATGGCGAGATAGTAATTCCACGAGGAACAGTGCACGTGTTCCGGTCGAAGATTTTGTGGGAGAAAACGTGTCACGAGCGGCTTCGAATCCATAACTACGGACGCGCAACTGTCGATGTTTCTTTCGCAATCGAATTCGATGCTGATTTTGCCGACATTTTCGAGCTGCGCGGCATGAACCGAGAACGTCGCGGCCGTCGCTTGGAAACGGAGGTTACGAAGGATGGGCTTGTCCTCGCGTACGAAGGGTTGGACAACCGCGTTCGCCGGACGCGAATCGTTTTCGATCCGCCGCCTACTCGGCTAAACGAGTCCGTCGGCACGTTTCAAATTCGGCTGGAATCCGGTAAAGATGCCAGCTACCGGTGCGCGATTGCATGCGAAGTGGATGGCGATTCGCGAAACGAGATCAGGCCTTGCTACGAGAGCGTTGTGGAGGAGGCGGCGAGTGCCCTCGAACGCGCGCGCGCCCGAGAGCCGCAGATTTTTACCGGAAACGAACAGTTCAACGATTGGCTGAACCGTTCCCTCGCCGATCTCCACATGATGCGAACGGAAACGTCCTATGGCCCGTATCCTTACGCTGGTGTTCCATGGTTTAGCACGGTATTCGGCCGGGACGGAATCATCACCGCGCTCCAGTGTCTGTGGTTTGATCCTTCTGTCGCGCGTGGCGTCCTAGCGTACCTGACAGCCACCCAGGCCGACGCGCACAGCCCGGAGCAAGACGCGGAGCCCGGCAAGGTGCTACACGAGATGCGCGCGGATGAAATGGCTACGTTGGGAGAGATTCCGTTTAAGCGCTACTACGGCAGCATCGATGCGACGCCGCTCTTTGTTATGCTCGCCGGCGCATATCACAAGCGCACGGGCGACAGCGCCTTCGTAGAGTCAATTTGGCCAAATATCGAGGGCGCGCTTGAGTGGATCGATCGTTATGGCGATTCAGATGGCGACGGTTTCGTGGAATATGCTCGCAAAGCGAAACACGGTCTGATCCATCAGGGCTGGAAGGATTCTCACGACGCGATTTTCCACAGGGACGGCGCTTCTGCCGAAGGACCAATCGCGCTTTGCGAGGTGCAGGGTTATGTGTACGCCGCAAAGACCGCAGCCAGTGAGCTTGCCAGGATACTCGAGGACGCTGCACGTGCGCGCGAGTTGTCAAAACAGGCAGAAGCGTTCGGTCGCCAGTTCGAGAAAGCGTTTTGGTGTGATGACCTTTCCACTTACGCCCTTGCGTTGGATGGGAGCAAGCAGCCTTGCCAAGTGCGAACATCGAACGCGGGGCACTGTCTTTTCGCCGGTGTCGCGACACAGGAGCACGCGCGCCGTGTAGCGACGACGCTCACAGACGAAACATCGTTCTCCGGTTGGGGCATCCGTACGGTGGCTAGCAGCGAGGCGCGCTACAATCCCATGTCCTATCACAATGGATCGGTCTGGCCGCACGATAACGCCTTAATTGCCGCGGGATTTGCCCGATACGGATTGAAGGAGTCGGCGGCGATGATTCTCGCAGGTTTGCTCGACGCCAGTCTTTTCTTCGATCTGCATCGTCTGCCGGAACTATTTTGCGGCTTCCCCAGGCGGCCTGGTGAATCTCCGACGCTCTATCCCGTAGCCTGCAATCCGCAGGCTTGGGCGTCGGGTGCGGTTTTTCTTTTGCTCGAAGCTTGTCTCGGCTTGAGCGTGTTGGCCCCCGAACAAACGGTGGTGTTTTCGAAGCCAGTTTTGCCGGCCTTCCTTCCGGAGGTGAGCATTCGTGATCTGAAAATAGGAGATGCGCGAGTTGATCTTCTGCTCACCAGACACGATGAAGGCGACGTAGGAGTGAACGTGCTCCGCCGGGATGGAGCGCTGGACGTCATCGTTTTGAAGTAAGCTAATGTTAGCAGAAAATAGGTGTGCACTGAAGGATATCTCCGATTTCGATTAGACACACCGTTGTAAGCGGAGCTTCTCAGGGATTGCACTTGTTCGCGTGCTGGCTGCAAATATGGTGAGGTGATGAAGGCAAGGGTGATCGTCATGCCAAAAGCGGCGGTGCTCGATCCACAAGGCAACGCGGTGCGTGACGCGATGCAGCACCTGGGAATGCCTGAGGTCCGCAGCGTCAGGATCGGCAAATACATGGAGATCGATATTGAGGGACAAAACGGAGACCTTGAATCGCGGTTGCACCATCTTTGCCGGGATTTGCTGTCGAATCCGGTGATCGAGGATTATGAGCTGCAGAAAGCGGAAGGCAGAAATCAGAAGAAAACTCCCAACGTCGAACGTCCAACCCGCCGCCGCAAGGCTTCGGCGGGGCAGGCGCTCAACGTTCGACTACAGAGGCCAAAGACAACGAAGCGGAAATGAAAGCGTTGCGATATTTTTTCTGCGTGGTGCTGCCGCCGCTTGCAGTACTTATGACCGGTCGGATTGCCAGTTTCTTCCTCAGCATCATTTTGACTTTGCTCGGCTGGATTCCAGGAGTCATTCACGCTTGTCTCGTGGTGAACGATTATCATGCTGAGCAACGCGCAGCCGCAGCCACACATTAGACCGATATGAAATTTGCCGTCATCCGATTTCCCGGTTCAAACTGCGATCAGGATTGCGTCGCGTCGATCAACGGACTGGACGGATTGCGTGCTGAGTACGTCTGGCACAAGGAAACCTCGCTCGATGATTTTGGCGCGATCGTGCTGCCAGGAGGATTTGCGTATGGCGATTACCTTCGCTGTGGCGCTATTGCTCGCTTTTCGCCCATCATGAAAGCTGTGATCAGTGATGCGCACGCGGGCAAACTGGTGCTAGGCACATGCAACGGGTTCCAAATTTTGTGCGAAGCTGGTCTCTTGCCGGGCGCACTCGTGCGGAATCGATCGCTGCGGTTCGTGTGCGACATGGTTACAACGCGCGTCGAGGTGGATGATTCGCCGTTTACCCACGGTTGCCCTAAGGGGGCGCTCCTTCGTTTGCCCGTTGCACATGGGGAAGGTTGCTTCTATGTAGACCCAGAAACGCTCCGCGAGCTCAATGCGAACCAACAAGTGATTCTGCGATATGCCGACAGACAAGGTCGCATTGTTTCCGGGGCGAATCCAAATGGTTCAATTGAGAATATTGCTGGTATCTGCAATCGCGAAGGCAACGTCTTCGGGTTAATGCCTCATCCTGACCGCGCGTCGGATGCGCGGCTCGACAGCGCAGATGGCGCGAAGATTTTCCGGTCGATGCTACAAACAATCACCGCAGGTCGCACAGCTACTGCACCGGAACGCGTGAAGCAGGTCGCGTGAGCCTCTTTATCACCGGGACAGACACTGGTGTCGGCAAAACGCGGACCGCAATCCAGCTGTTGCGTCTGTTGCGCGCATCAGGGAGGTCATGTGCCGGAATGAAACCGATTTGCTGCGGAGATCGTCAGGATGCAGAGCTTCTGCTGGCCGCGTACAGTAATGACCTGACAATTGACGAGGTTAATCCGGTTTGGTTGCGGACGCCGGCCGCTCCCATTGTAGGCAGCCTCATGGAACAGGTGAACATCGACATCGAGCATATTCTGACTGCTTTTCACGCCCTTCAGAAGCGGGTTGAGCACGTCATCGTGGAAGGCGTCGGCGGCTGGCTTGTGCCCATTCGACCCGATTATTTCGTGAGCGACTTGGCTAGTGCAATGAAGGTGCCAGTTCTCGTAGTGGCGCAGAACAGGCTCGGCTGTCTTAATCACACCGTGCTCACCGTGCGAAGCATTGCTGAGCACAACTTGCGTTGTTTGGGGGTTGCATTGATTGCCGTTCCGGGCACGAGCGACACAGCGGCGGCGACCAATGCCGATGTTCTGAAGAAAATCCTCAATGTTCCGTTGCTGGGTGGATTAGGTGAAAATCTGACTGAACTACCGTCTGACTGGCGATCTATGATTGATTCGACTTAAGGGCGGGAGCGTGCCGGCGTGATACAGAAGTGTAAATGAAATGGACACATTCGGGCGTCGCCCACCACGTTTTCCTCGGCAAACTGGCTGGCATTCCTATTGCTCTATGTTGAATGCAATAAAACACGTAATCCTATGCTCTTACAAAAAACCTTACACATGAGCCAGCCGTTGGCAGAGTGCAAAGCCCGTCTGGCCAGTATCCAATCGTACCGGCGACAGTTCCTCATGGTGACGAGGGCCATGGTGACTTCGTCTAAAACGGTCGATTTTAGCTTTCGGGGTCCGCTCGGATTTGAGGCGCACACGGTGCTTTTGTCGGTCGATAGCGACCCGCCCGACCAGTATGCGTTCGAGTCCGCGGGCGGAAATATCGAGCTGATGGGAATCGTTGATTTCACCGAAATTCGCCCAAACTGCACCGAGATTACGCTGGCGGTGCACTATGAGATCAGGAACAAATTGTTTGCCTGGCTGGATCGACGCCTGCATTTTGTCGATAGTTTTGTGACGGCTGAACTGCGCAGTATTCGCGCGCACTTCGAAGGTATCGCGGCGAGCTACCTCGATCACGCGCCGGTGTTGCCCATGTTCCAAACGGCGCCAGCCTGAGGAAACGAAGGGAATTCGGAGAGCCATCAAGCCAGGAAGGTTTGAATGGCTCTTTTGCCGTTCGCAGACGACTACGCAATTCGCACCGCGTGCTTCTTGTCGAGACGAAGAACTTGACCGGATTTGAGTTTGATCGCCGCCTTTGGGTCGCGAATCTTCTGCCCGTCCAGCTCAACGCTTCCCTGTTGAATTAGCCGGGAGGATTCGCTTCGCGATTTTTCGAGGCCAAATGCTTCGCGATAAGCGCTCCAAACCAGGCTGACAAGGTCATGATCATCGAGGCCCCTTGCGGAAAATGTCGGCAGTTCCACGTGCTCGAGATCGCGTCTGCTGAAACGCAGGTTCCATTCATCGAGTGTTTTTTGGGCGATCGCCGTAGAGTGATAAGTTTGCACGATGGCAAACGCGAGTTCCTTCTTAGCTTCCAGCGGATGCGCCGCAGCCGGCGCCGCCTTTCCAAGAAGCAACGGATAATAACGCGCCATCAAATCATCTGAGATGCTCATTAGTTTCCCGAACATCACTGTGGCTGGTTCGTTGATCGCGATGAAATTGCCGAGGCTTTTGCTCATTTTTTTGGAGCCGTCCAAGCCTTCAAGAATCGGAAGAAGAAAAACGACCTGCTGCGGCAAGCCCTCGTCCTTTTGAAAGTCGCGCCCGATTAAAATGTTGAAAAGCTGATCCGTGCCGCCGAGTTCCACATCCGCCTTCACCATCACCGAGTCCCAGGCTTGCATGATTGGATACTGGATTTCGTGCGCGTGGATGGCGTGCTGATTGTCGATGCGTGCCTTGAAATCTTCGCGCTGCAGCATTTGCTGCAGCGTCACACGGCTGTTGAGGCGAATGACATCTTCGAACGACATCGCCCGAAACCAGTCGCCGTTGCAGACTGTCTCCGTACGTGCGGGATCGAGAATCTTGAACGCCTGTTCCCGGTAGGTTTCGGCATTTGCCATTACCTCCTTGTGCGTTAATTGCGGTCGTGTAGCGGAGCGTCCACTTGGATCACCGACCATTCCCGTGAAATCACCGATGATGAGAACCGCTTGGTGACCCAGATCCTGAAACTGCCGTAGTTTTCGCAGAACGATGGTATGACCAAGATGAATGTCGGAGGTCGTAGGATCGACACCAAGTTTTACACGCAGCGGCCGCCCGAGCGCGAGTTTTTCGCGCAGTTCTGTCTCGCTGATGATTTGCGCGGCTCCTTGCCTTAAAAGCGCGAAAGCTTCATCCGGTTGCATGCTCAAACAAAGAATAGCGCATCCGCCACAGGCGGACGAGCGCTACTTGTTTTTGTTCAGCAACTCGCGCACCTCGTCAATGGTGAGCGGTCTATTCTTTCTCGTGAGCCATTTCTGACTTTTACCTTGATCGAGGAAGGGCCTGTTATCGGCGTAAGAACGGCTGGCAACTTTTTTATCAGATTGAGGAGCATCGCGAACGCCACGCGCAGATCGAGCTGCATAAGCGGACTGCGAATTTCCGATTGCTTGCTTCGTCGAAATGCCTGACGCGCTGCGCTGGCCCCGGAAAGGTTGAGAATCGAATTGCCGCGCCGAGAACTCGCGTGTTTGGGAAAAGCTTTTTGAATTCGATTTTTTCTGGATATAAAACGTTCCGACAGTCGCCTGTTTATTTATGGACGTTCGATCGACGAGAAATTTTTTGTTCTGCACCGAATTCTGCAGAGTCATGTCCGGTTTCAGCAGCCGATCGACCAGCTTGCTTTCCTGATCCTGAGCCTGCGCGGAAGACAGAGCAGCAAAAAGCGATAAACAGGCCGCGAGCAATCTTCGCACAATGCGAGGTTGCCTGAATCGAAGTACTTTTGTAAAGCAAATTTGCCGACTTTAAAGCGCACGAAATCGTTTTGTTGTTTTCGAGCAATCTTTCTGACCATAATGCGTGTATGGCTGAGCATATTTACAAGAAAATTGAGTTAGTCGGTTCCTCGCCAGATGGGTTTGAGGAAGCGGTGAAAAATGCGCTAGCGCGGGCCCAGAAAACCATTCGCAACATGCGATGGTTTGAGGTGGCCGAGACACGCGGCTACATCGAGAAGGACAAAATCGGTCACTGGCAGGTGACGCTGAAAATCGGTTTCACGCTGGAGGAATGATGTACTGGCGCTCGCCGCGGCGGACGTCTCCGCAACCCTATTCCACTTCTTGAACCGCCTGATATAATTTTGTGGCACCGTAGATTAAGATCGCCGGTCTCAACGCGACGACAAGAAGGCGAAAGAGACCGCCAAAAATTCGGCCCAGCGGCAGCCGATTCAAAATGTATCCTGCGACAAATGCGTACAGGAGAGACTGGGCCGGTTTTTGGCGCACGTAACTCTCGCTTTCGCTAAGAATAGCCTCGACTTGGTCTTTTACCCAATGCACTCCACGCTCGGGAAACTCGGCGACGGCTTCAGCAGATGAGTGTTCCATTTTGCTTAATGATTCGCATTCTGGTTCCCTGTTGCGTGCATCGAGCTCGTCAACGCAAAATCAGCCAAATTGAGCTGGCGCCCGCGCCCGGCGGAAAATCGGGCAGGGCAGGTTGCCGGTGAAACGTGGCCGCGCGCCGCGTCGCCTTTAACGCGTAGCGGGCCATTACTTCAAGAGCATGTTCGCGCAGAGTGAAGCAGTTCGTCGAAAGCAGGATGTGACTATCCCGCTCCGCTAACTCGAGAGCGTCAACGAGCAGTTTCTCAAAATCGTTTTCGACCTGAAACGTTTTTCCTTTTGGCGAGCGTGAAAAGGTAGGTGGGTCGAGAATGATAACATCGAACTTTTCTCCTTTATGCGCAAGCCGGCGCAATACCGCCATCACATCGTCGGCGATGAAATGATGATCGATCGTTGACAAGCCGTTCAACGCGAAATTCTCCCGGCCCCGCGTCAATGCTTTCTTGGAAAGGTCGACATTAAGGGTAACGGCTCCGGCGTATGCGGCGCTAACAGAAAAGGAGCATGTATAGGCAAAGCAGTTCAAGAGCCGCTTCGGCGAAATGTGACGCACGTAGCGCCGGTTTTCTCTTTGATCGACAAAGAGCCCTACAGAGTAACCAGCACCGAAATCGATTCCAAACTTGAGGTGTCGCTCACAGGCGATGGTCTGCAAGTTTTCACTCGGGTCGCCAAATATGAGGCGTGGCGGTTCCCGTTCTTCGTTTTTCTGAGCGACGAACCGGGCGAAAATACGTTCGAACTTGAACTTGGAGGAGTTCGCCCACCATTCGAGCTCGTTTACCAAGCGTTCGCGGGCCAGAACTCTTTTGAACGAGATGAGGATGTCGCGTCCAAAGCGTTCCATCCAACCGTCCTCGATCGTGCAAAGCCTGTGGGCGTCCGTCCCCTCTGCTTCGAAATCGCGAAGCAGGTTTGCATTGATCCAGCCGGATTTGGTTATCATCGTGCTCCCTGTAGCAGTACTTCGCAGGAGACGGTATGCAATGGATCGGTTGCCGCCCGTTCCCCTCGCGTTACACTCCCGCGTCGTGTTCAGAACTTGACTGCCGAACTATGCAACAGGTCACCGTGCGCGTTCCGGGAAGCACTTCCAATCTCGGCCCTGGCTTTGATTGTCTTGGTGTGGCCTTGCGCATTTACAATGATGTAACCGTGATAAGGGGTGGAAAGTCTCAGCTGCCGCCTATCGCATGCGAGGCAGCGCGTCTGTTTTTTGAGCGTACAGGGTGCGCTCCGTTTTCACTGTCGGTTTCGACGCGAGGCAACGTTCCAGTCTCACGCGGCTTGGGCAGCAGTGTGACGGCGCGGCTCGGCGTCCTATGCGCTCTGAATGCCTTGACCGGTGCCCGGCTCGATCGATTGTCGATCTTCGAGCTATGCGCGCGATTGGAAGGCCACCCGGACAACGCCGCGCCGGCGGTTTTCGGGGGGTTTACCGTCGTGCAAAGTAGCGCGAGCGTCTCGCGTGCACTGGGCAAGCACGGCACTCGTCCTGCCTTTCAGCGCTTTGAAGTCTCGCTGCGGCTATATTTCGTTCTCTTAATTCCTGAACTCGAGATTCGAACATCGAGTGCGCGGAGAATTTTGCCTTCCAAGATTTCGCGTGCCGGGGCGATCGAGAATTGCGCAAACGCCTGCGCAATCACGGCCGCGTTGGCATCGGGCAATTATGTCAACTTACGTGGTGCCTTCCGGGATCATTTGCATCAACCGTACCGGGCGAAGCTGATCCCGTTTTTGCCGAGCGTAATCGCTGCGGCGGAAAAAGCCGGCGCCTTGGGCGCATTCCTTAGCGGCAGTGGATCAACGATCGCCGCCGTTACACTTCATTCGCCCAAGAAAATTGCAGCCGCCATGGCGCGTGCTGCAAGAACGCCAGCGCACACAATCATCACACACGCTGATAACCGGGGCGCGCGCGTTCTCCAACCACGGATCGCCGATCATTGATCACTGATTCCAGATGGGCCGCCGGCTTGAAAGGTTAGAAGAGTTTGGTATCGACGTCGTTCTCGAGCGCCGGCATGGTGTTCGCGCCTCCATTCTCCGCGGAATTCTCTATGCGCTTTCGTTCGTTTACGAGCGTCTTGTTCAGCTGCGTCTCTATTTTTACCGAAAAAGAATTTTCCGTGAGCGCGCCCTCGGTTGTCTCGTGATTAGTATTGGCAACCTCACAGTCGGCGGCACGGGCAAGACGCCAATAGTTGAAAAATTTGCGCGCGCTTTACAGGCGGGCGGCCGTCGTGTCGCCATTCTGAGTCGCGGATACAAAAGCGTGCCGCGCAGACGAGGCTGGCTGAGCCGGCTTCGCATAGGCGACTCCGATTCGCCCCGGATTGTATCCGATGGAAAATCGTTGCTGCTCGACTCTTTGACAGCCGGCGACGAGCCATACATGCTCGCGCACAATTTGAAGGACGTGATTGTGCTCGTGGACAAGGACCGGGTAAAAAGCGGCCGGCTCGCCATCGACAAATGGAATGTCGATACGCTCCTGCTCGACGACGGATTTCAATATCTGCATCTCAAACATCGTCTCGACATGGTGTTGGTGGATCGACAAGCACCCTTCGGCAACGAATTCATGCTGCCTCGCGGCACGCTGCGCGAAACGCCCCGAAATCTACGCCGGGCCAGTTACATCTTCATTACTAAAAATACCGGCGAGTCTAATGATACGCTCGTGAAACGCATTCGGCGTTACAATCGTACTGCCGAGATCATCGAATGCGCGCACAAACCGCTTTATCTCCAGAACGTTTATACAAGCGAACGATTGCCGCTCGATGCCTTGCGCGACACGTTCATAGGCTCGCTCTGCGCGATCGCAGCGCCCGAAAGCTTCGAAGGCGCTTTGCAAAAACTAGGCGCACATGTCGATCTTTCGAAGCGCTACATCGATCATCACTATTACACGGAGGCGGAGTTAACCAGCTTCATCAATCGTTGCATTCGCCGCGATTTGGTGATGATCGTTACTACGGAGAAAGACGCCGTGCGCATGCCGCGTCTCCCCGAAGCGAAAGTGAAGGTGCCGATTTATTTCCTGCGCGTCGAGATTGAGATTTTGAGCGGCCACGAAAGCTGGGGGCATTGCGTCGCGCGCATTTGCAAGCCGCAACCCATGCTCTCACCCGAGCGCTTCTTCGCCTGACTGTTTGTCATTCTGAGCGAAGTCGCCTGCCAAGCCGTAGCTTTATGCGAAGGTTTGGAGGAAATCGCGTCGTGCCATGCCTAACAAAGCTGAATTAATCGTCAAAGACCGCAAGATACAGGTATCGAATCTGGACAAGGTTCTTTACCCGAAGGTCGGATTCACCAAGGGACAGGTGATCGATTACTACATCCGCGTCGCATCCGCTCTTTTGCCGCATCTAAAAGACCGCCCGCTTACCATGAAGCGCTATCCCGATGGAGTCGAGGGTGAGTTTTTTTACGAAAAGAATTGCCCGAAGCACCGGCCAAAATGGGTGCAGACGGCCCAGGTTTGGAGCGAAAGCAACGATCGCATGATGAATTTTTGTCTGGTGCAGGATTTGGCGACTCTCATTTGGGCGGCAAACCTCGCCGATCTCGAGCTCCACACCTCACTTTCGCGTAAAGACAATGACAAACGCCCGACCATGATGGTGTTCGATCTCGATCCCGGCGCCCCTGCTGACATTGTTCAATGTTGTCAGGTCGGGCTTTGGGTTCGCGATTTGTTAGGCCAAATGAGACTGAAATCATTTCCGAAAACAAGCGGATCAAAGGGTCTGCAGGTTTACGTGCCGCTGAATACTTCGGTGACTTACGATGAGGCTAAGGATTTATCTCGCGTTCTCGCCCAGCATCTGGAGCGCGAACACGCCGATCTGGTGACGTCGAACATGTCCAAGGCAGTGCGCAAAGGTAAGGTATTCGTCGATTGGAGCCAGAACGACGAACACAAAACCACCATTTGCGTTTATTCGCTCCGCGCGAGGGAAGAACCCACCGTTTCGACGCCAGTCAGCTGGAACGAGGTTAAAAATTGCCTAAAAAAGAAAAACGCTGGTCTTCTGAAGTTCCGCTCCGATCAGGTCCTCTCCCGCGTCGAAAAACTCGGCGACCTCTTCGAGGCGGTCGAAAAACTCAAACAAAAGCTGCCGAAGAAATGGAAGATATGATGTAATCGTTAGGGCAAGGATTATAGAGATGAACAATTACGTATGGTTTGATGCAATCGGCTGGGCGGGCGCAGCTGCTCTTCTTGTCGCTTATGCGATGGTTTCATCCAAGAGATTGGAGGGAGACTCGGCTGCTTATCAAGTCCTTAACGTCAGCGGAAGTCTTCTGTTGGCTGCAAACACGATCTTTTATGGATCCTATCCCTCCACTTTTGTGAACCTCATCTGGGCAGGGATAGCCGTTTTTTCCATCGCGACCAGAAAGCGAGTTTCCTCTGATTAGCTCGGTGCGAAATGATTGTCACCTCAAATATGTCGAACGCGGCGCGCAAAGGAAAAGTATTTGTCGATTGGAGCGAAAACGACGAACACAAGACAACCATCTGCGTCTATTCACTCCGCGTCAGGGACGAAGCGACCGCCTCAACTCCGGTCACCTGGGACGAAGTCGCGAACTGCCTGAGAAATAAACAAGCCGATCTCTCGAAATTCCGCTCGGACCAGGTCCTTGCTCGCCTTGACAAACGCGGCGACCTCTTCGAACCCGTTGAGATACTGAGACAAAAGCTGCCGAAGAAGCGGGAGATGTAGTCGAAGATTGCGGCAGCGCTTCTGCTTCCTCAGACCATGGTGACCATTTTGGATGCAAGACGCGTAGCTCGCTTGCCAGCACTTGGAATCAAACTGATCAGATTGTTAGATGATGGAGATCTTGTCTCTCACTATCGCGCCAAAATAGATTCCGCCAAGGTGGTCATGGAACAACTGGAGGCGGCGCTTTTTGTGTTTGTCTGTTCGTGCGCGCGCCCTTCGGTCACTTTCCCCAAATAGCAAACTTCACACCGCACAGTTGAAGACACGGTCTTCGCGATGATTGAAGCTATCGACGAGGGAAACCGTCTGGTTACCATTGGCAGCTCGGGTTTGTCGGATTTCGAACAATCCCAAATGATAATTGCTCTCGACACGCTTTTTGGCTTGCAGATTCCTCTGATTGATGGGGACCCGCAGCGGGCGATCGAGCGCTACACGTTGAAATTTGGAGAATTAATCACTGCGCGGGTGCATATTGGAACCGCTGCCTTGGCTAAAGCACTAAAGGCCGTCAGTGGGAAAGTAACGTCGGTCAGCGACCAGTGGCACTTGGCATTGACTGAAATTTCAATGGATATCAATCGAGGATTACAAGGATGTCGGTTAACGATGCTCGCTGCCGATCCTGGTCTTTTGAGTCAATGCACGATAATGCATTTTTTGGAACATCCCTGGTTTTACTCGATTACGTCCCTCGTATTCACGAACTGATCTAGCGTGTATGCGCAAAGTGAATCTCAAAGATATCCCGGAGCAGGAGCGAAAGTCGCCGAAAGGGAAGTTTGGGCGGGCGTCGAAAAATATTTCGATCGCGCTTGGGCGCGAACCAGAGTCCCTTGATTTGTCGAAGCGGCATCCATTTGATCTCGCGCTGGTGCGAATTCCGAAGGGCAAATCGCTTTGTCCGTATCATGCGCATGCGGCTGAATCGGAGCTTTATCTCGTCGTCTCGGGTCGCGGCAGCGTTCGCGACAAAGACGGGACGAGAGCGGCGGTGCAGCTGGTGATTCCTGTTATTATCCCGACAGCGGGAAGTGGGCGGTTGCCAAGGAGGGATCGGAAGAAGTGATTGTGAAAGGTCAGGAGACCGATTATTTCGATGGCGAAGAATGAGTTTGGGGAGCGCACGCGCCTCGCGTGCAGTGTTCGGCGCCCTCGCCGAACACACCGGAGCGCAATGGCTCCAACGTTTCGTTACCGCAAAGCAAATGCGCAAAGTAAATATCAACGAGGTTAAAGAACAGGCATGGCAATCACCGGGCGGTAAGTACGCCGTGTCCTTCAAAGGAATTTCGGAAGCGCTAGGGCGCGATTCAAGTTCACTTGATTTGTCCGAGCGTCATCCATTCGACTTGGAATGGAATCGCGTGCCACCCGGGAAACAAAATTTTCCTTACCACGCGCATTCGGCGCAATGGGAGCTTTACCTGGTCATCTCCGGGCAAGGCCGCGTTCGTCACAAAGACGGCACGACTGATGTCGTGGCTGGCGACGCGTTCATTTTCGGACCGGA
>WNGJ01007413.1_pt1 | contig 30998 bp, 25 predicted proteins | sample 5400611 | NCBI WGS metagenome assembly WNGJ01 (sample SAMN13153375, study PRJNA577476) | soil metagenome | isolation source: 40 cm soil or saprolite under Garry oak tree replicate 1 | place: USA:California | collected 2016-06-15
GGCGGGATCGGTGTGACAGGAGATGGAGTACCCGCGCCGATCCCCAATTATCGCGCAGAAAATCCCTTCATCTTTATCGCTGGGCCCGACAAAGACGAAGACGTGGCGCTGGCGGGACAGCGAGGCTTTGCGCCTGATCCGTCAATCAACGCAGATAACGTGTTCATTAACGGGATACGACTCGCCTACACAGATACATCGGAACCTAAGGCGAGCAAAAAGAAGATCCTGCGAGGGAATGAAGATCCGAACTATCCGCTCATTGGCACGCCCGCGCCTTTTTCTTATCCCATGGCGACTTTCGGCGGCGTAACGGGCGAACTGCGGCAGCCGGTTATTACCGATCCGCTTTTTCCGCGTTTGATTGACGGACAATCGCGACTGACTGCAACAGAAGTCACGAACATCATAAATTTTGCCGCTGATCGGGTACGGATCACGCGCGCTGGGATTCGATTGCCTATCGGCACGCAAATGGAGGCCTTCATAACTGTGGTGAATAACCCAAACGCGCCAGGCTTCGCGCCTACAGTGCTGGGAACCTTCCGTACCGGCGAAGCGACATTATTTAGCTGGGACGTCTCAGTGCAGAAGGCGCGCACCGTGATTTACTATTCAACCAACGACTTTCTAAACTTTGGCTTTAACGCCGCGATGTCAGTCCGGACGGTCGGTTTCCTCGCCCAGTGCAATTATCCGCCGGGCATTGATGGTCAGCCGCCCGGCCCGTTCAATGGCCAACAGGAGAAATTTACCGGTTTACTAGGTAACCATTGCGATCCCGCCAGCATCACAGTAAAGCCGGGTGTTACATTTCCGCCGAATCCGGAGCTCCCGAACGGCATCACGATTTTTCCCGGAGCCTTTGGGTTGTATCGCAATGGCGTGCTCATCGGCGCAATCGGCGTCAGCGGTGATGGTGTGGATCAAGACGACATCGTCGCCGCCTCGGGCACGCACGACTTTCTCGCGCCGCTTTCAATCCAGGCCGACCAATTCTCTTTCAGAGGAACTCGATTGCCCTACGCAAAATTCCCGCGCGATCCCGGCCCGTAAGCTCGAATTGCCAGTAATTTTCGCGTGCTAACCTCCAATTTCACTGTCACCGACAATTGATGTTCGATAAGGAAGCACCAGCTAGCACGCCTCACGTGATACTTTGAGCAGCTCGTAAATGGTGGCGCCGAGTGAGTAGATGTCGTCGAGATGAGTACCGCGCTCGCCGTCGAGCTTCTCCGGCGAGATGATTACTGTGACCGCAACAGATCCCGCTAACAACAACCTCTGACTTTTCAGCCTGTGTTAGTGTAGCGCTGCCGTCGCCAACCCGACCCCGACACCGACACCGACTGCCACTGTGACTGCAACAGCAACGCCGACGACCACGGCGACGGTAACTGCAGCAACTACGCCACCAACAACAGTCACTGTGATCTTTAAGACTACTCCGGCTGGTCTGTCCTACACGGTTGATGGGATCACCTATAACTCTCGTCACGTGTTCTCGTGGCCAGCAGGCTCGAGCCACGTATTCCCCACACCATCACGCCGACTACGAACTCTCGTTACGTGGCGACGTTCACGACTCAGTATTACCTGACCATGAATGCCGGCACGGGTGGCACGGTCGCTCCCGCGAGCGGCTGGAGAACGAAGGCCCATCACATCGACATCAGGGCACGTCTATCGAGCGGTTATCATTTCACGGGATGGACAGGTAGCGGCAACTGCTCTTATTCCGGACTGAACAATCCGGCTTCCATCACAATGAACGGACCGATTACGGAAACTGCCTCCTTTGGCCAATGAGCTGACCTCCGAAAGTTGCCCTGGCGCAGCGGATTGCCATCGCAGCGAAGTTGAGCACGCTGAAGCTGCCGGAGGTTGAAACGGACATCTCCACGCAGTTCAGATTCCCGTTGGTAAAATCCGCGTAATCTGCGGTTTCTTTTTGCGTCTGGTCGGCGTAAAGAACCCCCCGTGAAAGACGCGCCCAAGAAATTTCATTTTCTCGGAATCTGCGGAACCGCGATGGGCGCGGTGGCTGTCGCGCTGAAGGAGCGCGGCTTCAAAGTCACGGGGTCGGATGAAAATGTTTACCCACCGATGTCGAGCTTTCTTGAGGGAAAAGGAATCGCGATCATGGAAGGGTATCGCGCGGAGAACATCCCCGCCGCTGTGGACGTCGTGGTGATTGGCAACGCGATGACGCGTGGCAACCCAGAAGTAGAAGCCGTGCTGAACCGCAAGCTGCTTTACTTATCGTTGCCAGAGGTGCTGAAGAATCATTTCTTGCGCGGACGTCACAATCTCGTCGTCACCGGTACGCACGGAAAGACGACGACGACGGCGTTGCTCGCGTGGATCATGGACAAGGCCGGACGCAAGCCCGGTTACTTGATCGGTGGCATTCCGAAAAATTTCGGCGAAGGCGCGCGCTTGAACGATTCGAAATATTTTGTCATCGAAGGCGACGAGTACGACACCGCGTTTTTCGACAAGCGGTCCAAATTCGTTCATTACTTGCCGGAATTAGTGATCGTGAACAACATCGAGTTCGATCACGCCGACATCTTCAGCAATCTCGAGGAGATCAAGCTCAGCTTTCGGCGTTTGCTCAACATCGTTCCTCAAAATGGCATGGTCGTGGTCAATGGCGACGATCCCAACGCCGTCGAAGTCGCCAAAGATTGCCTTGCGCAGATGGTTGAGGTCGGATTTTCGAAAAACTGCGCGCAACGGATCAGGGACGTGGCGTATTCATCCGGCGGTTCACGGTTCAAACTCGGGGACGACGTTTTCGAAATTCCGCTTGTTGGCGAATTCAACGTTCATAACGCCGCAATGGCAGCGACGGCCGCGCGGTTTTATGATGTGCCCACAACGAAGATCGCCAGTGCATTCAAGAGCTTCTCCGGCATCGCGCGCCGGCAGGAGCTTCGCGGCGAAGCTCGCGGCATCAAGGTGATTGACGATTTCGGTCACCATCCCACCGCCATCGCGAGCACACTGCTGGCCCTGCGTCATCGCTTCCGCGGAAAGCGACTGTGGGCCGTGTTCGAGCCCCGCTCGAATACGACCCGGCGCGCGGTGTTTCAACAGCAGCTCCCGGAAGCGCTCAAGATCGCTGATGGCGTCTTCATCTCACAGGTAGCGCGATTGGCACAGATCCCGAAGGACCAGCGTCTAAACCCCGAGCGCGTCGTGGCGGCGATCGCGAAGGCTGGCCGGCCTGCGTTTTACGAGCAAAACGCCGAGGCGATTGTGGATCGAATTGTTCCCATGCTGCGGTCCAAAGATGTGGTGGTAGTGTTTAGCAACGGCGGGTTCGACAATATCCACGAAAAGCTGCTAACCCGGTTGCGCGAACAGTTATGATATCCGCTCTGTGACGCCGAAATCCTGATGGATCGAAACCAAAGCGCGAAGTCGATCTGTCGTTCAACTATTCGAGATCGACGCCCATCAAGCAGTCGCCCTTAGCCTCAGCCTCGTGGCCATTCCAATTTTCTAGCCAATCTATCCACAACTCGATCAGCAATTTCGTGTTCCTTGGTTTCGATTGCGACTAACACACACTCTTTGACCAGCGGGTAAGTCGTGCCGACGTAGCCGATGGCAGCCGCTCCTGCCCCACATGAAGCGCCGAGGAGCAGCATGAACAGCAGCAACAGATAAACAAAACATCCGCCCACGACAGGTGCTAGAAACAGCGTAGCAAGAAACGGGTGGTCGGCTTTTCGATCAAAGGTTAGGGAAATTCCGCAGAACAGGACAATCGCAGCTGTGAAGACGCTGGCCGGACCCTCCTTGAATATCGTTCCGAGGGTTTGAAACGCCGAGCCGATAGCGATGGCAATTGTCGCCCCAGACTGGCGCTGCCCTGTTGAGAGGATGAGGATAAGTCGTCAAGAATGTTGCGATAAAAAACCGCACACAAGTGAAAAGGCGCGACGTTCTCTACACCATGTTTAAAGAAATTATCGGCAGCGTGTAACACTTGCTTGAAACTCTCCGAGAAGTGCTCGAGAACTTTGGAGAACAGGAGCAGCAAGAGAAGAATCGCGATATATCGCATCCATTTTGGTATCTTGAATCGGGGACGAGTTGTCTCGGATGATCCTGCGAAAGGAGGACGAGAGTCACCCGTGGGAGGGCGTAAGTCTGAGGCCGATCCACCCTCTGATGCCGCGGCAGTCCCGGCTGCGGCAGCGCCGCAATAGCTGCAGTAGGAGGCATTACTCAGCAGAACTTTTCCGCACTGTGTGCAATACACGCATTGCTTCTAACACGCGTGATTTTCTCTCGTCCATGCAAAACGCACGAGAATGGGCGGTCATAGCGCCACCGGGACAGCTAGTCCTTCGCCGCGCTCGTATGATCGTGAACAATACGCCAGCCTTCCGGCATTCGTCTGAAAATCAGTGTGAAGCGTCCATGCGGCTCGTCATTTGCCCGCGCTAGACGCCAACGACCGAGTACGACAGCCGCATCAGGCGATAACGGCTTGATTTCAACATCGGAGAAAGCAAGTGCCCCCATCTTCGTCCGATCAGAATATTTTTGCCGGTATCGTTCGCGGACTGTTTCCCAACCACGCCTGACTTCATCGTCTGCCACAAAAACAGTCGATGGTGAGCGTGCGTAGCCGTTCATGAACCCGTCGACGTCGCCGCGGTTCCAAGCGTCCTGTTGCGCGCGAAGGACTGATTGTATCTCGGCAACCGGACTTGTGGACTGTTGCGGTCCGGCGCAGATGGCGGTCGCTGCCAGAATACAACACGTGATTGGAAGCGTGACTCTCGTTTGCAATGATAGCGATCTCCTATAAACTACCAGTCCCTGCGGCCCGAAGCTAGAGCATTGAGGGATGGTTGCCACTTGAGGGAAATACGTTGACGGGTTTCATAAATCTACTAGGGTCGCCCATCCAGCAACAACGGACTGTGCACCGGATTTTCTGTATCGTGACGCTCGTGCTTGCCAGCGCGACCATGGTTTCCGCTCAGGGCGGATCGCAACGCCCCACGGTGCCGGCCGTTAAAGCAGTCAATCCGCAAGCCCCCGAGGATCCGCCTGCTGCTCCGCCGAATGCGCCGGCCACAGTCCGGCTCCAATTCCCCAACAGCGATGTGGTCGATGTGTTGCATCTCTATGAGCAGCTTACCGGCAAGAAATTAGTCATGGATAATTTCGTACAAGGGAAGGTGAACATTTTTATCGCCAAAGACGTGTCGCGCGAAGAGGCAATCAAGATCATTGAGATGAGCATGGCGCTCAATGGCATTTCGCTTGTCCCGGCTGGGCGGGATATCGTCGATGTGGTCGGCGCCGGGCAGAACCCGCGCAAGGCGCCTGTTCCCATCATCTCAGATCTTGCGGACATCCCGCCGGGCAACCCAATGATTAGCTTTCTTTTCCGGCTGCAGTATGCCGACCCGCAGGAACTTCAGCAGGTTCTAATGGCGTATTTCCAGGGAAGCTCTGGCACCATCAATATTTTGGCTCTGCCAAAATCGTCCAGTCTCCTGGTAACGCAAAACGCCGACATTATCAGACAACTGGCTGGTGTAATCGAACAAGTGGACGTGGCGCCGGCAGAAGTAGTGAGCGAGTTCATCAAGCTGGAGCGCGCGGATGCCAGCAAGGTGGTCGATATGCTCAAGGAGATTTTCGAAAAAGAATCGGAAACGCCGGGCCAACCGGGTGTTCGTGGAGTAAAGATGCCCGGAGGTGTGCCGCAGCCAATGCAGGCTGAAGGAGGAGGCGGTATTCTTTCCGAAGAAGCAGTCATCGTTGGGAAAATTAAGATTACTCCTGACGTCCGCACGAACCGCATTCACATCGTGACGCGGCCGATTAACATGCCGTTCATTCGACAGTTGATCCACGAGTTTGATGCCAACGTTGAATTTGCGAAGCCCGTTACCCGCTATTTGCAGTACGTTTCTGCCGCTGACGTTCTGCCTGTGTTGGTTCAGGCGCTAACCGAGCCGGGCGCCGAGGGTGCTGGCGGCGCTCCCGGTGGCGGGCTCGGGCTCCCTGGCGCCAGTCCGCAACCGCAACAGCAACAACAGCAACGAGGAGGCGCAGGAACAAATTCCTACTTGAATCAGAACAACACCACTGGCTTGGGCGGCAGCTCGAGCGGCAGCACATTGAATATTTCGGAGGAACTCTCCACGCAACCGGTAAACACTACGCCGCAGGCCGTCGCCGTCGGAAATTCCAAGCTCATCGCAGATCAGCGCGCCAACTCCATCATCGTCCTCGGAAACCGCGTCCAGGCGCCGCAAGTGGCGCTGAGCACCGTCATCGGTCAGTTGACACTCACCAACAACGAGGAATTCGGCGCTGATTACTTCGCAAAGTACGGTAAGCGGTTCGTGGGAACCTCAAATAACCTCTCGGGGTTGCCGAATGCTCCGGGAATTCCTCTTCCCAATACCTCGGCATCGCCTGCCGTCACCGGCAACATTCTCGATCCCTCCAATCTAATCAATTTCAGTCAAATTATTCAGAACGTAGGTGGGGGTACAAACCTTTATATCGCAGCTGGCAATGCGTTCGCCACGATTGTACATCTGCTTGAGTCCACCAGCCGGTTCAAAGTTCTCTCGCGTCCGACGGTTTTCACAAGCAACAACAAAAAAGCGATTATCGCTTCCGGCCAAGAGGTTCCGGTCCCGGTAAATACCCTTACAAATACAGGGGTTGTAGGTACCACAGCTGCTGTTTCGGCGAGCATCGAGTACAAGCAGGTCGTGCTTCAGCTCGAGGTCGTGCCCCTCATTAACTCCGAAAAGGAAGTGTCGCTCGATATTTTGCAAAAGATCGACAGTATTGTCCCGAACGGAAACGTAGTCATCAGTGGTAACTCGGTCCCAACAATCGACACGCGTTATATCCGCACTAATGTTTCCGCGAACAATGGATCGACGATTATTCTAGGGGGATTGATTGAAGACCAAAAGCAAAAGAGTTACAGCGGTATTCCTTATCTCTCGCGCATTCCACTAATCGGCGCGGCGTTCCGTGGCACGTCAACAAGTAAGGAGCGCCGAGAGTTAATCATTCTCATGTGTCCGCAGGTGACGCTGACCAAACTGGACCAGTATCGGCTGCGCCAAAAATGGGAGAACACCAATACACATTTTGGCCCAGAACTCGATCAAGCGGAGTGCCCGGACTGCCCGAAAGTGGAAGGTGGCAAACAGTTACCGTTGCCGCCCCCGGATCTTCCTGCGAGCAAAGATATGTAGTAAACCCATCGTGTTATGAAACGAATAGCACTCGCTTTGATCATCGGATTGGGAGCAACAGTCGCGCAGGCCGACGAGTTTGATGTTGTCGATTACGGTATTTTTCGATCGATCGATCCGTTGGCTCAACGCGACGAATGGGGAACCACTCATCAGACGCCTCATGTGAACTCCACCGATTTTGCGCCCAGATATCGGTGGCGGTGGAATTACTATTTTAAGGGCACCGACCAACTTGTTCTCGATCCCGCGTATGTTGGATCGATGCAAACTGCGTTGCTAAGGCTGGGCTATTATTGCGGTCCCGTCGATGGTGTATTTTCACCACAAGTAAGCTTCGCCATAGCGCGGCTCCAAAAGAATTATTCTATGCGCGTGACCGGTACGCTTACCACGCCCGTGCGGCGGGCGCTACACATGCCGTGAGGTTTGTTGAATGAACACGGCTCCCAGTCAATCGCTCATCAATTTGCTGCTGGAAAGCGGTGTGCCTTCCAGCGAAGAGGCTGCACAGCTGGCGACAAATCTCAACGGCGGTTCGTGGGTGAATCAGGTGCTGGATTCCGGCAAGGTGGACGAACAACGGTTCCTCGGCGCAATCGGAAAATTCTTCCGGGTATCGATCGTCTCGATTGACGCGAAAAACATTGATCGGGCCACCTTATCAATCCTGCCGAGCCGTTTCGTGTTTCAACATCACATTTTGCCAATCGAGGTAAAGGAAAATTCGGTCGTGTTGGCGACTTACGATCTTTTCAATTCGATCGGACGACAACTTGCAGGGCAGCTCTTGAAAAAACCAGCTGAGTGGGTGCTGGTGCCGCGCGCGCAGCTGTTGCGCACAATGAAAGCCCTCTATGGCGTCGGCGCGGAAACTTTCGACGAGATTCTGAAGACGAGGGGTTCGATGGATGCGTTGGAGAATGCCGACGCCGCCATTGAGCTGAATGCGGATGATCCCGAAGCGTCCGTAGTGAAATTCGTTAACCAGATCATCCGCGAAGCGATTGCGGAGCGCGCTACTGATATTCACGTCGAGCCGCTGGAAAACGACCTTCGGATCAGGTATCGGATCGATGGAATCTTGCACGAGGTCGCTGTGCCGCCGCAACTGCGCGTCCTGCAATCAGCCATCATCTCGCGCTTGAAGGTGATGTCGCACATGGACATCGCGGAGCGCCGATTGCCTCAGGACGGCCGAATGAATCTGCTCGCGGGCAATGTGGAGATAGACGTACGCGTTTCGACCATTCCAACCGTCTGCGGCGAGTCAATCAGTCTGCGTTTGCTGAGTCGTGGTGAGCAGCAGTTTGGATTTGACCGACTCGACCTGGGCGAAAAGCAGGAAGGAATCATTCGTCATCTACTGACACAGCCAAACGGTATTATCCTGCTTACGGGACCGACTGGTTGTGGGAAGTCAACTTCGCTGTATTGCTTCCTCAGCAGCATCAATTCGGTGCAGCGGCGCATCATCACTATCGAAGAACCGGTTGAATATCGCATTCCCGGTGTGTCGCAAATTGACGTGAAGCCGGAGATTGATCTGACGTTCGCCAAAGGTCTTCGCCACATTCTGCGGCAGGATCCGAACGTGGTGATGGTGGGTGAGATTCGCGACGTCGAAACCGCCGACATCGCGATTCGCGCAGCGATGACCGGTCACCTCGTTTTCAGTACGCTGCACACCAACGATGCTGTGGGCGGCATCACGCGTTTGCTCGACATGGATGTGGAGCCGTTTCTGCTCGCGTCGGTGGTCAAAGCCTTCATCGCTCAACGCCTGGTACGCACGATTTGTCCGGAGTGCGCACAACTAGTTGATTATCCTCGCGAATACCTGACCGAGATTGGTTTCCCCGTGAGAGAACATGGCACTCAGTTTCAGCGCGGCGCGGGTTGTGATCAATGCCGGCAGACTGGCTACCAGGGGCGCGCGGCTATATACGAAATCTGTCTTATCACCGAGCCGTTGCGAAAAATGATCATGCAAAAACGCGACGGCGGCGAGCTTAAGCAGTGCGCAATTGCCGAAGGAATGGAAACTTTGCGGCAGGACGGCTGGCGGCGCGTAGCCCAGGGCAAAACAACGATCGAAGAAGTTGTGCGAGTTACACAGACTGACGAAGTAATGGCTGAAACAACCGAAGAAGCCGAGCCTGTGGTCGCGGCTGAAACGGCTGAAGTACATTAGCCCAACGATTGCTCGTCATCTTACTCGCCGCGCAAGTCACGAATTGCCTTGGCGTAATCTTTGGAATGAAAGATCGATGTCCCGGCGACGAGCACGTTTGCTCCGTTTTCCACTGAGATTCGGGCGGTTTTTGGATTAATGCCGCCATCGACTTCGATGTCGATCTTGTGCCCACCGGATGAGTTCCATGCCACCGCGCGCCTGACTTTTCCCATCTGATCAGCGCGAAACGGTTGTCCGCCGAAACCCGGATGGACCGTCATGACGAGCAGCATATCGAATTTGCCGAGGAACTGTTCGACTAATTCAAATGCTGTTTCCGGATTCAACGTCAGGCCGGCGCGACAACCAGCATCTCGAATGCGCTGCAAGGTTTTTACGACATCGTGTCTCGCCTCTGGTTCGACGTGCACTGTGATTGAGTTCGCGCCGGCCTTCGCAAATCGCGGCACATAATGATCGGCGTGCTCGATCATGAGATGCACATCCAACGGCAGACTTGTTTCCTTTCGCACCAGCCGGACAACATCCGGCCCGAAGGAAATGTTATCGACGAAATGGCCGTCCATGATGTCGCAATGGATCCAATCCGCGCCGGCGACTTCGACGCGGTGGATTTCCTCAGCCAGCCGCGAGAAATCCGCGGCCAGAATGGATGGAGCGACGATCACTTTTCCCATTGAATGGTTGAGTAATGGAGTAATTGAGCGATAGCAAGCGCCGCTGCAATACTCCAGCGTTGCAACATCTCATCGCTGCTAGAGAAATAGGCTTGACGACGGGCTGCGTCTTTCCATGTTACGGCGTTTCAGCCGGCCGAATCGCGCCGCGTGAACGCGTTTCTTTCGAGCTGACCTGCTGCTAATAATATTCATGTTCAACCGCGTTTTCGGCTGGCTATCCAGCGACATTGGGATTGATCTCGGTACAGCTAACACGCTCGTTTACGTAAAAGATCAGGGGATCGTTTTACGTGAACCATCGGTTGTGGCGGTGCAGGCCGGCACCAATCGCGTCCTCGCAGTTGGTGACGAGGCCAAACGCATGCTCGGCCGCACTCCGGCCAACATTGTTGCGGTGCGTCCGTTGAAGGACGGGGTGATTGCCGATTTCGAGGTTACCGAGGCGATGTTGCGCCACTTCATTAGCAAGGTGCACAACCGCCGGGTACGGGTGCGACCGCGGGTAGTTATCGCAGTGCCATCCGGCATTACAGAGGTGGAAAAGCGAGCGGTGCGCGAATCGGCGACTCATGCCGGCGCTCGCGAGGTTTATCTGATCGAGGAACCAATGGCGGCGGCGATCGGCGTAGGGCTGCCAGTGCAGGATCCTGCAGGTAACATGATCATTGATATTGGCGGAGGAACGACGGAAGTCGCGATCATTTCGCTTTCAGGAATCGTGTTTAGTCGCAGCGTGCGCGTAGCGGGCGATGAACTGGACGAGGCAATCGTGCAGTACATGAAGCGCGCCTATAACTTGATGGTCGGCGAACGCACCGCCGAAGAAATCAAAATCAAAATCGGCTCGGCTTATCCGAGCGAAAAAGAAACGAGTGTTGAAGTTAAAGGGCGCGATCTCGTGGCAGGCCTGCCGAAAACGCTGATGATCACTTCTCAAGAGGTTCGGGAAGCTTTGCTCGAACCGATTTCGACGATTGTCGATTCGGTGCGCATTACCTTGGAACGCTGCCCACCGGAGCTATCAGCGGACTTGGTGGATCGTGGGCTTGTGCTGGCCGGCGGTGGCGCCCTGCTGCGCGGCTTTGACAAGCTTTTGAGTGAGGAAACCGGGTTGCCTGTTCATGTAGCGGAAGACCCGCTCAGCGCAGTGGCGGAAGGAACAGGCAAATGCCTCAATGAACTTAAATTTTTGCGCCAGGTGGCTTCAGCTGATCGCCAGTGGCGCTAAACAACCAACGGCATTTTCTCGAGCGCCGGTGGGAGGGTTTGCGAAACGCTCGGCTTTGAAATGAGCCGTACAAATGTCATCGCCCTGCTGATTTTCGGCGCGATTCTCGGGTATTTCCTCAGCTTCGGGCCGGAGACCACTCAAAAGTTCAAGGCTGGTGTTTATCGGCTGCTGGCGCCATTCTTGACCGGTGGCTCGGGAATCAAAAAGCAGATTACCTCGGTGCGGTCGGGGTTAAAGTCGCTTGACCAATTAGAGCACGAGACCGCTACCTTACAGGTAGAGAATCGAGAGCTGCGCGCCACTAACCAAGCCTTGCGCGATGTTGAACATGAAGTGAACCGGCTGCGCCACGCCCTCAACTATCGCGAGCGTTCCGTGTTCAAGTTAGTCCCTACGGAAGTGATCGCGCGCGACTCTTCGAGTTGGTGGCGAACCCTTACCATTAATCGCGGGAAGAGAGACGCAATTGAAACCGACATGCCGGTGGTAACCGATGTAGGCCTGGTGGGAAAGACCACTACCGTAAGCGAGACAATCTCAGTCGTTTTGTTGATTTCCGATGAAAGTTGCCGGGTCGCAGCATCAGTGGAAGGAAGTCGCGAACAGGGCATCGTTTCCGGCGAGCGCGTAACCAGTGGACTCACGCCGGTATTGGACCTGAATTTCTTGTCAAAACAGGCTGACCTCAAGCCGGGGCAGAAAGTTTATACTTCAGGCGTAGGCGGTGTTTTCCCCTCGGGTTTACTCATCGGAGTGGTAAAAAGTTTTCGCGTTCGCGCCTTGGATGGACAGGCGCAACTCACACCTGCCGTGGACCTTTCCCATCTGGAGGACCTGTTCGTGGTGACGGGGCGCAGATGATTTTTTTTGCTTGTCTCTTGTTGCTGGTCCTGGTGGCACAGATCACCGAACTGTTGATCCCCGCACTGCCGTGGCTCTATAATGCGCATGTTTACATTGTGCCGGTAATTGTTTTCTATGGTGCAATGGCTTTGCCCTTTCCCCTTATGCTCGCGCTGGCCTTGTTCGCGGGCGTCCTGCTGGATGCGCTTACTGTTCAGGTGATTGGCGGCAAGGTTGAAATCTCAGCCGGATCATCGATACTTCTCTACGGTGTGCTGGCAGGAATAATGCATGGCCTGCGACCGCTCTTTGCCCGCGGCCACTGGGAGGTGCATTGCATCCTGAGCGGCGTTTTTACTTCGTTAATAGTTCTCGCGCAATATCTCATGATCACGTTTCGCCGCGGTTCGCTAGTGTTTACTCCTGAAATCTGGTGGCAGATTGCCGGGCCAGGTCTGATCGCAATGGCCATCGCGCCGGTTTTCTTTTGGGGTTTGCAATGGCTCAGTCGGATGACGGCCTATTCATACAGTCCGGAAAGAGGGCAGCTAGAATGAGAAAGCACCGCCTCAGTTACCGTTTGCGCATTCAATTCCTCGGGCTGTTCATGCTCTTGGGCGTCGGCTCACTCGGTCTTCGACTTTGGTGGATACAGGTGGCGCACGGCGCGGAATGGACGGTGCAGATTCGCGGCAGCTCTCAAGCCACTGTCCGCATTCCATCGGTGCGCGGCGAAATCAAAGACCGCAATGGCCTTACGCTTGTCCAAAACCGCGCTAGTTATGAGGTCGATTTTTACCTGCCGGAAATGGTCAAAGGCTATCGCGAACGCTTTGGTCAGCCGCCAGTGACCGAGTATCGAGCAACCATTAATGGAATGCCGAAAGACCTGAAGGAACCGGACATCATCAGGATTGTCAATAACGGCATCGTCCCACGGCTCAACGATCTCGATCTTGCACGCGATTACAACGCAGGCCGGTTACAGAAACACTATCGCAACGATACCGAAGTCCCATACTCCTACGTTAAAGACATCGACTTTCCTACTTTGGCGAAATTTTCGGAACATGATGTCGGTTTGCCGGGGGTAGAACTCACCATCAAACCCGTGCGTTCTTACATTTATGGCGGGCTTGCCGCGCATCTTCTGGGTTACGTCGGCATGCCAAACGACATCGATAAAGAGGACGCAGCGAAATTTACGTTTTACCAGGGAGACGTAGAAGGAAAATCGAACGTGGAAAGAACCATGGACGAGTACCTGCGCGGGAAACCTGGAGTGCGTTATTTACGGCGCAACGCGAAGGGCACCATTGATGGAATCTTGCGGGAAGATCCCCCGGAGCAAGGCGCCAACGTTTTCCTCACGCTCGATGCGCGCATCCAAGCGATTACGGAGGAAGCGCTGCGCGCCGTAAGCCGGGCGGGTGCAGTAGTTGTCGATCCGAACAATGGCAACATCCTGGCGATGGCTTCTGTTCCCTCATTCGATCCAAATACTTTCATCCCAAGCATCAAGGCGAAGGATTGGACAGTGCTGCAGAAAGACGAAGGCGATCCCCTGGTCAACCGCGCGATTAGTTGCCTACCGCCAGGCTCTACATTTAAGCTCATCACGTCCCTCGCCGGATTGCGCGGCACCAAAAATCTCCTAAACGCGCATTACAGCTGCGGCGGCGGTGTGAGTTACGGCGATCACTTTTTCCGATGTTGGGTAGCCGAAAAGCATTACACGCACGGCAACATCGGACTCGCGGATGCGCTTAAGGTGTCATGTGACTCCTTCTTCTATCAGTACGGAAACGCAGCTGGCATTCAGTCAATCGATGTCGTTGGGAAAATGTTGGGAATTGGCGAAGAATCCGGGCTCCAACTGTCAGGAGAACAAACCGGCAATATGCCGGGGCCGGAGTGGATGCAAATTCACCATGCCCAGGAGAGATGGTCCCAGGCGCAAACGGCCAATGTTTCGATTGGCCAGGGATACACGCTTGTTTCGCCACTTCAATTGGCGATGGCCTACGCGACAATCGCAAATGGCGGCATCTGCTATTACCCACGTCTGGTCGACAAAGTTTTGAAGCAAGACGGCTCTCCGGTTCTGGATGAGCGAGGCAATCCGGCAACGCCATCGCCGCGTGTGCGATCGGATTTACGTCAGGAAATCTCACCTGACAAAATTGACGTTGTGCGCAAAGGCCTTTGGAAAGTTGTTAATGAAGATGGCGGCACCGGTGGCAGAGCGCGCTTGAAGGATTGGGTGGTGGCGGGGAAAACCGGGACGGCGCAGGCCACCGACCGCGGACACGAGGAAAACGTGGCGTGGTTTGCCTGTTTCGCGCCATTTGACCATCCGAAGTATGTTGTCGTAGTGATGGTGCAGGGCGCCTCCGGACACGGCGGCGAGGTCGCGGGCCCGATTGCTACACGCATTCTGGAACGCACGCTCGCGCAGGATGAAGACAAGTTCGATATGCAGGTGGCTTGGCTAGCGCCCGCACATAAGGCCAATCCGCTCCAATTGATCAAAGCAGTGAGCTTTCATGATGCGGGAGGCAACCTCGGAGGCGACGACGAAGAAAGTCCAGACCAATCGCAGAGTGCCACTGTGCAAATGGCAAGCTCAGACGCTTCGCCTGACGTCGAACCAGAAGCAGATTCTCAGGGAAAAGTGCGTCGGCGAGGAAATGCTCCCGTGGCCCGCGCTGTCCCGGCCGCGCCCGCCGCCCCCCGCAACTTCTTCCAACGGCTCTTTGGAGTACATCCTCGGCAGGCTCCTCCGCCTCCGCCGCCTAGCCGTCAGCGTACAAGTACAAGATGAATCTTCGGTCAGAATCGCCAACACAGTTCGCATCGGCAGTTTGGCTGATGACCGGCCAACCCCTTAATTTTTATGATAGACAAGGTAAGAAAGATTTTGGGTCTGCCTTCACGCAAGACCGGCAACAAACTCATACTGAGCGTGGAGAAACTCGAGACCCGTGTGGCTTTGCTCGAGGGTGGCCGCCTCGAGGAATACAGTGTTGAGCGTAAGAGCGCGCGGAACATCGTAGGCAGCGTTTACAAGGGCAAAGTCAAAAACATCGAGATGGGTTTGAAGGCGATGTTTGTTGACATCGGCTTCGAAAAGAACGCTTTCCTCCATTTTTGGGATGCGATTCCCGCGGCGCTCGACAGCGGGGTCGAAGAAATCGACAGGCGCTCGAATAAGCGCCCCCGCAAGCGGATCACCGTTAAAGACATCCCCACCATTTACCCGGTGGGTTCGGATGTGATCGTGCAGGTTACCAAAGGCCCAATCGGCACCAAGGGGCCGCGCGTCACGACCAATCTCAGTTTTGCCGGTCGCTATTTGGTGCTGATGCCGTTCAGCGATCGCAGCGGTATCTCTCGAAAAATCGAGGAACCGAAGGAACGTGAGCGGCTGCGCAAAATTCTTCGTCAACTGGATATTCCTGATGGCGTCGGCGTCATCATCCGCACAGTCGGAGAAGGTCAACGCGCGCGGTATTTTGTGCGCGACCTGCAAGTTCTTCTCGATCAATGGGCCAAAGTCGATCAGGCCATTCAAGACAAGCCCGCGCCCTGTACGCTATTTGAAGAGCCGGATTTGGTCGAACGAACGGTGCGCGATTTTCTCACGGAAGAGATCAACGAAATCGTTTGTGACGATGGCGCGGCGACCGATCGGATGGCTGACATGGTGGGGCAAATCTCCCGGCGCGCGCGGAACCGCGTTCGGCACTACGACGGTGCGACGCCTATCTTCGAGACGTACGGTGTGCAGAAACAGATCGATGACGCGTTTCATCGCCAGGTTTGGCTGAAGTGCGGTGGCTATATTGTAATCGACGAAACCGAAGCGCTGGTGGCCATCGACGTGAACACTGGCCGAAACAAAGGTGGGCGCGATGTCGAAAAAACAATCTTGCAAACGAATCTCGAAGCAGCAGACGAGATTGCGCGGCAGCTGCGATTACGCAACATCGGTGGGTTGATCATTGCCGATTTCATCGACATGAAAAGCCGCAAAGATCAACAGTCGGTCTATAATCTGATGAAGGAACGGCTCAAGCGTGACAAGGCCAGAACGCATGTGCTTCCCATTTCGCAGCTTGGCCTCATGGAGATGACCCGACAAAGGGCACAGGAAAGCCTCAGCGACACGATTTATGAAAATTGTCCCTACTGCAGCGGGCGCGGGGTAGTGAAAACGACCATGACTACGAGCGTGGAATTGCACAGGACCCTCAACACCGTCATGCGCAAATACCAGGACTCCATCCACGACATTCGGGTGATCCTTAACCCTGATGTTCTGAAGCGATTAAAAGAGGAAGACGAAGAACTGCTGGTGGAACTCGAGCGCCGTTACGCAGGGCGCCTGATGTTTCGGGGCGACCCCAGCTTTCACCACGAGAAGTTTACCATCACAGACGCGAATACAGGGGTGGAATTGAAACCCTGAGCCGGTCGGCAAGCGCTCAAAAAGCTTGCAATTTCCGGCGACTAACCTCAGACTCATGGCATCCGAATGTGCCGCGGAGTGGTTTATTGACTGAGACGCGCAACGTTTGCATGGGAACTTAACCAAAAGGAGAAACAGATGAAGCAGTTAGTGTTGTGCCTGTTTGGGGTTGGTGTAGTCGCTTCGTCCGGTCTCGCAGGAACAGAGTATTCCGGAAAAGAAATGAAGCAGGTTGCTCCCTCTCCTTGCCCGGAGTGGTACGCGGACAGGGAAATTAACGTCAGCCTCTGGGGTACCTACATTTTCACCGGAACTGAGTGGGCTAATGACCGCTATATAGGAGCTGACCATGCTTGGGGTGGTGGCGGAGATATCAAATACTTCTTCATGCGTTATTTCGGCGTCGGAATTGAAGGATGGGCGGCGAGCGCCAGACAGGCGCGCGAAAGTACTTTCGTCGATTTCAGCGATGGGATCTTTGAGAGCAATATCGGCCGTGCCACCAACACCATTGGAGCTGTGTTGGGGACATTGACGCTGCGTTATCCAATTTCTTGCACCCGTTTCTCCCCATATATTTTCGGAGGCGGCGGGGCCATTTTTGGTGGTGGCCAGCGGCCGAAAAATGTACGCGTGGTTGAAGAGGGAGAAGGTTTTGACATCGTCCAGACCGAAGGCTTTACAGGAGCGCAAACCGAGGCGCTAGGTCAGGTCGGCGGCGGGCTTGAGATACGTCTTACGCCGCACATAGGTTGGGTCAGTGATTTCAGCTGGAATTTCGTGAACGGACCAGAAAATAACTTTATGGTGCGCACCGGCGTAAGTTTCGCTTTCTAAGTCGTTAAGGCATTTGCATCGGCGGCGTGCGGAACATTGGACGCCGCCTTTTTGTAACGCCAATTTGCGAATCTAGCCCTGCGCACGAAATTATGCTGATGTCGTTTGCAGAGACATTGGACAGCCTTGTCTTGAAAAAGTCGGAGCTGATTGGGCGCTTCGAGCATCTGATCACCCCAAAAACGGATCAGGAACTTGAATCGATGGCGCAAGCTTCCCGCGCTGTGACAATGCAAAACTTTGGGCGCACGATGCGCCTGTTCGCGCCGCTATATCTTTCAAACGAATGCGTCAATAACTGCCGGTATTGCGGTTTCTCGCGGGACAATCCGATCCTGCGCGTCACGCTTACCGTCGATGAAGTTGTGGCCGAAGCGCAGCATCTCGCGCGGCACGGATTTCGCCAAATCCTTCTAGTCGCGGGCGAGCATCCGAAATTTGTGAGTGGCGGTTATCTCGCCGAGTGCGTGCGCGCGCTCGCGCTCGATTTTTCATCGATCTCCATTGAGGTCGGCCCGATGGATACCGAGGATTATGTGCCAATTGTCGAGGCTGGCGCCGAAGGCCTCGTCGTTTATCAGGAGACCTACAATCGTGGTGTGTATGCCGAGATGCACACGGCTGGGCCGAAACGCGATTTTGATTATCGCCTTGAATGCGCGGAACGCGGCTACGCGGCCGGTTTTCGGCGGCTCGGCATTGGTGCTCTCATCGGCTTGTCGCGATGGCAGGATGACGCCGTCGCGCTAGTTGCACACTTGGAACATTTGTTCAAACGCTGCTGGCAAGCGCAGATCACGGTGAGCGTGCCTCGTTTGCGTCCGGCAGCCGGTGGATTTCGCCCGCTATTCACAATGAGCGACCGCGAGCTTGTGCAATTGGTGTGCGCGTTGCGCATCATGTTCCCGCAGGTTGGGATCGTGCTCAGCACGCGCGAGCGCGCGCCGCTCCGCAATGCTTTGGCTTCCATGGGCGTTACAATGATGAGCGCCGGCAGTCATACCGAGCCCGGCGGTTACACCCGGCAAGGCCGTGAACATTTGCATCGCACTTTGCGTGGCCGCATCCTCGCGCCGGAATACCAGGACGGCGAAGATCAAATTGCCACCGGCCAATTTGAGATCAGCGACGAACGTTCCCCCGCCGAAATCGCCGCAGTCCTTCGCCGTCGCGGGCTCGAGCCGGTTTGGAAAGATTGGGATCAGGCGCTTTGCCGCGTATGAAGATTGCAGTCAACGGCGAATCTGTGGACACTCGCGAAGCGAAAACGATCGCCGAGCTTATCGAGCGCTATGAATTGCCGCCGCAATCGATTTTGGTGGAGCACAACGGCCTGGCCTTGCATCGACACGAATGGCCAGAGCGCTCACTTGCTGAAGGCGACCAGATCGAATTCATCCGCGTCGTTGCTGGTGGATAACCAAGATTGACTAGACCTGAATGGCGCTCTTCACTACCACGCGCATCCCGTCGGTTTGGATCACAGTGACTGGCGTTTTTTGGCTGATGAATTCTCCTTCGGTGACCACATCGACAACGTGATCGGCGAAACGCGCTTTGCCGCTGGGTCGCAACACGGTGACAGCGGTTCCTTGCATTCCGGGCGCGAGCGCCAGTGCGGTTGCGAAGTGTCGCGGGGCGCCGGCGAGAGATGGTCCGGGAGGATTTGAATCGATCAACGCAAAGCGTCGGTAGAAACTGGTGCGCGGAAGATAACGCGCAAGGAGCGCAATCACGATCAACGCTCCCACGAGCGCGATGAACATGTTGAGCAATGGGATGGCAAGCATTTTGCCGGTCGGGAGAAATCCGATGATGAGAAATACTCCGAGAACTCCGAAAATGATCGTGCTGTGCGCGAAGAAAAGTATTTCGATCAGTACCAGAACCATTCCCAGAACGAAGAGCGCAACGACCTCCCAGCCGGCGAGTCCGGCGAGATAATGGCCGAGGAAAAAGAGGGCAAAACAAATTGCAGAGATAACCCCGGGCCAGGTCGCTCCGGGAATCTTGAATTCCAAATAGGCTCCGAGGATTCCGCCGAGCAGCAGCAACGGCGCAAGCGCAGTAATCCAAAATGCAAGCTGCTCAAAGCCAGTTGGCTCGATCCTCATGATGTTGTCTTTGAGTCCAGCTCGCTTGGTCAGATCCCCGACCGAATCGACAATGCCTTCAGCCAGTAGCGGTTTGCCGTTGATCTTTTCGGTGGCTTCCTGCGCGTTGAGGGTTAGCACCGCACCTTTTGGATGCACGACGCGGTCGCCGATTTTTACCTCTTTGTCCTTGTTCATGAATGCTTCAGCGACGTCGGGATTGTGGCCGTTCTTAATCGCCGAACCTCGGACGAGCGCAGACCAATACGAAATCGTTTTTTCCCTGGCCGTGGACGGAAGATCTTCGCCCGTCGGCAGGATCGGCGCTGCGGCGCCGATTGCACTCACCGGCGCCATGTAAACGTGTTGCGTAGCGACCGCGATGAGCGCGCCAGCCGATCCCGCGTTTGTGTTGATGAAAGTGTAAGTGGGGATTTTGATTTGGTTGAGCGCGTTCACAATCTCGGCCGCTGTGTCGAGGCGCCCGCCGTAAGTGTTCATGTCGAACACGATCCCGGAAGCTTCGTTGCTCTCGGCCGTTTTCACTGCGCGCCGCAGGAACGCCAGCAGCGAAGGCGAAACTTCGCCGTGCAATGGTACCACGACGACATCGCCTTTGTGAATCGTTTCGCTGGCAGTAGCTGGCGCAGCGACGCTGAGGACACAAGCGACGCAAATGCTGATCGGCCAAATCTTCATGTTTTCAATTGATCAGACGCGGATAATCTTGCCAGTTTCCCTGTGGCAATTCCATCAGAAACAATTGAGCAAGTCGCCGCCGCAAACGATGTCGTCGAAGTAATCGGCTCCTATTTTCCGCTGAAACGCGCAGGAGCAAATTTCAAGGCGCTCTGCCCCTTTCATCAGGAGAAAACGCCGTCGTTCACAGTGAGCCCGAGCCGACAGACCTTTCATTGCTTCGGCTGCGGCGCAGGCGGCAGCGTTTTCCGGTTCGTCATGGATTATGAGCACATCGATTTTCCTTCGGCGGTGCGCAAGCTCGCAGCGCGCGCCGGCGTCACAGTGGTCGAAAAGCGTGGTGCGTCGGACGAAGATCGACAATACGAGACACGCAAGAATCTGCTGAAGTTACATGCTGAAGCGGCGGAATGGTTCCATGAAAATTTGATCAAAAAAGAAATCGGTGAACCCGCACGCAAATATTTAAAACAGCGCGGAATCACTGGGGAGATAGCGAAACGATGGCAGCTTGGATATGCGCCGGATGAATGGGACGCGTTTGGCGGTTGGGCGCGGGCGCAAGGCTATGACACGCGCGAACTCATTACGGGCGGCGTGCTCAAGACAAAGGACGAGAATGAAACGCACCGACGCCAGAGTGCCTACGATCGGTTTCGCGACCGTATCATGTTTCCAATCTGCAATGACATTGGCGAAGTCATCGCGTTCAGCGGGCGCCTGCTGAAGGACGAGGAAGGCGCGGCGAAATATTTGAACTCGCCCGAGACGCCACTTTTCCGAAAGGGCAACGTGCTTTTCGGATTACACAAATCCAAGCGGGCACTGATCGAGGCGAACTGTGCGATCGTGTGCGAAGGGCAGCTTGATTTGATCAGCTTGTTCGAAGCAGGCATCACGAATGTCGTGGCGCCGCAGGGGACTGCGTTCACGGACAATCAGGCGCGAATCCTGAAGCGCTATGTTGATGAAGTCGTACTGTGCTTCGATGCAGACGCCGCCGGGATGAAAGCAGCTGAGCGTTCTCTCGAAGCGCTATTGCAGAAGGATCGCGCATGGTTCAATGCTTTCGCGTACGAGTTGACTGTGCGTATTGCCGAAATACCGGCTGGTGAGGATCCGGATTCATTGATTCAACGTGAGGGAAAAGAAGCGTTTGAAAAACGTATCGCGGAAGCCCCAGAATTCTTCGATTACTGGATCGCACGTTCTGCTGAGCAGACGGATCTCACATCTATAACGGCGAAAATGCAGTTGGCTAGGCAAATGGCAGTCGCCCTATCATACACTCGGGATCCCTTCTTGCGGGGTGAGTTGGCAAGCAAGGTCAGCTCCAGACTAGGTGTTTCGAAATCAGATTTTGAAACTCTCTTACCCAAGCCACAGCGCGAACGTGCGGGAACAATCGAAGCAGCAGCCGCTGCTCCCTCGGCTCCCACTCCCGCGCACGACATCGCGATGCTCTGCCTTCTCGCGTTGCGCGATGAAACCGCGCGGAATTTCCTTCGCGCCCAAAAATGGCGCGAGCTCCTCGAACACGTCCCGGACTCGGGCATTCTGATTCGGATTCTGGAAAGCGAACTGCAACCAGATGACCCTGCATCGCTGAACGCGTTCATGGCGACGCTTTCCCCAGAGGAGGAACGGCTCATTTCCTTATGGCTGCTTCAAAAGATGCCCACAGCCACCGAGACAATGGTCGAGAAGTGGTGGCAGGGAATTTGCCAGGGTGTTGTGCGTCGCCGCCTGGAGGCAGCAAAAAACCGAATCAAACTGCCGGAGCTGAGCGCCGGTGAGATCGTAAATTTACAAAAACAAATTCTTGACCTGCAGGAACAGCTCCACGAATTTTGTCGGCCCGTCGGCGGGGGCGGCACTCAGGTGTCATGAACCGTCGCGTGGCAGGCCGAAGGCCTTAGTCCAAATCCTTAACCGAACAAACTTGGCCAGGCATTCGAAACGAAGCGGGAGCAGCCGACGGTCGTCGGTGCGGCGGCTTAAAGTTAGCCGCAGGCGCACCGCACCCAAAGCGCATTTGAATGGGCGCGGAAACCACAAGAAACCGCCGCGGCTGAAGGCGCTTGGGCGCAAACGAATCACGTGTTCACCAGCACGGCCTAACAACAATGGACCACTATCTGTGCCGACTCTCGGCGTGTCCGGTTTGTATTCGTCCATCGAAGTTCAAGCGCGCATTCGGGAACTTATCAAGCTGGCAAAGGAACAAGGCCATCTCACGTTCGACGATCTGAACGAAGCCTTGCCCGAAGGCATTACCGACGCCGACGAACTGGATCTGATTCTCACGCGTCTGCGTCGCCTGGAGATCGATATCATCGAAGCGTCCGAAGTGGATCGCTACAGGGACGGCAAGAAAGACGTTGATGAGGAGGAGGACGAAGAGGAAGGCAGGGTGCCAGCAAAGGTTGATATCCTGGATGACCCTGTACGGATGTATTTGAAGCAGATGGGGCAGGTGCCGTTGCTGACCCGCGACCAGGAGGTCGAAATCTCGAAGCGCATTGAGGAGGCTGAAGCCATGGTGCAGAAGCATCTTAACCGTTTCGGGTTTGTTGCTCGGGGTCATCTCGATCTTGCCCGCAAACTCCTCGAGGGCCGGGAACGCTTCGACCGCGTGATCCTCGATAAAAAAATCGAGAGCCGGGAAAGGTACATGAAAAATCTGCCGCGTTTGTGCAAACAAGTGGAAAAACTAAGCGTTTCCGTCACTCGGCACTTTACCGAGCTTGCACGCGATGTTTCCAACAGAGCATCCCAGAAGCGCAGGGCGTTGCAGAGAACGATGGCTGCCCTGCAAAGGATTTACCCCCGTTTTTATCTCAAGCAGCGGGTTACCGAGGAGCTTGTGCACCTGGCAGACGAGGCGCACCATACGTCGCTTTATCTGCAGAGCGAGCTCGCTAAAAATCCTCGCAGCAAAAAACGTCGATTGCAGCTTCAGAAGAAAGTCGGCGAGCTGGAAACGAGTCTCTGGTTTTCCCTCTCCGACTATGCGGAGGAATATCGGACGCTGAAGAGCTGGCTGCGTCAGGCATTCAAAGCCAAAACTGAGATGGTTGAGGCCAATCTCCGCCTCGTTATTTCCATCGCAAAGAAATACACAAATCGCGGGTTGTCATTTCTTGATCTGATCCAGGAAGGGAACATGGGCCTGATGAAGGCGGTGGAAAAGTTTGAATACCGGCGCGGATACAAGTTCTCAACATATGCGACGTGGTGGATTCGGCAGGCTATTACCCGCTCGATCGCCGACCAGGCGCGAACGATTCGGATTCCCGTCCACATGATTGAGACGATTAACAAGCTGTTACGCGTCCAAAAACAGCTGGTACAGGAATACGGGCGGGAGCCTTCGCCTGAAGAGGTGGCTGAAGAAGTGCTCCTGCCGGTGGACCGTGTTCGCGCCGTCCTAAAGATGGCGCAGCAGCCGATTTCACTTCAGTCGCCGGTGGGCGAGAGCGAAGAGACCAACTTTGGCGATTTCATTGAGGACCGGGGCGCCGAGAATCCCAGCGACATGACTGCCATCGTTTTGCTGAAGGAAAAAATCAAGGATGTGCTGGAAACGCTCACCGATCGCGAACGGCAAGTGCTTGAGCAACGATTCGGACTTGTCGACGGATATAGCCGGACCCTTGAGGAAGTGGGCCGCCAGTTCCAAGTCACTCGCGAGCGCATTCGCCAGATCGAAGCGAAGGCCCTGCGCAAAATGCGGCATCCAACGCGGATTCGGCAGCTCGAAGGTTTCCTTGAGGCGCCAGGCATTTGAACATAATTTTCAACCGCCTTCGAGCGCAACTTCGGGGCGCGCAAACGGTTGAATCCAATGGACAATATGGAACCTGAAGATGACAAAGAGCTATGGGATGTTCTCGGCCGGCTTCCTGAGCCCACGCTGTCGCCATTTTTTGCCCGAGACGTTCTGAGAAAAGTTCGGCAGGGACGGGCTCGTTTTGACCGAGTGCGGAGCTGGTTCAGCGTGCGTAAGCTTGTCGGGGCGTCGGCGGTGGCAGCAGTCGCTGTCGCCCTTGCTCTTGTCACGCATTATCCAGGTCCGCGATCAGCGTCTTCGAGTGACTTAGATGTAGTGGCTAAAGTCGATCCACAGGATTATGAAGTCGTGGCGGATCTGGATGAACTGATCGCTTGGGATGAAAATAGCGTGTGGGAAGAAAAGCCAACTCTCTAGATTTTTCATTTGCCTGTCGGTTTTCGCTTTGTGTTGCGCAGCCGCACAAGCGCAGCCACAACAGCATCGCGGCCCCATTGGCCGTCCGCCGCCCCTCATGGGAGCGCCTCATGGTCCTGCCCCAATGCCAGCGCCTCACGGAGCACCGTCAAGTCAACTTCATGGGCCTCCGCCTGGGCAGCAGCCGTCCGCGCAGAGTATAAGAGAGCGCTGGCTCGCAATGCCGCCGGACGCCCGTCAAAACTTCCGGCGCAACGCTGAGCTTTGGATGCAGATGACCCCGGAACAACGCAATCTGATGCGGCAGCGGGAAAACATGCGCCGGCAGAGTATGACGCGCGAAGCTGATACAGCCGTTCGCGACTCCGGTCTTCAGCTGAGCCCACAGGAACGGGCGCAGTTTGAATCCCGTTACATCCAAGAACGCCGAAAAGTCGAACAAGGGCTGCGGCAGCAAATCGAAGCAGAGCGGCAAAAAGAAATCCCGGCACTGATTCAACAGCTGAAAAAGGAATTTCAGATCGATCAGCCCGGCAAGAGTCCCGTTGCAAAACCGCCAGCTTCGCAAAAATCCGGAAACTAGATCCGCGAGTTCCGTGATTAAGCTGGCTCGACGTGGATGTCGAGCCAGCTCAGGGATTTCGTGGATACCGCATTCAATTCGTTATCGATGATGAACGTGGTGAACATGGGGATGTCGCGCGACAAAAACGCGATGTCCGTTGTGCCAGTAAAATGATGGTCCCCCGTAAACGGCTGGTCCATAGAATCCGTAAGGATATGGATATGCGTATGGATATGGATATGCCACAGGAAACCCGAATCCAATTCCGACCGAAACGCCAGCATCAGAACGCGGTGCGGCCGTGAACATCAAACCCCCGGCCACGAGTGCAATTAACAGAAGTTTCTTCATTATCTCACCTCCCAGTGATTCAACAGCGAGTAAGACCGAAAGTTGCCGTCTATATGCTTTCCATAACGTCTGGATAACCGGTGATACAGACAGTTTGCCCGATCGTTTGATAGCGAACATCGCGCAGCTGCAACGCATCCGCAGTTTTGTTCGTTCCCCGACCGGGGAATGCGATCACTGGTCCTCCGGTTAAAATTGGCCCCAAATAAATCTGCACTTTATCAATGAGCCGGTTGTCGAGTGCCTCACCAAGGACCTCGCCGCCACCTTCGATTAAGACACTGGTGATGCTTCGTTTACCGAGATCCTTCAGTACGCTTGCCAAAGGCTTCTGTTGATAGATCAACGTTCGCGCAGCAAATCTGTCCGAGAAAAGATGAGCCCGCCGCCGTAACCGACCTGAGCGGGTCAGCACAATTCGCCACGGTTGTCGTGCCCGGTGCACCCCGCGAACTGTCAAGCGGGGGTTGTCCACACGCACAGTCTCGGCTCCCACGAGCACTGCGTCCACCCGCGCACGAAGCGCATGCGCATGATGGCGAGCAGTACCTCCGGTGATCCATCGAGGCTCGCCAAATGTACGCGTCAATCGACCATCGAGAGACATGCCGCATTTAGCGATCACGAAAGGGCGTCCTGTCACAATCCATTTGTTGAAAGCCTCGTTGAGTCGTGTGCACTCTTCCGCCAGGACGCCTTCCCGCACTGTGACGCCTGCTTTTCGCAACTGCACTATGCCTCTACCGCAGTGCCGTGGGTTTATGTCGGCCGCGCCGATGACTACGTTTCTGATTCGAGCGCTGATGATCGCATCTGTGCAGGCTCCCGTGCGCCCGAACGTCGAACACGGCTCTAGGGTAATGTAAAGTGTCGACCGCGGGGGAACCGGCGTACCGAAATCGCGCAGACACTCGATCTCAGCATGCGGTCGTCCTGCTTCGCGATGATGTCCTTTTGCCACTATTTGATTATCAATCACCAGGACAGCGCCGACGGCCGGATTGGGGCTCGTCCGGGCGACCCCCTTTTCTGCTTCCGCCAACGCAGCGTGCATGAATTTTGCGTCCCGGTCGCTCGTCATGGTTCGTGAGACTAAGAAATCATCCAATTCAAAGAAAGCGTGCCTGGAGGGATTCGAACCCCCAACCTTCTGATCCGAAGTCAGAAGCTCTATCCGGTTGAGCTACAGGCACTGGGAAATTTGCGATTTTCGATTTCGGATTTCCCATTTACAGAATGGCAATCGGCAATCGGTAATCGCAAATCTTAAATCAATTTGGGGTGGCCGACGGGACTCGAACCCGCAACAACCAGAACCACAATCTGGGGCTCTACCATTGAGCTACGACCACCATTCACTGGTTCGAACTGAGACTCTAAAATTCCAACGTTTTTTTGCAAACAAAGGACTCGACATGCGTGGCCCAATCCGCTAACACTCAGCGGCGGTGAAACACATCTCCCCCCGGAGCCAGTGTATCGTTGCACCTTGCACCTTAATCGGGCGAGCGGGTGTGGCTTCGATCACACTAATGCTCTTCCTTGGAGCCTCTGTCATCTTTGGGCAGCAGGACGATCCGAGCGAAATTTTCCTCAAAGCGTATCTCTCCGCGCAACAAGGTGAAAAACTCGAGCACCAGGACCGCTTCAAGACTGCTTTGGCCAAGTATCGGTTCGCCGGCAGCTTGATCGAGGAATTGCGCAAATCGCACGCTCAGTGGCAGCCAGTGGTTGTGGAATATCGCGGGCGCAAAATCAGCGAAGCGATTCTGAGACTTCAGGAGCGGATCACAAGGCAAACCCAACTCAACGCGAGCTCCAGTCCCTTGCCTGACATTGCGCCCGCAGCGCCTGAGAGTGACGCCTGGTCTGAGCCTGGCCCCGAAGCGTTGGCGCCGCAATCCCAGACCCTGAGCGAGCGGCCGCGGGATACCTCAGCCAAGGTCGCCACAAAGAACTTGCGCGACAAAGTCGCCGAGCTGCAAGCGGCGCTCGACAAGACGCGCGGGGATCTGGAGACCGCACGAAAAGAAAAGGAAGTAGTCGATACGCGTTTGAACGAGACAAATTCTAAGCTGGAGCGAGCCCAGAACGATCTCGATGAGGCGAAGAAATCAGAACGTCAGACGCGAGACCAACTCGCGCAGCTTCAGGAATCAAAGGCTTCGCAAGGGTTGGAAGGTAACAGTGAAAGGGAACAGCAGCAATTACCTGCCGAAGTAGCACAATTAAAAGCGGCCATTGCCGCAGCCGATCAAGCGCGTGCGGCGGCGGAAACGCAAAGAGACGATACCCAGGCAAAGTTCGCCGAGGCAAACAATCATATCATTGCGCGCGAGCGTGAACGCGATGACGCGCTCTCCCAACTGAAATCGGCGAAGGAATCAGAAGAACGTTTTCAGTCGCTCTTGGCCGAGAAGAATGACCTGCAACAGAAACTTGCAACCGCGGAGGAGAAGGCCAGGAAACTCACTGAGGGCGATCCCAAAGCTGTAGAGAAATTGGCCGAGATGGAAGGACAAATGGCGCAGCTTCAACAGCAGCTAACTGAAATCCAAAATAGAAACCATTACCTCGCGGCCCGAGCCGCGGAGCTGGATGTTGAGCTGGAACACGCGGGCGCAGAACTTCAAACGGCCAGGCTGGCAGGAGCAAACAGCGAGGATTCACCCCAGCTTGCAAGAGAAAACGAACTGCTGCGAAACATCGTCGTTCGTGAACGTCAGGAAGAAGCGCGGCGCGATGAGGTGAGAAAGCTGGTGTTGGCCGAGTTGGATAGACTCAAAGTGCGATCAGACTTTCTGAATAAAGAGATCGAATTCCTTGCCCAACCCGTAACGAAGTTAAGTACTGAAGAACTCGCTTTGTTCCGACAACCCGTGGTCTCAATCTCGAACACGAAGCCTGGCGCACTCAAAATGAATTTTGTTTTTGAAAAGAAATCGATGGCAGACGTCGCGAAATCGAATGCAATCTCAACAGCAGTCCCCGACGCCTTGCCGAACGAACTTCAGGAGATTGCGGTCGCCGCCAGCAAGAGTGTCGAGCAGGGCAATTATCGAACAGCGGAAAAGCAATATCAGATAGTCCTGGCGAAAGAGCCCGAGAACCTCGACGCGCTATCCAATCTTGGCGTGGTTTACTTTCGCACCGGCAAGCTCCGATCCGCGGAATCAACGCTGAAGAAAGCCCTGACCATCGCACCGAATGACGATTTTGTGCTCACCACACTCGGCATTGTTCATTACCGCCAGTCGAAGTTCGACGATGCGCTGAAGGACTTAAGAAAAGCAATCGAGCTTAATCCGAACAGCGCCACTGCGCACAATTACCTCGGTATCACGGCCAGCCAAAAAGGGCGGCAGCAAGAAGCAGAGAAGGAGATCCTTCAGGCTATCGCGAAGAATCCCAGTTATGCCGACGCGCACTTTAATCTGGCGGTCGTTCTCATCACTACACAGCCTTCGTCGAAGGAACTTGCCAGAGAGCATTACGCGCGCGCGACTGCGCTCGGCACGCAACCCAGTCCGCCCCTGGAAAAATTGTTGCAGTGACATGGAATCGAACATTGCGCATGTTCGATCAGTTTAGTTAGACAAAGGGTAGGCTCATGGTGCGTGTTGTTCGCGGGTTGGTCATTGCGCTTTGACGGCGCTCGCCGGATGTATTCTTGCGATTCCTGTCGGCGACTACTTAACCAAGGTTGCGCATGTGCCGGAAATGGAAGGTCAACGCGCCATGACTATATTTTTTTCTGTGCGTGCCTCTCGGAATTCTGGCGAGTTTACTCATCGGAGTCATTGCTAGGGGGCGTGCCATATCTGCTCTCGGATAACCCCCAAAGATCGATGGCAAACGCCTCGAATTGCAATTCGAGCTACGTACGCCGGCGAAATGAAGATTCCAGAGCAGCCTGATGGCTATAGCATCCGAGTCAGTCTTTACATCGAGACTCGGGAGAGCGGTTTCGCTTTCATCGACTGGAATTCGATCACAAGAAATCCGGAGCACGTTATTATTCCCGGTAAAGTCCCTCTCTTGCGCACAGCAAGACTTGCTCGCTGCTCGCCTCGATCGGTAACGGGCCGGCCGCGTCGCAATTCGTTGAGCTGAAAAATCTGCTGCCTGTGCCTCGCAAAGCGGACGAGGCGGGATCCGACTGGATCTTCGTGACCGAACGCGCCGATCTGAATGCCATTCCGAATTCGGAACGCTTTGCGATCCGCTATCGCGTGCATCCGATTGAGCGTTAACGTCCTCGCGTGCAAACATTCCTGACGGCCAACTGGCGTTATCTGGCGATGCTGAATCACGTTGTCGATCCTCGCCTGATCGCTCCGCTTGTTCCAGTCGGCGCCGAAATCGATTTCGATAACGGTGAGACTTTTCTCAGTGTCGTCGGCTTTCTATTTCTCGACACACGCGTCCTGAGTTTTCCAATTCCGCTGCACCGCGATTTCGAAGAAGTGAATCTGCGTTTCTACGTCCGAAGAAAATCGGCGGACACATGGCGGCGCGGCGTTGTCTTTATTCGTGAACTGGTCCCACGTCGCGCAATTGCGCTCGTCGCGCGCACATTTTACGGCGAAAACTATGTTGCGGTCCCAATGAAACATGAAATCGAAGATCTTGATGGAAATGTAAAGGTGGAATACTCATGGCGACGCGACCGTAAATGGGAGTCACTTAAGATGGACGCCGTCGGCGAGTCGCAACTGATTCCAGCTGGATCCCACGCCGAATTTATCACCGAGCATTACTGGGGTTACACCGCCTTGCGCAGCGGCTGCAGTGAATATCGCATCGAGCATGCACACTGGAAAATTTGGAATGCCAGCAGCTTCGAATTGAACGCAGACACTGCAGCGCTTTACGGCGAACAATTCCTCGAAACATTAAGTCAGCCATCGCGCTCGGCCTTCATTGCCGATGGCTCACCGATCACGGTCCAAAAGCGCCAGATTCTTCTGTAGCGGCGGTCTGCGACCGCCGACGTCAACGCTTCGACAGCAATTGCCGCAGCACAAACGGCAAAATCCCGCCGTGCCGATAATAATCGATCTCGATCGGGGTATCGATCCGAAGCTTCACTGGCAACGCGCGTTTCTGCCCGTTCGTTCCTTCGATCTCCAGCGTGACCTGTTGTCCTGGTTTGATGGAGTCGGACAATCCCGTGATGGAAAACTTTTCCGAGCCGTCGAGCCCGAGCGATTGTGCGGTTGTTCCCTCAATAAACTGCAACGGCAACACGCCCATGCCCACAAGATTCGAGCGGTGGATCCGCTCAAAGCTCGCCGCGATCACGGCTTTCACGCCTAACAAACGCGTGCCTTTCGCTGCCCAATCGCGCGATGAACCGGTGCCATATTCGTGACCGGCGAGAATGACCAGGGGAATCTTTGTCTCGGCGTATTTCATCGCCGCATCGAAGATTGACATCTGTTCGCCCTCGCCATTCCTGAAATATTTCGTCACGCCGCCTTCCGTTCCGGGCACCATCAGGTTTTTGATTCGCACGTTCGCGAATGTGCCGCGCGTCATCACCAGATCGTTGCCGCG
>WNGJ01001849.1_pt1 | contig 30993 bp, 29 predicted proteins | sample 5400611 | NCBI WGS metagenome assembly WNGJ01 (sample SAMN13153375, study PRJNA577476) | soil metagenome | isolation source: 40 cm soil or saprolite under Garry oak tree replicate 1 | place: USA:California | collected 2016-06-15
GCGCGCACACCCACCGGCAACGCCGCTTCATCGACATAGAACCTTGGCGAGTGATTCGGCGCCGCTTTGGCCGGGTCCGTTCCCGGCGGCGTGATGCCGAGGAAGAAGAACACGCCCGGAATACGCTGTTGATAGCGTGAGAAATCCTCCGCCGCCGTGATCGGTGGCGCGAGTGTGACATGGCTCGCGCCTGCGACATCGCGGAGCGTGGGCAAGATTCGTTCAGTCAACGCGGGGTCGTTGTATGTCACCGCGGTGGTCGTATCGATGGTGACCTGGGCGGTCGCGCCGGCGCTCTGCGCAATCGATTCCGCCGTACGGCGGACTCGTTCGTGAATGTCGCTCCGCATCGCAGTGTCGAACGTGCGGATCGTCCCGAGCATCACCACGCTATCCGGGATGATGTTGAAACGCACACCGCCGTTGATGGCTCCCACCGTCACGACAACCGGTGCCTCCGTCAGATTCATTTGCCGGCTCGTGATTGTCTGCAGGCCCAGCACGATCTGGGACGCCACCACGACGGGGTCGATGCCCGCCCAGGGCAGGGCGCCATGGGTTTGGCGGCCCCGGACGACGATGCGGAACGCGTCGGCGCCCGCCATGATCCCGCCCGGGCGATAACGAATCTCTCCGACCGGATAGGGGAAGACGTGCAGTCCGAAGATGGCGCTCGGCTTGGGATCGTCGAGCGCGCCCTCTTCGATCATCAACGCGGCGCCGCCACGCTCACCCGCCGGCGCGCCTTCCTCGGCGGGCTGGAAGATGAACTTGACCGTGCCCGGCAGCTCGCTGCGCATTCCCGCCAGCACTTCGGCGACACCCATCAGCATGGCGACGTGCGTATCGTGGCCGCACGCGTGCATGACGCCGACGTCTTGGCCGTTGTAGGTGGTGCGCACCCTAGATGCAAAGGGGACGTCGACTTCTTCCGTGACCGGCAAGGCGTCCATGTCGGCCCGCAAGGCGACGACGGGTCCGGGCCTGCCACCGCGCAGCACACCGATCACGCCCGTATGTGCCACTCCGGTCCGGACTTCCAACCCCAGCGAGCGCAGGTGCTGGGCGACGAGATCGGCGGTGCGGGTCTCCCGGTTGGAGAGTTCGGGATGCTCGTGGATGTCCCGCCGCCAGGCCACGACTTTGCCGGCGACCTGGGTGGCTCGGGCGTCGACTTCCGCGTCGAGACGCCTGTTCTGAGCGTGAAGCTGGGTAGCTAGTGCAAGGGCTATGAGGGACAGCAGGATTGGGCGCATGGCCCGAAAGGTAGCCCGGGTATTGTAGGGGCGCAGCATGCTGCCCTAGCCGAGCCGCCGATTCGCGTCGTCAAGACGAACGGGCCGATGACGGTGCGGAGAAGTCGTTAGACGCCGATATCCTCGTTCCACAGCTCGGGGTGCGTCCGGATGAACTCGGTCATCATGCCGACGCAGGTCGGATCCTGACGCACCTCGAGTGAGACTCCACGGCTCGCGAGCAGCGTCTCCTCGCCTTTAAACGTATTGTTCTCCCCAATGATGACGCGCCGGATCCCATACAGCAGAATCGCGCCGCTGCACATCGCGCACGGCGACAGCGTCGTGTAGAGCGTTGCCTCGCGGTACACCGACGCCGGCTGCCGGCCGGCATTTTCGAGCCCGCGCCCGATGATCTTGCCCTGCGCCACGATCACGGATCCGATTGGGATGCCGCCCTCGCGGAGACCCTGTTCTGCCTCGGCGATGGCCGCCGCGAGGAATGGATCGCTGGTCATGCCGTGGCGGCACGCATCGCGTCGTACTCAAAGACATTCGGGCCGCGCGGCGCTTCGCGCGCAATTGTGACCATCGCCCGCGCGACCGTCGCGGCTTGAATCGGGCGATAGCGCCGCAGCCTGCCGAAGAGGAGCGCGGGCATCACCGGTGCGCCGAGCATGGCGATCCGCTCGCCAAGCCGAAACTCGGGCCGCTCGCCGAGCAGGAGGGAAGGGCGGAAGATCTGGATGGCGCGGTAGGGAAGCTTGCGGATCGCGGCCTCCGTTTCGCCTTTGACGCGACTGTAGAAGACGCGCGACTCGGGATCGGCGCCGATTGCGCTGACGAGGAGAAACTGCGTGGCCCCAGCGCGCAGCCCGGCGCGCGCCAATCCCACAACGAAGTCGTGATCGACCAGCCGAAACGCCGGCTGCGAGCCTGCCTGCTTGATGGTGGTGCCCAGGCAGCAGAACACGTCGTCGGCGTGGGGCAGGTCGCTCGCGATCTCGAGCTCCCCCAGGTCCAGCACGCGTTGCTCGAGCTTCTCGTGTTTCTGGGACGTCGTGCGGCGGCCCACCGTCACGACGCGGGACCAGCGAGCGTCGGCGAGCAAAAGCTCGAGGACGTGACTGCCGACCAGCCCGGTCGCGCCTGCCAGCAGTGCCGTGCGACTCACGCCCTCTAACGCGGCGGGTGACCCAGTGTGGGCAGCGCCTTGTCGAGGAAGTCCTCGACCGGTTGGCGCCCGTTCGACCCCATGCGATGGTCGTCCATGAGATTGATCGCCCGCGCGTTGGCGAGCGCCGAGTCAACCGGGATGCCACGGTTGATCAGGTATGCGGCCCACAGGTGACTCGCCCGCCACGCGACCGTGCAATGCAGCAACACTTTGCCCTTCGCGTTGCTTACGGCATCCGCGAACTTCGTCAGGGTTGCCGGAGAATACGGGTATTGGTCGTTCCCTCGCACCGGCAGATAGACATATTGCATCCCGAGCGACGCCACGAGCGCCGCCTCGTCGAACGGGACGTTCCTGGTCATCTCTTCCGGCGTCCGCAAATTCACGACGGTCGTCACCCCCTGCGCTTTCAGCGCGCGGAGCGCGCGTTCGGTCGGTTGACCGGTGACGAACATGTCTTCGCCGACGCGGGCGGCGCGCTCCTGGTACAAGCCGGTGGTATCGAGGATGACCGGCGCCGACACCGTGGCGATGGGCGCCCCCCGCGTGAACTGCTGTGCGACACCGCGCCGCGGCGCGACCGCGAGAGCGGCGAGGACCAGAGCTGTGGTGAACGCGTGTCGTGTCTTCATACGAACTCCGTTGAGGATGCAGTTTGAAGATACGGCGTTATTATCCCGCCGTGGGAATCTCCGACGCGTTGCAAAATCAACCGCTCCTCGCCGTGGGGTTGCTGTTCGCTGCCGGCGTGGTGACGAGCCTCAATCCGTGCATTTACCCGATGATCCCGATCACCGCCGGGACGCTCGCCGGCGTCAACGTTCCCGGACGAACGCGCCGCCGTACGCTTGGCCTGACGCTCACCTACGTTGCCGGGCTCGCGCTTTTTTACGCGCTGCTCGGCATGATCGCCGGGATGACCGGGTCGTTGTTCGGCACGATCGGCGCAAGCTTCTGGGCTCGGCTCGTCATCGGAAACCTGCTGCTCGTCTTCGCCCTCGCGATGCTCGAGGTGATTCCGGTGCGGCTCCCCGCGCGGCTTTCCGCCTGGGTGGGGAGCCTGGGCGGCGGCTCCTATCCGGCCGTCTTCTTGCTGGGTGCGACGTCGGGACTCGTCGCCGCGCCGTGCGGGGCCCCGGCATTCGCCGCCGTGCTCACCTGGGTGGCAACGACGCGCAGCGCGGTGCTCGGCTTCCTCTACCTGTTCGTGTTCTCGCTGGGCATGTCGGTCCTGCTCGTCGTCGTGGGATTCTTCTCGGGTGCGCTCGCCGCACTCCCGCGTGCCGGCGCGTGGATGGTGTGGATCAAAAGGGCGGCGGGCGTGGTTCTACTGCTCATGGCTGAGTACTACTTCGTCAAAGCGGGGCAAGTCTGGTGAAAACGTGCGTGGTGCGTGGTGCGTTGTGCGCGGGGATGCTGTTCGTGGCGCCCGCGCTGCTTCGGGCTCAAGACGTGATTGGGATCCCCGTCGGTGAGACGCCGCCGGCCGTCACACTCGAGAGTCTCACCGGCGATTCGGTCGCGCTGTCGCAATGGATCGGCAAGAAGCCGGTCATCGTGGAGTTCTGGGCGACGTGGTGCCCCATCTGCGCCGAGCTGCTGCCGCGGATGGAGGCGGCGCAGAAGAAGTTCGGGGATCGCGCGGAGTTTCTTGTCGTCGCGGTCGCGGTGAATCAGAGCAAGAATTCCGTGCGCCGGCATCTCGAGAAGCATCCGATGCCGTTCACGTTCTTGTGGGATGGTAATGGCGCGGCGGTCTGGATACCCAGGGGAAAGTCGTCTACACGGGCGTTGGTGCAGACCAAAACGTCGAGGCGGCGATTGAGGCAGCCCTTCGCCGCCCCATCGCCGCCCCTTCACCGCCCCTTCGCCGCCCTTAACGCGCCGTTGAGTCCGCAGGCACCAACTTGCTTATCGCCGCTCCCAGATCTGTGTACGACGTCGGATCGATTTCCCGGAACGGCGTCGCCCGGTAGGCGATTTTTCCGTCTGGTGCTACCACGAACAGATTGCGGTTGTCGAGCTTGTACTGGGCATTGTAGGCGCCGTACGCTTTTCCCACCGCTGAGCCGGTATCGCTCCCAAACAGAACCGCGCCCATGACGCGAGTGCCGTGTCCACGTCAGCGCTGATGGCGATCAGGACGACCTTGCGCCCATCGTTGAAGACCTGTGCGTACTTATCACGGTACGCATTCATTTGAATCGTTCAGCCCTTGGTGCGCGCTTTGAAGAAGAACGCGAGTACGACCGTCTTGCCCTTGTAGTCGCTGAGCCGCACTGGGTTCTTGAGCGTCCCGTAGCGCGTGGCGCCGGGGAGCGCGAAGTCCGGCGCCACGGCGCCGACCGCGAGTGCTGCGGGTCCTGGAGGCGGTGCGGGGGGTGCCGCCGGCTGCTGCATCAATGCCGCGAGAACGAGTGTCATGACCACGACGGAATCCTTGTTTGAGCCCGCCCTCAATCTACTTGACGTTCGATCCCGCCTATGTCCACGACAAGCCAGCCGAATTGCGTACAGATCCGCGTGACGGTTTGCTTCGCGGCGGCGTCGTTGCCGGCGATGAACATATCCGGTGGTCCGCCGGGGAGTTTCGGATCGACCATCAATGAGTTACCCACAATGTTGAACGCTTTCACCACGCGTGACTGTGGTAGCCACCGCTGCACCTGTTCGCCGCCCGAGTCCTCAAACCCGAGGGCGAGCGCGAATGGGTCCGTCGCCGTAGGCTTGAGAGGGTTCGTGACGTCGATTACGACTTTGCCCGCGAGATTCTTCGGGTCGGTGAGCTTGATCGCACTCTCGGTTCCGGCCCACGCCGTGCAGAGAAGGACGACCTCACCGAATTTCGCGGCATCGGCGAACGACTGTTTCGGATCGCGGTGACCGACCTTCACCTCGTGGCCGTACTTCGTGAAACCTGCGGCGAGCGACTGCCCGACTTGTCCGGTGCCCAGGATGCCGACTTTCACGACGATGCCACGCCTCCCACGCCGTACCGCGTTCGCAGGATCTCGACGTGATGTCGCTCGTGGCCCGGAATCATGAACGCGAGTGCGCGCACGCTCACCGGCTTGCCGCTCGCCGTGCCGCGGCGGCGCCACGCGTCGGCGTCGAACGTGCGCAGCAGCGCGAGCGTCGCGGCCCGCGCCGTGCGCAGCTCCCCGATGAGATCGGCGAGCGAGCGGGTATCGAACTTGGCGATCGGGACGTAGGCGTTTTCGTCGAATCCGGGCAGCGGCGTCGTGTCGCCGCGCGCGATGCGCAGCGCCCGGTAGGCCATGATGCGCTCGACGTCGGCCAGATGCCCCACGACCTCCTTGATGCTCCACTTGCCGCGGTCGTAGCGATACATCGCGTTCGCTTCGGACAGCGGGCGCAACAGGGTGGCCGTGTCCTCGATCTGCGCGGCGCAGACCATCACCGGATCCAGCTCCGGAACGCGCTTGATGTAGCCGACATAGTGTGACGGAATCTCGTCGGACTCGGGACGTCCGACCCCGCGCTGATTCATGACGACTTCCCTTCGAGCTCCGTGAGGGTCATCGCTTTCACGGTCTTCCCTTCGCGCGTCATGATGCGGCGGTGGTAGTCCACCTGGCCGAGATGGTAGGCGAGATGGGTCGCGAAGTGCGCGAGAAACGCGCCCGTGGACGAGCTGACGCCGCCGACTTTCTCGGGAAAGGGCTTGGCGAGATCCGCCTCGCTGATTTTGCTCAACCCCAATTCCACGGCCGCGATCGCGTTGTCGATCTCGCGTAACAGCTCGGCGCGCGGCACGTCGCGGCTGCCGAACTCGGCGTCGCGATTGCGCACGTAGCCGTTCTTGCCGAGCACGTTGCCGAGGAAGTACTGAAGATTCCCGGCGAGATGGAGTGCGAGGTTGCCGCCAGGATTTGCGATCCCGGGCGGAATCTCCCACAGGTCGTCCTCGCTCGGGTATGATTCGATCTCGCGGCGCAGCGCCTTCAGCTCGCGCACGATGACCGTGGTAATCCAGTCTTTCATTCGATCCTCCCCACGCGCATGGCCACCGGCCAGCGTCCCAACCGTGATTGCTGCGGATCGCCCCAGACGGGAGCGAGCTCGGTCACCAGACGTTCCACCGGATCCTCGCCGTGTCGCTTGAAGTACGCGCGCGTCGCCGACCAGGTGCGAACGTAGCCGGCGAGGTCGTCGAGCGTCACAGCCTGCTCGATCACGAAGTTGGGCGCGGTGAATTCAGCGAATGGAAACTCGATGGTCCGGTAACGCTCCTCGGTGATCCGTCGTTCCGGCGGCCAGTACGGACCCACGACGTCTTTGTAAAAACGGTACACGATCTTGTCGATCGGCGGTGCGATCTGAAGCATCACATAGGTCCAGACCGCGACCACGCCGTTGGGCCGGAGGACGCGTCGCGCCTCCGCCCAGAAGCGTGGGCGGTCGAACCAATGGAGCGCCTGCGCGGCGGTGACGAGATCCATGGATGCATCGCCCACATCACATGCTTCCGCCGGGCAGACCCCGTACTGAATTCGCGGATCACGCGTGGCGTGCTCGATCTGGCTGGCGCTGGCATCCGTCGCGATGACGCGATTAAAATGCCGCGCCAACCCGACGGCGGCCTGGCCCGAACCCGTGCCCGCGTCCCACACGTCATCGCGCGCCGGCGCGACCTGTGACAAGAACTCGAACAGGGCGTCCGGGTAGCGCGGCCGGAACGCCGCGTAGGCGGCCGAAACGCCGGAAAAATGATCTGCGAAGCTCACGGGCGCGCGAGGGTGCGGGCAGCATCCCGCACGAGGGAGTCGAGGGCCGCATACGGCGTGGTGGTTCCCGTTGTCACGTCATATAGAAATGCACGTTGCGGGAGCTCGTCGTCCGAGCCTCGCCAATCCTTCGGGACTTGCAGCGCCGTGACGACCAGGTGCCGCCCGTCGCCGACCGGGTGGTCATCGAGCAGACGCATCCCGGCGGGAAGCACGCGCCGCAGATTCGATCCGTCCAGATCACTCACGTACAGATCGCCGCGATCTTCGGAGTCGAGCCGTCCGTCGGCGTTGGTGTCTTCGAACGCGATCCGATAGGTCACCCAGTGTTCGAGTGAATCATCCTTGCTGCGAGGATAGTTGTAATCACCCACATATGCGGGTTTGTCGAGCAGGACGCGGCCCGGCGCCGTCCCTGTCAGAAAGAGGAAGTTGACCACCGGCCCGTCTTCGTCGCGGTATTCATACGATCCAAAACTCATCCCCGGTCCCTGTTGTCCCTTGCCGTACCGGACGACGACGATCCGCGTCTTCGTGCCCCAAATCGGGCGCGGCGGCGAGTAGCGCACCGCCCGCGGTTTGCTGGTCGCTCCGCCGATCGCGTCGGGCGCGATGACCGCGTTCTTGCTGCCGAACGCTCCCGAGAGCCAGGTCACGAGCAGCGCGCCCGTGCCCAAAACCATGAGGATGAGGAACAGCACGCCGTTGACCAGCCACAGTCGTTTGAGCCACCGATCGATGTCGAACATGTGGGACTCCTCGCTCAGGGTCGCGGCGCTGCAGGCGGAGGTGGCGGCGGTGCCGGGACCAGCGGCGGTGTCGTCCGCTGCGCATCGCGGCACTCCGGCCACGCGCCCGGCTGCCCGCTCGGCGTCAACGCGAACACGGTGCGCTTCTCGCGCGACATCCGAACCGTGTCTTCGGACGCCAAATAGACCAGCATCGCGGCGAGCGCGGCGTTGTTCCTCACGTCGTCCCAGCTGATTTTGTCGTACGTATCGCGATTGGTGTGCCAGGTGTAGCGGCCGTAATCCCAGTCGCCCGACCCCAGGCCGAAGCCTGGCGCCCCGCACGAGACGAAGGACGCGTGATCCGTCCCGCCACCGCTCGGGTTTCCGGGGAAGCCAAATTTGATGTTGCGTGTTATGTCCGCCGGGACGCGCGCCAAATAGCGCGCCAGGCTCGATGCTGCATCCGGGAATCCCGAGGCACTCATGTTTTCGACGCGTCCCGTGCCGTTGTCTTGATTGAAAAGCGCCTGCAGCCCGGTCACGATCTCGGGATGATCTTTCACGAACCCCCGTGAGCCATTCAGTCCCTGTTCCTCTCCGCTCCAGTGGCCCACGAGAATCGTGCGCCGCGGATTTGGATAGACCTGTTTCAGGATCCGCATCGCCTCCAGCATCGTGATCGTACCGGTGCCGTTGTCGGTCGCACCCGAGCCGCCGTCCCACGAATCGAAGTGCGCCGAGAGCATCACGTATTCATGGGGAAGCTGGCCGCCCTTGATTTCGCCGACCACGTTGAAGACCGGCACCTCACCAAGTGGCTGCGACTCGACGGTCAATTCGATGACCGGGCCTTGCCTGTTCTCCGCGAGCCGGTACAACAGACCGTAGTCTTCACAGGCGATGTCGAGAACGGGCGCGCGGTCGGTATACGCCGTGAAGATCTTCTGCACGCCCCAGCCCTGTGACCAGAGGCTGCCGATGATGCCGGCGGCGCCGGCCGCCTCGAGGCGGCGAGACAGGCCCGCCGCTGCCGCGACGCCGGTTCCCCAGTAGCCGGTGCGCTGCAGGCGCTGCAGCCACGCCTGCTGGGCGGCGGTGCGGCGCGCCTTCATCGTATCGGCCGTGGTCTGGGTCGCCCACTTCTCCCAACTGTCGTCGGGCCGGCAGGTCGGCTGCGCAAATGAGATGAGCACGAATTTGCCCTTCACCTGTGGCAGCCAGGCGACCAACGCGTTGCTGTCGGCGAAGTCGGGCAGGATGACGACCGGCGCGCGCAACGGGCGGCCACGCGGCGTCGGAGGGCTCCAGGCGAGCGCCATGCCTTCGAGCGTGCGCTGGCGTGGCGTGACGAGATCGATGTGTGTCTTGCCACGCCGCCAGCTGCGCCACGTGCCGTACTGTTCCTTACGCGCCGTGATGCCCCAGGCGGTGTAGGTCGCAAGCAACCAGTTTTGCGCCGCGGTCATGCCGGGGGACGCCGTCAGCCGCGGGCCGAGCGAGTCGAAGAGCACCTGCGCGAGGTGCGAGAGCTGCGAGCTGTCGGTTTCGATCGCCCAGATGCGGCGCAGGACGGGATCCTCGACCGCGAAGCCGGAGGCTTGAGGGAACTGCGCGGAACGACGGCTGTGGCGGTAAGAACGCGTCGCACGGTGTAACTCCCAATTGATGGATGAGGGGAATTGGAAGTTAACCGCGGTTCAAACCGATCCGATACCGTACCTCGGGGACATTTGTCCGCGGGTATCTTCGGGTTCCGCTATCCAGACGGAACCCGGCCTTCTCGTAAAACCGCCGGGCATTCCAGTTTTCTTCGAGCACCCAGAGCGTCACTTCGGCGAATCCCCGGCGGCGGAATTCCTCGAGCACGTGATTCATGAGCGCGCGGCCGTAGCCATGACCGCGCAGATCCGGCAGGACGTGCAGCGACGTGATGTGGCCGACGCGCGTGGGGTCGTCATCGGGATCCTTCGTGGGGATCATCTGACAAAACGCGACGCCCTGACCCTCTTCCTCAATGAGATAGACCGGCCATTCGGGATCGGCGATCCGCTCCGCCCAGAACGCCGTGCGATAGGCCAGGTCGGTGCGCGCGATGACGTCGTCCGGCATGATGCCGCGGTACGCGACATTCCACGATTCGACGTGGATGCGGCCGACGGTTTCGGCGTCGCCGCTCCCCGCGCGCCGGAGCGTCATCCCCCGAGCTTCGCTTCCCATTCTTCGAGCGAGCGCGGCCAGTCGGCCTTGAGCAAGCGTGACAGCGAGCGGTCGGCCAGCACCCGCCCACCCGTCTGACAGGTCGCGCAGTAATTGGCTTCATTATCCGCGTAGCGAATGCGTTGCACCGGCGAACCGCAGACGGGGCAGGGCTGCTTGTAGCGGCCGTGCACCGCCATTCCTTCCTTGAACGCGCTCACCTTCTCCGGGAATTTGTCCCCGGCCTCGACGCGCAGCTTGTCGATCCAGAGGCGCACGGTCTGTTGCGTTGCCGCATGCAGACGGGCGATCTCCGCGTCGCTCAGTTTCCCGGTCAGCAGAAATGGCGAGAGCTTCGCCGCGTGGAGAATCTCGTCCGACAGCCAGTTGCCAATTCCATCGAACAAATGGGGATCGGTGAGCGCCCGCTTGAGCGTGTGCGACTGGGATTGCAGCCGCTCCCCAAACGTTGAGACGTCGGAGTTGAGCACATCGAGACCGCCTGGGTCGTGTTGCTTCAGTGCAGACTCCCCCGCGACGACGTACAGCGATGCCCGCTTTTTCGAGCTTGCTTCGGTGAGGAGCAGCGTTCCGGTGGGAAAGTCGAACGACGCAAGGCCGACCTTGGCGGGCGGCTTCGTGCCTTCGGGCCGCCACTTGAACCGCCCGGCGATCATCAGATGGAAGACGAGGAAGATGTTCCCCTCCATCTCCCACACGATGCGCTTTCCCAGGCGTCGCAATCGGACGACTTTGCGGCCTTCCGCCGCGCTCAGCGGCGGGTCGACGGTGCGCAGCAGCGACGGGCTGACGATGCGGGCGCGCTCGAGCGGCTGGCCGACGATGCGCGGTGCTAATGCTTCGAGGTAAATCGTGATGTCGGGGAGCTCCGGCATGCCTGCGCTACCAGCGCCCCTTCATCCGCGTCGTGTCGCCCAGGTACGCGTATTGCAACTTCGACATGTACAGATTCGCGGCGGTCATCACATCGTTCGCCGACACGCCGCGCATGCGCTTCATGAACTCGTCCCCGCGCCGAAAGCCGCCGAGGTACAGCTCGGCACGGGCCAGAAAGTCTGCCTGGTCCGCGGCGGTCGCGTTTTGCTCCAGATAGTCGAAGGTGTAGCTGTCCAGGAAGTGGCTCAACTCGAAATACTCGATTTCCGAGGTCTGCAAGGTGCGCACGGCGTCCTGCATCAGCGGGAGCACTTGATCCGGGCGAGCGGTGCTCGCATACGCGCCGCCAATGGGAAGCGCCTGATCGATGAACGGCGCATAGGCGGCGTACGACAGGCTGCGCTGCGTGCGGATGACGTAGTGGAGCTGCGAGGACAGCAGCGCGGTCGCGACACGGAACGACCAGTAGCTGCGCTCCGTGGGTGGTGGCCCGGTGAAGTAGGCCAGAATGTAGTTGGTGGGGATCAGGCGATGCTCCACGAGCCAGCGCGCCGGGATCTTGGGTGCCGGAGGCGGGAGGACCCAGTGATAGTCGCCGCGCGGCAACTGCCCCAACGTCGCCGTGACCAGCGACTCCGCGTGCGCCCGTTCGACGTTGCCCACGATCACCAGCAGCATCCGCGACGTGATCATCTGGTCGCGCGCGTACGCCCGCACCTGGTCCACGGTGATGCCGGTAAGCGATTCCTCGGTCCCCTCGGGATCGAGCGAGTACGGATGATCGGGAAACATCGCGCGATTGGCGATCACGCGGATGCGCTCGTCCGGATCGGTGTAGCGCTCGTGTGCGCGGGTCACGAGCCTGCCGCGCGCCTGCCCAACCGCCTGCGCCGTGAGCGATGGTTTCGCCACGCGCTCGGCGAGCACGTCCCACGCCGCGTCGAAGTCCTGCGCCAGGCCGGTGAATCCGAATTCCGACCAATCAGCGCCCACCTCGAGCTGGACCACGCTGCCGGTCCGCGCCATCGCGCGGCGCGCCTCGTCGCCGGGATAGCGCGCGGTCCCATAACTCGACGCGTTCAGGAGGAGGGCTTCGATCCCAGCAGTGCCCTCGGTGAGCTGGCGCGTTCCACCCAGCAGATAGAGCCGCGCGGCCACGATGTCCGTGGCCCGGTTGACGCGCTGAATGACGTGCAGCCCGGCGACATCGTAAGCCACCGTCAGCGTGTCCGGCCCCGGCCCTGACTGGCGCGCGCGCGGCGCGCCCCCGCGGCCACCTCCGCTCGCGCCGAGCAGCGCCACGAATCCCAGCGCCAGCCATCTCATGGTCGTGTGGAGGGAGGCGGCGGAGGAGGTGGAGGCGTTGGGGCCGCCGTGGCGGCCGGTGTGCGGCCCAGCGTGCGCAGCCAGTCGGCGATTTTTGCGGTGACCGCAGGTGTACCCAGCACGCCGATCACACGCGGCGCCGCGGTCAGGTACTCACGAGCGAAGCGCCGCAGCGAGTCCGCCGTCTGGGTTGCCATGTGGTCGTTGTAGCCCAGGTAATAATCCATCCCCGCGGCGCTCCACCAGAAGGCCAGACCGGGTGCCAATGACGCCGTGCGCTCGCGGGCGAGGGCACCCCCGACCTGACGGCGCTTGCGGGCGATCGCAAGGTCGTCATCGGTGACCCCCTGAAGCAAATCGACGTCGTGCAGCTCGAAGAGGAGACTGAGGATGGCCTGCTGTGCGTGCTCCGGCGTGGTCTTGCCGTGGATTTCGATAGGCCCGGTGTGGTCGAGCGTGAGATAGCTACCGGAGATTGATACGAACGGTCCGCCGTCGACGAGACGGCGCTGGAACGCAGAGGTTGGATCGTTGAACACGTCGAAGAACACATCGGCCGCGTAGGTCGCACCCGGGTCGGTCCGGACGCTCGGCCCGTACATCGCGACCACGATCGTGACGTCGAGCACGTCTTTCGCCACCATAACGGCCGTCGTCTTTTCGAGCGGCGGGATCGCAGGGATCGCGCGGTCCGCGAACGGGTTGGGGCCCGCTTTCCACTCCCCGAATTTCCGCCGCACCACCTCGATAATGCGGTCAGCCTGGACGTCGCCGGTTACAATGAGCGCCGCATTGTTCGGGACGTAGTAGCGGGCGTACGTCGCCTTGAGACGGTCGAGCGAAATGCCCTGCAGCGAGCTCGAGTCCCCCCCGACATCCTTGCGGTGCCACGCCGTGCCCCAGAGCGCGCGCTCCACCTGCCGTTCGAGCGCCTGATCCGGGTCCGATTCGTTGCGTTGCAGCTCGTCCAGCACGACCAGGCGCTCGGATTTCAGGTCACCGTTCGAGAACCCGGCCTTCATCAGGAGATCTGCGAGCAATCCGATGGCGGACTCGATGTTATTCGAGGGCACCGTCACGAAGTAGTTGACGACCTCGTTCGACGTCGCGCCGTTGTAGACGCCCTTGAGCTTGGTGGTTTCGATGCCGAAGGCCGAGGGGTTGTGGCGGAAGGAGTGGAACAGCAGGTGCTCGTAGAGGTGCGCGAGGCCTGCTTCGTCGGTGTCCTGCGTGAACGCGCCGTTATGCACGGCGACGAGGGCCGTGGCCAGCGGGACCGCGGCGTTCTCCACCACGATCACCTCGAGCCCGTTGTCGAGGGTCCCGCGGCGCAACACGCGCTCGGGGGACGAAGATTGCTGCGCCGGCGCGTGCACCGGCAGACCGAGCGCGATCGCGCCGCACAGCGCGAGGATGATCAGACGGCAACGCATGGGAGTCCTTAGGCGAACACCTGGAGTGCGACTTCCACCCGCCCGAACGGCGCGCTCACTTGTACACCCTGCACCATTTCTTTGACGCGCGTGAACATCTCCCGCGCGATCGACACACCCTCGGCCAGCGCGGCTTCCTTGCCTTTTTCCTGCGCCTTCCGCATCCGCTGCAGCACATCCTCCGGGACCGACACGCCGGGCACCTCGTTCGCGAGGAACTCGGCGTTGCGGAGGGAGATGAGCGGCCAGATCCCGGCGACGATCGGCGTCTTGAACTGCTCGACGCGCTTCAGAAACGCCTCGAGCTGCCGCGCGTCGAACACCGGCTGGGTGACCGCGAACTCCGCTCCCGCATCCACCTTCCAGGCAAAGCGCGACAGCTCGCGGTCCTGATCGCTGGCGCCGGGGTTCACGCCCACGCCGATCGCCCACCGGGTCGCGCCGCCCAACGGGTTGTTGCCGGGGTCGAGGCCCTGATTCAAGCGGTAGACGAGATTCGTCAGCCCGATCGAATCGATGTCGAAGACCGCCGTCGCTTCGGGATACGGCCCCATCTTGGGTGGATCGCCGGTGATGATCAAGATGTTGCGCAACCCCGCCGCATGCGCCCCGATGATGTCGGAGAGCATGCCGAGCAGGTTCCGGTCGCGGCAGCAATAATGGATCACCGTCTCCATTCCGACTTCGCGCTCGATCAGGAGCGCCGACGGCAGCACGCCCATGCGACTCTGCGCGCGCGGCCCGTCGGGCACGTTGACGGCGTCCACGCCAGCGGCCTTCAGCGCCCGGACCTGCTCGAGCATCGGTTTCGGATCCACGCCCTTGGGTGGCACGATCTCGACGCTCGTGACGAGCTCGCCGCGCGCGAGCTTCGCGCCCCAGCGCGACTTTTCGGCGAGCGGCACCGGTGTGATGTCGGGCGGCGCCTGCACCTGCGCGCGGGAGACGACGACACTCGGCTGGCGCGGCACGACGCTGGCGACGTAGTCGCGAATCTTCTTGATGTGCTCGGGCGTCGAGCCGCAGCAGCCGCCGACGAAGCGCGCACCGGCCTCGATCATGCGCCGGGCGTAGCTCGCCATGTATTCGGGCGACGCGAGATAGATCTTGCGGTCCCCGACGTCTTTGGGCAGGCCGGCGTTCGGCTGTGCGGAGACGGGCTTTTCCGTCGTCTTGACCATCTTCTCGACGGCTTCGAGCACGCCCGCCGGCCCGACGGAGCAGTTCACGCCGATCACATCCGCGCCCCACCCCGCGAGCTGCTTGGTGAACGTATCGGGGTCGGTGCCGTAATAGGTCAGGCCGTCGGTGCCGACGGTCATCTGGCAGACGACGGGCAGGTCCGTCGCGGCGCGCACCGCCAGCAGCGCGGCATGCATCTCGTCCAGGTCGCTGAACGTCTCGAGGATGAATCCGTCCACCCCGCCGCCGAGCAGGCCCTGGACCTGGCGGGCGAACAGCGCCTGCGCCTCGAGCTTGGAGGTGGGACCGAACGGTTCGATGCGGATGCCGAGCGGTCCGATCGCGCCCACAACGCTTGCCTTGCCACCGGACGCCGTGCGGGCCAGCTCCGCGGCGGTGCGGTTGATCTTCTCCGTCTCGTCCGCCAGCCCGTAGCTGTTGAGTTTGAGCGGGTTGGCCCCGAAGGTGTTCGTCTCCAGGATCTCCGCGCCGGCGCGCACGTATTCCGCGTGTACTTCCTGCACGAGCCGCGGCTGCTTCAGGTTCAGCTCGTCGTAGCAGACGTTCAGGAAGAAGCCTTTGCCGTAAAGCATCGTGCCCATGGCCCCGTCGAAAACATGGACGCGGCCGTCGGCCAGGAGGGATCGGAAGGTGGTAGTCACAGGGGAAAATAATAACCCCCTTTGCGCGTACTCTTAGGTGACCATGAGCCACATCGCGGCCGAGCAACTCCTGGCAGAGTACACGCCGGCGCTGCGCAACTTCCTCGGCGCGCGCTGCCGGAACGACGATTTGACCGCGGAAATGCTGCAGGAAGTGGCTGCGCGCCTGGTGACGGCGACCCCGCGGCTCTCGTTGAATGGCAACGCCCGGGCGTACCTGTTTCGCATCGCCGCAAATGTCTGGCGCGACCACTTGCGCCGCGAGCTCGTGCGGCGTCGCGCGGCGGTCGTGTTGGAGTCGGGGGAGCCGCGACTGGCTGACGCGGCCGACGCGCGACTCCTGGAGCGTGAGCTGCGCGCCGCCGTCCGCAGCGCGGTAGACGCGCTCCCACCCGGGCAACGCGAGGTCGTCGAGCTCCGGCACCGCGGCGTCACCTTCCAGGCGATCGCCGACCGGCTCGGCAGGCCGCTCGGCACGGTGCTCACGCAAATGCGCGCCGCGCTCGCTCGCATCAGCACGGCATTGGAGAACTATCGATGAATCATCCGACCGACGATCAGTTGCTGCTCCTTGCGTACGGAGAGCTTCCACGTGCGGACACGAGCGAAATCGAGTCCCATGTCGCTGCGTGCGCGACGTGCGGAGACAAGCTGGCGCATTTCGAACGCGCGCGCGTTGCGCTCGACGTGGCGCTGCCCAAACAGGGGCGACCAGTCGCCCGCTGGGCCGCGCTGGGCGGCCTCGCCGCGGCTGCGGTTGTCGCCGGCGTGTTACTCACCCGGAACAACCCGCCCGGCCAGCCGGCGGCGCGGGGCTGGAATCCGACGACGATGTGGTCAGCCACGGCGGGCTATGTCGCGGGCGGAAACGCGGTAGTAGACATCGATGCCCGACTCACTCGACTCGAACAGGAGTGGCCCTATGGTCGCCCGTAACATTGGCCTGGCTCTCGCCCTCGTCCTTTTCACCGCCACGCGGGCGAGCGCCCAGGACCCTGGGCAGACGATGCCCAACCCTCAGGCGATGCAGATGCAGGTGCAGCGGATCGCGGAGCAGCGTCCCCGCGAAGCCGAGGCTGCGGCACGCGCGTTCCTGAACCTGATCTCGATGCAGCGGGGTCAGGGCTCGGTGGAAACAAACGTCGCCTGGCTCGAGTCGCTGAAAGCCAACGACCTGGGGGCATACTGGCAGGAGGTGGCGCAGCTCACAGTGCAGTTCGACGTGGTCCAGAATCTCGTGCGGCGCGATAGCACCCGAGCGGCGCTCGTTACGCAACTGTTCGGCCTCGAGTACATGGCCCGCACGCTGCAGCGCGCCTACCGCGCTGCTGCGGACACGCAGCGCGAGCAGATCCGGAGTCAGATCGAGAAGGTGATTGCCGCGCATTTTGACTACGAGAACCAGCTGCGCCTCTTCGAAATCAAGGATATCGAGCGGCGCCTGGGTGAGGTTCGTGCGGAGACGCAGCGACGGCTCGACAAGCGTGCGGAGTTCATCAAGTTCGCGGTCGACGACATCGTGCGCGATGCAATTCGGCCTCGCTAGCGGCGCGCGGCACGCGAATGCTCAACGATCGTTGGTCATTGATCATTGATCACTGATCATTGATCTTTTGCCGATGCCAAACATCGGCGCGTACCACCCCATCATTGTCCATTTCGCGATCACGCTGCTCACTCTCGGCGTGGTCTTTCGCTGGGTCTCCCTCACCGGCCGCGCGCCCTTCACGGGCCCCGCTGCCGCGACCTGTTTGCTCCTCGGCGCCGCCGCCGCATTCCTGGCCGTGCACTCAGGAACGGACGCGCACGGGCCGGTCGAGCGCATTCCGGGAGTCCGCCAGGCGGTCATGGATCATGAGGACGCGGGGCACTGGGCACGCAACGTGTTCCTGGTCGTCGCACTGCTCGAAATCGGGGCCCTTGTCGCCAAAAAGCGCAGCGTGCACGTCGCGCGGGTCGCGCTCTGGGGCTCCGCCGTGGTGGGCATCTTCGGCTTCGCGGCCATACTCAAAGCCGCTGACAAGGGCGGCGATCTCGTCTACGAATACGCCGGCGGCGTCGGCATTCGCACTGGTGACACGGCGGACGTCAACCGTCTGTATCTCGCCGGCGTGTATCAGGCGGCGCAGCAGGCGCGCGCCCTGCATGACAGCACACGAGCCGCCGCGCTGTTCACCCAGCTGGAGCGCGAGTTCCCCACCGATACGAACGTCCGGTTGCTCGCGATCGAATCGCTGCTGCGCGACCGGGACAATGCGCGCGCGGCGTTGACCGCGCTGGCGCGGTTTCCGATGCGCCCGGATGATCGGCGGCTGCAGCTCCGCGTCGGGTTTCTGAAGGCCGACGCGTACGCCGCAGTGGGAAAGCCGGACTCCGCGAGGGTGGTGCTGGAGCGACTGGGCAGCGCGTATCCCGATATGCAGGCGCGCATCAACGAGCGGCTAAGGAATGTCCAATGATCAATGATCAATGATCAATTGATCATTGATCATTGTTCATTGATCATTCGAACAGCGCCATTCGCTGTGCCACCCACCAGGCCGCCAATGCCCCCGCAATAAAGCCGAGCACGGCGCCGAACGGACCGATGAGCTTGCTGCCGACGGCGCCGGCGATCGTGCCGACGATGAAGCTGACGAGTGTTTTGAGAAGTCTCATCCGGGCCTCAGCATAGAGAGGAGGATTTGGCGCGCGATGCTCAGCACGATCATCGCCACTAGCGGGCTGAGATCGATGGCGCCGAGCGCCGGCACGATTCGGCGGATCGGCTCGACCATCCAATCGGTGAGGATGTAGAAGGGCCGGATCCACTTGGAGTAGCGGAACATGCCGAACCAGGACGCGATCACCCGCACGATCAGTGCCGCAAACAGAATGCGATAAGCCAGGTCAACGATCATCATGACTGTGCCGCGGGGGCCGCCGCTCGCGGTTGCGCGCGCCGTCTCAAATGTCCCGACGAGCCAGCCGGCCAGTGACAACAGGAGGATTCCGGCGACCGCCGTGAGTACCACGAGCCAGCCGCCGGCGTGTGTGGGATTGCCTCCCATCCGCACTAGCCGCCGCTCGACGGGCCGGATGATCGGATCGGTAGCAGACCGCAGGGTTCGACCGAGCATGCCAAAGGGGGAGACTCGACGTGTCCGAACCAGCCACGAGCCGAGTGCAATGATGGCGGCGAGGACGACGAGACCCAATACGGCGTAGCGGAGGCCTGCGTGAGATTCGGGCATGCTCTGCTTAAGAGCCGTACGCAGCGGCGACGATCCGCTCCTGTTCAGCTTTGTGCGCCGCGGGATAGCCTTCGGCAGGGCTCGAGCGCTCCGGTCGAGAGACGTCCAGCAGCGTGACTCCGGGCGCTAGCACGTCCCGAATCTTCGGCATTACGAACTTCCGCGCCCCCATGTTGCGCGGCTCTTCCTGTACCCAAACGACTTCCTTGAGGTTCGGATAGCGGCGCGCGTACTCCCCGATCTCCGCACCCGGGAACGGGTATAGCAGCTCGACGCGACCGATCTTGACGTGCGGCGCCTGGGCGCGGCGCGGCGACGCGATGATGTCGTAGTAGATCTTCCCACTGCACAGGATCAGGCGCGTCACCTTCTCGGGCCACGTGCGATCCCGATCCCACACCACCGACCGGAACTTGCCGAGCACCAGATCGTCGAGCTGTGAGTTCGCGGCGGGCAGCCGCAGCAGGCTCTTCGGCGTCATCACGACCAGCGGCCGGATCTCGGTGTGCAGCGCCTGGCGCCGCAGCAGATGGAAGTACTGCGCCGGCGTCGTGCAGTTCGCCACCCGGATGTTGCCCTCGGCGCCGAGCGCGAGGAACCGCTCGAGCCGGGCGCTGGAGTGCTCGGGTCCTTGACCTTCATAGCCATGGGGCAGGAGCAGCGCCAGGCGCGACGTCTCTCCCCATTTCGCCAGTCCGGCGATCAGGAACTGATCGATGATCACTTCGGCGCCGTTCGCGAAGTCCCCGAATTGTGCCTCCCAGAGCACCAGCGCGTTCTGTGCCTCGACGGCGTAGCCGTACTCGAATCCCAGGCACGCGTATTCGGAGAGCGGACTGTTATAGAGCTCGAAGGGACTCTTCGCGTCGGGCAGGTGCTGGATCGGCGCGTAGCGGTTGCCGGTGTGAATGTCGTGCAGCACGAGATGCCGCTGGCTGAACGTGCCGCGCTCGGTGTCCTGGCCGGTCAGGCGAATTGGCGTGCCTTCCACCAGCAACGACGCAAGCGCGAGCGCTTCGGCGTGCGCCCACTCGATCCCATCGGCCGACGTGAGCGAGTCGCGCCGACGCTCGAGCTGCTTCAGCAGCTTGGGGTGCACCGCGAAGCCGTCCGGAACAGCCAGGAGCTCCCCATTGAGCTTCTTGAGCAGATCGGCGGTGACGGCGGTGGCGGGCTCGGGTGCGGTCTGCCGGGTAATGCGCTGCGGTTCTTCGGCCCGCTGGCCCGACTTGACCGCCTGCTGGACGGCGGCGAGGCGCTGATAGGCGGCCTCGGCTTCGGCGTCTATCTGCGCCTGCTCGACGACCCCTTCCTTGACGAGCTGCGCCGCGTATTTCTCGCGCACCGGCGGCGTCTGCTTGATGCGCTCATACATCGTCGGCTGCGTGTAGGCGGGCTCGTCGGCTTCGTTGTGCCCGTAGCGGCGGTAGCCAACCAGATCGATCACGACATCGCCGTGAAATTTTTCGCGGTACATCATCGCGAGCCGCACCGCGGCCAGGCACGCCTCGGGATCGTCGGCGTTGACATGGATGATCGGCACGTCGAAGCCTTTGGCGAGATCGCTCGAGTAGTCGGTGGAGCGGCCCTCGCGCGGGTCCGTCGTGAAGCCGATCTGGTTGTTCAGAATCAGGTGCAGTGTGCCGCCGGTCGTGTACCCGCGCAGCCGCGCGAGGTTGAATGTCTCGGCGACAACGCCCTGGCCCGCGAACGCGGCGTCGCCGTGCAACAAGACCGGCAATGCGACGTCGACGTCATGGTTCGCGGTAGGGCCGGTCCGATCGGTCTGGTCCGCGCGGGTGCGGCCCTCGACCACGGGATTCACCGATTCGAGGTGGCTGGGATTGGGCGACAGCTTCACGGCCATGTCGACGCCGGTCGCCGTACGATAGACGCCCTCCGCGCCGTGGTGGTACTTCACGTCGCCGGTCCCGGCGGTCGCGCCTTCGTTTTCCGGCGTCTCCTCTTTGCGCCCGCCTTCGAACTCGGCCAGGATCGTTTCATACGGGACGTTCACGACGTGCGCCAGCACATTGAGCCGGCCGCGGTGCGCCATCCCGATGATCGTCATACGCGTCCGATGCGCGGCGGCCAGCTCGATCGTGAAGTCGAGCATCGGCACGGTCATGTCCAGGCCTTCGACTGAAAACCGCTTCTGGCCAAGGTAGGCCTTGTGCAGGAAGCGCTCGAGCGCGTCCACGGCGATGAGACGCGACAGCAGCTGCTTCTTCCCTTCGGCCGACAGCGGCCGGCGATGCTGCCCCGATTCGATCACTTGCCGCAGCCAGAGGCGCTCCTCGTGGCTGCCGATGTGTTCGACTTCGTAGGCGATCGTGCCGCAGTAGGTCGCCCGCAAATTGGGCAGCGCCTCGGCGAGCGTCTGCCCGGGCACGTAGATACGCAGCACTTCCGCCGGGATGCGCGCCATGATGTCCGGTGTGAGTCCCAGACGGCCGGGGTCGAGCGACGGATCGCCGGGTGGCTCGCTGCCGAGCGGGTCGAGATGGGCAGCGAGGTGGCCGAAGTTGCGGTGCGCTCGAACGAGGGCGTAGGCCGCCGCCACGTATTTGAGATCGTCGGGAAACGGGACAGGAGAAACGGGAAACGTGGGTGCAGCGGGAGGTTCAGGTGCCACCACGTTTCCCGTTTCCCGTTTCTCGTTTCCCGCTTTACCAAGGCTCTCCGTCACTCCCTCATAAAACCGCTCCTCTCCCTGCAAGAGGGAATCCAGGTGCCGGAGAAACATCCCCGACTCCGCGCCCTGGATGATCCGGTGATCGTAGGTGCTCGTGATCGTGACGATCTTCGTGCCGGCGATCTCGCGAATCGTCCCCGTGGCGATGATCGAGCCCTGGCCCTTCATGAGGCGCGGTACGGACGCGACGGTGCCGAGGGTGCCGGGATTGGTCAGCTGGATCGTGCCGCCCGCAAAGTCGTCGGGCATCAGGCGGTTGGTCCGCGCCTTCTCGACCAGCGCCTCGTAAGCCGCGTGGAAGGCGGCGAAATCCATCGTTTCGGCGTGCTTGATGACCGGCACGACCAGCGCCCGGCTGCCGTCCTTCTTCTCGACGTCGACCGCGAGCCCGAGGCCAATGGCGCCAGGATCGACGCGGTACGGTTTGCCGTCGACATCCTGGAAGTGGTGCGTCATCACGGGGAAGCGCTTGGCGGCCTGGACGATCCCGTACCCGATCAAGTGAGTGAACGACACCTTCTTACCACTCGCGGCGAGCTGGGCGTTGAGCGCTTTGCGCCGCGCGTCGAGGGTGGTCGCCTGGATGTCGCGGAACGACGTGGCGGTCGGGACGGTGAGCGATTCCGTCATGTTCGCCACCAACCGAGCTGCCGGACCCGTTATCGGGCTCGCCCCTTTTGGGAGCGGGGAGATAGGAGATGTACTTGCCGCTCCAGCGGATGGTACATCTGCCTTCTCCCTTCTCCCGGTTACTTCGGACCGATCGGTCGGAATCACCGGGAGCTCAGCAAGTCGGCCGTTTTCAAACAGCTCCCGCCACTCGGATCCCACGGAGGCAGGATCGCGGAGGTATTCCTCGTACATGGCTTGTACGAAGGCGGCGTCGTAGGTGCCGAAAACGAATTCGCTCACGGTCTAGAATCTATACGGTATCTTATTTCGCAGTATGCCGTTGCTACTTCTTCTCTTACTCACGAGCCAGGGCGATTCGAGTCTTGGATCCCGGGTCAAGGCCCGCATCGCCCAGGCGCCCGCGCGTGCGGTCGGTGTCTACTACCGCGATCTGGCAACAGGCGACTCCCTAACCGTCGGCTCTGGCGTGCGGTTCCACGCCGCGAGCACCATGAAGATCCCGGTCATGATTCAGCTGTTCCGCGATCGCGACGCGGGAGTGCTGTCACTCGACGACTCGATCACCATCACCAACACGTTTCGCTCGATCGCGGACAGCTCGCCCTACCTGCTCGACGTCACGGACGACTCCGATTCGTCGCTCTATAAGCGACTCGGGCAGCGTGCCTCGATTCGCGAGCTGATCGAGCTGATGGAAACGGTGTCGAGCAATCTCGCGACCAACCTGCTGATCGCGAAGGTGAACGCAACGCGCGCCAATGCGACTGCACACGCGCTCGGCGCCGATTCGATTCTGGTGCTGCGCGGGGTCGAAGACGGCAAAGCCTATCGCGCCGGCTTGAACAACACGACGACCGCGCGCGATCTCGGCATGCTCCTGGCGGCGATCGCGAACGGGACGGCGGCGTCGGCGGCAGCGTGCCGGGAAATGCTCGCCATTCTCGGCCGGCAGCAGTTCAACGAGGGGATTCCCGCTGGCCTGCCACCGGGCACGCGGGTCTATCACAAGACCGGCTGGATCGGGCAGGTGGTCTACCACGACGCGGCGCTGGTGGAGCCGGTTGGGCGCGGCCGCTACGTCCTCGTGGTGTTGACGGGTGGCATTCAGAAGGACGCAGACTCCCACGCGCTGGTGCGCGACTTATCGCGGCTCGTGTTCGACGCTCGGAGGTGACGATTAAACTGATCACGACGATCGTACGCCCGGAGGTGTTGCCGGAGGTCAAGGCGGCGCTGTTCCGGGCGGGCATCACCGGCATCACGCTGAGCCGCGTGAGCGGCCACGGCGGAGAGCATGAAATCGTGAGCCAGTACCGCGCCACGACCGTCGTCATGGAATTCCATGAAAAAGTGAAAATCGAGATGGTCTGTTCGGAGCCGTTCGTGCAGCCCTGCATCGACGCGATCCTGTCGTCGGCCCGCACCGGAGAAGTGGGCGACGGCAAGATCTTCGTGCAGCCGATCGAGCGCGTGATCCGGATCCGGACGGGCGAGCAGAACAACGACGCGCTGACGGCGGTGAACGCGAACGAGGTGCAGCGGGCGGCGTTGCGCGCCGCCGATGAAGCGTGACGCAGGCTCCGGCTAGCTTACCTTCGCCCGTCAGGGTCGCCGGAGGATCGCTAGCTCACCTGTAGCCTCTTGCACCGTTTCGCTGGTTGCGCCACGTCGCTCCGACTGTAGGTTCGAGGCGCTCGTCTCGTCCTGTACGCGCACAGAGGCAGGCGCTGATGGGGGCCGCAGTTCCTCCTGAACTCTCCCGTTTGTTCGACGCCCCCCCTGGCCTGAAGCGGGACGAGGTGTGGGGCGGTTTCGTAGCCGCACATAGCCGCCTGATCATTCGCGTCGCGCGATCAATCAATCCCGATCACGATACCGTCATGGACGCCTACGCCTACGTGCTCGAGCGACTTCGCGCCGATGACTGCCGTCGGCTGAGGGACTACGCGCCGGATGGCCGCACGAAGTTCACGACGTGGCTGGTAGTCGTCGCCCGCCGTCTGTGCCTCGACCTGCTGCGCCGTCGCTATGGTCGGTCGCCTCCGGCGTCGGCGGGAAGGGATCCCGCCGTCCAGCGGGCGGCAAGGCGGCGGCTCGTCGATCTCGTGGCGGGAGGCGATCCAGACGACATCGCGGCGCCGGGCGGGGACCCGACTCACTCCCTGAACGCCGCCGAGGTCAATCGGACGCTGACGCAGCTGATGAGCCGACTCGACGCGGACGATCGCCTCCTGCTCAAGCTGCGGTTCGACGACGAGTTGTCAGCCCCGGAAATCGCTCGCCTGCTGGGTCTTCCCACGCCGTTCCACGTGTACCGCCGCCTGACGTTCCTGTTTGGCGAGTTACGCGGGGCGCTACGGGAGCGCGGCATCCACGGGGCCGAGCCGTGAGGCGCAAACCGAGGCGGACGATCCGTTCAATGCTGCGGAGGCGCACGCATGCCTGGTGAAAAGATCGAAGCCCACCTGACGGCGATGGAAGTCGCCGCCTACGTCGACAACGGCCTCGAAGCCGCCGCGCGCGCGCGTGTGCGAAGCCATGTTGCCGAATGCGATGATTGCCGCGGCGAGGTGATTGCAGTGGCACGGCTCGCCAGGACGGGCGGCCGGCGACGGTGGATGGCCCTCGTTCCGCTCGCTGCGGCCGCCGCGTTGGTGCTATACATCGCTCCGTGGCAGGGCCCCTCCGATTCGACTGCCCCAGTGTTACGCGAGCCCGGCGTCACGACGATCGTGGCCCCGACTCCCATTGCTCCGCACGGCGCTGTGACGGCGCTGCCGTCGCTCACATGGTCCAGGGTGCCGCTTGCAGATCGCTACAAGGTGACCCTCTTCGATGCGGATGGCTCAGTGCTCTGGGAGACTCAGACGGCGGACACCACGGCGGTGGTGCCCCCCAGCCTCCGCATCGTTGTCGGCGTGCCGCACTACTGGAAGGTCGCCGCCCGCACGGAGCCGGGCCGGTGGGTCGCCTCCGACCTCACGTCGTTCACGCTCAGTCGCGCGCCGCCGCAAAGATGAACGGTGCGCTGTCGGTGCTGTCGCTCCTCGCCGCGCTCGCGCAGGCGCAGGTGGTCGGCGGGCCCGAGCGGCTGCGCGTGCTGGCGCGCGACGGCCCGCAAGCCGTCCTGATCCAAGAGGTGCGGGATAATCCCAACGACGTGCGGGACGCGTTGCGCCAGCTCTTGGCGCTGGCGGCGGCAGCAGCGGTTGACAGTACCGCCTCGCTTCCTCTCGCTGCGGCCGATCGACTCGCCTCCGCTTATGCCGTCGCTTGGCGCGATTCCTTCCTGCTTCATCAAGTCTCCCGATTCCGACGGTGGTCGCCTGCGGACCGGCGTGTCAAAGCGATGGCGGACAGCCTGCGCCTCGCGGGCAACGAAGCCCTTGGTCGTAACGGCGTCGTCGCTGCCGCACGGCTGTGGCGTGAGAGCGCGCGACGCGCCGCCGGAATCGGCGACACGTCGGGGATGGCAGCTGCGCTCGGCAACATCGGGCGCGGGTTCTACGACGAGAGCGAGTTGGACAGCGCGGAAGGCTACTGGAAGCGCTCGGCGGACCTCGCAGAGCGCATCGGCGACCTCCGCACCGCCGGTAACGCAGTCGGCAATCTGGCGAGCGTCAAGAAGGATCGCGGCGACCTGCGGCAGGCGGAATCGCTCTACGTCCGGGCGGGAGCGATCCGCAGCCGTTCGGGCGACGCGCGTGGACTCGCCGCGGATGAGAACAACCGCGGCTTGATCGCGCAGACCCTCGGCGATTTCGCCGGGGCGCGGCGCGCGTTCGAGATGGCGTTGGCCGCCAACCGTCGGAGCGGCCGGCGAGAGCCCGAGGCGGTGAACCTCATCAACCTCGGCAACCTCGCGGTCCTCTCGGGGGATTACGACGCCGCCGGCATCCGGTATCGCGAAGCGCTCACGGCCTACCGCGCGGCGGACAATCGTGTCGGTGTCGCCGAGACGTGGCACGACATCGGGCTGCTGCGTTTGACTCGGGGTGACTACGCGGGCGCCACCGCCGCGCTCCTGGCAGCGCTGCGAATCTACGAGGTCACGGGCCCCCCGGCCGAGATCGCGGGCGTGCGTCGCGATGCCGCCGACGTGCGCGCGGCGACCGGCGACCTCCCAGGCGCGCTCCGCGAGCTGCAGCGCGCCGAGACAGCGATCCAGCAGACGGGCGACGCTGATGCCGGACTGCGCGCTCGGCTCGCACTCACGCGCGGGGACCTGGCGGTGCTGCTCAATGTGCCCGCCGATGCGGACCGGGCGTACGCGGAGGCGCAGCAGATGTATCACCGCGCGAACGACGGCGCCGGCGAAGCAGAGGCCTTCCAAGGTCGGGGGTATCTGTTCCTGTTGCGCGAGGACTACGCCCAAGCCCGTGACGTGCTCGAGCAGGCGCTCCGCGGGCAAGAGTCGTCGGATCCGCGGAGCCGGGCGTTGACGCGGCTGCTGGTCGGATACGCGCTCCGCCAGAGCGGCGACACGGGGGGCGCCCGTCGAGCAGTGACGATGGCGCTCGACACTCTACGCGGCGTGGGCGACGCGGCAGGTGAAGCGGCTGCCCTCGGGGCGTTAGGGGACCTGGCCGTGCGCGCCGGGACCGGCCTGACTGCCGAGTCCCTGTATCGCCGTGGACTGGATCGGCTCGGGCCCGCACCGGCGCCGAGTGTGTCCTGGCCGTTGCACGCTGGTCTCGGCGCGGCGTTGCGGAGTCGTGGAGCGCTGCCCGATGCCGTGACGGAGCTGGAAGCGGCTGCCGGTGACGTCGAGCGAGTGGCCGCCCGTCTGCCGCTCGAGCAGCGGCGCGCGTCCTACCTCGCCGACAAGTGGGATGTATACGCAGAGCTCGCGCTCGCGGAGCGGGCGCGCGGACGAATCGAGGCCGCGTTCGCCGCGAGCGAGCGGCTGCGTGCCCGGCAGATGCTCGACCTGCTGGCCCGCGGGCGCATCGTCTGGACGGCTCGGGGTCAGGACTCGCTGCGGTCTCGGGAGCAGGATCTGCGGCTCCGCATTTCCGACCTCACGCGACGGCTCGAGGACCCGCCAATGGGCGATGGGCTGCGTGAGCCGACGGTCGGGGCCGCGGCCGCGGTGCGGGAAGCCCTCGCCCGGGCGCAGACCGCGTACGCCGAGCTTCTTGCCGAGGTACAAGAAACGAAGCCCGAGTACGCCCATCTGGTGGAAGGCAAGGGCGCAACGCTGCGGGAGGTGGCAAATCGGCTGGCGCCCGACGAGGCGCTGTTGGAGTACCTCGTCACCGATTCGACAGCGCTGGTGTTTGTCGTGACGTCGGACACGGCCGTGGTCGTCGATCTCGGGGTGGGGCGGCACGCGCTGGCGTCGCTCGTGGACTTCACGCGTGGCGCGCTGACGCGGCCGGCGCACGGCGCCGCGGCGGATGGCCCGTCGTGGCGGGCGCCGCTGGAGCGGCTCCATCGGTTTCTCATCGAGCCGATCGAAGCAGCGGGCTTGCTGCAGGGCAAGCGCGCGCTGGTCATCGCTCCGCACGCCGAGCTCCATTATCTGCCGTTCGCGGCGCTGCGTCGGCCCGGGGCAGCAGCCCCGTTTCTCGTCGAGCGATACGTGGTGACGACGGTGCCTTCCGCGTCGGTGTGGCTACGGCTCCGCGAGCGAGGCGATCCGGCGCCGGGGGCCGGCGTGCTGGCGTTGGCCCCGCGGGTTGACGTGCTACCTGGCACGCGGATCGAGGTCGGATCCATCGCCCGCCTCTACGGGTCGCGCACGCGCGTGCTCCTGGGGGCGCGGGCGACGAAGCGCGCCCTCCGAGCCACCGCGCCGGGGCAACGGATAATTCATTTCGCCACGTACGGCGTTCTCAACAAGCACAATCCGCTGTTCTCGTTCGTGGAGCTCGCGCCGCAGCCCGGTGAGGACGGTCGGCTGGAAGTGCACGAAGTGTTCAACCTCGATTTGCACGCGCGGCTGGTGGTGCTCTCCGCGTGTCAGACGGCGCTCGGTGCCGGCTCGCTCGCCGACGTGCCGGCGGGGGACGACTGGGTAGGGCTAGTCGAGGGATTCCTGTACGCGGGCTCCGCCAACGTGATGGCGACGTTGTGGCCGGTCGAGGACCGGGCGACTGCGGGACTAATCGAGCGCTTCTACACGGAGCTCGCCGCGGGACGGCCGGAGGGCGAGGCGTTGGCCATCGCGCAGCGGCTAAGCTTGCGCAATTCTGCGACCGCCGATCCGTTTTATTGGGCGGGGTTCACGCTCAATGGGGGTCGCTAGCATGCGAGGTCGTAGGCGCCGGGCGGTCGTCACCGTTGCGATGGTCTTCCTGCTCAGCTGGTTCGGCGGCTGCACCAACCCCGATGGGGTCCGCTCGATCCCTGCGGTCGTCAAGATCTCTCCGGATACGCTTACGATCCTAGCAGGTCAGTCCGCACAGCTCACCGCCACAGTTTGGGACGCTAACGGGAAGGAGTTGAGCTCTCAGGTCGTCACGTGGGCCACGCGCGACCCATCGGTCGCCACCGTCTCGGGGACAGGGCTGGTGACGGCAGTCGATTCTGGACGCGACACGATCACAGCCTCCAGCGGTGGCCAGACCGGCGTCGCGGTTCTCAATGTCCGACGTCACGCGCAACCGTCTGGCGGCATACTGGTGTCAGATCTCGCGCCGAAGCCGACGCCGCAGGCCCCCGTCGGATCACCGAACTCTCGGGCGCCTCGAGTCGCGCAAGCGAGCAGCGCGGCGGAAGACAGTGTGACATACGTGGCCATTCCCCCAGGCACGGTGCCCGACGGCCTGACAGCGCAAGCGTTCAATCCCGCCACCGGGTCTCTCGTCACCGCGGCCATGAATGACGGCGGGCTCGACCCCGTACCGGTCGGCGCCAAGCCCGGGGACACGGTCACGGTCGCAACGACCACGTCTGGCGGAGTCACAAGGACGGTCAGGGTTCCTGTGTCCAGCGCCACAGCACCGATCGTCATCCGCGGCCACCCAGGCAGAAAGAAGACCGACGTGCCCATGAACAGCGTGCTGGCATTCGTGTTCAGCGAGCCAGTGGACCCGCGGACGATCTCCAACCAAACGGTTCAGTTGGTGAAGAACGGCCAGCTCGTGCCGGGGCAGCCGGTGCTGCAACCTGGTGGGCTGCGGGTCGACTTTATCCCTGACGTACAGCTTGATCCCCAGGCGACGTACACTCTTCTTGTCACGACGGCCGTCAAGAGCCTCAAGGGCCAGCTGCTGCAGCAGGCTGAGGTGTCCACTTTCTCGACCGGGTCGTTCTTCGGATCGGTGAATTTCGTCATCGTCACGCCGACTTCCGCGGGGATCGTGGTGGGCGGAGCGATTCAACTCACCGCCACCCCGGTCACGAGATCCGCCACCGATACGACCGCGCCGGGCGACGCCGTCCGCGGAGGTCCGGCTTCGTGGGTCTCCAGCAATCCGAGCGTGGCTGCCGTATCGGCGACCGGTCTCGTGACCGCCGTTGCTCAGGGCCAGACCACCATCCGAGCCACGGTGAACGGTGTCTCGGGGCAATCGATCATCCAGGTGGTTCCGCCGACGAGTCTGATCATCGACGGCGTCTGGGACTGGACCGAGCAGATCATCGGCAGCTCGTACACCTGCAACGACACCGGGTCCTACGCGTTCACTCAGGTCGGCGTGAATTTCTCGGGCCAATCTCAGCAGGTTGGCACCTGTCGCACGCCCGGCGACAACGTTCATACCGATCCCGTCACCACCGGACTCATCATCGGGAACGACATAAACTTCGGCGTAGGATCGGGAGGGACTACCTGCAACTACGCCGGCCAAGCGACCGGAACCCCTGCCTCGAGTCTGAGCGGCACCCTCTCGTGCAGCGACGGCTCGACGGGGACTTGGAGTGCGGTGCGGCTGGAGGCCATCGGATCCGTAACCGTGACCCCGTCGACGGCCACGCTGTTCCCCGCAGGCACGGTCCAGCTCGCCGGCGCGCTGGCAGACGCGCAGGGGAATCGTGTGTTCTTCCGACAAGTCACGTGGTCGAGCGATAAGCCAGGCGTCGCCACCGTTTCGACGTCTGGTCTGGTCACTGCGGTGGTGCCGGGGTCCGCCACCGTCACGGCTAGCTCCGGGGGGAAGAGCGGCTCGGCGGCCGTGTCCGTTCTCGTCCCTATAGCGTCGGTGACTGTGACTCCCCCGACCGACACAATCGCACCGGGCGCGAGCGTGCAGTTCACAGCAACGCCGAGGGACGCGGCAGGGAACCCACTCACCGGTCGCGCAGTGACCTGGTCCAGCACCAACCCCACAGCCTGGTCCAGCACCAACCCCACAGCCGCCTCCCTCGGGGGAACCGGACTGGCGTTGGGGGGGTCGGCGGGCGGTGTGACGACGATCATCGCCAGCAGTGAAGGGGTGACCGGACGCGCACGGCTCACTGTCTCTACGGGAGTCGCCGGCAACGTCGCCGGGGAGTGGACGTTCGTCGAGCGGTTCACCGTGTACGACGATTTTGGGAACCTGGTCCCGCTGTGCAACGATGCAGGATCGTTTGTCCTGAACCAGACCGGCTTCACATTCGACGGGAGCGCGGGGCAGACCGGCGATTGCGCCACCGAGGGGCTAAGACAGATCGCGGACGGCGTCGTCTCGGATCAGTCGGTGAGCTTCTTCGCCGGAGCGTGCCAGTATTACGTCACGCTCACGACTGCTCCGGACAGCCTGAATGGTGCAGCGTCGTGCACCGACGGGTCGACCGCCTCGATCCAGGCCGTCCGGGCCGCACCGCCCGCCAGCATCACGGTGACGCCTGACGCCGCGACGATCCTCAGCGGAACCACGCTGCAGTTGACCGCCGTAGTTCGGGATGCAGCGGGCCA
>WNGJ01000818.1_pt1 | contig 30986 bp, 24 predicted proteins | sample 5400611 | NCBI WGS metagenome assembly WNGJ01 (sample SAMN13153375, study PRJNA577476) | soil metagenome | isolation source: 40 cm soil or saprolite under Garry oak tree replicate 1 | place: USA:California | collected 2016-06-15
CCTGCTGCTCATCTATCAGCTCGCCCTGCGCGGCGTGACGGTCGCGGTGATCGACCCGAAAGGCGACGCCGAGTCGCTGGTCCGGCTGCTGCACATGCGCGGCCGCCGGGCCCGGGTCCTGCCGCTCGGCGCGGCGGCGCCCGGCCTGCTCGACCCGTTCTCGTTTGGTGACGATCTCGCGGCCAAGCGCACCATGGCCACCGAGACGCTCCGGTTGCTGCTGCCCCGGATGAGCGAGGAACGCGAGAGCGCGATGATCCAGGCGGTCGGCTCGGTCGCCAGCCGGGAGCGGCCCAGCCTGGGCAAGGTCGTCGACCACCTGGAAGCCTCTGCCGACCCGGCATCCAAGAATCTCGGCGCCGTGCTCCGGTCGATGTCGGAGATGCGGCTGGCACGGCTGTGCTTCCACCCGTCCGGAGGCGAGCAGATCGACGCGGCCGGGTGGACCACGGTGTTCACCCTCAGCGGGCTCAGCCTGCCCGATGCCGCCGTGAAACGCGACGACTACTCCTACGAGCAGCGGTTGTCCGTCGCCCTGCTGTACCTGGTGTCGCAATTCGCGCGGCGGCTGCTCAACGGCATGAATCGCAGCCTGCCGAAGGCGATCTTCCTCGACGAGGCGTGGGCGATCACCTCGACACCCGAGGGCGCCAAGCTGGTGCCGGAAGTGTCGCGGATGGGCCGGTCGCGCAACACCGCCCTGATCCTCGTCTCGCAGAACGCCGGTGACCTGCTCAACGAGCAGGTCACCAACTGCCTGTCCGGTGTCTTCGCGTTCCGCTCCACCGAGCGCGTCGAGGTGGCCAACGTGATGTCCCTGCTCGGGGTCGAGCCGTCGGACGACCACAAGGCCGTGCTGCGCAGCCTGGGCAACGGCGAGTGCGTCTTCCGCGATCTCGACGGCAGGGCCGGCCGGATCGGGATCGACTTGATCTCCGAGGAACTGGTGCGGTGGCTCGACACCAACCCGACGCGCGCCAGGCCGGACGAGCCCGCCCTTCCCGCCGGGACAGCAGGGCAGCAGCAACTTGCCCCGGAGACCAATCAGGGACAGCACTGACAACGCAGACCGATCCCCAGGAGCGCCCGATGGCGAAAATGACACTGGCCGCCCGCGCCGCGGGTGTGCTCATAGTCATCGCCGCCGTGTCCGGCATCCCGGCCGCCGCATCGGTGGCAAACACAGCCGGCACCACCAGCGCAGCGAGCACCACCAGCGCAGCGAGCACAATCAGCATCACCAGCACAGACAGTGTCGCGACCGGGCACGCACGGCGCCAGGTGCGGGCACCGGCGGCGGCTGACGAAGCGGCCGCGGCGAGCCGCGCGGCGAGCGCGGTCCCCGGGTCACCCGCCGGCCCTGGCACCGCTGCCATCCCCGTCATGCCAGGCGCTCCCACGCTGCCGGGCGCGCCGCAGGGCGCGATCTGCGACGGGCTGAGCATCGTCGGGCTCGGCGGACTCTGCCAGGCCGGGTCGTCCGCGGTCAGTTCGCTCAACGATCTGTGCTCGCCCGGCGCGCCGTCACCCGAGGCCGCGGGCAGCGGCATCGACGCTCTGGTCAAGCCGCCCGCGACGGCCGCGCCAGCGCCGGGCGCCGCGCCGAAACTCACCCTCTACCAGAGCTACGGCATGGCCGGCCAGTCCTGGGCACCTTTTGACCTCAAGTGCTCCGACATGACGTCCATGATCGGAAACAGCGTGGCGAACGCTGTTTTCGACGCCGCCAAGGCCGTCGACAGAATCACGATCACGACCTACCAGTCCGCCGCGGGCGAAGGCCTGCTCGACTGGCTCAAGCAGCGGGTCGACCAGCTCATCACGCAGATCGGGAACGCGGTCTACTTCCCCTATCTGGCCCCGATCGTGCTGCTCGCCGCGATCTGGCTGGCCTGGGAGGGCCTGATCCGCAAGCGCGCCACGCGGACGATCGAGGGCACCATCTGGATGGTCGTCGCCTGCGCGGCGGCGATCTGGCTGATCGGCCGCCCGGCCGACTTCACCGGCCTGGGACAGAAGGTGTCCGATGGCATCAGCCAGGTGCTCAACGCGGCGTTCAGCAGACTGCCGGTCTCCGGTGGCTCGGGCTGTGTGCCGGTGGGCAAGGGCGACCCGCAGAGCACCGGTGAGAACTACGCCTACACAGGTGGCAGCCAGGTGGTCAACCAGAACGCGGACGAGCTGTGGGCCGTCCTGGTGTGCAAGCCATGGCTGGCCGGGGAGTTCGGCACGATGTCGGCGAGCGGCAGCGGTAACACGGCCAACACGGCGGGCCAGTACGGCCGCGCGCTGCTGTGGTCGCAGGCATATGCCGTGAACGAACGGCCTACCGCGCAGCTGAACACCCAGAAGCAGGACGTCTACCAGGGGATCGCCGCCAAGCTGCAGCAGGACCCGGCGGTCTATCCGCTGTTCCAGGGCAAACAGTGGGCGACCCGGCTGGAGATCGCGTTCAGCGGGCTTTTCGCGGCCCTGGTGGCGGGCGCGCTGGTGCTGCTGATCGCGATCACGCTCATCGTGCTGAAACTGGGGTTTTTGCTGCTGCTCGTCGCCGGCCCCTTCTTCCTGATCATCGGAACCCATCCGGGGTTCGGCCGGGTCATCGCCATCCGCTGGTTCGAGATGCTGGTGGGCGTCCTGATGAAACAGGCCGCGGTGGCGCTGACCCTGAGCGTCCTGTTGTACTGTTATGCCCTGGTGATGGCGGTCAGCGACAATGCCCTGCCCTGGGTCTTCAAGATCATGATGATCGCGCTGCTCACCGTCGCCGTCTTCATCTACCGCAGGCCCTTCCAGCATCTGTTCTCCTCCGTCGGCTACGACATGCTCGGCGCGCGCGAGCGCGCAGAGGCGTACCGCGAGCAGTCGCGGTACGGCTTCCGTGGCCAGACGGCCCGCACCGCGAGCCTCACGGTCCCCGGTTACGCCACCTACCGCGCGAACCGCTGGGCACGGCAGAACCCCGACCAGGCGGATCAGTCGGTCTTCCTCGCCCAGAGCATCGCCCGCGCGGCGGGCAGCACGGGCGGCGCAGCCACGGCGAACGGCAGTGCCACCGTCGGCGCGGCGCGCCGGGGTGGCAACGGGCCGGCGGACGGGCACGAACCGGATGACCTTCCGCCCGACGGCGGCGGGCCTGGGCGCGGCGGCCCGTCGCGCGGCGGGTCCAGGGGAGGGCCGGGCCGGCGGCCCGACCTCGGCGGCGGCACCGGCAACGGCCGCAGGGAGCCGCCACCGCTCGACCTGGACCGGCACCCGCGCAGCGGGCCGCCCCGCTGGCAGCCGGGGCCCTACCCGGCCAGGCGCGGCGGCAGTTCGGTTCCACCGGGCGCGACCGGTTCCGGCGGAGTGGGCACGGCCGGCGCGCCGCCACGGCGCCAGCCGCCGGGCCAGCAGGCGCCCGCCCCGTCCCGATCGGCTCCGCCGCCGCGGGCGGCATCGGCTCCGCCGCCGCGGGCGGCATCGGTGCCGCCGAGGTCGGCGCCGGTCACGCCGCGGCCGATGTCGGCGGAGCCGCGGCAGACCACGGCGCAGGGCAGGCCGGCGGCGGCGCCGCACATCTCGCCACGCCGCGACGCCGAGGCGCAGGCGAATGAGCGCAAGTCAGTCAGCCGAAGCTGGGTCAGGCCGATCAGGCGTGACAGGCAGCGGGAGCCGTAATGGATCTGAATCCGGCGCAGCAGAAGCTGGCGTTTGCCGTCATCGTCGTAATCCTCGCCGGCCTGGGCATCTACCTGCTTTTGCCGAACACGAACGCGGCACCGACCGCCACGAGCCCGACGCCCGTACCGTCGGCTTCCCCGGTGGCGCCAGCCACCACACCAGCCACCGCGCCGGCCCCGCAGACCGCGGCACCCGCGCCCCAGGCGAGCACGGGCGTCAACATCTACCAGTGGCTGCCGTTCACGCAACGCGACCTGGCCAGCGCCGCTTCCGTCGCGATGCAGGCGGCTGGCTACTACGACACGTTCAGTTACAAGGAAAATGCCGCGGCCTATGGCGGCCGGATGACCAATCTGGTGACCAGCCAGTACCTGCAGGTGCTGGAGGGCGACTTCAGCACCTACGGGGTCGCGCAGCAGCGCAAAAACAGCAAGCAGATCTCCACCGCGACCGCGGTGGTCAACTCGCTGCGGTCCTTCGGCACATCCAGCCTCACCTTCGTTGTGACGATCAGTCAGCACATCCAGCAGGTGAGCGGCAACACGTCGCCGACCGGCCAGTACGCGGTGACGGTGATCAACACCGGCGGCTCCTGGCAGGTGGGTCAGATCCAGCCGGCGTCCGCGGGCAACCAGTAGCGGGTCGGCGATGACGCGCGAGCTCGGCCCGGCGGGTCCGCGGCGCAGCGGCTGGGCCGCGGCGGGCGGGGGCACCAGGTACCGTTCGGTCCGGTCGCGCCGCTTCCGCCCGTCAGGCGCGCCCGGCGGCCGCGGCCCATTGTTCGGGCTGCTGATCGCCACCGGTGTGGTCGCGTTCGCGGTGGGGCTGACCATCGTCCCGATCGCGATGTCGGGAAGTCTGGTCGGGCTGCCCGCGTTCGCGCCGCAGCAGTCCTGTACGCAGCCGGCCGGCCACCTGGTCGCGAGCAAACAGGCGACCGACTCGATCCCCGCCAACTACCTGGCCGGCTATCAGAAGATAGGCGCACATTACGGGATCCCGTGGGAGGTGCTCGCCGGCATCGGGGAGGTCGAGTCGAACCACGGCAGGGCGAACATGCCGGGCGTGCGCAGCGGCCAGAACGGGTTCGGCGCCGCGGGTCCGATGCAGATCGGCATCGGCGGCGCGGCCGGAGACCAGTGGGGCGGCCCGGCGATACATCCGGCCGGCCAGAGTCTTGGCGGGGTGGGCACCGACGGCAACGGCGACGGCATCGCCAACGTCTACGACCCCGCCGACGCGATCCCGGGTGCGGCGAAGTACCTGCTCGCGCACGGTGCCCCCGGCGACCTGCCGACGGCGATCTTCGCGTACAACCACCTGGAGTCGTATGTGCAGGACGTGCTCTCCTGGGCGAGCACGTACACCAAGGGCGGCTTCACGGTGACCGCGGTGAACCTCGACAACGGCGCGTCATGCGTCGATTCACTCACGGCCGCCGTCCCGAACCACGTGATCTCGCTCGCGATCTCCTACGCACAGCAGCAGCTCGGCAAGCCCTACCTGTGGGGCGGCACCGGGCCGGAGGCCTTCGACTGCTCGGGCCTGATGATGATGGCCTACCGCGCCGCGGGGATCACCATTCCGCGGACCTCCGAGGTGCAGTGGACGTGGGGACCACAGATCCAGCCAGGCCATGAGCAGCCAGGTGATCTCGTGTTCTTCGTCGGCTCGGACGGCACGCCAACATCGCCTGGCCACGTCGGCATGGTGCTCGGCAAGGGCATGATGATCGAGGCCGAACAGACCGGCGTGCCGATCCACATCGTCCGCTACTCTGACCGCAGCCCGATAGGTTTCGGCCGCCCATGGGCTCACGCGGGCATCGCCCTACCCGGCTGAGACCGGTCATTATCCCGAACGGCGGTGCCGAGTGGCACCGGTACGGCGCTGCGGGGGCTCCGGGTGATCGCCACCCCGGGGGCGGGCCGGTGGTGTCCGCGCGGCCTGCGGCGGGTGGCGCTGAGGTGTCGTGGCCTGCGGTCACCGCACGGGCGGCGGCGGCTGGTGAGCACGGGCAGGGACCGCGATTGACAGACGGTGGCGATGCAGCGCTGGAAACCGAAGATCCAATCAATGTGTCTCAGAATATGAGATTGATCTTTCCATACGCTGAGATATTTGTGATCGAGGAGAGTTCTCAGAGATTAGGGCGCGTCGCGAAATAGCTCGCTGCTTTCAGCTCCGGACCTCGTTGCTGTGGTACGGGCGCGGCCGGCGCCCGCTCGTCCCGCAACTCTGCCCCGCTGCGCACCACATTGGCCCCACCAGCCCCCTGCCCCCGGGCACAGTCCCGTCCCCGGGGACCGTGAATGTGCCATCGCGGGTTCTGTATGACCCGCGATGGCACATTCACGGTCCCCGCTGGGCAGTCACTGCAAGATCAAATCCGCGTGTTGATGATCTGCGGGTCCTTATCGCTGACCAGTTTCCGGAGATCATGAAACCGGGCGGGCCACAGTGGCGCGGCACCCCCTGCCCACGGTCGGCCGCGCCGCACCGGCCACTCCTGCCACAGCCGCCACAAACGCAGGTACCGGTGCCGCCAGCCCGCTGGCTCGTTACAGGGGTGCGGAGTAGCCTGAGATCCAGTGCTGCAGCGATGCGATCGCGGTCGCCCAGACGCCCGTCACCTGCAGTATCCCGACCACCACCAGCATGGCGCCGCCGGCTTGCATGATGAGCCTCGCGTGCCGCCTGGCGAAGTCGAAGCCGCGCAGCCCGCGCTGCACGGCGAACGCGGCGATCAGGAAGGGCACGCCGAGCCCGAGGGCGTAGACGAAGGCGAGAAACGCGCCCTTGGCGGCCGTTCCCGTGGTCACCGACATCGACATCACGGCGGTCAGCGTCGGCCCGATGCACGGCGTCCAGCCGAGGCCGAACATCACGCCAAGCAGCGGCGCGCCTGCCAGGCCCGCGCGCGGCCGGAAGTTCGGGCGCACCGTGACGCCGGCGAGCCACAGCCGCTCGAAGACCCCCATGAACAGCAGGCCGAGCACGATGGTGATCGCGCCAAGCACCTGGGCGAGCCCGCGCTGATGGGCGCTGAGTGTGGCGCCGAGACCGCCGAACAGGGCGCCGTAGGTCGCGAAGAGCGCGGCGAAGCCAAGGACGAACAGGGCCGCGCCGGCGAGCGTCCGCCCGCGGCCCGCCGCCGCTTGCGTGGGTTCAGGCGCGGCGGGCCGGGTCTCATCGCTGGCGCCGTCATCGCCCGCACCTGCGGCGCCGACCGCCACGAGCGTGCCCGCCCGGCTGCGTGCGGCGCGTTGCTGCAGGTCCGCGCCTGACATACCGGTGATGTACGACACATATCCCGGGACAAGCGGCAGGCAGCACGGTGACAGGAACGACACCGCGCCCGCGGCGGCCGCGACAGGGACCGCGAGCACGAGCGGCCCGGAGAAGACCAGATTCGCCGCCCCGCTCATTACTCACCTGCTCATTGGGTCGGTGCTCATTGGCTGGTGGTCTGTGGCTGGTGGTCTGTGGCCGGTGCTGACGGTGCCGATGGTCTGTGGCCGGTGCTGACGGTGCCGACCTCCATCGGTTTCCCGGCCGATCCAACATATCTCCGTTCACGCGGGCGCTTGCGGCGGGTTCCCCGGGTCGCACCCGACCTTCCAGGGCGGGCCGGGGTTGCCGGCGAGTGTGGGCCGGGGTCGCCGACGGGTGCGGGCGGCGCGGGCAACCGCAACCGGCCCCCGGCCGCCCGCGCCAGCGGATTACCTAGTGAATTTACTCATTGACCTTCTGTTACATCAGGTTCATTATGCAATTACTTTTCGGTAACCCGCGAAGGGAGCCTGCGCATGCGTCTTGTCGCCCTGCCCGGAACGTTCCTGGCATCCCGCTCCGGCGACGCTCGCGTGATCCGCCATCGCGCCTACCTGGTCCCGCTGCTCGTGACCGCCGCAGCGCTCGCCGCGGCGGTCACACCGTGGTCGGCGAGCGCGCTGTCGGCGGGCACGGGCCGCTACGTCTCGTTAGGCGACTCCTACACGGCCGGGCCGCTCATCCCGTACCCGGTCGGCTCGCCGGCCGGCTGCGCGCGGTCCAGCCACAGCTACCCGTTCCTGGTGGCGGCGGGCATCGGCGCATCGGTGTTCAGGGACGTCAGCTGCCAGGGCGCGGACACCACCAGCATGGCCGGGCCGGAACCGGTCCCGCTCGGCACCAATCCCCCGGAGTTCAGCGCGCTGACCGCGGGGACGTCCCTCGTGACGGTGCAGATCGGGGGCAACGACATCAACTTCATCGACATCGTGATCAACTGTACCCTGCGCAGCTTCCTCAACCCGTTCGGCTCGCCGTGCAAGACCCACTACACCTCGGGCGGGACGGATCAGCTGGCCAGGGCGGTCGCCCTGACCGGGCCCAAGGTGGCCGCCGTGCTGCGGGGGATTCACAGGCGCGCCCCGAACGCCCGCGTGCTGCTGGTCGGCTACCCGGTGATCATGCCGGCGGCGGGCACTGGCTGCTGGCCGCGGGTGCCGATCGCCCACGGGGACGTGTCCTACCTTCGCGGGATCGAGATCAAGCTCAACAACATGCTCGCCAGCCAGGCGGCCAGCGGCGGCGCGACCTACGTGGACACCTACACCGCCAGCATCGGCCACGACGTGTGCCAGGCCCCGGGGACCAAATGGGTGGAGGGTCTCGTGCCCACCTCGCCAGGCGCGCCCTTCCACCCGAACGCCCGCGGCGAGAAGGGCATGGCCAAGCAGGTGATCGCCGCCGCGGGATGAGCGCCCGGTGGGCCAGCCTGCCGGTCACCGCGCTGGTCACCGCGCTGGTCACGGTTGCGAACTGCCTACCTGCCGGCCCGCCAGGTAGGTCTCGTGCACGCCGGTGAGGAAACCCGCCGCGGCCTCCACGGCGCGGGCGCAGCGATGCGAGGGGAAGACGTCGAAGGCGTGCTGCGCGCCGGTGAGTTCGGCGTACACGACAGGCCCGGCTGACACGGCCCGCAGCCCGGACACGAACGCCCGCGCTTCGGCCACCGGTACGAGGCTGTCGATGTCCCCGTGCAGCACGAGGAACGGCGGCGCGTCGCGGCGCAGCCGGTCCAGGGGCGACGCCCTGGCGAAGTCGGCCGGATGGCCGGCGAGCGTGCGCTGCATGACGTCGCGCTGCAGCATGCGCATCTCGTGCGGCTGCCAGGTGCCGAGCCGGTTGGTGAAGTCGTAGGCGCCGTACCAGACGGCGGCGGCCCGCAACTCGGTGTCCACCTCCTCGAATCCCGGCTGGTATTCAGCATCGTTCGGGGTAAGCGCCGCGAGCGTCGCCAGGTGCGCGCCCGCCGAGCCGCCGGTCACGCACAGAAAATCCGGGTCCGCGCCATATTGCGCCGCATGGTCGCGGTACCAGGCGACGGCGCGCTTGACGTCCTGCAAATGAACGGGGAAGGCGACATCGGGGCTCAGGCGGTAGTTGACGGCAAGGCCGACCCAGCCAATTGCCGCCAGGTGGCCAAGCAGCGGCCGGCCCTCCAGGCGTTTGTCACCGAAGCGCCAGTCGCCGCCGTGGATCTGGAGAATCCCTGGCCTGAGTGTGGACGCCGCACCGCCGTTCGGGCTGTGTTTGCCCGTGGGGGCGGCCCCTCGGAGCCCCCCGATGCGCCGTGCCGGCGCCACACCACGGCAGCCGTTCGGCATATACGGGCTGTGTTTGCCCGTGGGGGCGACCCCCCGGAGCCCCCCGATGCGCCGTGCCGACGCCACACCACGGCAGCCGTTCGGCATGTAGCCGTTCGGCATATATATGTCGAGTCTCAGCCGTTTGCCTTCCACCTCGGCGAACGCGACGTCGCGGACCCGCGCCGTGCCGCGGCGGCGCGTCAGCAGAAAAGGGAAGATCACCTGGTTGCGGGGAAACCGGACCGGGCCGCCAGGCGGCGCGCCGGCGGCCCGCAGCGTGGCCGAGGTCCGGCCGGAGACCGCGATGAACCGAGCGAGCACCACCAGGCTCACCACCATCATGGTGGCGCCCGCCCAGCCGGCCCAGCCCCGCAGCGCGCCTGCCGCCGCGAGGCCGGTGACCGCGGTGGCTTCGAGCACGAGCCACCAGCCGGCCAGTTCGATGACGATCCAGGAGAAGAAGAAGCTCGGGTCCCGCAGGAAGCGCGTTCGGGTCGGCCAGCAGGCGTTCGCCTTCCCGGCCAGGGCCACGCCACCGACGACGAACAAGGCAACCGGCATGCTGTATATCTAGCTGAATCACCGATCACTTACAACTGGCCGCAGTCGCCTGGTCAGGAGCACCGATGGACTTCGAGCTCTCCCCTGAGCAGCGGCTCTTCCGTGAGACGGTGCGGGCCTTCGCCGACGGTGAGATTCTGCCGGTCGCCCAAGCAATGGAGGCCTCCGGGGAGTACCCGGCGCAGATCGTCGCGAAGATGCGGCAGATGGGGCTGTTCGGGCTGACGGTCCCCGAGGAGTTCGGCGGGATGGCGGCCGATCTGGTGTCCTACGCACTGGCCTTCGAGGAGATCTCCCGCGCCTGGATGGGCGTGGCGGGCATACTCGGCAGCCACTCCCTGTCCTGCTGGATGATCGCGAGATACGGCACGCCGGACCAGCGGCGTGAGCACCTGCCCGACCTTGCCAGCGGAACCCGCAGGACCGGCATCGCGCTCACCGAACCCGGGGCAGGAACCGACCTGCAGGGCATCGAGACGGTGGCGCGCAGGTCCGGTGGCGATTACGTAATCAGCGGCAGGAAGATGTGGATCACCAACGCCAGGCACGCGGATCCACTGCCCGTGCTCGTGAAGACCGATCCGGCCGCGTCGCCCGCGCACCGGGGCATGTCGGTGCTGCTGGTGCCCGCCGCGGCCAGCGGGTTCGAGGTCCTGCGCGACCTGGACAAGCTCGGCTACCACGGCCCTGAGACCTGCGAGATCGTGCTGGACGAGGTCCGCGTCCCCGCGTCGGCGCTGCTCGGCGGCGAGGAGGGGCGCGGCCTGCAGCAGGTGCTGTCCGCGCTGGAGATCGGCCGGATCAACATCGCCGCACGCGCGGTGGGGGTGGCTCAGGCTGCCTATGACCGGGCACTGCGGTACGCGGGCGAGCGGGAGGCGTTCGGGCATCGGATCGGCGAGTTCCAGGCGATCCAGCTCAAGATCGCAGACATGGCGACGAAGATCCAGGCGGCCCGGCTGCTCACGTACTGGGCGGCCGACCGGGCCAACGCCGGCCGCGCCGACGTGGAGTCGGGCATGGCCAAGGTCTTCGCGTCCGAGGTGGCGGTCGAGTGCGCGCTCGCCGCGATGACTGTGCACGGCGCCTACGGCTATTCGCCCGAGTTCGTCGTGGAGCGCCTGTACCGTGACGCGCCGCTGATGGCCATCGGTGAGGGCACGAACGATATCTTGCGCACCGTGATCGCGCGGGCGCTGGCCAGTGGCCGCGCGAAACTCGGCTAGAAAAGCCGGGCAGAACATTATCCCGAACGGCTGGCGCGTCGCGTCGTGTCGCGTGCGTGGAAGGTGTCACGCCCACCGGCGAGGTTCCGGTGGAGTAAATTTTCTGCCGCTGCCGCTTGGCGTCACTGGTTTGCCGACCGTCACTTAGCGCAGCCGTTAAGGAGGCTTATGGTGTCGCTCTTCGCTGGGCTGCGCCGCGTCGAGCTGCGTCAATGACAAGGTGTTCCCGTCCGGGTCAGTGAACCAGGCAATCAGGTCACCGCCCGGAGCGGCCCAGATGCCGTCGCTGTCTTGGCCCATGCCCGCATAACGAGTGAACTCCACGCCAAGCGCGGCCAGGTTCGCGACGAAATGCCTGATGTCTGCGACGGTCCAGCCGAGGACGGTAAAGGGCTGCGGCCTGAGGCCGTCGACCTTGGTGATCCGCATAATGGTGCCCCCGGCCCGCATAACGCAAGCGAATGGCGTGACCTCCTCCACGCGCAGGCCCAGAGTTTGCTCGTAGAACCGCCGCGAGCGCTCCAGGTCGGTTGACGGAACAAACGCCATGACTGGTGCCGAGCCGAGCATCTCACCCCCTGAGAATCCAGCCGTGATCCGTTTCGCATTACAGCAACCAGCATGGCCCGGGCAGGGGGCATCCGGGGTCGGCGATCCGAGAACTGTGGATAACTAAATTAGCCACGGCATGTTTGTGGATATCTGCGCGTGGCTTGCTGAGATTCGCTAGGATGTTCGTATTGGTGCCGTCTAGCTGCTCCAGGAGGTGAGTCCTGTGTCTGTGTGTATAGCTGCATCTGCGCGCGGTCGTGCGCCTGCCGCCGATGCCGAAGCGCTCGCCTGCTGCGTCAGCGGGGCGGCCTGGCCGCGCGGCGCGCAGGACGAGGAATCCTGGCAGCTCGCGGTGCTGGCTGAGCAGGTGACAGCGCTCGGCGTCGGTGAGCCGCCGTCGGAGGAGGAACTGTGGGGGATCGCGCCCGATCCCTGTGGCGACTCGCCTGGCGGCGACCGGCCTGCTGGTGACTGGCCTGGCGGCGAGGACGATCTCCCCGCGGAACTGGTGATCACCCAGGCCGCAGCGGAACGAGCCGCCGCGCCGCCCGAACTGTTCGCGGCCGGGTTCCTGCCACGGGACGGCAGTGGGACGGGCGCCGGCTTCACGGATGGCGGCGTCCTTGATGTGCTCGCGCCGGGCGCCGTGCTCGCGGGGTTCGCCGCCGACGCCTGGGCCGGTGGGCTGGGCAAGGTGTCCGACGATGAGCTGATCGGGGTGCTGCGGGCGTGGCGGCGGCTGTCGTCCTGGGCAGCCGCCGGTGAACTCGCCGCCGTTGCTGAGCTGACGTCCCGCCGCGAACGCGATGACTCGGGCCCGGGCGGTGCAGCGAGCCGGGCCGCCGACCATGTGCCGGATGAGCTCGCGTGCGCCCTCACCGTGACCAGGCGAAGCGCGGAGAACCTTGCCGACCGGGCGCTGTCACTGGCGAATCTGCCTGCCACGGCGGCGGCGCTTCGGCTTGGACGGATCGACATGCCCAGGGCGCTGACGCTCATCGACGGCGTGGCCGGGCTGGATCCTTGCCTGGCCCGCGGCGTGGAGGACAAGGTTCTGGCCAAGGCGCCCGGGCAGACGGCAGGCGAGCTACGTGCCGCGGTACGCCGCGCGGTGTTCGCGGCCGACCCCGCCGCGGCGAGACGACGGCGGGAAGCGGGGGAGAAGGAGGCACGAGTCGAGCTGTGGGATGAGCCGGCCGGTACGAAGGCTCTGGCCGGGCGTGACCTGCCACCGGCCGAGGTTCTTGCCGCCGACAAGCGGATCTCCGCGATCGCCCGCGAGCTGAAGAAGCAAGGCGCGGAAGGCACCCTCGACCTGCTGCGCGCCAAGGTGTACATCGCCCTGCTGGCCGGCCAGCCCCTCGATCACCTGTTGCCCGCCTGCGCCGACGGCAACCCGCCGTCCACCTCCGACGCTGGTGTTGCTTCCGACGCCGGTGCCGGTGCTGACCCCGGTGCCGGTGCTGACCCCGGTGCCGGTGCTGCTTCCGACGCCGGTGCTTACTCCCGTCAAGTCGGCTCGCACGGTGCTACCGACCCGCAGCGTGGGGCAACAGCCGACTGGGGTGATCTTGGTGTCGGGCGGCTCGTAGGCTCGGTCAATCTGACGGTGCCGCTGACGACCCTCCTTCGCCTGGCCGACGAGCCTGGCGAGGCCACCGGGTTCGGCCCCGTCGATGCCGCCACCGCCCGGACGCTTGCCGACACGGCGGATCGCTCTCTTGCCACCCGGTGGTGCCTGACCATGACTGACGAGACCGGGCGGGTGATCGGGCATGGCTGCCGCGGCCATGAACGCGCACGCCCCGGTGGCGCGGCCACCACCGGCATCCGCAACCTGACGATCAAGCTCGATCGCCTGGCGTTCCCCGAGTGCGACCATCGGCGCGAGAGCCGAGGTTATGAGCTCTCGCCGAGGTTGCGACACCTGATCGAGATCCGCGACAAGACCTGCTCATTCCCCGGTTGCCGGCGCCCTGCCGTGCAGTGCGACAAAGATCACACGGTGCCGTACGGCCAAGGCGGCAGGACGTGCGAATGTAACATCACCCCGCTCTGTAGAACCCACCACCAAGTCAAGCAAGCCTTCGGCTGGGAGCTTCGGCAGCCATCTCCCGGTGTCGTGGAATGGACGGCCCCCTCCGGCCGGAAGTACAGACCCGGCAAGGAGTGAAAGTCCGGTGGGACAGAGCAAATGAATTCAGCGCGCCATTGCTTGCTGCTCCCGGGCATTTTGCTGCCCCGAGCATAAGGACGCCCGCTGGTCGAGAACTGACGGGGCGTTCGGCGCATGGTGTATGCGAGGGTCAGGATACCGGGTGCGCCGCTGCTGTCCGGCGGAGATCGGTCAGTTGGTCGTGGAACTCCAGCGCTGGCTGCTCGCCCGGGTAGCGCTCGCGTATCTCGGTGTCGAGTTCCCCTGCGACGAGCAACAGCGATGACAGGCATTTGCGATCGGCGCGGAACGCCTGCTCGCCGTAATGCACCGCTTGGTCAAGATCACCGGCCCTGGCACAGACCGCGCCAAGGGCGATGCGTGCCTCGGCCATGCGCATCGGCGCCAGGTCTTTGCCATCCGAACCGCGCCCGCGGCGCAACACTGTGTCAGTGCTTCCACCGTATCCGGGCAGGCGCGCAAAGTGATTTGCCCATTGGCATACGACGCCGCGATGGCACCCGCGGCCACGATCAGGGGTGGCGGCCAGACATGGCGAATGAACAAGATCTCGCGGCAGAGACAGCCGAGCTGGAGAAGCTCGCCGCCGAACTCGACGGGCAGGCGTACGCGGTAACCCTGGTGTCCGGGCATGGCCGAGCGCATCTGCATATCACCAACCGGCGGGCCCCGGCGCTGAGCGAGCGGGTGCACTGCGAGGGCGAATGGTTCTGGTGGCCGTGGGCGGAGCGGGTCGCCGCCGTGGCCGATCTCGCGGGCGCGGTGGCTGCGGTGGACCGGGTGCTGCAGGTCCTCGGCGGCAACCGGTGACCAGTGATCTGCTGGCCAGTGATCTGCTGGCCAGTGATCTGCTGGCCAGTGATCTGCTGGCCAGTGATCTGCTGGCCAGGATCGGCGCGGCCTACCCGGGCTGGAGGGCGTGGCGGACCTGTGACGGCACGCTGGCGAGGCCGCACCGGATCTGAAGCGCTGAAGCTAGCTGATCCGGGCGCGGTACTTGAGGAACTGTTCGTGACGAGCGTGCCGCTGCTGGCCCATGAACGCGCGGAACCTGCCGAGCCGGTACGCGGGACCGTGCGCGCGCTCCGCGATCTCGACCTCGAAATCGCGGCTGAGGTGGCTGATGTGGCGCTCCACGGCCGGCGGATCAAGGTACTCGCCGGTGCTGATGGAGACCAGGGCGGCGATTTGGTCCACGGACAGGAAACCACCGTTGGCCCGGAGCGCCAGGTAGACGGGGTCGTGCACCGGTTCGGTGTGCTCGACGAGCGGCCGGGGCGCGCCGCCGTGGCGCAACGCCCCCGCGACCGCGGCGGCGACCGCGCGCGCCACGGGCGGCGGGAAAGCGTTGCCGATCTGCCGGTACCTCGCGGTCTTGCCGCCGGTGAACTCCCAGTTCCAGCTGTCCTCCCAGCCCTGGAGGCGCGCCACCATCGCACAGGTCAGCTTGGGCGCGAGCCCCGGATCGTCGGCCGCGCCCGGCGGCTGGTCCGCGATGCCGAGCGCGTTCACACCGAGTTCGGCCCAGGCGCGCTTGGCCCGGGTGGGCCCGAGATCGGGGCCGCCGTGCCGTTTGGAGCCGCCGACGATCGTGGGCGCGATCGCCGCCGCGCGGCGTGCCCACCGGGGCGCGCCGCGCCAGCCGCGCGCGCCCATCAGGTCCGCCAGCCGCGCGCCGACCGTCGGCGGCGCCCCTTCCGGTGTGGGCCAACAGAACCACGGTGCGTCCTGCGGCCGCAGCGCGACGAGCACGAACCGTGGCCGCAGTTGCGGCACGCGGTAGTCGGACGCTTGCAGCAGCCGCCACTGCGCGATGTAGCCGAGTTGCCGCAGCCGGTCCAGAACGTGCTGCCGGTACGCGGCGAAACGGCCGTTACTGAGCCCGCGCACGTTCTCGAGCAGGAGCGCCCGCGGCCGGATCACGCCACAAAGCTCCACCGCCCAGGCGAACAGGTCGCGCTCGTCGGTTGCGCCGAGTTGCCTGCCCGCCACGGTGAACGGCGGGCACGGAACCCCCCCTGCGAGCAGTGCCACACCTTCATAGCTGGCCGGATTCCACACCACGGGGTCGGCGACGTCCCCTGCCGCCACCTTCCAGCCTGGCCGGTTCGCCCGCAGCGTGTTGCAGGCGTGGCCGTCAAGCTCGACGGCGAGCGCGTGCTCGAAACCCGCCCGCTCCAGGCCGAGGGCCTGACCGCCGGCACCGGCACAGATTTCGACCGCCTCGAGCACCAGGCCTCCCCTGCGGCGCACCTGTCCTGGTCTTAGCAGGAAACGGTAGCGGTACGAGCGGACATCGCGGGATTCAGACGCCGGGGAGTCGCGGCGCTGGTTCGACGGGATCGCCGGGCTGCGCGACCGTCCACTCACCGTCGCCGAGCCGCACCCATGGCCGGGCATTCCCATCGTTGCCGTTCCCGCGGCCGTTACGCCGCACCAGCCGGGCACTGACGAACTCGCCTTGACCCGGCGCGGGCAGGCCGAGCGCCGCCGCGGTCTCCCGGTGGCTGCCGTAGTCGCCGAGGATCACGATTCCCTCGGCGCGTAGCTGATCGCGCGCGCCGCCACCCGCGCGGACGCGTTTCATGTAGTCGTCCTGCTGCGCGACGGTGGCGATCACGGCTCTGGTGACCCGCCTGCCCTGCGCTCTGCGGAAAAGCTCGTTCACCCGCTGCTGGCCCGACCGCAGCGCCAGAATCTCCGCGACGGCCGGCGTGGGCAGGCGCAGCAGGGCGTTCTCGGCCAGCGGCGCGCGCAGGTGCAGCCAGCGGATCGCGCCGGTCCCGGCCTCGTTGAGGCCGCGCTTGTGGTCGCGGTTGGCCGCCGTACGCAGGTACTGCTCACGCGCCCGCACCAGGCCGGCGCACCAGCGGCCGTGTTCGTCGCTCGCGGAGACCAGGAGCAGCAACATCCCGAACGCCTCCGGTGGGATCATCCACCCGCCAACGCGCTGCGAGAATTTGCAGTCGACCTCGACGCCCGCGATCGAGTAGTCGAGCACTGCGCCGTCCGTGAAGCCGAACTCCCGCTGCAGCCCGATCTCCACGAGCGTGCCGGCGTGTGTCTTCTCTGTTTTGTGCAGCTGATCCCAGCGGTACCTGCCGGTGTGCCTGCCGTCGAGCAGCAGGTCGATGGTACGGCGCAGGGCCGATCCGATGCGTTGCCCGCCCGGGTCGAGCGCGAGCAGGTGGCGGACCACCCGGTCCTGTTCGGGATCGGTGTCAGCGGGGATCTCCATACCGGGAAACGGGGTCTGGATCGCGTCCCACATCACCCGGCTGAGCGTAGCCCAGCGTGCTCCACGGGGCTGCTTGCCCAGGCTGAAGCCAGCCGCGGTGGATCCCACCCGAGCGCCGCCAGGCCAAGCTCGCTGTACCTGCTGAGTGCCTCGTCGCAGCGCTCGCGCCAGGCGCGCTGCATCGCCGGGCCGGGTTCGTAGCCGCGCAGCCGGTCCGCCTCGCCAAGCAGGACGCCGAACGTGTGGGCGTTCGCGTCGAACGCCGGCGCCGACCCCAGCCACTGCGGCGTCCGCCCGTGGCAACTCGGGCAGCCGCACGCCCACGCGGGATTGGCGGGTGTGGCCTGGTACGCGCGCACCACATCGGTTACCGGCGCGAAAGACAGCACCGGAGCCGCGATGATCTCGGCCGGGGCCGGGCGCCACCGGGTCTTGCGCGGCGCGGCCTGCTCCTCGCTTGTCACGGGCGGCAACTGGCGCAGGCTGGGCCGCACACCCACCGCCGCCCACCGCGCACCGGACGCGAGCGCGGCGACCGCGCCGACGCCGGAGCCGAGCAGGGCCACCGACGGCACGGCATGCAGCAGGTCCGCCACGCCCTTGACCGCCGCGGGCGCGGCAAGCGGGTCGCCCCGGTGCTCGAGCACGACGGCGATGGGCACGGCATGGTCGATCACCTCCGCGATCAGTGTTCGCCGGTCCTTGCGCAGCCAGTGCTGGTGCAGCGGGAGCACGGCCGTCACGTCCGGGCCCGCGCCCGCGGCCTGGCGCAGCACGGCGCGCAACGCTTCCAGGTCACCGTCGCCGATGTAACCGGAATCGGTGAGGACCGCCGGGACATCGGCGGCCCGCTGGCCAGCCAGCCACGAGGACGCGAAAGGTGCGGTGCCGCGGGTTCGTGCGGCGCCCGCGTACCTGCGCCGATCGGCAAGCAGCGGGCGTGCGAACCCCTGCCTGCGCGCCGCGTGCAAGGCCTCGACCGCACCCGCGCCGGTGAACACGATGCCGCTGCCCGGCCGGTCGGCGAGCCGAAGCACATCGAGCGACTCCCGCGCGGCCACCTGGACGAGCAGGCACCCCGCGACGGGCACGGCAGCCGCTGGCAACGTCGCGGCGACTGCCGTACCCATCACGCGCCTCCGCGCCGGCCGCAGCTCCCTGCCTGGGGCTTCTCACCCGTTATGTACCCGCTTTGACCCGGCTGACCGGCGCCGTGACGCTGACGCTGCCGGCGCGGTGACGCTGCTGGCACCGGACGCTGACGCTGGCGGCACCGGCGCCGTGACGCTCGCGGCACCGGCGCGGTGACGCTGGCGCTGGCGCTGGGCGCCTGCCGCGGCCAAGTTGTCAGACCCGTGTGAGATGGTCCGTAGGCGTGTCCGCACGGCCGGTTCATCCGCCGGCCGGAGCTGGCATGGGGATGTGGCAAGGTGGAAATAGATGTTGGACACAGCGGCTTGGACGCAGCGGCTTGGACGCAGCGGCCTCTACACCGAGCGGAAGGTGGCTGTCCCCCGTGCCCGACTGATGGTGCCAGGCAAATGCGTGTTCCGAGAGCCACCCGGTGAGAGCCACCAGTGAGCGACGAGCTAGCCGTGACTACCTGCGGTGGCTATCCTGCGGCGGCTATCTAGCGGCCGAGCGACACGAAAGAGGGCGATCCGATGATCCGTGCTCGAGACGATGATGCGCGCCCGGACGCGGGCCCTGATGCGCGCCCCGAGACACGCCCGGAGACGCGCCTTCAGGCGGCCCGTCTCACCGAGGATGGTGCGGCGGCGCATGTTCACGGCATCTGCTTCAAGACCGGACCGCCCGAGCGAGTCGGCGTCGAGCTGGAATGGCTGGTCCGCGACGCGCGCGATCCTGCACTGCCGGTGGGGCCCGCACGGGTCAAAGCCGCACTGGCCGGCCTGGACAGCCCGGGAGCGCTTCCCGCCAAAGGCTGCCTGACCACCGAACCCGGTGGACAGCTCGAACTCAGCTCGTTGCCGGCCGCGAGCATCGGCGAATGCGTCGCCGACGCGGCCCGCGACATGGCCGCGGTGACAGAGGCCATACAGGCCGCTGGCCTGCGGCTTTCTGGTCACGGCCTCGATCCTTTCCGCCCGCCCCTCCGAGTCCTCGACTCGCCGCGCTACGCGGCCATGGAGGAGTTCTTCGACCGGTCCGGTCCCGCCGGGCGGATCATGATGTGCAGCACCGCCTCGGTTCAGGTATGCCTGGACGCTGGTGAGGACGGTACCAGCGGGCAAAGCTACCGCAACCGCTGGCATGTGCTGCACACGGTCGGGCCGGTGTTTGTCGCGGCCTTCGCGAACTCGCCGCTGCGCCAGGGCCGGCCGACCGGGTGGCGCTCTACTCGCCAGGCGGTGTGGGCCCGGCTCGATCCGGGCCGCACAAAACCTCCGCAAGGAACCCTGCGGCCAGGCGTGGGCACCGATGTCAGGTCCCGGTGGGCGGATTACGCCCTGGATGCGGAGCTGATGTGCATCCGCCGCGACGGCACGCACTCGTGGCGGGCGCCGCCTGGCCTGAGCTTCCGCGACTGGCTGTCCAATGGCCACACCGAACGTGGCCGCACCGAACGCTGCCCCACCCTTGATGACCTGGACTATCACCTGTCGACCCTGTTCCCGCCGATACGCCCGCGCGGTCACCTGGAGCTCCGGATGATCGACGCGCAGCCCGGGGACGGATGGGCGGTGCCCACCGCGGTCGCGTGGGCCGTGCTCAGCGATCTGCGGGCAAGCGACGCGTCCCTCGCGGCGGCGGAGCCGCTGTGGGCCGGCCGCGGAGACCCGTGGCTGCGCGCCGCGCGGTACGGCCCCGCGGACGGGGAGATCGCACGCGCCGTCCGCGCCTGCTTCGACGCCGCGGAAGCCGCGCTGCGGCGCAGCCGCGCGCCCGCATCGCTGCTGCGGGCGGTGGCCGATTTCGCCGAACGTTATGTCCATCGTGACCGATGTCCCGCCGACGACCTGCTTGAGGAGCCCGCATGACCTCGCCTACTGGCCCCGGTGATGACGACACCCTGCGCCGCCGGATCGCCGCCTTGCTGCTGGCCGCGCGTGACCGCACCCACGGCCTTACCGGCTGCGTCGACGACAGCGACCTGGTTCGCCAGCACTCCAGGCTGATGTCGCCGCTCGTATGGGACCTCGCGCACATCGGCAACCAGGAGGAGCTGTGGCTGCTTCGCGCCGTCGGTGGCCGCGAGCCGATGCACCCGGAGATCGACCCGCTCTATGACGCGTTCGAGCACCCACGTGCCGAGCGCCCGGTCCTGCCGCTGCTGCCGCCGCCGCAGGCGCGGGCGTACGTCGGCGAGGTTCGGGGCCGCGTGCTCGACCTGCTGGAACGCGCTCCTCTCGCCGGGGCGCCGCTGGTGGAAAACGGGTTCGCGTTCGGCATGATCGCCCAGCACGAGCAGCAGCACGACGAGACGATGCTCGTCACGCACCAGCTCCGCGACGGGGATCAGGTGCTGCTGGCGCCCGCGCCCCTGCCCCTGCCACCACCGGCCGCCGGCGGCGGGACGGGCACGGCCACGCTGCCCGCCGAGGTGCTTGTGCCGGGTGGGCCGTTCACGATGGGCACCTCCACCGAGCCCTGGGCACTGGACAACGAGCGGCCCGCGCACCTGGCCGACGTGGACGCGTTCTACATCGACACGACCCCGGTGACCAATGCCGCCTACGCGGAGTTCATCGCCGGCGGGGGGTATGCGGATCCACGGTGGTGGACCGCCGCGGGCTGGGAGCACCGTCAGCGGGCGGGGCTGACCGCCCCGCAGTTCTGGCAGCACGAGGGCGGCCAGTGGGTGCGGCGCAGGTTCGGCGTGATCGAGCCCGTGCCACCGTCCGAGCCGGTCATGCACGTCTGCTGGCACGAGGCGGGCGCCTACGCCCGGTGGGCGGGACGGCGCCTGCCCACCGAGGCCGAATGGGAGAAGGCGGCACGGTTCGACCCGGCGTCTGGCAGGTCGCGCAGGTATCCGTGGGGTGACGACGAGCCGACCTCCGCGCACGCCAATCTCGGTCAGCGGTACCTGCAGCCGGCGCCGGCCGGCTCCTATCCCGCCGGGCAGGCCCCGGCCGGCGCCCGCCAGCTCATCGGCGACGTCTGGGAATGGACCGCAAGCGACTTCCAGCCGTATCCGGGCTTTACGGCCTGGCCCTACCGCGAGTACTCGGAGGTGTTCTTCGGCGCCACCTACAAGGTGCTGCGGGGCGGCTCCTTCGCGGTGGATCCCGTCGCCTGCCGCGCCACGTTCCGCAACTGGGACCATCCCGTGCGCCGCCAGATTTTCGCGGGCTTCCGCACCGCGCGGGACGCTGGCGCGCCGGGACGCGGCTGATGTGCCGTCACTTCGCGTACCTGGGACCGCCCGCCAGCCTGCGCGAGCTGATCATCGATCCGCCCCACGGGCTGTACCGGCAGTCCTGGGCGCCGCGGCACCAGCGTCATGGCACCGTGAACGCTGACGGGTTCGGCGTCGGCTGGTACGCGAGCGGCGACCCGCTCCCGGCGAGGTATCGCCGCGCCCAGCCGATCTGGGCGGACCCGTCATTCGGCGACGTGGCACGTGTCACGAAGACGATGGCCGCGCTCGCGGCGGTCCGCTGCGCCACCACCGGCACGGCGGCGGGCGAGGCGGCCGCGGCGCCGTACGCGGCGGGCCCGTGGCTGTTCAGCCACAACGGGGCGGTCAGCGGCTGGCCAGAGGCAACCGTGGGGTTGGCCGCGACGCTGCCCGCCGCGGACCTGCTTGCGCTGGAGGCCCGCGCGGACTCGGCCCTGCTGTGGGCCGTCGTGCTGCAGCGGCTGCGCGCGGGCGACGGCCCGGCCGCCGCGCTCGCCGCCACCGTCAGCCTGCTGCGAGAACGCAGCGTGCACGGCAGGTTCAACTTCCTGCTCACCGACGGCGAGACCATCGCGGCCACGGCGGCCGGGGACACGCTGTGCTACCGCCGCCGTGACGGCGACGTGGTCGTCGCGTCCGAGCCCTGCGACGACGGCGCCGGATGGACCGCAGTCCCTGACGGCTCCGTGCTGGCCGCGGCCGCTGGCGCCGTCGACGTCTGGCCCCTCGTTTCCGGCGAAAGGATAGCCACCCGATGACCGCGCTCGAGATGATCAGGCTGCTGCCTCCCGGCTTTCTCGCGGAGTCACTGCGCAGCGACGCACGTGCGGGCCTGACCCGCTCGCCCAAGCGGCTGCCGCCGAAGTGGTTCTACGACGACCGGGGCAGCGAGATATTCGAGAAGATCACGCGGCTGCCCGAGTACTACCCGACCCGGGTCGAACGGGCGATCCTGCGCGAGCGCGCCGGTGAGATCGCCGCCGTGAGCGGCGCGCACACCCTGGTGGAACTCGGCTCGGGGTCGGCGGAAAAAACCGTGCTGTTGCTCGATGCCCTGCGTGACCATGGCACGTTGCGCCGCTACGTCCCGGTCGACGTCAGCGAGGCAGCGCTGGCCGCCGGCGGCCGCCGGATAAGCGCCGCCTACCCCGGCCTGACCGTGCTTGCCGTGGTTTCGGATTTCGAGGAGCACCTGGGCTTGCCGGCGACCGGGGGACCACGGCTGGTCGCCTTCCTCGGGAGCACGATCGGGAACCTGGAGCCCGCGGAGCGCGCCGGTCTCCTCGCGGCGCTCCGCGCCGGCCTGGACAGCGGCGACAGCGTGCTGCTCGGCACCGACCTGGTGAAGGACCCCGCGACCCTGGTCGCGGCCTACGACGACGACGCCGGCGTGACGGCGGCATTCAACAAGAACGTCCTCAGCGTGCTCAACAGGGAGCTCGGCGCCGACTTCGACCTGGACGCGTTCGAGCATGTCGCGGTGTGGGACAGCGCCAACGAATGGATCGAGATGCGGCTGCGCTCGCTGACCGACCAGACCGTCCGGCTCGGCGTGCTCGGCATCGACGTGACGTTCGCCGAAGGCGAGGAGATGCGTACCGAGGTCTCGGCGAAGTTCCGCGAGGAGCGGGTTCGCGCCGAGCTCGCCGAGGCAGGGCTGCGGATGCGGTCGTGGTGGACGGACCCGCAAGGGCAGTTCGCCCTGTCGCTTTCCCTGGCGGTCTGAGCAACTGCGGTAGTTCCTCAGCGCCCGAGGGTTCCTCTGCGCCCAACGGCTCCTCAGCGCCCCACGGTTCCGTGAGCGTGAATGTATCGCTCGTACTCCGCGGCAGGCGCTGGCGGCGCCGCGGCCGCACCCGGCGGGCGCTCGACTCCCGCGGGGAACCGGCGCGAGATCAGCTCTGCCTGCACCAGTTGCAGGTGCGAGGGCTGGCCCACGGCCGGGCCCGGTCCGGCCGACGTGGGCACGACGACGCCCGCCAGTGGGTCGTCGGCCCGCGGCGTGGTGCGGGTCAGGATGTCGCCGAAACCCGGCGCTGCCGCGTCGCGCGCGGATAGGGCGGGCAGGCTCCAGCGTTGCTGCACGGTCTTGAGGATCGAGGTGTGGTCGAACGGCGCGCCGCCCACCGGGGCACGAAGCACCGTTCCCGCCTCGATCAGCGGCGAGACGAGCACCGCGGGGACCCGGACGCCGAACCGGGTGAACCCGAAACCGAACTCGCCCACCGTGGCATCCGGCGCCGCGGCGCCCGACGGCGGCGGCACGTGGTCGTAGCAGCCGCCGTGTTCGTCGTAGGTGATCACGAGGAGCGTCGACGCCCAGCCCGGGCCGCCGCGCACCGCCTCGTACACGTCGTGGATGAACTGCTCGCCGAGCGCCACGTCGTAGATGGGGTGCTGGCTGTTGCCGGCCGAACCCCAGCTCGGCTCGAGGAAGGTGAAGGCGGGCAGCGTGCCGGCTGCTGCCGCGGCGGTGAAGTCGGCGAACAGGCCGATATGCCCACCGGGCGCCCGTGCGATGTCGGTGAAGGTCGACCTGGTCAGTGGTTCCGCGTCGTAGCCGTAGATTCCCCAGCTCAGCCCGTGGCCGCCGAGCAGGCCGAAGATGCTCGGTGCGGTGAAGGTGTGGGTCTTGTCGTCCATGTGGCCCTGGCTCGTCGCGGCACAGGTGAACGCGCGGTTGGGTAGCGTCTCCGTGGGCGCGGACGCGAACCAGTGATCGCACACCGCGTAACCCCTGGCCAGCCCGGAAAGCACCGGCAGGGCCTCGGGGGTGAAGCAGCCCATGATGTCGCCGGCCATAGTGCCCGGCAGGATCGGCCGCCCCTGCTTCGCCTGCCAGCCGAGCGTGTAGGCGAAGTCTTTGACGAAACCGTCGCAGGCCGGCGGCGCCGATTCGCTCGCCGGTGCGCTGAGGCTGCCGTAGAGCTGGTCGTTGGTCGCCATGTAGCCCTCGCCGGGGTCGGCGCCGGGCTTGAAGTAGGCGTTCGGCGTGGTGGGCTCGATCCGGGTCACCGTGACGGCCGGCCCCGACGCCGCGGGATTGGACTCGCTGCCCGTCAGGCCCTCGTACGGCTGCCCGGTTGGCGAGACGTTTCCCGCGCTTGTGTACAGAAAGCCGAGCATGTGATCGAACGAGCGGTTCTCCAGCATCAGCACCACCACGTGCTGTACCGATGAAAGCCCATTACCGCCGGGCATCGCAGCCTCCGTGAGTACGCGGGTCCCAGGCGCCGCGGTGGCTCCCCCTCCGGGCGCGGCGCGCCCGCCAATCGTGTCAGCGAAGCGGTACCCAGCGCGACAGGTTCGGCCGGATCATCCCCATGTCCTGCGCTTATGCGATCGAACATCTAGACCGAATTAACAGAAGGTAATCGGATATTGACGCATTCGTGGTGACGTGTCATTGTCCGGGAATGGACACCACGGCTGGTGGTGTCCATTCCCCCGGCCAGTTGCAAACTGGCCACCCCCAGCTCTTGGAGGGAGCAGGATGAACTCCCCGATTCCCAAGCCCGCTCGATGGCGGGCGACCAGGGCCAGCCTGATGGTGCTGGCCTCCGCCGCCTTAGCAGTCGGCTCGACGGCCGCCTTTTCCGCCGCTTCGGCGGCTCAGGCGCCCGGCGGCGGCACCGTGCGAAATCCCTACTCACCGGCGTATCACCACCCCTACCGCCACGGCGTGGTGCCGACGCGCGCCACCGAGGCGAAGATGCGCGCGTGGGCGCAGACCCAGGTGCCCGCGGCCTCGGCGAACGATCTCAACTATGGCGGCGGGATCGACGGGATCGGTGTGACCACCGGTCCGGAAAAGGTCTACCTCGTGTTCTACGGGTCGCAGTGGGGAAGCAGCGGCACCGACGGGAGCGGGAACACGACGCTGTCCGGTGACTCGTCCGGCGAGGCGCCGTATGTCCAGAAGCTGATGAAGGGCCTGGGGACCGGCAGTGAGCTGTGGTCGGGCGTGATGACCCAGTACTGTCAGGGGGTCGCGGTCGGCGCGCAGTCCTGCCCGTCCGGATCGGCGCAGGTCGCCTATCCGACCGGCGGCGCGTACGCGGGCATCTGGGTGGATGAGTCCACCGCGTCGCCGAGCACGGCGACCGGGCACCAGCTCGGCGTCGAGGCGGTCAACGCCGCCGCCCACTTCGGCAACACCACGGCGGCGGCCAACCGCAACGCGCAGTACGTGATCCTGTCTCCGAAGGGGACGAACCCGGACAACTGGCTGACCAACGGGTTCTGCGCATGGCATGACTACAACGGGGACTCGACGTTGAGCGGCGGCGCGGTCAGCTCGCCGTACGGGGACATCGCCTTCACCAACCTCCCGTACATCACCGACGCCGGCTCCTCCTGCGGGCAGAACTTCGTCAACTCCAACGGCACCCTGGACGGCGTCTCGATCGTCGAGGGCCACGAGTATGCCGAGACGATCACCGACCAGAACCCGCCCGGCGGCTGGACCGACTCCTCCGGTGCGGAAAACGGCGACAAGTGCGCCTGGATCACTCCGGGCACCAGCGGCGGCTCGTTCGACCTGTCCCTGTCCACCGGCACCTTCGCGATGCAGACCACCTGGGCCAACGACGGCGCCGGCGGTGCGGGAAGCTGCGAGGGCAGCCACCCGATCGTCGGCGGCGGAGGCGGCGGCAACACCGTCACCGTGACCAACCCGGGGAACCAGACCGGGACCGTCGGGACCCCGGTGAGCCTGCAGATTCACGCGAGTGACTCGGCCTCCGGCCAGACGCTCACCTACAGCGCCACCGGGCTGCCCGCCGGGCTGTCGATCAACTCCTCCTCCGGCCTCATCTCGGGCACCCCGACCACGGCGGCCACCTACAGCGTCACGGTGAAGGCCACCGACACGACCGGCGCGTCGGGGTCGGCGTCGTTCAGCTGGACGATCAGCACCAGCGGCGGCGGCTGCACCGCGGCCCAGCTGATCGGCAACCCCGGGTTCGAGACCGGATCGGCCGCCCCCTGGTCGCTGACGGCAGGCGTGCTCAACAACTCAAGCTTCGAGCCGGCGCACACCGGAAGCTGGGACGCCTGGCTGGACGGCTACGGCACCACCCACACCGACACCGCGTCGCAGGCTGTGAGCATCCCGTCGACGTGCACGAACGCGACGTTCTCGTTCTGGCTGCACATCGACACCGCCGAGACGACCACCACCACCGCCTACGACACCCTCAAAGTCCAGGTCCTCAACTCGAGCGGAACCGTCCTTTCGACGCTGGCGACCTACTCCAACCTCAACCACAACTCCGGCTACGCCCAGCACTCCTTCGGCCTGGCCAGCTTCATCGGCCAGACCATCACCCTGAAATTCACCGGAACCGAGGACATTTCGCTCCAGACGAGCTTTGTCATCGACGACAATGCGCTGAACGTCTCCTGACCGTCCAGCGTGCTGCTGGCCGCGGGCCCGGTTGACGGGCCCGCGGCCACGGCGTTTCGGCGCGGACACGCCCTAAATCCCGCGCGGTGTGAACCAGGATCCCTGCCTTTGCGTGTCATCTCATGACGGTGACGACATGCGCAAGGGTGCGCGGGACGGTGATCAACATGATCGAGGTCGCGGTGGTCTGGGATGATCCAGCACTGTTCGAGGCAATATGGGCGTATGCCGCGCGCGAGCCCGGCCTGGACGTGCGTGAGACCTCCACCGCCGCGCTGCTGAGTCAGGCCGGGCCGCGGCCCGACGTGGTGCTTTTCGAGGTGACGCCAAGCGACGGCGCCGACCCCGTCGCCGACGTGCGTGCGCTGCGGCGTGCAGGCCACCGCGTGGTCGCGCTCAGCAGGAGCCCCGATTCCTGCCTGAGCGCCTCGTTGCTCGGCACCGGCGCGTGCCTGCTGCTCGGCAGAAAACAGACCGTACCGGCCATCGTCGCCGCCATCCGTGCCAGTGATTCCACCGGCTCCACGATCGCCGGCAGCACGCCGCGGCTGTCGCAGCGGGAACGGTCGGTGCTGCTCGCCTATGCCTCCGGGCTGACGCTGGAGGCGGTTGCCGAGCAGGTGGGAATCCGCCCGAGCACGGCGAAGACCTACCTCGAGCGCGTCAAAGCGAAGTACCGCGAGATCGGCCGCCCCGCCTATACCAAACTCGAGCTTGCCCGGCGCGCGAGCGAGGACGGCGGGGCCGGGGCAAACTGAGCGGTGTGGCCGCGCCTGGGGATTACTCCACCGGCTCGAGCGTGAGGGAGATCGAGTTGATGCAGTACCGGTCGTCGGTGGGCGTCTGGTATCCCTCGCCGTGGAACACGTGGCCGAGATGCGAGCCGCAGTTCGCGCAGCGCACCTCGGTGCGCACCGTCCCCAGGGAACGATCTTCGAGCAGCGTCACCGCGTCGCCGTCGGCCGGGGCGTAGAAGCTCGGCCAGCCGCAGTGCGACTCGAACTTGGTCGCCGAACGGAAAAGCTCCGCCCCGCAGGCGCGGCAACGGTACACGCCGACGGTCGTGGTGTCGGTGTACTCGCCGGTGAATGGCGCCTCGGTGCCCGCCTCGCGCAGCACGTGGTATTCCCCGGGGGTTAGCTGCTCCCGCCACTCCTGCTCGGTCTTACCGGAAACATCTGCGCCACTCGCCATGATGCCAGTGTCTCATGTGCTTGTCCCACCGGCTGCGCTGGCGCCGCCGGTCGAACGCCAGGCCGGCCGCGAGGGCTGCGAACGGCACCGCGGCGAGCAGGTACCTGTAGTCGAAATCGGCGGTGGCGATCGGGAACAGCAGCAGCGTGACGGCGACCGACCACGGGAGCAGGCCCGCGCCGCCCAGCCGGCGCCAGCGGCGGATCAGCCCGGCGAGCCCGGCGAGCAGGAGCAGCCCGAACAGCCGGCCGTAACAGAAGACGTAGCCCTGATAGGCGCGGATGAGGCTGGAGAAGGGCGCCACCACGCGGCTCGGGCTCGCCCGGCCGTAGGCACGGGCGTCACCCGCCGCGGTGCCGCCGGGGATCCAGGCACGGTTCGCGGGCAGCACCTCGGGCCGGTAGGCGAGCCGGTACCGGCTCACCGTGTACGCGCCGGGACAGGGCACCCGGCGCCAGTCCACCGCGCGCCGCACGCCAGCAGCGATCGCACCCAGGTAGCTGAACGGCTGCGCTGTCATGGCGCGAACCGCGAAATCGGTCATCAGCTTGTCGTTCGCCTCGCTCACCGGGCCGCCGGATCTGCGCGCAGTCGGCGAACGAGGACACCCTGCCCCACAGGTAGGACCCGGTCGAGCGGGTGAGCGTGTACTGGCCGTTGACCGCATGGAACCACGCGCCGTACGCCGCGATCGGCAGCGCGCACCCCGCGAGCAGCGCGACCAGAATGCGCCAGCCGCGCCAGCGGACCAGGAAATACGCGGTCAGCACCGCGACAAGGGGCAAGCCGGCCTCGCGGACGGGGACGGCGTAGCCGGTCAGCAGCCCGGCGCACAGCACGACCGCAGGTGCCGGCTTGTCGGCGCCACAGGGCCAGCGTGAGCGCCGTCGCGACCAGGAAGGCGAACAGCGTGTCGGACCGGGAAACCAGAGCGCGCCCGGGTAGCCGATCATTGCCACGATCCGCAGCGCCGCACCCGCGGCGAGCGCGCCAGCGAGGAGCCGGTTCCGTGCCAGCAGGCGGAAGATGGCCGGGCCGGTAATAGCTGGGCCGTGGGTAGCTGGGCTGCGCACCACCGGCACGCTAGCGCGACGAGGGTGGCCCGCTGTCTGCCAGCCGCCGACGCGCGGATGAGGCTGGAGAAGGGCGCCACCACGCGGCTCGGGCTCGCCCGGCCGTAGGCGTGTTCGCCGCGGGGACGATGCGCTGGGTGTGCGCGCTGACCCGCACCTGCGGGCACGGTGCCGGGATCGGCGCGCAGCGGTTCACCGGCATCGCCACCGTCAACCTGCTGCGTGCCTTCGCGGCCGGCCCGGCCGGGCCGGCTCATCCGGCGCGTGACAACCTCGCCGCGCTGCACGAGGCACGCGGGTTCGGTGCCGCGTCCGGGGATTGATCCCGCTCCTCGGTGGTGGGTGGCGAGTCAGTGGTGGGTGGCGAGCTGGACCGCCTTCACCGCCAGCAGCAGCACCGAGACGGCGAGGTAGGCGTACATGCCGAGCAGGGCCAGCCGCATCGCGGGCGACCACCGCACCGGCTTGAGCAGCGCGAGCGGGGGCATCCGCCAGCCGGCGCGCTGCTCGCGCGGCACCGGGGGCGGGGCCGTGGCGCCGCCGTGGCGCGCGCGCAGCAACCGCAGCCAGGCGCTGGTGGCGGCCAGGCCCGCCAGCAGGATGACAGACAGCCACAGCGCGACCCTTCCGGCGTGCAGATGCGGGAACGCCGTCGTCGCGACGAGCGTGCCCGACAGCATCAGCAGCGTCGCGATGATGAACGTGGCGAGCACGTTGAGCCAGCGTGGGTTGACCCACGGGCCGAGGACCTCGGGATCGTTGCACAGCAGCAGCAGGAAGGTGCTCGCGCTCGGCAGCAGCACCCCGGCCAGTGCCTGGACGGCGGTGGTGATCAGGCCAAGTGGCGCGCCCGGGATGAGCACGATCGCGGCGGCCGCCACGACCACCGCGGTGTAGCTCGCGTAGAACGCCTTGGCGTCGCGGAACCTGCGATGCAGCGAATGCCTGATGCCGAACATGTCGCCGAACGCGTAACTGGTCGCCAGCGTGACCGCCGCGGCGCCGATGATGCTCGCGTCGAGCAGCACGATCGCGAACAGCGCGCCGAGCACCTGGCTCTTGTCCCCGAGCGCCTTGGCCACGCCGAGGGCGTCGGTGAAGTGCCCGGCCAGTGGCGTGCCCCGCACCGCGTAGGCCGCGACGATCACGATCGCACCCGCGCCGACGACCACGACGAAGGAGCCGAGCACGGTGTCGGCGCGCTCGTAGCCCATGAAACGCGGCGTGATCCGCTTGTCGATCACGTTGGACTGCTGGAAGAACAGCTGCCAGGGCGCCACCGTGGTGCCCACGATCGCTATGATCAGCAGGATGGCGTTCGAGTTGATGCCACCTTGGACGCCGGGCACCACAAGGTGATAGAAGGTGGCGCCGTAGTCCGGATGCGACAAGATCGCGAGCGGCACAAGCACCAGGCTCGCCGCGATGAACATCAGCATGGCGCGCTCCCACCGCCGGAAGCTGCCGCTGGTGGTGATCGCCACGAGCACGGCCGCGGCGATCGGCACCGCGATGTATCTGCTCACCCCGAAGTACTCCAGGGCGAGCGATACCCCGATGAACTCGGTGACGATCGTGAGGAAGTTGAGCAGGAACAGGTCGCCGACGCTGAACCAGCCCCAGAACCGGCCGAACCGCTCGTTGATCAGCCGGGCGTGCCCGACGCCGGTGACCGTGCCCAGCCGGACCACCATCTCCTGGTTGACGATCAGCACCGGGATCAGGAGCAGCAGGAGCCACAGCAAGCTGTAGCCGTAGTCCTGGCCCGCCTGCGCGTACGTGGATACCCCGCCCGCGTCGTTGTCGCCGACCATGACGATCAGGCCGGGGCCGACGATGGCCAGGAACGTGATCAGCCGCCGCCGCCAGCCGCTCTGGTACTCCTCACCGACCC
>WNGJ01000959.1_pt1 | contig 30980 bp, 25 predicted proteins | sample 5400611 | NCBI WGS metagenome assembly WNGJ01 (sample SAMN13153375, study PRJNA577476) | soil metagenome | isolation source: 40 cm soil or saprolite under Garry oak tree replicate 1 | place: USA:California | collected 2016-06-15
CATGCGGTTGGTCGGCGAATAATCGTCATTGCCGTACCAGACCGCGCAGGTGAAGTTGCCGGTGTAGCCGACGAACCAGGCGTCGCGATAGGCGTTGGTGGTGCCGGTCTTGCCGGCGGTCGGAATGCCGTCGAGCGCGGCGCGGCGCGCGGTGCCTTCAGAGACCACGTGGCTCATCATGCCCGCCATGTCGGCCGCTATGGGGGCCGGGATCGCCTGCCGCGGCTTCGGTCCGTCACGGTCCCAGCGCCAGACCAGATCGCCGGCGCCGGTCCGCACTTCAAGCACGGCGTGAGGCGTCACCGCCTTGCCCTTGTTGGGAAAGGTCGCGTAGGCGACCGCATGCTCCAGGATCGTGACCTCGTCGGCGCCGATCGGCAGCGACGGCGTGTCCGGCAGCGGCGCCTTGATGCCGAATTTCCGCGCCACCTCGACGATCTTGGCACGGCCGGCCTTGGGGCCGCCCTTGCCGCCGATCGCGATCGACAGCTTGACGGGAACGACGTTGATCGAGCGCGTGATCGCCTGCGTCAGCGTCACCGCGCCGGAATAGGAGTGGCCGTAATTCTGCGGGCACCAGTTGCCGATGCAGACCGGGCCGTCGACCACGATCGAGGTCGGCTTGAAGCCGTTCAACAGCGCGGTGGTGTAGACATACGGTTTGAACGACGAGCCGGGCTGGCGGTAGGCGTCCACCGCGCGGTTGAACTGGCTTGCGCCATAGTCGCGGCCGCCGACCATCGCGCGCACGCCGCCGTCGAGGTCGGCGACCACGGTCGCGGACTGCGTGGCGTGATAATCGCGGCCGAACTGGCGCAACTGGTTCTCGATGGTGTCCTCGGCGGCGCGCTGCACGTTCATGTCGATCGCGGCGCGGACCACGAAGACGCGCTCGGTGTAGGACTTCGGGAACGTATCGACCAGCTTGCGCATCTCGTCGAAGGCGTAGTCGAGATAGTAATTCGGCGAGTTCTCGTCGCGCCGGTCGACCGCGACGGCCGGATTGCGCCGCGCGCCGAACACCTGGCCCTCGGTCATGAAGCCGGCGTCGACGAGATTGTCGAGCACCACGTTGGCGCGGGCACGCGCCGCGGGCAGGTTGATATGGGGGGCGAATTTGGTCGGCGCCTTGAACAGGCCGGCAAGCATCGCGGCCTCCGCGAGATTGACGTCGCGCACCGACTTGTTGAAATAGAAATGCGCCGCGCCGTCGACGCCGAAGGTGCCGCCGCCCATATAGGCGCGGTCGAGATAGAGCTTCAGGATTTCGTTCTTGGAGAGCCGCGTCTCCAGCCAGATCGCGAGGAACGCCTCGTTGACCTTGCGCTCGATGGTGCGCTCGTTGGAGAGGAACAGGTTCTTGGCAAGCTGCTGGGTGATCGAGGAGCCGCCCTGGCGCACGCCGCCGGCCTGCGCGTTGGTGACCAGCGCGCGCGCCGTGCCGGCAAGGTCGATGCCGAAATGATCGTAGAAGCGGCGGTCCTCGGTGGCGAGCGTCGCCTTGATCAGATTGTCCGGAAAATCCTCCAGCGGAATCGAATCGTTGTGCTTGATGCCGCGGCTGCCGATCGGGTTGCCGTAGCGGTCGAGGAAGGAGACCGCGAGGTCGGATTTCTTCAGCCAGTCCTCGTCGGCGGTTTCGCGGAACGCCGGGATCGCCAGCGCCAGCATCAACACCAGGCCGCCGAGCCCGATGGTCGCCGCTTCCGAGAACGGTTCGACGAAAACCCAGCGCTTCCAGCCGCCGACATAGAAGCGGTCCATGAAGGTCGAGTAGCGCTCATAGAGCTCGCGCGTGCCCCTGAGCGAAGAGAACAGCGCGGAATCGAAGCGCGCGTCCAGATCGAGGCGGAAATTGTTGAGCCGCCTTTTCCAATCGTCTGGGATGAACTTGCGCACCCGGAGGCCCTTGATCGGTTCTAAAGGCGTTGGCGCGCCCAACCCGGCGCAGCCAAGACGTCTTGCGGGAATGTTAAGGCAAACCCAAGGCGCTTCCGCGTCGTTGGGCGCTCCACTTTCGTTCTAGCCGAGCAGGCCCTATAAACCAATGGTTCCCCTGCAACTTTTGATGGGGACGGCTAACATCGGGCTCGCCTCTGGCGGCGCAAAACCTGCGCCCCGCACTTGCGTTCGCTTGCACTGACTTGCACCTATGCCTGGGCGCCCGTTAGCTTATTGTTTGAGCATGCTCTACAAGAACGACTTCGAGCCATTCCAGAGTATCTGTATCTGCCAGAGTATCTGTATCTGCCAGAACATCTGCCAGAGCACCCGCCAGAGTATACGGGAATCATGACCGCCCCGCCCAAGCGACCCTCTATCCAAGAGGGATTTTTCTGGAAAACCAAGGCGTTGGAGGAGATGTCCAACGCCGAATGGGAGAGCCTGTGCGACGGCTGCGCGCGCTGCTGCCTGGAGAAGCTGGAGGACGAGGATACCGGAAGGATCTATTTCACCGACGTGTCCTGCAAGCTTCTGGATGCCGGGCTATGCGCTTGCAAGGACTATCCGAGCAGGTCCGAGAAGGTCTCGGACTGCGTCAGGCTGACGCCGGAGAATGTCCGCACCCTCAACTGGCTGCCGCCGAGTTGCGGCTACCGGCTGGTCGCCGAGGGCCACGACCTCTATTGGTGGCACCCGCTGATTTCAGGCGATCCCAACACCGTGCATGAGGCCGGTGTCTCGGTGCGGGGCAGGGTGCAGGGCACCGAGGACGATATTCCGGATGCCGATCTGGAAGATCACATCGTGAGTTGGCCAGCCTTGCTGCCAAGGCGGGCGAAGCTGAAGAAGCGGCCCAAGGTTTGAGGCTAAAAGGCTGTTAAGGCCCAAGGCTTAGAGGCTCTTAAGGCCCAAATCGCATTTTTACACGATCGCGTGTCTGCGCAGGTGGTTGGCGGGATGCACCCATGCGCGGAAGGTGCTGCCGCGGGGCGGGCTTAATGTCTAAATCACGACTCACACAGCGATTCTGCGCTGCGCCCGCGGCGCTCTGGATAACAATATTTCCCAATGAACAAGTTCGAACGGCAGAGCCGTTACCCTGCCGATCATCGGGCGTTGCCTGAGGCGATCGCGAATGAGCTGACGGAACTTCCGGCCCAAGGGGACCAGGAACACTCGCGGGTGGTGGCGACTCCCGACGCGCACGCTCCGCGCCCGCCACTGACCCAAAGCGAGGTCCGCACCATCCTGATGAGCCTGTTGCTCACGATGTTCCTGGCCGCGCTCGACCAGACCATCGTCGCAACCGCGCTGCCCACTATCGGCCGGCAGTTCCACGACGTCTCGAATCTCTCCTGGGTGATCACTGCCTACCTCCTGGCCTCGACCGCCGTCGCGCCGGTATTTGGCACGCTGAGCGACATCTATGGGCGCCGCGCCATGATCATCACGGCGCTGACCCTGTTCATCGCGGGGTCGGTGCTCTGCGCGCTGGCGCCGAACATGGTGGTGCTGATTCTCGCCCGCGGCCTGCAGGGGCTCGGCGGCGGCGGCATCATGCCTGTGGTGCAGACCGTGATTTCCGACGTGGTCAGCCCCCGCGAGCGCGGCCAGTACCAGGCCTATTTCAGCGCATTGGTCGATGATCTTCTGGATCAACGTGCCGCTCGCCGCGGCGGCGCTCGCGCTGTTGCTGCCCAAGATGGCCAAGATCCCGGTCTACCACCGGATGCGCGAGGTCGATTGGCTCGGCGGCCTGCTGCTGATGGCCTCCGCCGTGGTCTTCATGCTGGTTCTGACCTGGGGCGGCAACCGCCTTGCGTGGCTGTCGCCGGCCATCCTGGCGATGCTCGGCGCCTCGGTGGCGCTGGCGGTGACGTTTGTCTGGCATGCCGGACGGGCGGACGAGCCGTTTCTGCCGCTGTCGCTGATCGGAGGCACGGTGGTGCCGTACGCCATGCTGGCGGGCGGATGCGCGTTGGGGGCGATGGTCGGGCTGACCGTACACCTGCCGCTCTATTATGAAGTCGTCTACCATATGAGCGCCAGCGAAGCCGGGCTGGGGCTCATTCCCATTGCTGCGGTCTCGACCTTTGGTGCTGCGATCGCCGGGCGGACCATGGCGCGCGTCAAGCACTACAAGCGGGTGGCGATCGTTGGAACGATCGGTGCGACGCTGGCAGGTGTCGCGCTGACACTGACCACGCTGCCGCTGTGGGGCCTGCTTGTGCTGCTCTCGGTTTTCGGCATCGGTCTCGGCACGGCGTTTCCAATCAGCGTGGTCTCGCTGCAGAACTCGGTGACGCGCTCCCAGATCGGCACGATCACCGGCGCGATGAATTTCTTCCGTGCGATGATGGCGTCCTTTGCGGTCGCCGCCTTCAGCGCGATCCTGTTGATGGCGCTCGGCGCGGATGTTTCGCTCGCAGAAGGCGCGCGGGGGTCGGTCGGTTCGATCGCGGCCGGCGACATGGTGACGGCCTTCCGCTACGTGTTCGCCGCCGCCACGATCATGATCGTCTGCACGGCGTGGTGCATGATCGCCATGGAGGAACGGCCGTTGGCTGGGCCATCGTCGCAACCGGTCGAGATGGCGGAGTAGGGGCCGAAGACGGCAACGACCTATCGATCGCTTGATTTTCTTGAAGGCCAGATCGTACCCGTTTCGGCCGATACAACGTTCCGCTAAGAGTCGAAAAGGACCGTAGGTCGTATCGCGGATGGCATGACGACTTGCGCGAAGAGTCGCCGACCGGCGCGTCCACATCAGGCTGCCGATAGCCGCACGCGGAACCTGCTGCCGGTCGCCTCGGCATAGCGTAAGAGCGTCTTGGTGCTCGGCAGTGTTTGACCGCTTTCGAGGCGGGCAATCGTCGACTGGCTCATGCCCATCCGGGCAGCCAGCTCGGCCTGGGAGAGGCCTGCCCGCAACCGCGCCCTAAGCAGTTCGGCCGCGATCTCGAACTCCGGAACGAGCGCGTCATATTCGGCCTTGACCTTGGGATTGGCCAGCAGCCGAGCCTTGAGCTTCTCAAACGGGATAGTCATGTGACCTCCTGTGCTCGCCGCAGTGCGTAGGGCGGGTTGGAGCCGAAGGCGTAACCCGCCATCTGCCCACACGACAGGTGAAGTGACCGCGACGCGAATTTGCAAATCGCGTCCCCTCGTTCGCCGATGGTGAAGAGGCGGGTTACGCCTTCGGCTCCAACCCGCGCTACGAGCTGGAAGATTTGGAGCGCGTTTATTTGGGAGGGGCGCGAGCGGGCTTGCGAATAGTCAGCTCGAATTAACGACTATTCTTGATGCTAGGCACAAACTTCTGTCGCGTCCACAAGACGCCTGGCGCTACCCAGGCAAATGGCTGCTGGCCTGATTGAAAATTGATCGCGTGAAAGATGACAGACGTTGTGGGACTGATCGACGCGGCTAGACCGATCCCCGCCGTTCGCGGTCCGTCCAAGAAGCACAAAGCCGATGAGATTTCAAACTGAGACACTACCCCAAACCCGCCCTACGAGCTCTGGGAAACGATGTGGCCCCGCACGTCGCCGCGTGAAAAACGCATCGATGTCTCTAGAATTTTCGTCCGTCACCCCCAAAAAACTTTTTCAATACTATCGGCACCTTTGAGACACGCCGACTTACCCTGAGAATGTCCGTTAATTGGGGAAGGTCAGAAGTGAACGGCGCAAGGTCAAAGTGACGCGTTTGACCCAAAGCCGTCATTGAAGCGGCGCACCGATGAGCCCATGCGCGTCGCCCGTAGTTCAGGCCGCTACGTCCGCACGCGCATTTCGCCGGATCACTTGCGGCGGCTGCCCGAAAGCGCGCAGGAAAGCGCGGCGCATGCGGTCACGGTCGGCAAAACCGGTTTGCCGGGCGATGACCTCGATCGGATGGCGGCTCTGCTCCATCATCAGCCGGGCGGCCTCGAGGCGCAGATTCTCAACCGCCTTGGCCGGCGATTGGCCGGTCTCGGCGTGGAAAGCACGGCTGAACTGGCGCGGACTTAGATGCGCTGCTTCGGCGAGCTGTCCAACCGTCAGCGGCGTATCGAGATTGCGCTTTGCATATGCCAGTGCGCGCTGGATACGGTCGGATTTGGGCTCTAGCTCCAGCAGCGCCGAGAATTGCGACTGGCCACCGGCGCGCCGGTGATAGACGACCAATTGCCTGGCCACGGCCCGGGCGACCTCCGCGCTGAGATCCTTTTCGATCATAGCCAGTGCGAGGTCGATGCCCGCGGTCATCCCAGCCGAGGTCCACACCGGGCCGTCGATGATGAAAATGCGGTCTTCCTCCACCTTCACTTTTGGGAACCGAGTCTGCAATTCACGCGCGCGGTGCCAATGCGTGGTCGCGCGACGGCCGTCGAGCAGACCTGCTTCGGCGAGGACGAACGCACCGGTGCACGTCGAGGCGATTCGCCGGGATCGCTCCAGACCCTGGCGCAGAAATCTGATCACGCCTGGCGTCAATGCTCCAACCACGGCGCTGCCGCCGACCATCAGTGTGTCGAAATTCGTATCGTCGAACGGCTCCGTCGTGACGCCGATGCCGATCGAGCTGCGGATGGACCCTCCGGTCTCCGACAGCAGATGCACGTCGTAGACCGGCTCGCCGATCTCCCAATTCGCGAGTTCGAAGACCGAGAGAGCAGTCACGCTCAGCATCTGAAAGCCGGGCAAAACGATAAAACCGATGCGCTGCATGGGGAACCTCCCAAGACGTCCTAAAACGTCGCTTATATGACATTTGAGACAAGCGCCTGCAAGACTAACCTACAGCATCAGGCATCGCCAAACAGGCGGAGTACGACATGACAAGCTTTGCAAAGGCAGCCGGTCTCGCCAGCATCCTGCTCGCAGTCTTCGCGACCGTTACCCCCGAACTCAAGGCCGATCAGCTCAATAGCACGGTGCGCCAGCGCCAAGCCGTGACGACCGAATTGGGTCCGAACGCTTCGGCCATCACTTACTGGGTGAGCGAACCCGATGGCTGGCACGTGGTGACCACCGTCGACACCGTGATCGAGCAGAATAGCGATGCCGAAAAGCACGCCGTGGTGCGTTTCTCGTCGGTGCTCCTGCCCGGCCAGTCCCAGCTGATCTCGGTTCCCTTTGCCATCGGTGAGCGACAGCAGGTTCTGCGCATCCGCCGGCTCGGCGACCAGATCGAGGTTGCACGGATCGGGGGCTCCGCATGACGGCAATGCCCTAAGTGCACTCCAGCAAAGAAGGATATGAAAATGAAAGCCTCGAAAGCTCTGCTGTTGGATTATCTCGCCTCGGTCCGTGATCCGGAACGCGCTGCGTCGCTGTTTGCGGACGATGGGGTGTTCGAACTGCCGTTCCTGCGCTCGCTCGGGGTTGAACCTCGCTACACCGGCCGCCGCGAGATCACCGCGCTCCTTCACCAGTTGCTCAAGCTCTACCCGGACTTCACGTTCGCGCCGGACGATACCCGCATCCTGATCGAGACGCCGGAAAAGACGTTCGCCGAGTATGAGGCGCACGCACGCGCCGCTGCGACCGGGCGAACGGCCCATCATCTGTTCGCCGGGTACCTGGTGGCGGAGGCAGGCAAGATCAAGTTGCTGCGCGAATCCTTCAATCCGCTGACGATGGCGCAGGCGCAGTTGCCGAATGGTGCAGCCGATATCGGACCACCCGGCAACGAGGTGCACTCTTTCTGATCGAGTGCGAGCAGATCGCCGATCTAGTTGAGGTCGCAGTTCGATATCGGAATGGGATGACGAAATCAGCTCAGCCAAACGCAAGCAGCGCGCGCCGACCCATCAATTAAGCCCGGGCCGAGAGACAATCCGTTCCCCTCATCAACTGAGCGTTGGCCTTTCGGTGAACCGCAAGGACTAAAGGCATGACAGCCATTTCGGCAACTCTTCGTCAGACTTGGAGGCAGCACTATGAAGTTTTCTAGGATCGTTGGCGCCGTCGTTTGGATGACGGTGTCGGGCGGGGGCTATCCCGCGAGCCCTTCGCATGGCGTTGTCGGCCGCCCAAGGCCAGATGGTTCCCTTCGTTACGGTAGCGAGCCCGTCAGCCGCACAAACTCGCCTGCGGTATTGAATAGCAGCAGTCCCGATCGACCGAAGGCTGAAAAATGAAACAAACTTATGACTGGTCGCAACTGTGGAGATTCCGTTCTTGCAACAACGAAAGGAGAGACGCACATCACCCATCTGAACGCATTCGTCGCCGGCTTTGCTACGGCGCATATGAGATGCTGGTCGGCGATTCCATCGAGTTCGCGGAGCGAAGGACGCCGGCGTCGATGTCACCCTGCGCTCCCTGCCTGAAGGCCAGCACACCTTCATCTTAGCTGCCGGCCGTGTGCCCGAGGCGGACCGAGCGATCGGGGAGATTGGTTGGTCGCTGCGATCCAAGCTCGGTCTTGCTGTCTTGGCGGCGGCCTAGTTCCGGGCTGCACCCGTACCCGTCGCTGGTTTTTTTCGGCGAACCGCAAGGAGTAAAAGCATGACCGTCATTTCAGTCATTGTTGGAAGCACTCGGGAGGGCCGTTTTTCGGAAAAGCCCGCGAAGTGGATTTTGCAACACCTGAAGAAGCGCGAGGGTGTCGCCGCTCGGCTTCTCGACCTTCGCGACTTCCCGATGCCGTTCTTCGATCAGCCAGCAACGCCGGCCATGCCGGGTCGCCCGCCTTACAAGAACGAGGTCGTACAGCGATGGACGGTGGCGATCGCGCAGTCCGACGGCTTCGTCTTCGTCACACCCGAGTATAACTACGGGCCGTCCGCGGTGCTCAAGAACGCGATCGACTGGGTCTATCCCGAGTGGAATCGCAAGCCGGCTGGCTTCGTGAGCTATGGCTCCGCCATGGGCGCACGCGGCGTCCAGCAGCTCCGCGAAACGGCGATCGAGCTTCAACTCGCCCCGATTCGCTCATCGGTCCACATTCCCGTCGCCACCTTATGGGCTCACTACCAGGGCGGCGACGTCGAGGCCGGACTGGCCGAGCTTGAGGCGCCTGCCAAGACACTGATCGATGATCTGCTGTGGTGGACCGCAGCCTTGAAGACGGCGCGCACAGGCGCGTGCAGACGCTCGTGGCCTCAAGTCATCGAGTAATGCGACTTCCGTTGGCACAAATGCGAAGTGCCGGCTGCGTCGAGCAATGTCCGAGTTTAAGGGCAAAGCGGAAGACGTATACTCGTACTGATTTCTCTTCGCTTTGACCCATTTCGAGCGATTTTGCCCGACGACCGGCAGACCAGGTAGATTTCCGCGGACGTTGCGCCGTCCGCACGACTTGAATGACGGCAAATGGTCCGCGCGTAAAACGCGATTTCGTCAGGTGATTCAACGCGATTTGGGTCGTCCAGTCTCGTCTGAAAAAATATTCCGCTTTGTGCCGACCCCAAATCAGTGGCTTCCTTTCGTCTGTCCCGCACCCATAAGAGGGGCGGCTCGCGATCGTCACGGACGTTGGGAGCGGGATGCGATGGACGCACATCGCCGGGCGCAATCATTGCGCGACGAGCGGTGTTTGTGCGGACGGCGAAGTCGTGTGGTTCTGGCGCCCCGACGCTGGCGCTAAGGTCTGCGGATACGATCCGCAGAACGACGGTGGCAAAAGAGCCCGGTCACCGGGAAGAGCACGAAGGAAACCGTTAAAACCATCGCGCAGGGAATGCCGGTTGATGCGGTGTACCTGTGGTTGCTGACGCGTGTGCTTTTTTTGCTGCACACGCGGCCTCGGGTGCAACGCGCATCCGGCATTCCCTGCGCCCTCTTTGTTTTCGAGGGTAGCTTGCTTCAATAGCTCGGGTGCATTGCGCCGCGAGAACGCTGAGGTGTGTGTTGAGGTGTATTCCGCGCTTGGACCGATTCATCCTTCGGGCGTTGATAGAGCGCGATGAGACTGGGTTCAATCGCTATCGCGCTCCAGGCTTTTGATGGAGCATGATCTTTTTTCGGAAAACCGCTACGCACCGATCGGGTGTCGCCCGAGGGGATGCTTTTCCAAATCATGCTCCAGCTTTACTGCGTCACAACCTGGCTTTCTCCCTCGTCCTGAGGAGCGTGCGTCAGCACGCGTCTCGAAGGATGAAGCCCGGATCGGCGCCGGGGGCCTCATGGTTCGAGACGGCGCTGACGCGCCTCCTCACCAAGAGGATTACTGATTCAGTGGGACTAGCGCCATTTTCCTCACGTTCCCGGCCTCGACACCTCGGTCTCCTTGCTGGTGATGAACTCCAGCAGCACCGGTACGCCTTCCTTCGTCTTCTCGATGCCGCGCTTGATCGCCGGCACGATGTCGCCCGGCTTCGTCACCCGCTCGCCATAACCGCCGAAGGCCCGCGCCATCGCCGCGTAGTCGCCGGAAATATCGGTCGAGCGATATTTTTCGGTCGAAATCGGCATCACCTTCAGCTCGATCGCCATGGAAAAATTGTTCAGGAGGATCGACATGATCGGTATCCGCTCGCGCACTGCTGTCTCGAAATCCATGCCGGTGAAGCCGATCGCGGCGTCGCCCCACACATTGATGCAGAGCTTGTCGGGTTTGGCGAGCTTGGCGCCCATCGCAAGTCCGAGCCCGTAACCGAGCTGCGTGGTCTTGCCCCAGCCGAGATAGGAGAGGGGCGCGACCGCCTTCCAGAACGGCGACAACTGATCGCGCGGGCTGCCGGCATCGTGGGTGATGATGGTGTTCTCGATGTCGACGGTGTGCTGCAGATCCCAGAGCACGCGATAGGGATTGAGCGGCGCGTCGTCGGAGGTGAGCTTCGGCCTCCATTTCGCAAGCCACTCCTTGTGGGAGGCGGCGATCTCGGCCGCAACGGCCGATGCGTCGCGATCGGCGGTGACGGTCTTGCCGATCTCCTCCAAAAGCGCGTCGAGCACGAGGGAGGCGTCGCCGACCAGGCCAATCCTGGCCTCGACATCCTTGTTGAGATGGTTGGGGTCGAGCGTCGAATGAATGATGGTCTTGCCCTTCGGCATGGCGATGCCGAAACTGGTTTCGGTGAACGAGCAGCCGATCCCGAAAATCACATCGGCTTCATTCAGGAATTTTGGCACCGCGCGCGGCGCCGCCAGACCGCCCGAGCCAAGCGACAGCGGGTGCGTCTCCGGAAACGACGACTTGCCGCCCAGGCTCGTGGTGACGGGAATGGCGAGCCGCTCGGCGAGCCGCTTCAACTGCGGCCAGGCTTTCGCATAGTGCACGCCTTGGCCGGCATAGATCACCGGGCGTTTGGCGCCGACCAGCAGCGCTGCGGCATCCCTGATATGCACGGGGTCGGCGCCGTAACGGGTGCGCAGCACCGGCGTGTAATTCAGCGGTTCCGGCACCTCCTCGTTCCACATGTCGGATGGAATCTCGACGATCACCGGTCCGCCGCGGCCGTTCTTCAATTTCGTGAAGGCGCGGCGGAAGATGTTGCCGACTTCGCTGGCCAGGATGATCGGCTCCGACGACTTGGCAAACGCCTTCATCGCCTGGCTGGAATTGAAGTTGGGCTCGATGTTCGCAATCCGGCGCGCATAGCCCATCGGCAGTACCAGCACGGGCACCGATTCGCCGAAGCATTGCGCCACTCCGCCCATGGCATTCTCGGCGCCCGGGCCGTGCTGCATGCAGAAGGCGCCGATATTGCGGCCCGAGGTCACCCGGGAAATCGCATCTGCCATGTGCAGCCCGATTCGTTCCTGGCGGACCATGACGGGACGGATATCGGCATTGGCGGCATGTTCGATCAGATGATTGACCGGGTAGCCGCAGAGAATTTCGATGCCCTCGCGCTTGAGGATTTCCGCGATCGCGGTGCCAAGCTTCATGGCGGCTTCTCTCCCTTTTGTGATGTCGGTTCGGCCCGACTGATTTGGCGACATTGGACCAGGAATTATCCATCGGCACGCCGTTGTTGGGAAGACCAGATATGCGTGTTGTCGCCTGATGTGACGCGCAAGCGTTGAGACATGTCCCCCGCCGGCAACAACGTTGTTTGAAACAAATTCGCTTGCGGAAAAAAATTTGTGATCGCACGTGATCGCGCAATCACATCATGCGTCGTGATGCGTTCGGTCGCGATGTGGTCATCGCAAATCATGATCTCCTCCGTTAGCAAGCGGTCGTCCATGCAATTGGGGATGCAACAGGAGACCTTGATGAAGACGGCGCGAAACTTAACTTTCCTACTCTGCTCGGCTGCGAGCCTGACCGCCATCGACGGCGCCAAGGCGGCCGACCTTCCGCTCAAAGCCAAGGCCGTCGAATATGTAAGGGTCTGCTCGCTCTATGGCGCCGGCTTCTTCTACATTCCGGGGACCGATACCTGTATCAAGCTCGGTGGCTATCTGCGCGTCGACACGACGTTCAATGGCGGCCCGCAGGGCCAACCGGCCTGGAACGGGGACCTCGGCCAGCACAACAGATATGCCGATTACTTTGCGACGCGTGCGCGCATGGCGCTCTCGGTCGATACCCGCACCCAGACCGAATACGGTCTTGTGCGGACCTTCGGCCAGGCCGACATCCAGTTCAGCACGTTGGGCGGCAGCACGACCAATCCGAACAATCTCAATACAAACCTCGGCAACAACTCGCAGCTGCTCGATTCGGCCGGCGGTGGCTACACCGCGGTTGAATATGTCTTCATCCAGTTCGCGGGCTTCACATTCGGTAAATCAGCCTCGGCCTACGCCTCGCCCTGGCAGGGCTTCCCAGGCAACAACACGTCGTTCCTGCTAGGCGGCCAGAACACCGACACCGGCGTCAACAACATTCAGTATACTGCGCAATTCGGCAACGGCCTGTCGGCCAGCATCGGCCTGGACGATCCGACCGTGTGGGATCGCACCTCGCTTTACAACCTGTCGACCGGCCTCAACGCGGTTGGCGTCACCGGCAACGCCTATGGCGGCGTGCAGTCGCCGGATATCGTGGGCAATATCCGCATCGACCAGGCCTGGGGCCTGTTCCAGATTTCGGCCGCGGCGCACGAAGTCAACGGATCCTACAACATCCTGACGGCGACCACTGCGGCGCCGACCAACCTGTCGGAAATCTCGGGGCATCCCGAAACCAAGTGGGGCGGTTCGGTGATGGCGGCGTTGAACATCAAGAACATCCCGACCGGCGTCGGCGATGACATCAAGATCGACGCGAGCTACGCCAAGGGCGACACCAAGAATGTGATCGCGACCTCGTCGACATCGCCGAGCTTCGCCATGTTCGGCAGCAGCGGCCGCGCCTATCAGAGCATCGGCTTCGGCGCGACCACCGACGGCGTGTACCTTCCGGGCATGACCAACGGCATCGAGCTCACGGACGCCTTCGGTGTTCGCGGCGCCTTCAACCACAACTGGGATCCGTACTGGTCGACCAGCCTTTACGGCTCCGCGTCCTTCGTGCGCTATGACGGTGCCGCCAAGGCCGCCTATTGCGCGACCTACGCCAAGGTCGCCACGAACACCTCGGCCGATTTCAGCTGCAACCCGAACTTCAATGCGTATCAGGTCGGCCTGGTCACGCGCTGGACGCCGGTCAAGAACCTGACGTTCTCGGCCGAGGTGCAATATTTCCGCCTCGACCAGAATTTCACCGGCACTGCGACCCTCACGCCGACGGCTCCGAAGCCTGCGACGGTCTACGAGTTCAAGGACCAGGACACAGTCTCGCTGCAGCTTCGCGCCCAGCGCAATTTCTGATCGCCGGCCTCTTTAGCGGCAACGCGGCAAGAAAGACCGCGTCGCGTTGCCAATCGACAAGAACGGGCGGCCGTCTGTACCAAAATCGGGCGGCCGATCGTTCGTCTTAATTGATTCTTCAGCGTGTTCTTCAACGCGTCGGCAACCAACCAGCTCCTACATTGCGTGCGGGCACCCGCGCGGGATATTTCCGCGAGGCGCGGTCACGGGAGTCTGGAATGCGGCGGCTGATTTGGAAATTCCTGGCGGATCAGAATGGCGCGACGGCAATCGAATATTGCCTGATCGCGGCCGGCCTTTCGATCGTGATCGTCGTCGCGGTCAACGGCCTCGGCACGTCGCTCAATGGCACCTTCGGCTCGGTGAACTCGTCGCTGAAATAGTCCGAACTAGCTCGCCTTCTTCGCCCGGGTGGATGCGCGAACCGGCTTCTCGGCCTTCTTCGGCTCTTCCTTGGCTCGCTTGCCGCTGATCGGCAGCAGCATTTCGCGCTGGCCTTCGACACGCTTCTTCGGCTTCTTGCCGTTGCCCTTGGCCTTTGCCTCGGCAGGCGCGGACCGCGCCTCGTTTGCGGGCTGCTTCTCGTTTGTCAGGCTGCGCTTCAATGCGTCCATCAGATTGATGACATTGCCGCTGCTCTTCGGCGCGGCCTTCGCGGCGATCCGCACGCCGCTGCGCTTCTTGTTGATCAGGTCGATCAGCGCGGCTTCGTAGTGATCCTCGAAATTGTCGGGCTCGAAGGAGGCGGATTTCTGCTCGACGATGTGCTTGGCGAGGTCCAGCATGTCCTTGGTGATCTTCAGATCCTGGATGTCGTCGAAATACTCCTTCTCGTTGCGCACTTCGTAGGGGTAGCGCAACAGCGTGCCCATCAGGCCCTTGCCGAGCGGCTCCAGCGCGATGATGTGCTCGCGATTGGTCAGCACCACGCGGCCGACCGCGACCTTGTCCATGGTGCGGATGGTTTCGCGGATCACCGCGAACGCGTCATGGCCGACCTTGCCGTCGGGAACGAGATAATAGGGGCGGATCAAATAGCGGCTGTCGATGTCGGCCTTCGGCACGAATTCGTCGATCTCGATGGTGTGTGTCGATTCCAGCGCGAGGTCGTCGAGTTCGTCCTTGGTGACCTCGATATAGGTATCGGTGTCGACCTTGTAGCCCTTGACGATGTCCTCAGAGGCGACTTCCTCGCCGGTATCGGCATCGACCTTGGCGTATTTGATGCGATGGCCGGTCTTGCGGTTGATCTGGTTGAAGGAGACCTTCTCGGCATCCGAGGTCGCAGGATAAAGCGCGACCGGGCAAGTCACGAGCGAAAGCCGCAGAAAACCCTTCCAATTGGCACGGGGGGCCATGGGATACTCCGAACGCTATCGACGACGTGTCACGATAACACCTGGAAGGTCGGATTCAAACAAGCCGGGGCGGTGAATCTCCTGACGGCGTTAACCGGCAGGGCTGCAGCGCCGGCCGCGAGCAGGGGCGCAGCCCGTTACCACACCGTGAGGGCCTGCGACCGGAGATCGTGGAGGCCGCCGGCGGAACACCAACCGGGTACCGGGCGTTGCCCGATGTGTGACGCCGCAACGGCACGCAGATTTCGCACGGCACCGACGCAATCGAGGGCACCATGGCAACGACGCGAGAGCACGACCAGATTGTCGAAACCCCAACCGAAGCACGTCAGGCCGAGCCTGGACCTTCGGTGCTGGCGCTGCTGACGGTCTCGACCGGGCTTGCAGTCCTGATCCTCGGCGTGATCTGGTTCGCGTTCTTCCGGTTCTGAATGGGTCGAGGCGGCGAAGGTGTGAGCTGCATCACCTCACCATTCGCGGCAGCCGGGATTCTCCGGAGCTCCGGCCCGTGGCGGCTCCTTTTTGGGGGCTTCCGCTTCGATGCGTTAGGCGTTTAAATCAGGTGCCTTGAACGTGCTGGCGCCACCGCGCGTCAAAGCGAAATCAAAGCAGCGGAAATCGAAGCAGCTATTGTGAAGAAAAAGTAACATTGGTCTATTTGCCTTGTTCATACGCGGTTCACGCCGGCCGGGTTCATCTTGATGGCGCATCTCGTGCAGTTCACCTTTGGAGGCAAGCGTGCGCCTGCTGGTCGTTGAGGACGACCCGGATCTCAATCGTCAGCTCACCACCGCATTGAGCGACGCCGGGTATGTGGTCGATCGGGCATTCGATGGCGAGGAGGGACATTTTCTCGGCGACAGCGAGCCCTACGACGCGGTCGTGCTCGATATCGGCCTGCCTAAGATGGATGGCATCTCGGTACTCGAGGCGTGGCGCCGCAACGGACGCGACATGCCGGTCTTGATCCTCACCGCGCGCGACCGCTGGAGCGACAAGGTTCAGGGTTTCGACGCCGGGGCCGACGATTATGTGGCCAAGCCATTTCACCTCGAAGAAATCCTGGCGCGTATCCGCGCGCTGCTGCGCCGTTCCGCCGGACATGCCCAGTCCGAGCTGACCTGCGGGCCGGTGTCGCTGGATACCCGCACCGGCCGGGTCAGCGTATCCGGCAATCCGGTCAAGATGACCTCGCACGAATACCGGCTTTTGGCCTATCTGATGCACCATACCGGGCGCGTGGTCTCGCGGACCGAACTGGTCGAGCATTTGTATGATCAGGATTTCGACCGCGACTCCAATACCATCGAAGTCTTTGTCGGCCGTATCCGTAAAAAACTCGAAGTAGATATCATCCAGACCGTCCGTGGGTTAGGCTATCTGCTGACGCCGCCTTCCGCGGGTGCTTAAAGCCAAGGATGCACCGAAACTCGCTTGCCACCCGGCTGTTCCTGTCTGCGACCGCCTGGGTGGTGACAATCCTGGCCATTACCGGCGTCGTGCTGTCTTCGGTCTATAACGACGCCACGGAACGCGCTTTCGACCGCCGGCTCAACCTTTATCTCCGCACCCTGATCGCGGAAGTCGCAACCCCCGACGAGCCGCCGGACCGCCAGTTTCAGTCGCTGGGGGAGCCGCTGTTCGAACTGCCGCTGTCGGGCTGGTATTGGCAAATCGCCCGCACCGACTCTGAGAAGGCCGAGGTGCGCGCATCCCGCTCGCTCTGGGACAAGAAGCTGCCCAAGCTCGAGGAGCGCGGGGTTGAACTGACGGCGGCCGGCATCCGCGTGGCTTATGTCGATGGTCCCGAGGGGCAGAACCTGCGCATGGTCGAGCGGCCGGTCGATCTTGGCGCCGACGGCAAGTTCCTGGTCAGCGTCGGCGGCGATGCCGGCGAGATTTTCGAAGAAACAAGGAGCTTCGACTACTATCTCTTCGGCACGTTCGCCGCACTTGGCATCGTGCTGCTGCTCACCACGATCTTCCAGGTCCGCTTCGGGCTTGCGCCCCTCAAGCGCATTTCCGAATCGATCGCCGCGATCCGCTCGGGCCGCGCCGAGCGGCTGGAGGGCGAGTTTCCAGTCGAAATCGCGCCGTTGGCGCGCGAGACCAACGCCCTGATCGACGCCAACCGCGAAATCGTCGAACGCGCGCGCACCCATGTCGGCAATCTCGCGCATGCCATCAAGACGCCGCTGTCGGTGATCGTCAACGAAGCCTCCGCGCACGGCGCCGACCCGTTCGCGGACAAGGTGCTGGAACAGGCCGACGTGATGCGCGACCAGGTGGCGCACCATCTGGAGCGCGCGCGGATCGCCGCACGTGTCACTATCGTCGGCACGGTCACCGAGGTCGCGCCCGCGATCGAGGCGTTGCGGCGGACGATGGAAAAGATTCATCGTGGCCGGGGCATCGCCATCGAGGTCAAGGCCGATCCGTCGGCAAAGTTTCGCGGCGAACGGCAGGATCTGGAGGAGATGGCCGGCAACCTCGTGGACAACGCCTGCAAATGGGCATCCTCGCGTGTGTTCATCGAGGTCCTGGTGGAACGGCCGGCCAAGGCCGGCGCCGGGCCGATGCTGCGGATCATCGTTGACGATGACGGGCAGGGGCTGTCGCCTGCGGAGCGCGCGCAGGTGTCGCGGCGCGGCCAGCGGCTGGACGAATCCAAGCCGGGTTCGGGGCTGGGGCTGTCGATCGTGGTCGACCTCGCGGGGCTTTACGGCGGCAATCTCGCGTTGGGAAATGCGCCGATCGGGGGCTTGCGGGCGGAACTGGTGCTGCCGGGAGTCCAATAGCATTCGCGCAAACCCCCGGGGCAAGCCCCGGGTGGCCGCCATTGATACGCGCGAACCCCGTCAAACCGCCCGATTCGGGCCGCCAAATTTCGCCATTGCTAAAGGTCTTCTTAATACCGCTGCATCTATGCTTGCCAAACGCGTACGCGTGGCGACCACGCGAAAATAATGTGCATACCGGGCGGCATGAGCCAGACACCAATCGAGCGGCTGAGGGATTATCTCGGGCAGCTTCCGCCGCAGGCACAGGCGTTGCTGATGCGAGAGTTCGAGCGCGCCATCGAGCGCGGCGAAGACACGACCGTCGCCAGCCTCGTGCTCGAACAGTTGCGCAAGGTGGCGCGGCGTGCCGAACAGGGGGCGCCGCCGCCGCCGCGTAGCCTGGACGCGGCCCGCTTGCTGTTTCGCGCGCTCGAGCCGTTTCTCATCGATGGCAATCTTCCGGCACGGCCGGGACAAATTCGCCGCGCCTCGCTCACACCGGTTTTTCAATGGCTGGCGCGCGATGGGGCGCCCCAGCAGATGCGCGAATACGAGATGGCCCTCGCCAAGGATGACGGCGATGACCGATCGCTGGAGGTTGCGATCCGCAAGCTTCAGCTTGCCGCGGCTGACGCCATCTTCAAGATCACTGCGCCATCCGGCGGCGACAAGCAGCGCGCGCTGGCCCGGATCGGCGCCCCCGACGTGATCGAGGACCTGCTGCCCATCGGATCGGTCTTGCATGCGCGCGAAGCGCTGGATGGCTTTGGCACAAGGGTGCCGGGTTTCATGCGCCTGTTCGGGGATGCCCAGATCGCCTCTGTCTGTGCAGCGTTCAACATTCCCACCCTGCAGACCCCGCAGCTATTGCCTTTCGTGCTGACGATGATCATGCAACGGTTGACCGCACCCTGGCAGATCATTCGCATCGCCATCAAGATAGCGGCCTCCGATGACGAGATCCGGGTCGCCGCGACACCTTACGGCATCGCCGTCACCATCGCCCTGCACGATTTGTTCTGCCTCGCGGCCGGTCTGCGATTGGATATAAGGCGCGGCTATTTCGCCAACGTCGCCGACAACCTCAAGGCCCTCCATGACGGCGTGCGAGGTTTGCGAACCGAACTGGACCTGCGCCAGGATTCAACTTGGGGTAGGCAACTGGCCTCGATCAGGTCCGATATTTCCAACACCTTGCAATCGGAAATCGAAAGCGTGCCCGGCCGGGTGCGGCGCATCCTGCGTCAACGCGCCGACAAGGATATTCCCATAGGTGCCGGGATCGACAAATCCGAAGTCGACGAGGTAGTTTCTCTGATTAATTTCGTCGCGGTTTGCCGCACCTATGCCAGCGAGCTGGCTATCAACGAAGTCACGCTCCGGACTTATTCCGACCTGCAACACTATGTCGAGCAGACCACGGAGTCGCTGGTCCAGTCACTGCGTGGCGGCGACAGCAAGGCGCGCGCCTACCGGCAAGCGCAGGCCTCGGCGGCCATCCGCTTCTGCGAAGTGCTGTTCGGTCATGACTATGCTTCGTTGATGAGCAGGTCGGTCGAGAACGCACTGACCGGTGAACGCAAATCGTCGCGTGCCAAGTAAGGCCGCCAAGTAAGGCGCCAAGTAAGTCTCACCTGCTGATTAAGTAGTCCAAAGCTTCGACTGCAATTTCTGATTGACCATCTCTTGGTAAGAACGTACCGTTTCTCCAAAGTCATTTTGTTAATTTGCCGAGCATGAATTCCATCATCAATTTCGTTGAACTCGAGAACCGAATCATTTCCGCGACGTACCGGAACCTGATGATCAGGGCGAAGGTCGTGCTGGTCGACGAGGCGCGCGGCGAGCAACTGCCCGACCCGGTGACCACGATTTCGTCGCCGGTGCCGAGCGGCGCGCTGCGGATACGCCTGCCGGATTCGGTCAAATCGGGAATCTATTTTCTCAGGGCGCTTAACGCGCATGGCAACGTCGTGGCGCGGAGTGCTGAATTTCAGGTTAGTTAACCGATTATAATCTTTGAGCTTTCAAGCCTCAATTGGCGTGATGGATTGTCATTTGCGGGCCTTGGCGGGAGTGGTGTAAAGCGGCCCGTGGGCGCGTTCGACAAAGCGCCGCCGGGACTCTTGCTCATGACGTTGTGGTTTGTGTTCGCGCTGATGACGGCCGCGGCGATTTTCGCCGTGCTCTTGCCGTTGGGGCTCGGCGACCGCGCGCAGGCCGGCGGCAGCGAAACGTCCGTGTATAAGGATCAACTCGCCGAGATCGACCGCGACGTTGCCGCGGGCCTGATCGGGGCAGCAGAGGCGGAAGCCGCGCGGGTCGAGATCGGCCGCCGCCTGTTGGCCGCCGCGGACCCGACACGCGATCCTCCGATGCAATCGAACACGAGGTTGCGCCGTTCCGCGGCCGTGCTGTCCCTCGTGGGGCTGCCAATCCTGGCGGTTGCGGTCTATTTGCCGCTGGGCTCGCCGGGTCTTGCCGATTTCCCCCTCGTGCAACGCTCTCGTGCGCCCGATGCAGCCCAACCGCTCGAGGCGCTGGTGGCGCAAGTCGAGCAGCACCTGGAACAGAACCCGACCGACGCACGCGGCTGGAATGTGCTGGCGCCGGTGCTGGGGCGGCTTGGCCGCTTGGACGATGCCGCGCGCGCCTATCGCAACGCGATCACTTACGGCGGCGAAACCGCCGATCGGCGGGCGGATCTCGGCGAGGTCATTGCCGCGGCCGCGGGCGGCGTCGTCACCGCCGAGGCAAAGGCCGAATTCGAACGCGCGCGGACGCTCGATGCCGACGAGGCGAAAGCCAACTATTTCCTCGGGCTCGCAGCCGAACAGGACGGGCGCAACGCCGATGCCGCCTCCATCTGGCGGGCGATGCTGGAGAAGGCGCCGCAGGATGCGCCGTGGCGGCCGCTGCTTGAGGCCGCATTGACGCGGGTCGGCGTCCCCACCGCGCCGGCGCTGTCGGACGGCGCCATGGCCGCGGCAAAGGACATGAGCGAAAGCGACCGCGGCGCGATGATCCACGGCATGGTCGAGCGCCTTGCGACCCGGTTGAAGCAGAACGGCGACGATGTCGAAGGGTGGCTGCGGCTGGTGCGCGCCTATATGGTAATGGGCGATCGCGACAAGGCGAAAACCGCGCTCTCCGATGCTCGTCAGGCCGTCGCCAACGATGCCGAGCGCTTGCGGCAGCTCAATGAGGGCCTGAAGAATCTCGGGCTTGATGGATGAGCACGAACAAGGGCCACACATGACGCGCAAACAACGGCGGTTGACCATCATCGGATGTTCGCTTGGCGTGCTCGCGCTTGCCGCGGCGCTGGTGTTGAACGCGTTGCGCGATTCCATCGTGTTCTTTTCCACCCCGAGCATGGTGGCCGAACAACATATCGCGGCGGGCAGGCGGTTCCGGCTCGGCGGTCTGGTGCAGCCGGGCTCGCTCAAGCGCGGCGACAACCTCGCTGTCACGTTCGAGGTCGCCGACACCAACGCGAAATTGCCGGTGGCCTACGAAGGGATTCTCCCGGACCTGTTTCGCGAAGGGCAGGGCATCGTGGCGGAAGGCGCGCTGGATTCGTCCGGCGTCTTCAAGGCGGACACCGTGCTTGCCAAGCACGACGAGACCTACATGCCCAAGGAAGTCGCCGACGCGCTGAAGAAGCAGGGACACTGGAAGGACGACTATGGCGCCAAAGCGGCAGGCGACGCGGTCGCGTCGCAAGGTGGAACGCCCGCGGCGCAGGGAGTGACGCGATGATCGCGGAAGCCGGACATTATGCACTGGTGCTCGCACTCGCGCTCGCGCTGATCCAGTCGACCGTTCCCCTTCTTGGCGCTCGGCTGCACGATCCCGCCTTGATGAATGTCGCGCGCTCGGCCGCGCTGGCACAATTGTTGTTTGTGGCCGCGTCGTTCGTGGCGCTGGTGACGCTGCACGTCACTTCGGATTTTTCCGTCGCCAACGTGTTCGAAAATTCACATTCGCTGAAGCCGCTGATCTACAAGGTCACCGGCGTCTGGGGCAATCACGAGGGCTCGATGCTCCTCTGGGTGTCGATCCTCGCGCTGTTCGGCGGCCTCGTCGCGGCGTTCGGCGCCAATCTGCCGCTGTCGCTGCGCGCCCGGGTGCTGGCAGTGCAGGCCTGGGTCGCCAGCGCGTTCTATCTCTTCATCCTGGTGACCTCGAACCCGTTCCTACGCATTCCCAATCCGCCGATCGAGGGCAGGGACCTTAATCCGGTGCTGCAGGACATCGGCCTCGCGGTGCATCCGCCGATGCTCTATCTCGGCTATGTCGGGTTCTCGATTTCGTTCTCCTTTGCGATCGCAGCCTTGCTGGAGGGTCGCATCGACGCGGCATGGGCGCGCTGGGTGCGGCCCTGGACGCTGATGGCCTGGATATGCCTGACGCTTGGCATCGCGATGGGCTCGTACTGGGCCTATTACGAACTGGGCTGGGGCGGCTGGTGGTTCTGGGATCCCGTCGAGAACGCCTCCCTGATGCCGTGGCTTGCCGGCACCGCGCTGTTGCATTCCGCGCTGGTGATGGAAAAGCGCAACGCACTGAAAGTCTGGACCATCCTGTTGTCGATCCTGACCTTCTCGCTGTCGTTGCTCGGCACCTTCCTGGTGCGCTCGGGCGTGCTGACCTCGGTGCATGCCTTTGCCACCGACCCGACGCGCGGGGTTTTCATCCTGTTGATCCTCTGCGTTTTCATCGGCGGCAGCCTGATGCTGTTCGCCTGGCGGGCGTCGGCCCTGAAACAGGGCGGACTGTTCGCGCCAATCTCGCGCGAGGGCGCGCTGGTGCTCAACAACCTGTTCCTCACCACCGCCTGCGCGACCGTGTTTATCGGCACGCTGTTTCCGCTCGCCCTGGAAGTGGTGACCGGCGCCAAGATTTCGGTGGGCGCGCCGTTTTTCAACCTCACCTTCGCGCCGCTATTCGTGCCGTTGATGGTCGCCGTCCCGTTCGGGCCGATGCTGGCATGGAAGCGCGGCGATCTGCTGGGCGCGGCGCAGCGTCTGCTCGTGGCCGGGCTAGCGGCCCTCATCGCGCTCGCCGTGGCATGGGCGTGGGCACGGGGCGGCAGCGCGCTCGCGCCGCTGGCCATCGCGCTTGCGGTCTTCGTCGTCGCAGGCGCGATCAGCGATCTTGCCGAGCGGATCGGCCTGTTTCGTAACCCGCCCTCCATCGCATTGCGTCGCGCGCGCGGGTTGCCGCGCTCGGCGTGGGGCACAGCGTTCGCGCATGCCGGCATCGGCATAGCCCTGATCGGGATCGTCTGCGAGACGACCTGGAACAGCGAATATATCGGCACGATGAAGGAAGGGGACACAGCGAAAATCGCCGGCTACGAATTGAAGATGGACGGCCTGACGCAGCGGCAGGGGCCGAACTATCGCGAATTGGTGGCTTCCTTCGCCGTCAGCCTCGATGGCGAGCGGCTGAGCATGATGACGCCGTCGAAGCGCAATTTCACCACCCGCGCCGGCATGTCGACGACGGAAGCTGCACTTTTGACCCGTGGCGTCAGCCAACTCTATGTCTCGCTCGGCGATACCACCGCAGGCGGCGGCATCGCGGTGCGAATCTACCATAAGCCGCTGGTGCTCCTGATCTGGTTCGGCCCTGTCCTGATGGCGTTTGGTGGCATGCTGTCGTTGTCGGACCGGCGGCTTCGCGTCGGCGCGCCGAAGCCCGCGGCGAAGGCATTGCCTGGATTGCAGGCGGCGGAGTGAGCCGATGAGGCGGATCTTGATGAAGCCAGCCTTGACGAAGCCAGTTTTGGCGGCGATGTGCTTTCTTACGGCGCTGGCGCTTTCCCCCGCGTATGCCGTGCAGCCCGACGAGATCATGTCCGATCCCGCCAAGGAGGCGCGCGCGCGCGACCTGTCGCGCGAGCTGCGCTGCATGGTCTGCCAAAACCAGTCGATCGACGATTCCGAAGCACCCTTGGCGCGCGACCTCAGGCTTCTGGTGCGGGAGCGGATCGCGGCCGGCGACAACGATTCCCAGGTGATCGATTTTCTGGTGGCGCGCTATGGCGAATTTGTCCTGCTGAGGCCGCGTTTCGAGCGGCAGACGTTGCTGCTCTGGCTGGTGCCGCCGCTCGTGCTGGTGGGCGGCGGCCTGGCGCTATGGATGCATTCCAGGCGCCGCCCGAAAGGCGGAGCGGATGAGGCCAGCCCTGCGCTGACGGCGGAGGAGGAGGCACGGCTGCGGCAGTTGATGGCGCCAGAGGTGCCTTCGCAGAGCCTCTCCGGAAAAAGCGCTAACTGACGAAGGCAATGAGGGCCGACGTCGGGAAACGGGTCGGATAGGGATCGATTTCGATTCGATTGGTGCCGAGAGCCCTCGGTTAAGCCCCTGCGGTAAGCCTTTGTGGTGGCTGCGATAAACTGCCGCATTCAGCGGCGCCTTCATTACAAAAGTTTAACTCCGCCGCCAGCGCGCCGTAAGGCGGCAATGCCCATCTTCGGACCCGAAAGGTGCTTACTCTCGCATCGTGAAATTCAGGCCTTGGAGATAGCTTAATGACCGAACGTCCGATCGATCTTTCATCCTTCCCATCCTACCGCAAGCCCCGCCAATCGCTGTTGTCGGCGCGCAAATTTGCGCTGATGGCCTCTGTTGTGGCCGGCCTTGGCGCCGCGGTTTACGGCTTTGGTCCGTCGCCCGGACCGGTCAACGTGTTCTCGAGCCCGGCGCAGGCGCAGGTCAACAATGAAGTCCGCAAGGTCGCGCAGCCGGTCGGCTTTGCCGACATTGTCGAGCGCGTGAAGCCGTCGGTCATTTCGGTCAAGGTCAACATCAACGAGAAGGTCGCCAAGGACGATAGCGGCGACGACGACACGCCGTTCCAGCCGGGCTCGCCGATGGAGCGTTTCTTCCGCCGCTTTGGCGGGCCGGATGGCTTACCGCCCGGCTTGCGCGGCGGAAAAGGGCGCGTGATCACCGGCCAGGGTTCCGGGTTCTTCATCTCGGCTGACGGCTTTGCTGTCACCAACAACCACGTAGTCGACGGTGCCAGCAAGGTCGAGGTGACGACCGACGACGGCAAGACCTTCACCGCCCAGGTGATCGGAACCGACGCGCGGACCGACCTCGCTTTGATCAAGGTCGAAGGCGGCTCGAACTTCCCGTTCGCCAAGCTCTCGGACACCAAACCGCGGATCGGCGACTGGGTGCTCGCGGTCGGCAATCCCTTCGGCCTCGGCGGCACGGTGACCGCCGGTATCGTCTCGGCTTCTGGCCGCGACATCGGCAACGGCCCGTATGACGATTTCATCCAGATCGACGCGCCCGTGAACAAGGGTAACTCCGGTGGTCCGGCGTTCGACACCTCGGGTGAGGTGATGGGCGTCAACACTGCGATCTATTCGCCGTCCGGCGGCAGCGTCGGCATCGCGTTCTCGATTCCGGCAGCCACGGTGAAGAATGTCGTCGCCCAGCTCAAGGACAAGGGTTCGGTCAGCCGGGGCTGGATCGGCGTTCAGATCCAACCGGTGACGTCCGACATCGCCGACAGCCTCGGCCTGAAGAAGGCGGAAGGCGCGCTGGTGGCCGAACCCCAGGCGAACGGTCCGGCGGCCAAGGCCGGTATTGAGTCTGGCGACGTGATCACGTCGGTGAACGGCGTGGCGGTCAAGGACGCCCGCGAGCTCGCCCGCACCATCGGCGGCATTTCGCCCGGCACCGCGGTCAAGCTCAACGTGCTGCACAAGGGCCAGGACAAGGTCGTCAACCTGACGCTGGGCCAGTTGCCCAATACGCTGGAGGCCAAGGCCGACACGGACAACAATGACAAGGGGGGCGGGGCCACCCGCGGCACCGACGTGCCGAAACTGGGCCTGACGGTTGCGCCCGCCAACAGCGTTGCCGGTGCCGGCAAGGACGGTGTCGTGATTACCGAGGTCGATCCGAAGAGCGCGGCGGCCGAGCGTGGCTTCAAGGAAGGCGACGTCATTCTTGAGGTCGCCGGAAAGAGCGTCGCCTCGGCCGGCGACGTGCGCGACGCCATCACCGCCGCGCGCAGCGACAACAAGAACAGCGTGCTGATGCGCGTGAAGAGCGGCGGACAGTCGCGTTTTGTCGCAGTCCCCCTGGCGAAGGGCTGACGGCATCACGAGATGGAGGGTGTCGCCGGCATCAGTCGCCCCCGCCGACGGCTCTTTCCTTGGGGGCGGGCGAAAGCCCGCTCCCGCCAGCTACCTTCCGCGGAAAACGCCCCCCTCCGTCGGAAGGGTCTAAGGGCGGTGAAGTCCCCCAGCTTCACCGCCCCCCTTTTCGTTTAACCTGATGGCCGAAGGTCTCCTTGCGTGAACATGCCGACCGCGCCATGGTGAAGGAAAGCCGACCCACTTGACTGCAACTGCTCCAGAGATGCGCCTGTTGATCATCGAAGACGACCGCGAGTCCGCCGACTATCTGGTCAAGGCATTCCGCGAAGTCGGGCACGTCGCCGATCTCGCCAGCGACGGCGAGGAAGGCTTGGCGATGGCCGAAAGCGGTGACTATGACGTCCTGGTGGTCGACCGGATGCTGCCGAAGCGAGACGGGCTGTCGGTGATCGGCGTCCTGCGGGATAAGGGCAGCCGGACACCGGTCTTGATCCTCTCGGCGCTCGGGCAGGTCGACGACCGCATCAAGGGCCTGCGCGCCGGCGGCGACGACTATCTGCCAAAGCCCTATTCGTTCGCCGAGCTTTTGGCGCGGGTCGAGGTGCTGTCGCGCCGCAACGTCGGTCCGGCCGAAGAGACCACCTATCGCGTCGGCGATCTCGAGCTCGATCGTCTCTCGCACCGGGTGGCGCGCGGCAAGGACGAGCTGACGTTGCAGCCGCGCGAGTTCCGGCTGTTGGAATATCTGATGAAGCATGCCGGCCAGGTGGTGACGCGAACCATGCTGCTGGAGAATGTCTGGGACTATCATTTCGATCCGCAGACCAACGTGATCGACGTGCACATTTCGCGGCTGCGGTCCAAAATCGACAAGGGTTTCGAGCGGCCGCTGCTCCATACGATCCGCGGCGCAGGGTATATGATCCGTGATGGGATCAGATAAGATACAATAATTGTTGCACTTTTTCCAACAATTTACCGCTTCTCCCAACCGTCCGGCTCCGCAGCACCGCCGAGAAGTAAAAGCCCCGCTTAAGCGGGGCTTTCTTCAAACGGCTTGCGGGCGTCCGGCAGCGTTTTGAGCCATACTCTCAAATCGTCCGGCAGGATGATCGTACGCCTCCCGTGCTTCTTGGCCTTGAGATCACCGCTGCTGATAGCCTCGCGAATGGAGGTCAGCCCGATCCCGGTGAGGGCGCTTGCCTCCTCAGGTGACACCGAGAGCCGTTCCGAGAGCGGTACCTTTCCCTTCTGCCCGAACTCGTTCATCACTAAGCCCCTTATCGTTTGCGGGCCACAACGGTGTGGCTAGTCTCGTCTCCCTTGTCCTCGACCTGCGATTCCGGCACAGGCGACAATCTCACGCGCCTCCATGGCGTAGCTTGGTACAGCGGCCAATAAAGAGCGCATCGGAAAACGTGATCATCCCCCACATGATGCAATGGGCCGTGCCGAAGCAAAATGGTTGTCAAAAATGCGTGGTACAACTGGATACCAAAGCGAATGAAAGGAGAGGTTCCCGCTCCCCAATTTCTTCGCCCCTACTCAGGGCAATAGCTGCGACGAATTTCTGGAGCCTGGGGCGAAGCCCTCACCACTGTGAAGGTGATCAGCCATTGATATCGTAAATGGTTCGCCCGGACTCGAGCCTGCAACCAGACCGTTATGAGCGGCGGGATAACGGCCAGCTTCGTTGATTTTGTTGTATTTTCGTTGGAGATTGATCGCGTTCGTTGCGTTCCGGAGAGGTCGTTTCTGGTGCGAAACTGGTGCGGTCCACCATACCAGCCTTGCTGGTCGGCGCGTTATCCACCACGCGAACCGTACCGTGGGTTCGAATCCCACTCTCTCTTATCCTGACGCCATGAGATACAGCGCGCAGATCAACTGGTACAGGTCGATCCGATGCGCGTCGCAAAATAGGATATCAGGGCGAGCAAAACGGACTCTCTGGGAGTGGAGCGGTATCAACCTGGAGCTGAAATCGTTTTTCCGAAGGGGAGCGCTTAGCAACCTGCTGCGGGTCTATTGCGGAGACGCCGTCCAGGTGGATTGTGCGTCAGTTTGTTGGCGGGCTGGCTGGCTGGGTCATTGACACGCGCGGCGTCAGCTGGCTGCAGAGCCGGAATGGTTCGGGGTTCGAGTCGCCCCCCCCTCGCTACGCCACGCCACGATTTCCTACCCCAAACCACGATCGTCTACGATCCTGGATCCCTGATGGTAGCGGTTGGAGCGCTATCGGTGCGAATTGCATTAGCCAAGCGGAGCAGATCTGAGGATCGGCAGTTATTGGCGGATATTGTTGATTTAGTCGCCGCTTTGTTTCGGGCTCTTCCGTTTTCAAGGCCATGGTCTATTTGTTGGGGTGTTGTCTCAGGATCGGGCCGGTCGTCGGCGCCGATTTCTTTGGAGCCGTCATGCCGGCACGGGGCAAGCAGCTGGCATCGCTCGAAGCTTTGCGAGCTTCCGCAGGTTCTGGGCTGTTGCAGCGAGTAGGAATTCGTCTCGCGCGCCGCACGGACCGCGCAATCTGAGGCGACCGAGCCGCAGGATGCGTTTGAGGTGAGCGAACAGCATCTCGATCTTCTTCCGGCGATGACGCGAACGCTCGTAGGCCGGCGTGTTTGCCAGGCTTCGGGCAACGTCCCGCGCACCTTCGTCGAGATCACGCGGCACTTTACGTTGCGGCGTGTTCGGACAGCACTTCGCCTTGAAGGCGCAGCCCTGGCAATCAGACTTGCTTGAGCGGTATAATCGCGTCCCTTCCTTGGTGATGCCCGAGCGCGGCGTCGCGAATGTCCGCCGGAACTGCACCAGCAGCTTGCCCTGCGGGCAGGTGTAATGGTTGCGTTCAGCGTCGAATACGAAGTCGGATCGCGAGAAGGTACCGTCGGTCCGGTTGGATTTGTCGAACACCGGAATATGCGGCTCGATCTGCCGCTCCTTGACCAGCCATGCCAGGTTCGCGGCCGAGCCATAGGCGCTGTCAGCGGCAAGGTGCCGGGGCGTTATGCCAAAGCGTCTGGCGGTTCGATCAATCATGGTACGTGAGGCGCCGACCTCCGCCTGGCGAATGGCTCGGCTGGCTTCGACGTCGAGAATGACGGCGTTGTCGGTGTCGATCAGGTAGTTGGTGGCGTAAGCGAAGAAGGCGTGTCCTTTGTGGGCGCCAGTCCACCGCGCGGCCGGATCCGACGGAGAGATAAACTTCGGCCTCACCTCGCTGGCCGCGCCGAAGGCAGCATCGTCCAGCGTTGCCAGATACTCGCGAACGGCTCGTCCGGCATCGGCGCCCAGACCTGCGATCGGCCACTGGTCGCCGGGCACGGACCGCTGCTTGTTGGCGTCGGCAGCGATCAGGCTCGCGTCCACCGCAAACCCTTCCCCGCCGACAAGACCCTCGCGAAGGCACCGCTCCACCACCGTCTCGAACAAATGCCGCAGGATGTCGCTCTGCCGGAACCGGCCATGACGGTTACGCGAGAAGGTGGAGTGGTCCGGAATCCTGCCGTCGAGCCCGAGGTCACAAAACCAGCGATAGGCCAGGTTGAGATGGATCTCCTCGCACAGCCGCCGTTCGGACCGGATGCCCATGCAGTAACCGACAATCAGCATCCGCATCATCAGTTCGGGATCAATCGAGGGCCGGCCGATGCTGCTGTAGAACGGCCTCAGCTCCATGCGCACCTTCTCAAGATCGAGAAACCGGTCGATGCGTCGGAGCAGGTGATCTTCGGGGACGTGGTCATCGAGGCAGAAATCGCCTCTCCAGAGAAACTCTGGCCTAGGATCGCGAGGCTATTTGGCATCAGCATTGCGGCGCTCGCACCCTGCACGAACCGAGCAAGCAGCAACAGGATAAGGGTCGGTGCCACCGCGCAAGCCAGAGAAGCAATGCCAAACAGCAGAACGCCCGCGATCAAGAGACGACGGCGGCCGTACCGGTCTCCCGCTGCTCCTCCCAGCAAAAGGAACGCGCTCAAGGGAAGCAGATAGGCATTGACGACCCACTGCAGGCCGATGGCGTCCGCTTGAAAGCTCCGACCGATCGCCGGTAGCCCAACATTCACGACCGAACCATCGATGAACGCCAAGCTCGATGCTATAATCGTCGTCGCGATAACGAGGCGAGGGTACGCGGGCGAACGCGTCCCTTCGGCTGTTCGCACGGTCGCGGCGTCGCCAGGAACGTGAAGGGCGTTGCTCATTTGCAGGCAATGTAGGGTGCGCACCCCAGCGGAACCAGCGGGAGCAGGCGTAACCGCCTTGTCTTCGGCACCAACAGTTAGATGCCTGGCAGTCCGATCCTTTCGACCGGCGCTCACGCAGAACCTGAGAAATGCAGGCGACCGCTTTTGGCAGATACTGTTGAAAAAGTCGAAAATCGGAGGGCACCGAAAATCTCGCGAAAGTCGATGTTCAGACGTTTCTACCGCTGCGATGCTCGCTAGGGGCGATGCGAAGGTCCGTGGTCGTTTTTGTGAAAGGTGTTGTGGTCCCTCACGTCGCGGCCCGCGAAACGCGTCAGCGGTTCTAAAAAATTTCGCTCGTCAGCCGGAAAAGACTTTTTCAACAGTATCGGCGCAAAGCGGCCATTCATTAGAGCGTCGCGATCAGGCGAAGCCAAATTATATCGCTATTTCAATACATATGAGTTCGCAGGTTTATTCTGAATGGCGCGCCAAATTGGCATCATTCAGAATAAAAACTGCGAACCTCGATCGGCGCATCGCTGCTCATCTAACGGATACGCACGAATTAATTGCCGCCAAAGACCAACGCATCTGTTCTTCACCGCTTGGTCGCGGCAGGCGACCAAAGGCATGGTCTCATGCTCATGTCATTCAGTCGGTGAGAGCCGCTCTCGAAATTGCTCCGCCATCCAGTCGATGAACACACGCAGACGCGGCGACAGTTGCCGCGTGTGGGAGTAGAGGACGTGGACGGGCAGCGGCGACGGCGGAAAGCCGGCCAGCACCTCGACCAGCGCGCCGCCGGCAAGCTCGGAAGCGACGCGATAGCGCGGCACCTGGATCAACCCGAGGCCCATGCAGGCGCACGCGACATTGGTCT